>JACCDI010395102.1_pt1 | contig 17243 bp, 11 predicted proteins | sample 7442791 | NCBI WGS metagenome assembly JACCDI01 (sample SAMN15323434, study PRJNA562643) | freshwater metagenome | isolation source: river surface water | place: USA:Blue River Watershed | collected 2017-08-15 | reverse complement strand
ATCGATCGTCAAGGAATAGACACCAACGAAGCCATGGAAGTAATCCGTGACTTGGCGAAAGTGTACCCAGGGGTTCTGATTACCGTGGACAAGCAGCAAAACGGTCCTCCTGTAGGGAATCCGGTTAACATTGAGTTTGTTGGGGAGGATTACGAACAGTTAATTGCCTATGTAGACGAGACCAAGGCTTACTTGGAATCCAACTCCATTCCTGGTTTGGAGGAATTGAAAACGGACCTTTCTTTGGGTAGTCCAGAGGTGGTAGTACGGATTGATCGTGAGAAGGCGAGACGATTTGGCTTGTCTACTTCCACCATTGCTCAGGAGTTGCGCACATCCTTGTTTGGGCTTGAAATCTCAAAATACAAGGAAGGTGAGGACGATTATCCAATTTTGTTGCGTCTAGACGAAGATTCACGGTACGACATCAATATGCTTGTAAACAAGAAAATTGGTTTCCGAGACAAGTTTGGTGATAAACGGGAAGTTCCAATTTCTGCGGTAGCCGATATTCAATATGGATCTACCTATGGATCTGTGAAAAGAAAAGACTCCGAAAAAGTGGTGAGTATGTTCTCCAATGTTCTTGACGGATACAATCCTACAGAGATCAATAGCCAAATCAAGGATTTGATGGGGGCCTACCCAGTTCCTGAAGGAATTACAGTGAAGTATACGGGCGAGCAAGAGGAGCAAGCCAAGTCTCAGGCCTTCTTATTGCGTGCCTTGGGAATTGCTGTTTCCTTGATTTTCTTGATTATAGTAGCTCAGTTTAACTCAGTTATTAGTCCATTTATTATCATGACTTCGGTACTCTTCAGTACTATCGGTGTCTTTTTGGGCTTGGTGATCTTCAATATGGATTTTGTGGTGATCATGACCGGTATCGGGATTATTTCCTTGGCCGGAGTGGTGGTAAACAATGCGATTGTATTGATCGATTACACGGATTTGGTTCGAACCAGAAAGCGTGAGGAATTGGGTATCCAAAAGGGCAGTTATTTGGCCCTTCCTGATTTGCTCGCAAGTATTGTGGAAGCAGGTAAAACCCGTCTTCGTCCAGTACTCTTGACAGCCATCACCACTGTGCTTGGATTGATTCCATTGGCTATCGGGATGAACATTAATTTTGCCACCCTTTTGAGTGAATTTGATCCTCAATTCTATGTAGGAGGCGATAATGCAGCTTTCTGGGGACCTATGGCATGGACCGTAATATTTGGGTTAACCTTTGCGACCATCATTACGTTAGTACTCGTACCAGTGATGTATTTGCTTACCGATAAGCTTGCTATCAAGCTTCGTAGAAACTAAACATCACTTTTTAAGGTTGGTGGTTTTTTTGATCAAACCCTTGGAATATTGTTCCAGGGGTTTTTTCGTTTATACCTTTAACAGATATCTTTTCATAGATTTGTGACCCCATAGACCCAATAGAGATGCAGGAATTAAAATGGTATGTGATGTACACCACTTCTCGCGCTGAGAAAAAAGTTGCTGAACGATTAACAGACGCAGGGCTAGAGGTTTTTTTACCGATGGTGGAGGAGTTGCGGCAATGGTCCGATCGAAAAAAGAAGGTGCAAAAAGCGCTTTTCAATGGCTATGTTTTCGTCAAGACGGATCGAAATAACCTATGGAACTGCCTTCAAACGCCAGGTGCGGTGAAGTTTGTCAACTTTGCTGGAGTGCCTGCCACCATTCGCGATGAGGATGTGGAAACGATCCAACGTGTAGTGGCTACGGGTGTAGCCATTGAAACGGATGGTTCTGAAATCAGTCCAGGTGAAAAAGTGAAGGTGATCGGTGGATCACTTGAAGATATGGTTGGGGAGTGTGTTGAAAAAGGAAATAAGGACTATTTTCTCATTCGAATACCGGGGATTTACCAAAACATGCTGGTTAGCATTCCTCGAAAGTTTTTGCAGGTTATAGAAGTTGCTCCAAGCGCTTAAAATTCTTTTTTCGGAATTAGTTGGAATTACAATCCTTCAAAGGCTTTTTGTACTTCCTCTTCGGTAGTCCGAAGTTTTTCGCGGCAAAAGGCAACAAGCTCCGCTGCTTCTTTGACTAATTCTGATAGGGTGTCTACAGAAGCAGATCCCTCTTCTAACTGGGCAAGTATAGCCTCCAATCGTTGCATGGCTTGGGTGTAGGTATAGTCTTTCATTTGCTTTCAATGGTTTGAATGGTACTACTGATTTTTTGGGTAGAAGTGTGGGTTAGGATTTGGTCTCCAGGAGCCAAACTAAGCTGGTGAATCGGCTTACCCTGTGATTCGGTACGCGTATATCCTTTTTGTAATAAGGTATTTGGATCCAGTTGCCGGCTACTAATTTCAAGTCGTTGAAGCGAATCCAGTTGAACCTTGATAAATCGCTGGCTGCTCTTTTTCAATTGTTCTATTCGCTGTTCCAAGTTACTTTTCTCCTGTTTGGTATCATTTTTTACCGCATGCTGTATCCGCAGCGCAGAGGTTCTTGCTTTTTCTCCTTCTCGCGAAATCAGTTGCTTGCTTTCTCCTTGGATGCGGAAGCGGTAAGCTTGAAGTTTGCGTTCCTCCTCGTTGAACTTGGTGCGTGTGATCCAATCCAATCGTTGAGCGGCTAGCGCCAAATTTTCCTCGTATTCCCGAAAACTGGAAAGGATAAATTCAGCAACAGCCGTGGGAGTTTTGAGGCGTGTATGTGCCACCAAATCGGCGATGGTTTCGTCGCGTTCGTGTCCTATTCCCGTGAAGACTGGCAATGAAAATTTGGCAATTTTTAGGGCAAGCCGGTAATCGTCAAAGCAATCCAAGTCCAGTTGCGCACCTCCGCCTCGAATAATGACCACGGCATCCAATTGAAGTTTTTCTGCTTGCTCTGCTACCTGGTCTAAGGCAGAAAGTAGGCTGTCCACCGCTTCGTTGCCTTGCATCAGGGAAGGAAAAAGTTGGTGGTATACCTGGTAGCCTTGCGGGTTGCCGGCTAACTGGTTGATGAAATCCCCGTAGCCTGCAGCTGTAGTACTGGAAATAATGGCGATTCGTTGAATGACTAGAGGCAGTGGCAACCTGGCATTGTGTCCTATCCAGCCCTCTTGGGTAAGTCTGCTGATCGTTTCTTGCCGAATACGTGCTCGTTCTCCCAAAGAAAAGGAGGGGTCTATATCCTTTACGTTCAGGCTGAGTCCATAGACTGGATGGTAGGTCACACTTACTTGAGCCAGAACCTTCATGCCGTTTTTGAGTGAGGTGCCCGTCACAGCTTCAAATTTAGCGGCTACACTTCGGTAGGTAAATTGCCAGAGGTTGGCGCGAATTTTGGCTTGAACCTGGTTGCCTTGTTTCTCCACCAACTCAAAATACACATGTCCCTGTGGTGCCTGTCTAAAATCCGCCAGCTCACCCACTACCCACACCAAGGGTTCAAGTTCTCTTTCAAGGACTTGCTGGATGGCAGTGGTAAGTTGTAAAACGGATAGTGGGGTCATGGATTACTGGGGCGTCGCCAATCGAATTCGATCACTCAAGCCTTGGCTAGCACGCAAGAGAGGGAGTCTAACTTGGTCCGTCTGAATAATGCCTAGGTGGAGTAGAAGGTTTTTTATTCCCACAGGATTTCCCTCTTCGTACATCAATCCATTCAGCTTCAAAATCGAATAAGCTGCTTGGCGGGAAGAAAAATCATCTCCTTCAATCAAGGCCTTGAAAGTAGTAGGAAGGGCATTGGCCAATACCGAGATCACCCCTGATCCCCCGATGCTTTGCATGGGTTTGGTCAGGAGATCATCTCCTGATAAAAGCAAGAAGTCCTTGGGCATGGAGGCTGCGATCTGCATGCATTGCTCTAAATTCCCACTAGCTTCCTTGATACCTACAATGTTGGGATGGTGCGATAAGGTGAGCGTGGTCGCAGCAGTCAGATTGGACATGGTTCGACCCGGAATATTGTACAGGACTAGCGGAACTGGGGATGCATCTGCTAAGGCACGGTAGTGTGCAATGATTCCTTCTTGTGTTGGTTTGTTGTAATAAGGACTTACAGACAAAAGTCCTGCGACACCATAAAAATCGGTTTGTTCGATTTCTTCAATCAGTTTTTGGGTAGCATTTCCGCCAATTCCAAGCATGAGTGGGACACGTCCCTTGTTGTACTCCACACATGCTTTGAGGACCTTGGTTTTTTCCGATGAAGTGAGGGTTGCAGTTTCACCCGTGGTACCAAGTACCACAAGGTAGTCAACTCCGCCAGCGATAACATGGTTGATCAGGCGTTCTAGACTTGAATAGTCCACCTGCTGATCCTCTAGAAAAGGGGTTACCAGTGCAACTCCGGTACCTTTGAATGCGTTCATGGGTATGTTTTAATGCCGAAACAAATATAAGGTCTTGGCTGGTTTATTCGTGAAAATCGATAGTGAAAACGCCTGCAACTAGCAGGCAATATCACCTAGTTGTAACTTGAAATGCTTTCTGCTTGTTTGGTTGTTAATAGAGTACATTGCGAAACAAATGCTAGGCATCGCATTTCAAGTTCTTGAGAAAGTGACGAAACAAAAGAAAAAAGAAGTATTTTCAGTTAAATTTAAATCCGTATAATCTCTTTTTCTACTAGTGGAAATTCTAATTATTCTTTTACTCGTGTTGCTGAATGGCGTCTTTGCCATGGCCGAGTTGTCACTTGTGTCTTCAAGAAAGTTCAAGTTGGAGAGTTTGAAAAAGCAACGAAAGTTGGGGGCAAAAGAGGCGTTAGCCCTGTCAGAGAATCCCACCAAATTCATGTCCACGGTACAAATTGGCATCACGCTCATAGGCGTATTACTGGGGGTGTATGGGGGTAAAAATATCACAGATGATCTGGAATCTTTGCTGCAACAAGTTTCTTTTTTACAACTCTATGCAAACACACTTTCCGTTGGGGTTGTAGTTGTGGGGATTACTTACCTGTCTATCGTTTTGGGTGAGTTGTTTCCCAAAAGATTAGGCATGACTTTTCCAGAGCAAATTGCGTTGCGCGTAGCCAAACCCATGCTCTGGTTATCCAAGTTGACCAGTCCTTTTGTTTGGCTGCTTACGGTCTCCAATGATTTTTTACTTTGGGTTTTTCAAATCAAGCGTACCTCAGATAGTAAAATTTCCGAAGAGGAATTGAAGGCATTGATCAAGGAGAGTGCAGAGGGAGGAGAGATCATGGATATCGAACAGGATATTGTGGAGCGCGTATTTGAGTTGGGCGATCGCCGAATTAACACACTGCTCACGCATAGAAATGAGCTTGTATTTTTCAATGCTACCGATACCGATGAGGTGGTTCGTCAGAAAATCAGTGAAGAGAAACATTCCGCCTATCCCCTTTGTAAAGAGGGAGATTTGGATCAAATCATCGGGATTGTGTTAGTGAAGGATCTTTTTGACCCGATTCTGCAGGAAGGCTTTGACTTGAAAAAAATAGCTAAAGAACCACTTTTTTTGAATGAAAGCATGTTTGCCTACCAAGCCTTGGAATCATTCAAAGCGCATCGGCTTCATTACGGATTAGTGATTGATGAGTATGGAGTTACCGTGGGTATGGTTACCATGGATGATGTGGTCGATGCGCTAGTAGGGGAGTCCACCGAAATGGACCAAACGGACTACCAAATCGTGGAGCGAGAGGATGGTTCCTGGTTGATCGATGGACAGTATTCCTTGATTGATTTCGAAAAGTATTTTGATTTTGAAGTGTCCTACCAGAACAAAAGTTTTACCACATTGGCAGGCTTAATCCTTCATCAAAGTGGCTACATCCCGAATGTAGGAGATACCGTAGTTGTCGAAAATCTTCGACTGGAGGTCGTAGACAAGGACGGACAACGAATCGACAAGGTGCTGGTTAGCCGGGTCTAAGACCCAATCCGTTAGTATCCTTAGCATATCAAGATTCTAATTTCCTTTTTTCGATTTAGGATTGGACCAGTTTCAAAAATTCTTCTTCAGAAAGTAAAGGAATGCCCAACTTCTGGGCTTTTTCCTTTTTGCTCGGCCCCATTTCTTCTCCTTCGATGATGAAGTCTAAGTTTTTGGAAACCGAACTCAAGTACTGTCCTCCATGGGCCTGTACGAACGTAACAATCTCATCCCGTTTGAAGTGATTCAATTTGCCGGAGGCTAAGATTCTTTTTCCTTCCAGCGCATTGCTTAGCGCTACAATTTCTCCTCCCTGCATTTCAAAATTTAGGCCATGCGCTTTCAACTGAGCAATGATTTCAAGGTTTTCTGGCTGTGCAAAGAACTCTTGAAGGCTCTGAACCAAGGTTTCGCCTACTCCATTGATTTCTAGTAATTCTTCTCCAGTTGCCGCTTGAAGTTTTTCTAAATTCCCAAAATGCTTGGCGAGTAGCTGTGCAGTATTTTCACCAATGTTCCGGATGCCTAATGCAAATAGTACCTTGTCAAAATCCTGGGATTTGGAGGCGAAAATGCCTTCCATCATGTTGGTAATGACGCCTTCTTGGAAGGTGTTTGCTTTTAGTTTTTTGATACGTTCCTGGAGTTCGTCCGGCAGGTTGAGTTCGAGTTCAAGCAGGATGGTGTGGATAGTTCCATGCTTTTTGCTTGCTTCCAAAATCCGCTCAAATTCCACGCGTCTTCCTAAAAATATTTCCAAAACCACCGCCACAGGAATGTAATCTTCCACTTTCATCAAGTCGGCATGGGTAGTCAAGTTTTGGAGTAAAAAGTCCACCATGCCTACGTTGGAGGGCACTTTTTTCTTCCATACTTTTAGTTGAGCTTGAAAAGCCCGGATCCGATCCCGAATTGGGAGATGCGTGTTTTCAAGAAGAAAGTCCTGGATTTGCTTCAGGGAAATTCCCTCTGTCAGCGCAAACAATACTTTGTCTAAGGAGATGTATAGCAGCCCATTGACTTCCCGTTCGTATTGATCCTGACTCATTTCTAGCCCGAGTAGTTCGCTTTGCTTGGTATCTAGGCTGTAGATGTCGGCATAGTTTCGTATAAATCCTTGGTCAATCAACGCCCGAATTCTTTCTGTTCCCATGGAGTCAATGTCCATGGCCCGCTTGCTGACAAAATGCTCGATACGGCCTAGAATCTGTGGAGGACAAGCAGCCGCATTGGGGCAGTAATGCTTGGCTTCCCCGATTTTTCGTTCTAAGGCACTGCCGCATTCGGGACAGTGATGGATGTAAGTGATGGCCAAGGCACCTACTCTGCGCTTTTCAGAATTTACAGCTGTAATTTTTGGGATAATTTCCCCTCCTTTTTCTACCCAGACAAAATCTCCTTCGTGGATATCGAGTCGTTCAATTTCATTCGCATTGTGTAAGGAGGCGCGCTTGACGGTGGTGCCTGCTAGGAGCACGGGAGCAAGGTTGGCGACTGGGGTGATGGCACCCGTACGACCTACTTGGTAGGTGATGGAAAGCAACTCTGTCTCCGCGCTTTCTGCTTTGTATTTGTAGGCGATGGCCCAGCGTGGATTTTTAGCTGTAAACCCAAGTTCTTCACGCTGTTGGTAATCGTTGATTTTAATTACGACCCCATCCGTATCTAAGGGAAGTTGAAAGCGTTTTTCCTTCCAAGATGCGATGTATCCGAAGACTTCCTCGATGGTGTTTGCTTTTTGGTAAGTGGGGGATACGTTGAAGCCCCAACTTTCCAATAAATGAATGGCTTGGTCGTGTTGATCCACACCTAGGTCTTCTCCCAGGAGTTGGTAGAAATAGCAATTGAGGCGACGCTTGGCTACCACGCCGCTATCTTGCATTTTGAGCGTCCCTGATGCCGCATTCCGTGGGTTGGCAAGCAAGGCTTCCCCTTTGGCTTCGCGCTCAGCATTCAGTTTTTCAAATTCTTTTAAGGGGAGAAAAATTTCACCGCGAACCTCGAATTTGCTAGGAACATTAGGGTAGGGCAGGGATAAAGGAATATTTCGAATGGTTTTCACATTGGCAGTGACATCATCCCCTTTGGTTCCATCTCCGCGAGTGACCGCTCGAACCAACTGGCCTCCTTCGTAGACCAAGGAGATGGCGACTCCGTCAAACTTCAATTCACAGAAGTACTCGTAGTTGGAATGGCCTAAACCCTTGATCACACGCTCGTCAAAGGCAGCCAATTCTTCCGTAGTGTAGGTATTGCCCAAGGAAAGCATGCGGTATTCGTGGGCAACGGTCTGAAATTCTTTCGTGATAGTTCCTCCCACACGCTGACTCGGGCTATCGGATTGAAGTAGGTCAGGAAATGCTTTTTCAAGTCCAATTAACTCTTCCAGAAGTTGATCAAATTCGTAATCGGTGATTTCAGTACGGCTTTCCTGGTAATACAGCTGGTTGTGGTAATTGAGCTGCTGGGAAAGTTCTTGGATACGCTGTGCGGCTTCAGAGTGAGTCATGGAAGGCTAGAATTTCTAAGGTAAAAATAAGGGTTAAGGCTCAAGAATTTGCGGGTTGAAGTGAATTATGCCTTCATTTTTTTGAGTGGATTCCGATTCTTTGGAGAATTGCGCTTAAACCGATTTTATACTGCTCTTCGGTTACAGGCTTCCCTTGAATTTTCTATCTTTGTTGTCTGGTTTTAGAAAAAGAACTTGTTTTTTCTAGAAGCGATACGACACCCACATGAGCGAAACGAAATTTAAACGCTATACCGTAACTTCAGCATTGCCTTATGCAAATGGACCACTTCACATTGGTCACCTTGCAGGCTGCTATATTCCTTCTGATATTTATGTACGGTACTTGCGGTCCCAAGGTAGGGATGTTGCCTACATCTGTGGCTCCGATGAGCATGGCGTAGCGATTACGATTAAGGCAGCAAAAGAAGGAAAGACACCGCAACAGGTGGTGGATCATTACCATGAAATGATGAAGGGGAGCTTTGAGCAATTTGGAATTAGTTTCAACCATTACTCTCGTACTTCTGCACCTATCCATCACAAAACTGCGCAGGAATTTTTTACGAATTTGTACCAGAAGGGGGAGTTTTTGGAGCAGAGCACCGCTCAATACTACGATGAGGAGGCGGATCAGTTTCTTGCTGATCGCTACATCGAAGGCACTTGTCCTAAATGCGGCAACGAGCATGCCTATGGAGATCAGTGTGAAAAGTGTGGCACCTCTCTCAGTCCGACCGACTTGATCCATCCTAAGTCCAAATTGAGCGGTAGAACTCCCATTTTGAAAGATACTACTCACTGGTTTTTGGACTTGGCTCGCTACCAGGATTTCTTGAAAAAATGGGTTTTAGAGGAGCATGGAGACGATTGGAAAAACAATGTCTTGGGCCAATGCCGCTCTTGGCTAGAGGCAGGAGATGGTCTCCAAGCAAGATCCATGACACGAGACTTGGATTGGGGAATCCCCGTACCTCTTCCTAATGCTAAAGGGAAGGCGCTGTATGTTTGGTTTGATGCTCCGATTGGCTACATCTCTGCCACCAAGGAGTGGGCAAAAGAAAAAGGGATTGATTGGGAGCCTTACTGGAAAGATAAGGATACCAAACTGGTTCACTTTATTGGTAAGGACAACATTGTATTCCACTGCATCATTTTTCCGGCGATCTTAAAAACCCATGGAGGGTATATTCTTCCGGACAATGTGCCTGCAAATGAGTTTCTCAATCTGGAAGGAGACAAGATCTCTACTTCCCGAAATTGGGCCGTTTGGCTCCATGAATACTTGGAAGAGTTTCCTGGACAGCAGGATTTACTTCGCTATGTGCTGACCGCCAATGCGCCCGAGACGAAGGATAATGACTTTACTTGGAAGGATTTTCAAACAAGAACCAATTCAGAGTTGGTGGCGATCTATGGCAATTTTGTGAATCGGGCTGTGGTGCTCACGCAAAAGTTTTTTGACGGAATAGTGCCTGCTCGAGGAGAATTGAGAGGGATTGACGAGGAGTTGCTTCGGGAGTTGGAAGGATTTCCAGAAAAAATCGCCGCCTCCATTGAGCGCTTCCGTTTCCGAGAAGCCCAGGGATTGGTAATGGATTTAGCCCGGATGGGCAATAAGTACTTGGCGGATACTGAGCCTTGGAAAGAGGTCAAAACAGATGTAGCCCGTACCCAAACCATTCTAAATATAGCCTTAAATGTGGCGGCAAATTTGGCGATTCTATCTGAACCATTTTTGCCATTTACTGCCCAAAAACTATACAAAACCTTTGGGATGACCGCTACTTCCTGGTCTGATGCAGGGAACGGAAATCTACTCCAAGCCAATCGGGCTTTGGGTGAAATCGGGCTCCTATTTATGAAGATTGAGGATGAGGTTGTGGAGAAACAAATTCAAAAACTAGAAAACGCTAAAAAGATGAATGAAGCCGCTGAACTACCGGTTCCTGCAATGAAGGAACTGATCACTTACGAGGATTTCGCAAAACTAGACATGCGTGTAGTGACTGTATTGGAGGCGGAAGCAATGCCTAAATCCAAGAAACTCCTCAAATTAAAAGTGGATACAGGCCTTGGACACCGAACCGTCTTGAGTGGTGTGGCTGAGCATTTCGATCCTGAATTTTTGGTAGGTAAGCAGGTGACGATGCTGATCAATTTGGCACCCCGTAAAATGATGGGCATTGATAGTGAAGGGATGATTTTGATGGCATCCGATACCAATGGTAAACTTAAATTACTCCAGCCACATGAGGTGACTTCACCTGGATCGGTGATTTCATAAATTCATTCAATTAAACAAAAAAGGGAATCAAAATTCGTGATCCCCTTTTTTATTTTCTAGGAGTTAAGTTAAGCTACAATTTTAATTGGAAGTTACTGCCCCTTTAGGCATTTCGAAGAGGTCTTGGTCCAACTCTTCTTGGACTAGAAAGACATCGGAGAAACTCGTTTGGTAGCGGATTCGGGTGCTGGAGTCATTTTCGATTTGATAACCGGTAATTACTCGTGGAAAAAACAATCCCCCAGCATCTCGGTAATCTTCGTATTTCAAGGCTTCCTGAACTTGGTTGCCTTTGTCGTAGAAGGTCACTGCAAATAGCACCCAAGCCAATCGGCCAGTGCTCGGGTCGATGAGCAATTCATAGCGGTTGGATGGCCCCAAGAGTTTTCCATCCTTCATTTTAGCTTCCAGCGTCGTGTAACTCACCCCATTAAATACGCGATTTTCTAGCTGAGTGATCGTTACGAGGGTATCTGTTAGTACGTAGGGTAGGGAAAGAAATGTAGCATATAAGTTGTGGTAGAAGCGAACCGAATTTCCAGGAAAGGCTTGCCGATTGGGGCTAATCCATACTTTTTCCCCATCATTTCCTGCTTGAAATAGGTCTGCGTCAATTCGCACCTTGCCTTTTCGGAGGTCGAGGTAATGATTTTCCCATTCCAAGGTGGTTTCATGCACCATGGCAAAAGAAAGTGACTGAGCTTCCACCCATTTTTCCCAGTCCCCATGGGCTTCCAATACTTTTTTGAAGTGCTCTGGTTGCTGTAATCGGGGATCAGGCCCTTGATTTTTTTCTTGACAGGAAACTAAAAATACAAGCAGGAGGAGAGGTGAGATTAGTCTTGAAAAACGCATAGAAGTCAAATTTTTCTAAATATACCAAAACAGGAATAGGTTCGGCTAGGAGGGTTTCGTAAAGTCTATCGGATTTTTATTTTTCTCAAAAAAAATGTGATGCCTTCTCAAAGAATAAAAATCCTTGTTTAGATTTGTTCCAAATAAAAAAAAGATTCTATGTGGAAGTCCATCCGCCAATTTCTTAATGACATCCACTTGTATGCGGGTTTGACCTGTGGCTTGATTGTCATCGCTGTCTGCTTGACTGGAACGATTTATGTCTACAACACAGAAATTCGTGAATTTTTTGATTCAGAGCGCTATTTTGTAGAGAAGAAGGGGGAGGCTATTCCATTGGATGAATTGAAATCCGCCCTAGAAATGCAATTGGGAGCTCAAGTAGTTGGCTTTCAGGTTTTCGGGGAGGAAGGGCGTACTCATCAATTTTCCCTCAAAAAGCCTGGTGAAGAGAAGCCAATCACCTATTATGTCAATCCGTATTCTGGGGCAGTTCTGGCGGATAATTCGAATAAGACGGCTGCAGAAACCTTTATGGGGTATCTTTTTTCGACACACCGCTGGTTGCTTTTGGATAAAGTCGAAACTCCTATTCTAAATTCCATGTCCAACCAGGATTTAGGACGCTTGATTAACGGGGTAGCCACTACTTTGTTTCTCTTAGGGGTATTGACAGGGATCTTTTTATGGGTTCCCCAAAAAGCCAAAAACTGGAAGCAGGGGTTAAAAGTAAAGTGGAATGGGAATTGGAAACGCGTCAATCATGACTTGCACAATACCTTGGCTTTTTACTCGCTCATTGCCCTATTCATTATGGCCGTGACCGGACCTTTCTGGTCTTTTGGCTGGTACAAAACAGGCTGGCAAAAGACTTGGGACACCTACCAAGCCCCTAAAGAAGAATCCAAAGGAAACGCTGCTGCTATTTCCACTCAGGAAACGGAGCCAATCCAAGATTCTCTCCCTCAGCCTACAGTCCCTGCATTTTCTCTAGATGAATTACTCGTCTTGGCCAATCAGCAGCTTCCCTACGAAGGGAATGTGCGCTTTACCTTGCCTGAGGATGCCGAAGGGGAAATTGGAGTGAGTAAGTCACGCACAGGGTTCTTTGCTCGCGCTGGGGCTGACCAACTGAAGGTCATTCCAGCATCGTTAGCAATCAAGGAAACCGTGCTTTTCGAGGACTTTCCTGTCCGTCAGCAGATCGGAAAATCCGTCAAAGCGTTACACACTGGCGAGATTTTCGGTCAGTTTACCAAATTTTTATGGGCCATTGCCTGTGCCATTGCTACCTCCCTTCCCATCACAGGTACTTTGATTTGGTGGAACAAGCGTAGCAAAAAAGGAAAGAGAAAAACGGCTCAGGAATAAGGTCTTGAATTTCGCTGCACGGTAGCAGATTTTCCCAAAACTGGCCTCCTGGTAATTTCCAGACTTGGGATAGATTAGCCTAGGTCTATTGGATATTTTTCTGCTCCATCGTGTGGATTTTCCAAAAAATAGGGAAAATTTACAACATGAGAATTCTCGTAGTAGAAGATGAGCAAGGCATTTCCAATTTCCTCAAGCAAGGCTTGGAGGAGGAATCCTTTGCTGTAGACGTGGCTGATAATGGAAAAGTAGGGTTGGAGTTGGCCCTTTCGGGGAATTACGATTTGCTGTTGCTGGATTGGATGGTGCCTGGAATAAGTGGGATCGAACTGACACGGCAGTTTCGTAAGGAGTATCCTACTACGCCCATTATTTTTTTAACTGCCAAGGATACGGTAGATGAAACCGTTTTTGGTTTGCAAAATGGGGCCAATGACTACATCAAAAAGCCCTTTCATTTTGAAGAACTCCTCGTTCGGATTCGTGTTCAAATGCGAAATTCCGTCCAAACCGAAGAAAAACTAACCTTGGGTCCGATTGTGCTGGAGCCAGAAAAGCATTTGGTGCTTCTCGAAGGAAAGGAAGTGGCACTTACTCAAAAGGAGTTTGCCTTGCTGGAATACCTTGTTCGCAACAAAAACAAGGTCTGCAGACGTACCCGGATCATTGAAAGCGTGTGGGACATTCATTTCGACTACAACACAGGCATTATTGATGTATTTATCAATTCCCTGCGCAAGAAACTCCAATTGAGCAAAGGAGAGGACTACATTCAAACCATCCGTGGGGTGGGGTACATGGCCAAAGACCGATGAACAATTCCTATAGAGAACGGATTGCGCGTAGGCTCACCTTGGTGACGGCACTCATCTTTTTCCTAGTGTTTCTACTAATTTATTGGGTGGCCAACTTTACGGTGGTGCACAACATTGACCGTGAACTTCAATTGGAGATTGATAAGCACAAGGGAGAGATTTTTTTGGTAAATGGGAAAATCCGTTTTCTGTACATGGATGAATGGAAGCAAATGGAGCATACCCAACTTCAACTCAACCCTATTTTTATTGAGATTGTGGATATGGAGGGAAAATCCATGGATCGATCTCCTAATTTGGGCGAAAATCACCTGACCTTTTCCCCAGAAAAGGCAGCCTCAGAAGAGGCTTGGACCCAAAAAATTGGTTCCAGAGAAGTTCGACAACGGCAGATCCCTTTGCTCAACGCAGGCAAACAAGAAGGATATTTATTATTGGCGAAATCCTTTGCCGATTCCCGCGAACTGCTGGATAATTTGCGGAATGTGCTTTTGCTGATCTACCCATTGATTCTGGTGTCCCTTTACCTCAGCATGCGTTATTTGGCTGGGAAAAGTATCGAACCCCTTGAAATCATCAGCCAAAAGACCAATCAAATCACCCAGCAAAACTTGAACGAACGTGTTCCAGAAACTGGTTCCAATGATGAGATTGGACAGCTCACGCAGGCCATCAATAGTTTATTGGGGCGTCTCGAGCAGGCACTACAGCGTGAGAAGCAGTTTACTTCGGATGCATCCCATGAATTGCGTACGCCGCTGGCTGTATTGAGAGGTACCTTGGAAGTATTGATCCGCAAGCCTCGATCTACGGAGGAGTACGAGGCTAAAGTAAAAACAGCCTTGGTGAGTATCGATCGGATGAGTGCAATGATCGACCAACTGCTAGCCTTGGCTCGAGTGGAAAATGGAAAAAATTTGGTAAAGGAAGAGTTGGAACTTATCACCTTTTTGGAGGAGTTGGCTGATAAAGTTTCTACCGAGCAGTCGATGCAGATCAAATTCCAATCCTTGGTGAGTCTTCCTATTTATGTGCGCACCAATGAAAAGTCCTTGGAGATGATTTTACAAAATCTCTTGGAAAATGCCTGCAAATACACGGCTAGCTCAGGAGAAGTCCTCCTGCGTGTAGGGAAAGATGCTACTGCATTTATTGAAGTGGTGGACACGGGTACGGGCATTGCTTCGGAGCACTTGGAACAGATTTTCGATCCTTTTTTCAGGGTTCAGGAAGCCTTGGACCGGGGTATTCCTGGGACTGGCTTGGGCCTGGCAATCGTTAAAAAATTGGCACAAGAATCATCCATTCTGCTGTCAGTAAGTAGTGAAAAGCGGAAGGGAAGCACTTTCCGCTTGGATTTCAACGAAGCTTCTTAAGGAAAAATTAAGAATGGACTAAGTTAGTTCTAAGTCGAGGGTTGGAATTTTGTACACTACCCTAGCCTAGGACTTATGCTTGATCGGATTATCCAGTGGAGTATTTCCAATAAATTTTTAATCGCTCTGTTTATTGCAGCATGGGTTGGTTTTGGAATTTATTCCTTAGCCAATCTACCCATTGGTGCAGTTCCTGATGTGACCAACAATCAGGTTCAGGTCATCACCACCTCACGAAATTTAGCAACTGAGGATGTGGAGAAATTTCTCACCTATCCCATTGAGCTGGAAATGGCCAATCTCCCAGGGATCAAAGAGATTCGATCAGTTTCCAAGTTTGGTCTATCGGTGGTGACCTTAGTTTTTGAAGAGGATATGGGCACCTACCTGCCCAGGCAGTTGATTGCGGAACGCCTCAAAATTGCTGAGGAACGAATACCAACAGGTTTTGGAACACCCATTATGGGGCCGATATCGACCGGATTAGGAGAAATCTACCAATACATCATTGACGTCAAGCCGGGTTACGAAGATAAGTACAGCATCACTGACCTCAGGACCATCCAAGATTGGGTAGTTCGAAGAAATCTATCAGGCATTGAAGGGGTCATTGAAGTCAATACCTGGGGTGGTTATCTCAAGCAATACGAAGTTGCGATTAATCCTGAGCGGCTCAAGGCGATGGAAGTAGATTTGGCTTCGGTGTACGAAGTGCTTCAAACCAACAATTCCATTGCAGGGGGGAGTTACATCGAAAAGACTAACGAAAGCTTTTTTATTCGTGGCGAAGGGCAAGTGAAAAGCCTAGAGGATATTGAAAATATAGTAGTCGAACTCCGCAACGGAAGCCCGATCTACATTCGAGACATTGCGGAAGTGAAGTTTGGTCATGCCAATCGCTTTGGGGCGATTACTGCCAATGCGCAAGGGGAAAAGGTCTTAGGACAAGTGATGATGCTCAAAGGGGCAGACGGAAAGGGTACTATTGACCGAGTAAAGGAAAGAATCGCTGAAATGGAAACAGCATTACCCGAAGGGATTGTTATCAATGGATTTTTGGATCGCTCGGAACTAATTGGAAGGACGACCTTCACCATTGTGGAGAATCTGATTTTAGGGTGCTTGATTGTGGTGTTTGTGGTCGTGTTGCTCTTGGGGAATTTCCGTTCTGGACTAGTAGTTGCCTCTGTGATTCCACTCAGTTTACTTTTTGCCCTCGCATGCATGTACGTCTTTGGAGTAGATGCCAATTTGATGAGTTTGGGTGCAATTGATTTTGGAATCATCATCGATGGTGCGGTAATTATTGTGGAATACATTGCCTTCCAGTTTACCAAATCTTCTGCTGCTTTTTCTACACTTTCGGGTAAGGAAAGGCAACTCGAAAAAGACAAGATTGCTTTTACAGGTTCCTCCAAAATGATGCATTCTGCCATATTTGGGCAGATTATCATCATCCTAGTTTTCATTCCTATTCTATCCCTTTCTGGAGTGGAGGGGAAGATGTTTAGACCCATGGCTGAGGTGTTCAGTTTTGCCTTGATCGGAGCCATGATTCTCGGACTTACCTATGTGCCTGTGGTGTCTGCGGTATTCCTCAAGTCCGAAGTGCCAGGTCCAAAAAACACCTCTGTTCGGCTTCTCAAGTTTTTAAATAACCTGTACTTGCCAGCGTTAAATTGGGCCTTGGGCCATAGCCGAGCGATCTTACTTGCTGCAGCAGGGTTACTTGTGGGGGCAATTCTGCTTTTCTCCACCATGGGATCAGAGTTTGTTCCCACCTTGGATGAGGGTGATTTCGTGATCCAACCTGTATTGAAGACGGGGACTACCTTGACCAATACCGTGGAGACGATTACTGAAATGGAGCGAATTCTGATGAAGTTTCCAGAGGTCAAGCAAGTGGTAACCCGCATTGGTGCTGCGGAAATCCCTACAGATCCCATGTCCATGGAGGAAAGTGATGTGATCGTTACCCTTCATCCTCCAAGCGAATGGACAACCGTGGAAACCAAGGATGAATTGGCCGAGGAGTTTAAAAAAGCGTTAACTGCAATTCCTGGATTGGATTATGAATTTACCCAGCCCATCGAGATGCGTTTCAATGAATTGATTACTGGGGTACGTGCTGATCTAGCCATCAAGGTAGTGGGAGAGGATT
>JACCDI011246256.1_pt1 | contig 17268 bp, 16 predicted proteins | sample 7442791 | NCBI WGS metagenome assembly JACCDI01 (sample SAMN15323434, study PRJNA562643) | freshwater metagenome | isolation source: river surface water | place: USA:Blue River Watershed | collected 2017-08-15 | reverse complement strand
TTTTTAAAGGCATAACGTTGAAATTAACCTTTAATATAATGAATATCAGCTTTATATAAAAATTTAAAAGAACTTAATTTATGTTTATTATGCCAATTTTTTAAAATTGTCGTGTACTAAAAAAATTGCTTACTTTTGGAGTGAAAGGAAAATGAAAAAGGCACGTTCTTATTGAAAAGTGAAGCCTCGCGCGAGGTAAATATTGAGCAGAAAAGTAGTGGTATGGGTTTCAAGGACAGGAAAAAGATGACGAAGTAAAAGGCGAGGGAGCTCAATATGATTATGGTTTCAGAATTTATGACCCTATAATTGGGAAATTTTTATCTATTGACCCATTAGCGGAGAAGATGCCAGGCTGGTCACCGTACAGCTTCGTATTCAATAATCCACTTCGTTTTATAGACCCAACTGGAATGGCTCCTGATGATTTTGTGCAACGAAAAGACGGAAGTATTTATTGGGATAATAATGCTAACTCACAAGCTACGACAAAAGCAGGAGAAACTTATTTAGGAAAGACATTAACTTTTAATTTTAATAGTTATATCGATCTAAACTATGGGATGGTTCTATGGGAGATACACCAGCAGGCGACAAGTTGACTTCCACAATTAAGATTACTGGGAACGAAAATAGCAAAGGTGAACTAACAGGGATGTCTGCTACTAAATCTGTAAAAGTTGGAGAAACTCCAGTAGGGGAAGCTAGAGATTATTATCCTGGAGAAGGAGGAAGTAATAACAGCGCTAGTTTAAACAGAACATCGACAGGTTATTATCTTAATTTTGAGCAACACGCAAGTGTGTCTAAAATCGAGGAATTTGGAATGAATGTAATGGGCTTTAAGATCGTAGATGTTGCCCAGAAGCTAAATATTAATTACAATAGTGGGAATGGTAATCTTTCTGTTTCTTCTTATACAGGAGTATTCCCTTCGGCTACTTTATCAGTTAACGGAAGTCAAATAATGAAGTATAATCAGCCTTCATTTACTGGCACTCATACTGCACCACCATTGATGTCTCCTTACTTCCCAAAACATTCGGAAGGTCTTGATTTTTCTTATTATCCTTCTAAATTTTATAAAAGATAACAAATGTTAAAAACTAAATATTCAAACATAATATTTTGCCTATTGGCAAAGTATTCGGTTTTCTTTTTGATTTTAGGGTTTAATGGCGACCGATTTAAAAAAATGGTATTAATTAATTCAGAAAACACACAAGATTTTTTTACTAATCTTTTCTATTATTTAATTTTCGTTCTGATATTTATAATTTTTCTAATTTTAATTATATCAGCACCTTTATATTATTCTCTCAAACTAAAAAAAGCAATATATTTTATGTTGTCGATAATTTTAATTCTAGCCGTAGAGTATCTAGTTTATACCTATCTTGCTTCTCAAACAGATCTATCGAATGGAATATATAACGCCTTGATTGGCTTACTCTTTTTAGGTTTGTTTTTTCACAAGCACATTATCTCTATATTTAGCAAAACTATAATTTAACAAAAAACGAGCGTAATTGCTCGGTTTTTTTATGCTTAAAAAGACACCTTACCATCTAATAAATCTTTCATTCATTTTTTAGTAAGCATTGAATTAATGATTTTAATCAATGCGTTTTTCTCATCCCCGCTCCCCGAAGTCTTCTCTAAACCGAGAACGTTATTAATAGTCGGGTGTGCTGTGCGAGTGTCTCCTGACCTCGTACCCGTTCCAATAGGCAACAAACGAGAGCAGTCAAAACAAGTCAAAAACAAAAAAAAGCAACCCGCTCCCGCCCGAATCCTTTCGGGTGGTAAGTGACTATTTTATATATCCGAGATCGGCTTTCTTGGTAAATTACATCTTAAAACTCCTCAATCTCAAGGAATTCACAATCACCGAAACCGAGCTAAAACTCATCGCAGCTGCAGCAATCATTGGTGATAACAACAATCCGAAAACAGGATACAATACTCCCGCAGCAACTGAAATTCCAAATACATTATAAATAAAAGCAAAAAATAAATTCTGTTTGATGTTTTTCATCACGGCATGACTTAGGTTTTTGGCTTTGACAATGCCTTGCAAATCGCCTTTGACAAGAGTGATTTTCGCACTTTCTATCGCCACATCCGTTCCAGTTCCCATGGCTATTCCGATGTCGGCTTGCGCCAATGCAGGAGCGTCATTGATGCCATCTCCAGCCATTGCAACAATTTTTCCTTCGGCTTGCAAATGTTTTATTTCTTTTAGTTTATCCTCGGGTAAACAATTGGCAATAAAACGGGTCAAATGCAATTCGTCGGTGACTGCTTTTGCGGTATTTTCGTTATCGCCCGTAATCATTATTACTGCAACACCTTGACACATCAATTCCTTGATAGCATCGCCACTTGAAGTTTTTATTTTATCCGAAATCGAAACAAAACCAACGGCTATTCCATCTACCGAAATATAAGAAACGGTCTTTCCCAATTTTTGTTCGACACTGATTTTAGTTTCTAAATCCTCTGAAACAGTTGATTTTACTTGTTCCATCAAATTTTTATTGCCCAAAGCAACTTTTTTGTTGACCACCGTTCCAATCACACCTTTCCCTGTAATAGCTTCAAAATCTTTCACTTCTACCATGGTAACATTTTTACTTTTAGCATAATTAATCACGGCTTGCGCCAAAGGATGTTCACTGTATTGATTCAAGGAAGCGATGCATTGCAACAAAGTATCAGCTTCATCATGCACAGAAAACACTTTCTCTACCGATGGTTTCCCTTCCGTAATCGTTCCGGTTTTATCAATTATCAAAACATTTACTTTGTTCATGTTTTCTAAAGCTTCGGCGTTCTTGATCAAAACTCCTGATTGTGCTCCCTTACCCACTCCAACCATTACGGACATTGGCGTGGCCAAACCCAAAGCACACGGACAAGCAATAATCAATACTGCAACCGCATTGATAAAACCATATACCATGGCGGGCTCTGGACCTAATTTTGACCAAATTATAAATGTCAATGCCGAAATAATTAACACAGTGGGTACAAAATACTTGGCAATACTATCGGCTAATTTTTGGATGGGAGCTTTCGAACGACTGGCATCATTGACCATTTGCACAATTTGTGAAAGTATAGTTTCCGAACCTATTTTTTCAGCAACCATCACGAAAGATTTGTTACCGTTGATGGTTCCTGCAATCACAGCTTCGCCAATAGTTTTATCAACAGGAATGGGTTCTCCCGAAATCATCGATTCGTCTATGGTACTTTTGCCGTCAGTTATTTTTCCGTCCACTGGGATTTTTTCTCCAGGTTTTACACGCAAGAAATCGCCTTTCTTGATATCGTGAATAGCAATGACTTTATCGGTTCCTTCGGAAACTAAAGTTGCTTCAGTTGGAGCAAGTTTCAATAATTCTTTGATGGCTTTATTCGTTTGTCCGTGAGCTTTGGCTTCCATTAATTGGCCTAACAAAACCAAAGTCAATATCACCACCGAAGCTTCAAAATACAGTGAAACGGTGCCTTGATGTTTGAATTCATCGGGGAAATATTGAGGAAATAAAAGTCCCGCCATACTAAACAAAAAAGCAACACCTGTTCCAATGCCTATCAGTGTAAACATATTGAGATTCCATGTCAAAATGGATTTCCAAGCTTTTACAAAAAACATCCAACCCGCATAAAAAACCACAGGAAGCGACAAACCAAATTGTACCCAATTCCACTTTTGGGTTTCCATGATTTGCAATAACGGATTGTTGTGTAACATTTCCATCATCGAAATAATAAAAACGGGAATCGTAAACACCAACGCTATTTTCATTTTGTGTAACAAGTCTTTGTATGGCTTGTTTTCTTCCTCATCTTTGGGTTGTATTGGAACCAAATCCATTCCGCAAATGGAACAATTTCCGGGTGTGTCCTGAATAATTTCAGGATGCATCGGACAAGTATATTGAGTTTTATTAGTATTCAAAACAGCAGCTTTGACCAAATCCATTCCACAAACCGGACAACCCACCTGTGAGTCATAGACTTTGTCGCCTTCGCAAAACATAGGGCAATAGTATTTTCCCGAAGCACTGGCGGGTAATACCACAGCATTCATTTCACTAGTTTGTGGTGTGCTGTAAATGGAATTTACATTTGAGTCATGGCTTTCGCTAATGATATAGTTTCCGGCAGCATACAATGCTTTTTGAAGTTTAAAAACAGTAACCGATTTTTCCGATACAATGATTGCCAATGGTGGATCTAAACTAACCGTTGCAGATACTCCATCTATTGCGTTCAAGGCATTTTCGACTTTAGTGAGGCAACCATTGCAGGACATTCCAGAAATCGTGAAGGTATTTGTCATTTTGTTGTTATGAAATACAAATTTAGGGTTTTATTCGTAGAGTAAAATTAAAGCTTATTCAAAATTCAATTCTGTAAAATCATTCAAAATCTAGTTTATTTATTTGGCAAACTATTATTAAGAAACAGAAAGCCCACTAGTGCATTCTATGATAGAAAACACCAGATGGAGAGTATTTAAAAATATCCGTATACAATAAAAAAAAAGCAGAAAGACGAAATCACTTGTAGTTAAAGGAAATTTGACAGACTAAATGGAATTCTAACCTTAAAATTAGAAAAACAGCCTGTAGATTTCAGCAGTCTCTCGCAGCAAATGGTTCAATTTCTTTAGCCAGAAACTGTGATATTGAAATTTTACTTAACTTTGGAATAAATTATTAAAAAGCCCCCCTTCAGGTAGCTGCAACCTCGTGTGTACTATTATACAACACTCAACGACTGACAGCAAATTGAAAAAAAGTTTTAATTTTGATTAGATAAAAAGAAAAAATATGGCCAATACTACCGTAAAACTTCACAGAATTTTTGCAGCTCCAATAGAAAAAGTGTTCAAAGCATTCACAGATTCCGATGCAATGGCGTCTTGGCTTCCACCGTATGGATTTATATGCAAGGTTCACAATATGGATTTCAAAATTGGAGGAACCTACAAAATGACATTTACCAATTTTACAACTGGTAGCGAACACTCATTTGGCGGAGAATATTTAGAAATTATTTCTAATGAAAAATTAAAATATACGGACCAATTTGACGACCCAAATTTGTCAGGACAAATGATTACAACCATAGAACTAAAAAAGGTTTTATGTGGCACAGAGTTATTGTCTACACAAGAAGGAATACCCGAACAAATACCAACTGAAATGTGTTATTTAGGTTGGCAAGAATCGCTAGAAAAATTAAAACAATTAGTAGAACCGAATATTCCAGACGCATAACAACAAAATGTTTAAATAAATTAAAACAGATAAAATGGCAACAATAAATCCTTACATCAACTTCAATGGTAATGCCGAAGAAGCATTCCTTTTTTACAAATCAGTATTTGGAGGAGAGTTCGCAAAGATTATGCGTTTCAAAGACTTGTCAAACCCTGAATTTCCTGTAGCAGAAAGTGAAGCCAATAAAATTATGTACATTGCTTTGCCTATTGGTAAAAACGTCTTAATGGCTAATGATGTTCCTGAATTTATGGGAAAAACCAATGAAAACGAAAACAGGTCTAAAATCTCCATCAGTGCAGAAAGCAAAGAAGAGGCAGACCTTTTATTCAATGGACTTTCAGCAGGTGGACAAATAGAAATGCCAATTGCCGACAGTCCTTGGGGTTCCTATTTTGGAATGTTTAGAGACAAATATGGAATTGAATGGATGGTGGACTTTGACCCCAATTATAAAGGAGAAATATAACGAATAATGCCAAATTGAAGAGTTATTTAGCCCATTCATTTGTGGTATAATGCCGATAGCTAGTGCCGATTTATCGGCATAATAAAACATTAGGACAATTTATTGGACTAAATATTATACAATCAGTATAAAAACAACGAACACCTAAAGCTACGAAATGGGCAATATAAATACATAAGTGCTAAACTGAACATTCGAATACTGAACATTTGCCTTGCAAAACGGTGATTTGAGCTTTTAATTTTCTATTCCAAAAATGCGTAACGGAACTACACCAACTCCTTGAAATACTGCAATAAAATTTTATTATTTTGCAATGTAGGTGTGAAAACTTCAAGAATACTTGGTTTTTCATTTTGAGCATATAGATTGGTCAAACCCATCTCTAGACTCGATTCATCACTAGCAATATAATATTCAAAACCATACATTTTGGCCAATTGTTCGGCAGTAAGGCAATGAGATGTTTCGAAAAATTTATTGAAAACTGGTGTTTCTTCGTGACCTGGCAAAATCCGAAATATACCTCCTCCTCCATTGTTGATGAGGATAATCTTGAAGTTTTTTGGTATATATTCGTTCCACAAAGCGTTACTATCGTATAGGAAACCAATATCCCCCGTAATTAAAACCGTTGGTCTATGATTGGCCACAGCCGCACCAATTGCAGTCGAAGTACTACCATCAATACCACTAGTTCCACGATTACAAAAAACGGGAATCGAAGGATGAATCTTAAATAATTGAGCGTAGCGAATTGCAGAGCTATTGCTGAGATGTAATATCGAATTTTCGAGTAAGGAAGGAATTATTTTTTCGAAAGCCTTGAAATCGGAAAACGGAATCTTGGCTAGATATTCTATATGCTTTCTTTCCCTAAAATTCGAAATATTTTCGAAAGTTGCAAAATAATTACTCCTTATTGGTATGGTAAAAGGTAAGAATTGTTTAAAAAACAGATTTGGCTTGACCTTGAAATGTTTGGTCAAACTACCATATGTATCATAGGCTCTCAATGTATCAATATGCCAATGATGTTTGGGTTTGTATTGCCTCAAAAATGCTTTAATCCTTTTTGATACAATCATTCCTCCGAAAGTTATCAGAATTTCTGGTTGAAATATTTTGGATTCTTTCCTAGTAAAAGGGGTAATTATCGTATCAATAGAATTCAAAAAACTGGAATGATGTATATTTGAAATTGTTTCTGTCATTACTACTACCGAATCGTCTTTGGCTAAAAAATCAATGATTTCAGCATCTAATACGTTGGGGTTATTTTCGCCAACAAGAATTAATTTCTTTTTGGATTTGTTCCAAATATTGGTAAATTCGACTATTTCAGCAACAGATATTTTATGATGCGATTTCTGGAAAGGCGAAATCGTGACATCAACAGCCAATTTGGAAACCGTTTGGTACAAAGGTTCTTCAAAAGGTGCATTGATGTGAACAGGCCCTTTTTGGGTAAATGCCTTATTGATGGCTTTGTTGATTTTCAAATCATTTTCAACCGAAGCTTCTTCGGATAAATTGGCATTGAATAAAGAATGATTGTTGAATACTTTTTCTTGCCGAATGGTCTGACCGTCGCCTATATCAATCTTACTTTGGGGGCGATCGGCTGAAATAACTAGTAGTGGAATCTGACTGTAAAATGCTTCTGCAAAAGCGGGATAATAATTTAATAATGCCGAACCCGAAGTACAAACTATTGCAACTGGTTTCTGAGTTTGTTGTGCTATTCCAATTGCAAAAAAAGCGGCACAACGCTCATCGGCAATACTGTAACAGTTAAATTCTGGATTGTTGACAAAACCAATGGTCAGAGGAGCGTTTCGAGATCCAGGCGAAATTACAATGTTTTTGATTCCTTTGGCCAAACAAATTTGAATGATGCTTTGTGCAAGTGGTATTTTAGGATAAACCATTAGAATTAGTTAGAAGTTAGAAGTTGGAAGTTGGAAGTTGGGAACTTCAACTAAAACCTGAAAAGCAAAGTTACAAACTTAACGGTCGAATTCCTTCAATTAAGAATAAGATTTTCCTATTTTTGAATAGAAATATTAATTTAGAATGAAAATTAAGATTAGGCCATATACAACCGAAGATACACAAGCTATTTTGGATATCATCAACGATAACATTTTGCATTCTACTGCTTTGTACGAATATAAAATTCGGAGCTACGAGCTACAACTCCAGATTTTGGAGGAAAAAATAAATAAAAACTTTCCAGTAATTGTTGCCGAATTGGACGGACAAGTTCTAGGTTTTGGGATGTACAGCGAATTTCGATTTCGAGAAGCCTACAAATTCACGGTAGAACATTCCGTTTATGTGAATAATAATTTTCAAGGCATTGGCATTGGTAAACTATTACTTGAAGAATTAATTGCTTCGGCAAGAAAACAAAAACTGCATACAATGATTGCTGTAATCGATGCCGAAAATCAGGATAGTGTAGAATTTCATAAGAAATTTGGTTTCAAAACTGTGGGAATCATCAAGGAATCTGGCTATAAATTTGACCGATGGCTCGATTCGGTTTTTATGCAACTTATTTTTTAAAAAGTAGTTTGGAGAATGGAACGCGGATGACACGGATTGCTGAAGCAAAACATGGATTAAAACGGATTAAAAAAAAGAAAAAAAAGAGTTCACAAAGCAAACTCTTTTTTTAACTAATTACTATTCACTAACTTTTAATCCAATTTAAAACTTCTGGATCCGTTGGCAATGTTCTTGGAGAAATTACTTTTACCAATTCTCCTCTTTCGTTTAAAAGGTATTTTTGAAAATTCCAACTTACTTCACTGTCTTCTAGCCCGTTTTTGGATTTTTGAGTCAAAAATTGGTAGACCGCACACATATCTGCGCCTTTAACAGAAACCTTATCCATCATCGGAAAAGTTACTCCGTAATTCAATTGGCAGAAAGTGGCAATTTCCTCGTTGGTTCCTGGTTCTTGCCCCGCAAAATTATTGGCTGGAAAGCCTACTATCACAAAACCTTTAAACGCATATTCTTTGTACAAAGCTTCTAATTCCTTGTATTGTGGTGTCAATCCACATTTGGATGCTGTGTTGACAATCATAACTTTTTTGCCTTTCAAAGAAGCAAAATCAAATTCTTTTCCAGATAAATCTTTTACTTTGAATTGATAAATAGTTTGTTTTTCCATAGTTTCTTCAGTTTTAGTCGGTTTATTTTGGCCTTGACAATTCCAAAAAAGGAATACTCCACAAACAATAATTAGTACTTTTTTCATTGGTTTGAATTTTTATTTTTTATAATATTTTCTGAATTTTGGGTACGTAATTGCACCTAAAAGGGAAATAGCTCCTAATGAATACCAAATCCAATTTAATGAATGTGCTTCGCCACTGGCATAGGAATGTAGTCCAACTAAATGAAAATTCACTCCAAAATAGGTAAATAAAATCGATAAGAAAGCAAAAACACTCATCAAATTGAATATCCATTTTCCACGCAAAGCAGGAACAAAACGAGCGTGAATCACAAAAGCATAAACCATAATACTAATCAATGCCCAAGTTTCTTTTGGATCCCAACCCCAATAGCGACCCCAACTTTCGTTCGCCCATTGTCCGCCAAGAAAATTCCCAATGGTAAGCATTATCAATCCTATGGTTAATGCCATTTCGTTAATATAAGATACTTCTTTGATATTCAACTCCATTTTAGCTTTGTTTTTTTCGTTGGTAAACAAAATCAGTAGTAAGGAAACAATTCCTAAAATCATTCCCAAAGCAAACGGACCGTAACTTGCCACGATGATTGCCACGTGAATCATCAACCAATAGGAATTCAACACGGGTTGCAAATTGCTAATTTCAGGGTCTATCCAGTTCATATAGGCTGCAGACAATATCATTGCCGCAACAAAAGCAGAGGAAGCTACGGTAAGTTTCGATTTTCGGTCAAAAGCCAAGCCAAAAAACATGGTTGCCCAAGCTACATAAATAATGGATTCATAAGCATTACTCCAAGGCGCGTGACCCGAAATGTACCAACGAGCTATAAGTCCGAATGTGTGCAAACCAAAAAGTAAACCAATGATTATGTGCATCGTATTGATAGCATAATTCAAAAACTTTCTTTCCTTGAATATTTTTAAAATGGTAAATAAAAGCATCAAAATGGACGCATACATATACCAAAAAGGCAATTTTTGGAAAACGTCATATTCGTTATATAAAATTTCAGAAGTGATTTTTTGATCACTTGGCAACACTTTACTTCCGTATTTTTTTTGGAAACCAACAATACTTTCTAATAATCCATCGGCTTGTTTGTACTCTTTTGAAACAGATGCTTTTTCCAATTCGGTAAAATACATTTGCAAAATATTTTGAGTGTAGGTCGCCGCCATCCCTTTTATACCCGAATTAACCAATTCCGGATAAGAAACCCACTTGTTATTAGGATCTCCTGGAATTGGAAAAATTTTCAGAATAGCTCCACTCAGCGCCGATTCCATAAGAATAACTTTTTTATCAGTTTCCTTAAAATCCTTTTCAAATTGGTTTGGATTGGCTGCTTTGTATGCTGCATCTAAGTATGGTGTCAATTTATAATTTCCAGTACTGTCAAAAAAGTCTAAAAAAGAAGCATATTTTTTTTCAGCATCTATTCCAATAATTTTTCGAATACTATCGTTTCCTGACTTTATGTAAATCAATGGAACTTGGATCCAAATATTTCCTCCTTGTGTCATCGACAAAAACACCTGATCGGAATTCATACCCTTAAACGTATTCTGATGGCTTACTTTTCGCAGTAATTCAGATGAAAATGTGTTGATGGGCTTCATTCTTCCTCCAGCATCTTGAACCACTAATCTACCAAATTTGGCTGCGTGTTCTTCTGAAACTTTTCGCTTTTCGATAATAGAATCTAATTGCTTTTCAGACAAAAACTGAGCATTATGATTTTGAGCCAAGGCACCAAAACTCATAAACAACAGCAATAGAGGCAGTAATTTTGCTTTTTTAATTTTTATCACTTCTAGTTTTCGTTTTAAATCAGCAAAGCGAGAATGATTGGTAAACATTATGGCCATTAAGGCAAAATACAACATAAAATACCCAAAATAGGTAATCATTGTTCCCCAATAATCGTGACTAACTGATAAAACTGTTCCCATCTCATCTTGGTCAAACGAAGATTGAAAAAAACGATAGCCTTCGTAATCTAAAATATTATTCATAAAAATCCGAGCATCAAAAACTTCAGCTTTGTTTCGAACAGTCACTTGGCTTTCGAAAGAGGAAAAACTACGCTCAGTTCCAGGATATTTCTGGGCGATAAAATCATTCAATTTGATGCTAAAGGGCAAATTATAAGTTTTTGTTCCATAGAAAAAAGTATACTCCAATTTTCCGATTTTTACGGTTTGTGATTGTCCTACTAAGCCTTTAGTTCCAATTAAGGTTATGAGTTTTTCTTGACCTTGGGCGGATAATTTTACTATTAATGCATCTTTGTGTTCTTTGGCTTTAAAATCATTGGTCGATTCGTAACCAATAACTCCTTTAACAGCTGGTTCTGGAAACACAATTCTCATGTCGCCAATGCTGTACAAAGAACGCATCATCAGAGGTTGTACAATATCTTTGACAACTTTTCCTTGTAATTTGTCGGCCATTCGCATAAACTCACCTTCAAATGGAGTTTGAATTGTTGAAACGCTATCGTTTAGGCTAATATTTATGGCTCCTTTTGTAGGTTTATTTAAAGTAAAAAGCGTATTATGAATGTTTTGAACTTCACCTTCTTTCAAGAAATGTTCTTCACGCCCCCCTTCACCAGCCTCCACCATTTTAAAATACAAATTGCCTTTTGGATTGGGTTTAATCACTTCTTTAGCTCCCATAATGAAGTTTTGGTAATTCACTTCGAATTGAGTATCGGCAAACCGATCTGAAATAGAAAAGTCATTATTGGTTACTGGCGATAGTAGTAATGGCTTCTCGAAAACCCTGCGTTTCATTCCGCCTTGGTATTCGCCGTCGACAAAAAGAGTAAGGTACATTTTGTCCGAATAAAATACATTTTCGGTAGCGCCCTCACGAATAGGCATCATGCCTTCGTAACTGATATAACGGGTAATAAAAGCTCCTACGATTATAAAAATAAAGGACAAATGTAGCATAAGTGTTGCCCATTTTTCTTTCCTTAATAAGTTGTAGCGTTTGATGTTTCCGATAAAATTGATCATAAAGACCAACATAATTCCCTCGAACCACCAAGCATTGTAAATCAGAATTCGAGCGGTATCAGTGTTGTATTTACTTTCGACAAAAGTTCCTATTCCCATAGCGATCGCAAAGGCTAAGAAAAGTATGGACATTAATCTGGTAGAAAATAAAATGGATAAAATTTTTTTATTCATCTGTAAGAAATTACGTTTTTGAAAAGTCTTGTCAAAAGTAACTAAAATTGTTGAAAAGTCCCTTTGAGCATTTGTTAATTAAATCCAAATTTAAAGCTTTACTATTGGAATAAAAATGATATTTGACAGGTTTTTATTTATAAAATCTATTGCCATACATTTATAGCCTTTTATTTTTTTTCATTAATTTTGCTAAATGATTAAATTAGTACTAATCGGTTCTGGAAATGTAGCTCATCATTTGATTGAGGCTTTCGCTAAAAGCAAAAATGTCGATGTGATTCAAGTGTTTACTAGAAAAAAAGAAAGCGTAACTCCTCTATTCGATTCAAATAAAATTACTACAACCATTTCCACTTTGGCTAAAGCTGATTTATACATTATAGCCATTTCTGATGATGCCATAGCTACTTTTTCATCACAATTGCCTTTCGATAATCGTTTGGTTGTACACACTTCAGGAACGATTGCTATGAATGCATTAGATTCCAAAAACAGAAAAGGTGTTTTTTATCCACTTCAAACTTTTAGCAAAAATAAAACTGTCGATTTTAGTCAAATTCCCATTTGTTTGGAAAGCGAAAACGAATCCGATTTTGAAGTATTGAAAAATGTAGGGGATTCCATTTCAAATACAATTTGTAAAATCAATTCAGAACAAAGAAAATCATTGCATGTTTCAGCTGTTTTCGTGAATAATTTTGTAAATCATTTGTACCAAATTGGCAATGAAATATGTATTGAAAATAATGTTCCTTTTGAAATCCTAAAACCCTTAATTTTGGAAACGGCAAATAAAGTAATGTCAATTTCTCCAACAGCAGCTCAAACAGGTCCAGCAAAAAGAAATGACAAAAAGACCATTGAAGCACATTTAGGCATACTATCTAATGAAAATCAAGCAACAATTTATAAAATACTAACTCAATCAATACAAAATAATGGCAAGAAGTTATAAAGAAATAATGAATGATATCAACACTTTCATCTTTGATGTTGATGGAGTTCTTACAGACAGTTCTGTTTTCGTGACCAATGAAGGCGAAATTCTAAGAACTATGAATATTCGAGATGGATATGCCTTGAAAGCGGCTGTAGAAAGCGGTTATAATGTCTGCATTATTTCGGGAGGAAGCAACGAAGGGGTTCGAGTACGATTGAGAAATTTAGGGGTAACCGACATATATCTTGGGACTCCTGACAAAGTGGAAACCTATAAAGAATATATAGAGCTCTACGGAATCCAACCTGAACAAGTACTCTATATGGGAGATGATATTCCTGATTTTCATGTAATGAAATTAGTGGGCTTACCTGTTTGTCCACAAGATGCAAGCCCTGAAATCAAAGCTATTTCCAAATATATTTCGCATAAAAACGGAGGTAAAGGAGCTGCCCGTGAAGTAATAGAACAAGTGATGAAAGTACAAGGAAAATGGAATCTCCATTTTGACGGCAAATTGGATTAATTTTTTTTGAAATAAATTATTTCTAATAAATCCAACTATGATATTAATCCTATTTTATTTTAGACAATACTTTTAAAATTGACCAATCTTAATACATAATAATTATGGGAATATACCTTTATATTCTTGAGGAAATGGGCCATTTATAATAATTTTTGTTTTTGATTTAGTAATAATTGGGTTAATTGCAGCTGTTTTCTTTATGATGAATTACGATAAGAAAAAGTAATTAAATTACTTGAAAAAAGGGAATGGCAAATTATTTACATTCCCTTTTGTCTTTTTTAGAATTCGAAAAATTAATTAGATTAGCCTCTAATCAATTTTCTGTATTTCAATCTTTTAGGAGTTAAATCACCGCCCAAGCGTTTCTTTTTATTCTCTTCATATTCTGAGAATCCACCTTCGAAATAATATACTTCAGAGTTGCCTTCAAAAGCTAAAATATGGGTGCAAATTCTATCCAAAAACCATCTGTCGTGCGAAATTACAACGGCACAGCCTGCAAAATTTTCTAAACCCTCTTCTAATGCCCGAAGTGTGTTGACATCCAAATCATTTGTAGGCTCATCCAGTAAAAGTACGTTTCCTTCTTCTTTCAAAGTCATTGCAAGGTGTAAACGGTTTCTTTCACCTCCTGAAAGCATAGAAACTTTTTTATTTTGCTCACCTCCACCAAAATTAAATCTGGATAAATAAGCTCGAGAATTTACTTGACGTCCGCCCATCATAATCAATTCCTGACCATCGGCAAAGTTTTCCCAAATCGATTTGTTTACATCAATATTTGAATGAGATTGATCTACATAAGCGATTTTTACGGTATCTCCAATTAAAAATTCTCCGGCATCTGGTTTTTCTTCTCCCATAATCATTTTGAAAATAGTCGATTTACCAGCACCATTAGGTCCAATAATCCCAACAATTCCTGCCTGTGGCAAAGTAAAATTTAAATTATCATACAATAATTTTTCACCAAATGCTTTGGCAACACTTTTAGCCTCAATTACATTAGTCCCTAAACGTGGACCATTCGGAATGTAGATTTCTAATTTTTCATCCAATTGTTTTTGGTCTTCATTCAAGAGTTTGTCGTAGTTCTGTAAACGCGCTTTTTGCTTGGTTTGACGGCCTTTGGCACCTTGACGAACCCAGTCCAACTCACGTTCTAAATTTTTTCTACGTTTAGAAGCTACTTTTTCTTCTTGAGCCATTCTATTTGATTTTTGCTCCAACCAAGAAGAATAATTCCCTTTCCAAGGGATGCCTTCACCTCTATCCAATTCCAAAATCCAACCTGCAACATTGTCTAAGAAATAACGGTCGTGAGTAACAGCAATCACAGTTCCTGAATATTGTGCCAAATGTTGTTCTAACCACAAAACAGACTCCGCATCCAAATGATTCGTAGGCTCATCGAGAAGCAACACATCAGGTTGTTGCAACAACAAACGACATAAAGCGACGCGACGACGCTCTCCTCCAGATAAATTTTTGATTGGTGTATCACCATCTGGAGTGCGCAAGGCATCCATTGCAATTTCAAGTTTTGTATCGATTTCCCAAGCACCTAGAGCATCAATTTTATCTTGTAAAGCGGCTTGACGATCCATCAATTTATCCATTTTGTCTGGATCAGAATAGTTTTCTTCAAGACCAAATAAATCGTTTATTTTATTGTATTCGTCTAAAACTGCCATTGTTTCGGCAACTCCTTCTTGAACAATTTCGAGAACCGTTTTTGAATCGTCTAATTGGGGATCTTGTTCTAAATACCCAACTGTGTAGCCAGGTTGAAATACCACATCGCCTTGATAGTTTTTATCAACTCCGGCAATAATCTTCAAAAGAGAAGATTTTCCAGAACCATTTAGACCTAAAATTCCAATTTTAGCTCCGTAAAAGAAACTCAAATAAATATTTTTAAGAACGGGTTTATCCGCTCCTTGATAGGTTTTACTCAATTTTTGCATTGAGAAAATCACTTTTTTATCGTCGGCCATTTTTAGTTGTTTATTGTTTGTTGTTTATAGTTTATGGTTGCTGGATTACTTAAATTTAAGTCCTTTGATTTCACAATTCCTTAAATAATTCATCATCGCTCCTATTTTATTTTTTTCTATTTCGGTCATTTCATTTAATTTCATGTGTTGTTCCTCTGAAATTAGTTTTTTATCAAAAGCTCTGTAAGATTGAGATTTTACCTCACCAGCTGAACCTTTTGCAATACTCAAAAATTGAATAAATTCCTTATTGCCATTTCTTTCAAAACCTTCGGCAATGTTATCCATAACTGAACCTGAACTCCTGTCTATTTGATCTTTGAGTGAATAATTTGTTTTTAAAGTTGTGGTTTGAATCAAGTGCTCAATATAATGACATAATTCTCTGGCTTTTTGCCAAATCTCTAAATCTTCAAACTTATTTATTTTCGCCATAACAATAAACTATAAACCAAAAACTATAAACAGCATACTATACTCTTCCTTTCAAAGAACTAAAAACCCAAGCATTTGCTAAAAAACCTAATCCAACAGCGGCAAATCCCCATCCTGCCACATCATCATATCTAAAAGCACCCAATCCAATCAATAACAATCCCATTAGAAGCATTATCAATGTTGCCCATCCTAAAATAGTGTTTTTGTTCATTCCCATAATTATTGTTGTATTTTATTTTAGAGGCGCAAATATCGCAAAATTTTCACCGCTAATTAAATATTTTAAAAAGCATTTCTTTCAATAAATCCGATTGTGGCAATGCATTCGCCCCAACTCCTTTGCTTTTCACATCAATATCCCGCAACGAACCCACAATTTGGCTCACTTTTCGCATTGGATAATTTTTGAGAGCAATGTCATAATCCTTAAGAAAAAAAGGATTAACCCCTAATACTTTAGCAACATTATTCGGATTTTTGTCTTTCAATCCGTGGTATCTTAATAATTGCACGAAGAAACTAAAAACCAAACTTGTAGTCATTATTATAGGATTATCTTTTGGGTTTTGTGCAAAATTATCGGCGATAGTATAGGCTCGTAATTGGTTTCTATCACCTATGGCTTTTCGCAATTCGAATATATTAAAGTCCTTGCTGAATCCAATGTTTTCCTCAATATGATGTGGCGTTATCGTGCTGCCTTTCGGCAAAATGATTTGCAGTTTCTCCAATTCGTTATTGATTTTACTCAGATCGGTTCCCAAGAATTCGACCAACATCGCATTGGCTTTGGGTTCAATCGAATATTTTTTTCCTGCCAAAACCCGTTTGATCCAATCTCCCACCTGGTTTTCATATAATTTTTTGCTTTCGTAAACGACACCATTTTTAGCCAAAAGTTTGGTTACTTTTTTACGTTTATCCAAAGTTTTGTATTTATAACAAATAACCAAAACCGTTGATGGCATTGGGTTTTCGGCATAACTTTCGATTTTGTCGATAGTTCTTGACAAATCTTGGGCTTCCTTTACAATCACTACTTGACGCTCGGCCATCATCGGATAGCGCTTGGCGGTCGAAACAATATCTTCTATCGTCACGTCGCGTCCATACAAAACGGTTTGATTGAATCCTTTTTCGTCTTCCGTCAACACTTTGTCTTCGATATAAT
>JACCDI010529835.1_pt1 | contig 17283 bp, 13 predicted proteins | sample 7442791 | NCBI WGS metagenome assembly JACCDI01 (sample SAMN15323434, study PRJNA562643) | freshwater metagenome | isolation source: river surface water | place: USA:Blue River Watershed | collected 2017-08-15 | reverse complement strand
GACGCGATGATCGCGTACTGCGGCGAGGTCGAGATATGCATCAGATAGGCCTCGTTGAAGCTGTCGCGGTCCAGCTGCACGGTCTCCGATTCCTGCACCAGAATCTGCGATGCCTGTGACAAACCGGCCAGCAGCTTGTGCGTCGATTGCGTAGAGAAGATCAGTGACTTTTCGGCGCGCGGGCGGTCCTTGCCGATCGCGTGCATGTCTTTGTAAAAATCATGGAAGCTTGCATGCGGCAGCCAGGCTTCATCGAAATGCAGGGTATCGATCTCGCCATCGAGCATCTGCTTGATCGTCTCGACGTTGTAGATCACGCCGTCATACGTCGATTGCGTGATGGTCAGGATCCGTGGCTTCTTGTTCTTTGCCTCGCGGGCAAAGGGATTCGCCTCGATCTTCTTCATGATGTTTTCCATCCTGAATTCCTCGACCGGGATCGGGCCGATGATGCCAAGGTGGTTACGGGTCGGCATCAGGAACACCGGGATCGCGCCGGTCATGATGATCGAGTGCAGCACCGATTTGTGGCAGTTGCGGTCCACCACAACGATATCGCCCGGCGCGACGGTCGAGTGCCAGACCATCTTGTTTGAGGTCGAGGTGCCGTTGGTGACGAAATAGCAGTGGTCGGCATTGAAGATGCGCGCCGCATTGCGCTCGCTCTCACCAATAGCGCCGTTGTGGTCCAGCAACTGGCCGAGTTCCTCCACCGCATTGCACACGTCGGCGCGCAGCATGTTCTCGCCGTAGAACTGGTGGTACATCTGGCCCACAGGGCTCTTCAAGAAGGCCACGCCACCCGAGTGACCCGGGCAATGCCACGAATAGGACCCGTCTTCGGCGTAATCGAGCAACGCCTTGAAGAACGGGGGTTGCAGGCCTTCGAGGTAACTCTTGGCTTCGCGGATGATGTGGCGCGCCATGAACTCGGGCGTGTCCTCGTACATGTGAATGAAGCCGTGGAGCTCGCGCAGGATGTCGTTGGGCAGGTGCTGGCTGGTCTTGGTCTCGCCGTAGATGTAGAGCGGCACGTCGGCGTTTTTGCGGCGCACTTCCTCGATGAAGGCACGCAGATTCACCACGGCAGGATCGAGGTCCGGGCCCGGCGTGAACTCCTCGTCGTCGATCGACAGGATGAAGGCGCTGGCGCGGCTTTGCTGCTGGGCGAACTGGGACAGATCGCCATAGCTGGTCACGCCAAGCACCTCAAAGCCTTCCGTTTCAATCGCCTGAGCCAGCGCACGAATGCCCAGACCCGAGGTGTTTTCGGAGCGGTAGTCTTCGTCAATGATGACGATGGGGAAACGGAATTTCATGCTGGCAGGCCCGGGCGGCCCCAAAGAGGAGAAACAGCCGCGAAGTTTAAGGAAAAATCCGCTGCCAGCACCAAAGCGGCGAAAGTTTTCTTCAGGTATTGCCAAGCCAGCCAGGCGACAAGCGAAAAAAACGCCCGCTGGCACTGCTACAATAGAAGGCTCTGGAGCGGTGGATGAGTGGTTTAAGTCGCACGCCTGGAAAGCGTGTGTGGGTTAATAGCCCACCGCGGGTTCGAATCCCGCCTGCTCCGCCAGTAACCCCTGCAAAAAAGCGCCTTCGGGCGCTTTTTTCTTGTCAGCTTTTTTGCCGCTTCGGGCAAAGCGATCAGACGTGGGGGCGGCCAGCCGAATGCTGGCGCCAGTAATCTTCCGCGCTGCGTTGAACAATTTCCTGCGCCATCCGCTCCATTTCGGGACGCAGGGCATCCAGCCACTGGGCCACGAGCTCAGCAAGCAAGGTCTTCTCCATGGCCCGTGCGTCCAGTGCAACCGTCAGACGTTCAGGCACATTGAACAAGCGCTGGGAATCTGGCAGATCGGGGATGTCGTCGGGTGTTGGCGTGACGGTGTTCATGCGTTAATCGATTGTGAAAGATCATGGCGCACGAGCTCATGCCCCAGGCGACTGTATTGCCGCCAGCGCTCGCGCCCCTGGGCCCTGTGCAAGTCGTCTACGCTGACCACGTCGATGATGCGTTCGAAATCTTCAAAACCCTGCGGGATAGACTCGCCCAGATTGATCAGGATCTGCCGATCCCAGTCGACCATCGGCTGCTCGGCCAGCAAAACGGCCGAGGCCGAGCGCATGGCCGAGGAGGCATCCGCAGCGCAATGGGGCAAAAAATCCAGCGGCGAAAAAGTCCACAGCGCCTGATCGAGCTGGGCCAGCGTGGAAGAATGCCCGACCACCTGAGCGCGCAAGCCCCGCGCCTGCACCTTGCGCAGCAATCGGCAGGTGTAATGCACCAACGCGGGTGCATTGAAATGGAACTCGATGCGGGCCATGCCCTGATCAGGCCTTGCGCGATGCGCGCGAAGCGGTGGCCTTTGGCACCTGACGCGACAGCAGGTATTCGAGCAACAGCCCCACCGGCCGGCCGGTGGCCCCCTTGGCCGCACCACTGCGCCATGCGGTTCCGGCGATGTCCAGGTGCGCCCAGGCCAGCTTGCCAGCAAAACGCTGCAGGAATTTGGCCGCGGTGACGGAGCCCGCAGCGCGCCCTCCGACGTTGGCCACATCGGCAAAGCGGCTCTTGAGTCCCTCGGCGTATTCGTCGTCAAGTGGCATGCGCCAGCACAGGTCTTCAGACACTTCACCGGCGCGTGTCAGGGCTTCGGCCAGGGCGTCGTCCGGTGTGAACAGGCCGCTGCGCACGGCACCCAGGGCGATCACGCAGGCGCCAGTCAGGGTGGCGATGTCGATCACGGCAGCGGGTTTGAAGCGCTCGGCATAGGTCAACGCATCGCAGAGCACCAGACGGCCTTCGGCATCGGTGTTGAGGATTTCGATGGTCTGCCCGCTCATGCTGGTGACCACATCACCGGGCTTGACCGCCTGACCATCGGGCATGTTTTCGGTGGCCGGGATCAGGCCGACCACATGCACTGCGGGCTGAATCTGCGCCAGGGCTTCAAAGACGCCCAACACGCTGGCCGCGCCACTCATGTCGAACTTCATCTCGTCCATCTCGGCCGCCGGCTTCATGGAGATGCCGCCGGTGTCGAAGGTGATGCCCTTGCCCACCAGCACCACGGGTGCGCCCTTGGCCTTGGCAGACTTGTACTCCAGAACAATGAAACGCAGCGGCTCGACGGCACCGCGGGCCACCGCTAAAAAAGCCCCCATGCCCAGGCGCTCGACTTCTTTGGGGCCAAGCACCTTGCAGCTGACGCCGGGGTGCCTGGCCAGGGCGCGGGCGGCCTGCGCGAGGTGGCTGGGCGTGGCATGGTTGGCGGGGCGGTTGGCCCATTCCTTGGCCAACTCGATGCCCTGCACGAGGGCCTGGGCTTGCTGCAGGGCTGCGTTGTGGTCGGCCGACACGCTGTCCATGCCGATCACCACCTTGGCGAGCTTGCGCGGCTGCGGCTTGCTCAGGGTGTGGGCATAGACATAGCTGGCATCGGCCAATTCGGTCACCACCGAGCGCAACGCCGATGCCGACAGCCTCTCGCCTGCGCAATAGACCGAAAGGCTCTTGATCTGTGCCGACTGCAACGCACTCCAGGCCGCGCGCAGGGCCTTGCGGATCTCGCGGGACTGCCCCTTGCCGCAAGCCACCACCACCAGATGGCGAGGCCTGACCCCGGGCATGCCGTAAGATTGGAGCACCGAACCAGCGCTGGTCTTGAAATCTTCCTGGCGGCGGGCCTTGGCGATCCAGTCGGCCAATGCGCCGTTCTCACGGGCGGCATCGGGCCAGAGCACCACCAAGGCATCGTGTGCGCCTTGGGCAGCCTGGGTCAGAGTGGTTTGACGGATTTCAAATTTCATCGTCGGCATCGTCCTTATCTCGCTCAATGTTATTCGATTCTTCACTGCGCAAGGACCTGGCGAGGAACTTCGTGGCCACTGCCGTGGTGATCCTGACAATTGTCATGACCATCATGCTGATCCGCACCCTCGGTCAGGCCAGCCGGGGCTCCGTCAACCCTTCCGAAGTTCTGCTGATCATGGGCTTCAGCATGGTCAGCCAGCTGACCACGGTGCTGGCGCTGAGCCTCTTCATCTCGGTGATTGCCACCCTGTCACGGGTCTACAGCGACAGCGAAATGGTCATCTGGCTCAGCAGCGGTCGCAGTCTGGCCTCTTTCGTGCCCGTTCTGCTGCGCTTTGCCTGGCCCATACTGCTGGCCATCAGCCTGCTGGCCCTGCTGGCCTGGCCCTGGAGCAACCAGCAGATTCAGGAGCTGCAGGAGCGTTACGACAAACGCAACGATGTCGAGCGCGTGGCACCGGGGCGGTTTCAGGAGTCTGCAGGCGGACGCAGGGTGTTCTTCATCGACAAGGACTCGCCCGACCAGACCGTCGGTACCAATGTCTTCATCTCGAGCACCGACAACGACCTGGAAGTCACCACGACCGCTAGGCGCGGGCGCATCGAATGGCGTGGCAATGACCGATTTCTCGCACTGGAACAAGGCGAGCAGTGGCTGCACCAGCCTTCCACTGGCGAGACCCGCTGGACGCGCTTTGAGCATTACGACTTGCTGATCGATGATTCGGTCTCACGCAACAACAGCCTGCAGGCCAGCCGCCAGCTCCCTACCCTGACCTTGCTGGAGAACCCCACCCCGATCAATTCGGGAGAGCTGTCCTGGCGCCTGGGCCTGGGCTTTTGCGCGCTCAATTTCACGCTGCTGGCCCTGCCGCTGTCGGCGGTCAACCCCCGCCGGGGCCGCAGCTACCAGTTTGCGCTGGCCATGCTGGTGTTCGTGGTTTATTACAACCTGGTCAACATCGGTCAGAACTGGATTTCGCACGGCCGCTATGGCCTGCTGCAATGGATGCTGATGCTGCACGGCACGGCCACCGTGCTCACCCTGATGTGGTTGTGGGCACGCCACCGGCAGTGGTCGTGGCGTGACTTGCTGCCAACACCCAAGGACAGGAGCGCCCCATGAGAACCGTGCGTCGCCTGCTCTACCGCGAAATATTCCTGGCCGTCGGCTTTGTGGCCCTGGGCTTTCTGGGGCTGTTTGTCTTTTTCGACATGGTCGAGGAGCTGCAAAACCTCACCAAACTGGCAGCGCAGGGTTACCGCATCCAGCACGCAGTGCTGATGGTCGCCTCGAAAGTACCTGGACACCTTTATGACCTGCTGCCGATCTCGGTGCTGATCGGCACCATCTTCGTGATGGCGCGCCTGGCCCAGAGTTCCGAATTCACCATCCTGCGCTCCGGCGGACTGGGACCAGGTCGTGCCCTGGGGCTGCTGCTCAAGATGGGCTGGGTGTTTGTGCTCGTGACCCTATTGCTGGGGGATTACGTCTCACCCTGGGCCGAGCAGCAGGGTCTGCTGCTCAAGGCCCGCTTTCGGGGCGACCTGACCTCGGGGCAGACTGGCGCCTGGCTCAAGGAACGCCAGGGCGATCAGCAATTCGCCATCAATGTACGGGCAATGAACAAGGATGCCCGCATGATCAACGTCCACATCCAGCGCTTCGGCAGCGATGGAACGCTGCAAGGCAGCCTGCGTGCCAGTGAGGCCGACTTTGGCGAGCAAACATGGCACCTTCATGATGTTCAGGTCATGGACATCCGCATCCAGGGCGAAGCGGCCACCATGCGCAAGCAGCAATTGGCGGAGATGGACTGGCCCACCCAGATTTCGCGTGACATGGTGGGCGCGGCACTCGTGAGCGCCGACCGCATGAAAATCTGGGATTTGGTGCTCTACACCCGTCACCTGAGCCAAAACAACCAGAACGCCCAGCAGTACGAGATCGAGCTGTGGCGCAAGGTGTTCTACCCCTTGAGCTGCCTGGTGATGCTGACCCTGGCACTGCCCTACGCCTACCTGCATTTCCGTTCGGGACAGATTGCCGGGCATGTGTTTGGTGGCGTGATGGCAGGCATCAGCTTTTACCTGCTCAACAACGTCTTCAACCACATCGGCAACCTGCGCAACTGGGAGCCCTGGATCACCTCGGCGGCCCCTTCTCTCATCTACACCCTGATATCACTGGCGGCCTTTGGCTGGATGGTGCTGAGACGATGAACAAGCCTTCCTGCGCCGTGGTGCTTTTTGCCCATGGCTCGCGTGACCCGCTCTGGCGCGGCCCGATCGATGCCGTGGCCGAGGAAATGCGTCGTCAGGACCCCCAGGTGGCTGTGCGCTGCGCCTTTCTGGAACTGACCACTCCGGACCTGCCCAGTGTGGTGCAAGACTTCATGCGTGAAGGCCATGAGGCCATCCGCATCGTCCCGATGTTTCTGGGTGTCGGTCGCCACGGCCGCGAGGACTTGCCCGCGCTGGTGGCGCAACTGCGGCAGGACCACCCCGCACTGACTTTGGAGCTGCTGCCCGCCGTGGGCGAAATGCCTGAACTCACCCGTTGCCTGGCAGGTCTTGCGCTGCAGAACCTCCCGAATCGATAAAACCAGAAGGCATAATGCGGTTTGCTGATATGGCAAATCGAATATGAACCTCCACCAATTCCGATTCGTCCAGGAAGCGGCCCGCCGCAACCTCAACCTCACCGAAGCCGCCAAGGCGCTGCACACTTCGCAGCCGGGCGTGTCCAAGGCCATCATCGAACTCGAAGAAGAGCTCGGAATCGAGATCTTTGCCCGCCACGGCAAGCGGCTCAAGCGCATCACCGAGCCCGGTCAGCACGTGCTCAGGAGCATCGAGGTGATCCTGCGCGAGGTGGGCAACCTGCGCAAGATCGGCGACCAGTACAGCAACCAGGACTCGGGCACCCTGTCGATCGCCACCACCCACACCCAGGCCCGCTATGTGCTGCCCGTACCGGTGGCGCGACTGCGCGAGAAATACCCCAAGGTCAACATCAGCCTGCACCAGGGCGCCCCCGATCAGGTCGCCCAGATGCTGCTGCAGGACGTGGCCGAGATCGGTATCGCCACCGAATCGCTGTCGGCTTACGAGGAGCTGGTCACCCTGCCCTGCTACGAATGGCAGCACGTGCTGGTCTTGCCAAAAGACCACCCCCTGACCGGCAAGGCCCGCTTGACCCTTGAAGACATTGCCGAATACCCGCTGATCACCTACCACCCCTCGTTCACTGGCCGCACCCGCATCGATCAGGCTTTCGCCTCGCGCAAGCTGCAGCCACGCATAGCGCTCGAAGCCATCGACTCGGACGTGATCAAGACCTATGTGCGCCTGGGGCTGGGCGTGGGGATCGTGGCAGAAATGGCCGTCAAGGACGACCCGGTGCAGGACCTGGCCGTGCGCCCGCTGGGGCCACTGCTGGGCATGAATGTCGCGCGGGTGGCCTTCAAACGCGGGGCCTATCTGCGACACTTCGTCTACCAGTTTGCCGAACTGCTCAGCGACCGCCTGACCGCAGGTTTGGTCGCCAAAGCCATGGCCGGCCACGCCAGCGATTACGAACTTTGATGCCCATGAATCCGCGCACCCCCACTTTCCCGTCCAAGACGCCCCACATGGGCACCACCATCTTCACCGTGATGTCGGCCCTGGCCACCGAAAAAGGGGCGGTCAATCTCGGGCAGGGCTTTCCCGACTTTGCCTGCGACCCGAAACTGCTCGACCTCGTCAACGACGCCATGCGCGAGGGCCTCAACCAGTACCCACCCATGACCGGTGTGGCCCCGCTGCGCGAAGCCATGTCGGCCAAGATCGAGGCCCTGTATGGCCGCCGCTACGACCCGGTCAGCGAGATCACCGTCACCGCCGGCGCCACCCAGGCCATCCTCACGGCCATCCTGGCGATCGTCCACCCAGGTGATGAAGTCATCGTGCTCGAGCCCTGCTACGACAGCTACGTGCCCAACATCGAGCTGGCCGGCGGCGTGGTGGTGCGTGTACCGCTCACCCCCGGCACCTTCCGGCCCGACTTCGACAAGATCCAGGCAGCCATCAGTCCGAAAACCCGCGCCATCCTCATCAATTCGCCCCACAACCCCAGCGGCATGGTCTGGACCCGCGAGGAAATGCTGCGCCTGCAGGAGATTCTGGATCCGACCAACGTCTTGCTGATCTCCGACGAGGTCTACGAGCACATGGTCTATGCCCCCCTGCAACACTGGAGCGCAGCGCAGTTCGAGGGGCTGGCGGCACGCGCCTTCATCGTCTCCAGCTTTGGCAAGACTTACCACGTCACGGGCTGGAAGATCGGCACCGTGGCCGCACCGGCGGCACTCAGCGCCGAATTCCGCAAGATCCACCAGTTCAACGTCTTCACCGTCAACACGCCCATGCAGTACGGCCTGGCCCGCTACATGGCCGATCCGAAGCCCTATCTGGAGCTGCCGGCGTTTTACCAGCGCAAGCGCGACCTCTTCCGCCAGGGCCTGGCACAAACCAAGTTCCGGCTGCTGCCCGGCCAAGGGACCTATTTCCAGTGCGTGGACATCTCGGGTCTGTCGGTGCCCGAAAAGAACCTCGGTGAAGCCGAGTTCTGCAAATGGCTGACCACCGAGATCGGTGTGGCCGCGATACCGCTGTCGGCCTTCTATGGCAGCGGCTTTGACCAACAGGTGGTCCGTTTTTGCTTCGCCAAAAAGGACGAGACGCTGCAGCTGGCGCTGGAGCGGCTGGCGCGGCTCTGATCAGTCGTCTTCGGCCGCGCTGATGTCTGGAAACAGCACCTCGGTGAAGCCAAAGCGCGAGAAATCGCGCACCCGCATCGGGTAGAGCTTGCCGATCAGGTGGTCGCACTCGTGCTGCACCACCCGGGCATGGAAGCCGTCGACCGTGCGGTCGATGGCCAGTCCTTTTTCGTCGAACCCTGTGTAGCGGATGCGCGACCAGCGCGGCACCACACCGCGCAGTCCGGGCACCGACAGGCAGCCTTCCCAGTCCTCTTCTTCCTCGGCGCCCAGCGGCGTGATGACCGGGTTGATCAACACCGTGGGCGGCACCAGCGGCCGGTCCGGGTAGCGCGGGTTGCGCGCCGTGCTGCCAAAGATCACGAGTTGCAGGTTCACTCCAATCTGGGGCGCCGCGAGGCCCGCGCCATTCACCGCCGCCATGGTCTCGCGCATGTCGGCGATCAAGGCGTGCAACTCTGGCGTATCAAAGGCTTGCACCGGCTCGGCGATGCGCAGCAGGCGCGCGTCGCCCATCTTCAGAATTTCACGAACGGTCATCATTGCCCCCACGTTCGCCCACTTTGTGTGGCTCTCTGCCCACCGAAGGGGTCTTCGTACCTTGGGACGGCCCGGTGGTTCTCATGGCTTTTTCCCCTCCAGCAACTGCATCAGGCCGGCCTCATCCAGCACCGGCACACCCAGCGTCTGGGCTTTGTCGAGCTTGCTGCCCGCCTCGGCACCAGCCACCACATAGCTGGTTTTCTTGCTGACCGAACCAGCCACCTTGGCGCCCAGGGCTTCGAGCCTGTCCTTGGCTTCGTCGCGGCCCAGGGTGGGCAGCGTACCCGTGAGCACCACCGTCAGTCCGGCCAGCGGCATCTCGGTGGGTGCCAGAGCCTCGCCCTCAGGCCACTGCACCCCCGCACTGCGCAGCGCCTGCACCACCTCGCGGTTGTGAGGCTGAGCAAAAAAGGTGTGGATGCTGTGGGCCACCACAGGGCCCACATCGGCGACCTGGGAAAGCGCGTCCTCGCTGGCGTCCATGATGGCCTGCAGCTGGCCAAAATGCCGCGCCAGCGCCTTGGCTGTGGCCTCGCCCACATGCCGGATGCCCAGGCCGAACAGAAAACGCGGCAAGGTCGTCTGTTTGGATTTTTCGAGCGCATCAAGCAGGTTCTGAGCGGACTTTTCGGCCATGCGGTCCATGCCTGCGAGGTCCTGCAGGTTCAGTCCATAGAGATCAGCCAAGGTGTTCACACGACCGGAATCGACCAACTGATCGACCAGCTTGTCGCCCAGACCTTCGATGTCGACTGCACGGCGCTGGGCATAGTGCAACACCGCCTGCTTGCGCTGGGCGGGGCAAAACAGTCCACCGCTGCAGCGGTAGTCCGCCTCGCCCTCCTCCCGCTCCGCATCACTGCCGCACACCGGGCAATGGCGGGGCATGCAGAAGATCTGCGCTTCGTGCAGGCGTTTTTCGGTCACGACCGACACCACCTCGGGGATCACATCACCCGCACGACGCACGATCACGGTGTCGCCCACCCGCACATCCTTGCGGCGGGCCTCGTCTTCGTTGTGCAGCGTGGCGTTGGTGACCGTCACGCCCCCCACAAACACCGGGGCCAGCTTGGCCACCGGGGTGAGCTTGCCGGTGCGACCCACCTGGACGTCGATGGCCAGTACCTCGGTCATCATTTCCTGCGCCGGGTATTTGTGGGCCACTGCCCAGCGCGGCTCACGGGTCACAAAGCCCAGCTGCTGTTGCAGCGCAAGTTCATCGACCTTGTAGACCACGCCGTCGATGTCATACGGCAGGCTGTCGCGCTGCGCGGCGATGCGCTGATGAAAAGCCACCAGCCCGTCTGCCCCTTGGACGACGGCGGTCTGCTCAGCCACCGGAAAGCCCCAGGCCTTGAGCTGCATCAGCATGTCGTGGTGCGTCGGCCACTGCGAGCTGCCATCCGCCGGGGCCGAAACCTCACCCAGTCCATAGGCAAAAAAGCTCAGGGGCCGGTCGGCGGCAATTTTCGAGTCGAGCTGGCGCACCGCACCGGCGGCCGCGTTGCGCGGGTTGACAAAGGTCTTCTCGCCCTTGGCGCCGGCCGCAATGCGCTGGCGCTGGCGTTCGTTGAGGGCCTCGAAATCGGCGCGGGCCATGTAGACCTCGCCGCGCACCTCCAGCACTGACGGCACATCGACGGGCAGACGCAGCGGCACCTGGCCGATGGTGCGCACATTCTGGGTGACGTCTTCGCCAGTTTCACCATCGCCGCGGGTGGCCGCCTGTACCAGCACGCCGTTTTCGTAGCGCAGGCTCATGGCCAGGCCGTCGAATTTGAGCTCGGCCACGTAGCACACCGGCGGGTCGGTGTCCTTGAGCTTGAGCTCGCGGCGGATGCGGGCGTCAAAAGCTTCGGCCCCACTGGCCTCGGTATCGGTTTCGGTTCGAATGCTCAGCATCGGCACCGCATGGCGCACCGGGGCAAAGGCGTCAAGCACCTTGCCGCCTACGCGCTGGGTGGGCGAGTCGGGCGTGAGGAGTTCGGGATGCGCGGCTTCGAGGGCCTGCAACTCCCGGAACATCCGGTCGTATTCGGCATCGGGGATCTCGGGCGCATCGAGCGTGTAGTAAAGATGCCCATGGTGGTGCAGTTGCTGGCGCAGCGCAGCAGCTCGCACCTCGGGGGTCTGGGCGGCAGGTTCGGGCGGCAGGCTGGCAAACAGGTCCAGGTTGGACATCGAAGAATCCGCGTCTCAGGAAAAGAGCCGCCGCGCCTGTGCCGAGCCGGCGGACAGTTCGCGGCTGTCGAGCGCGTCGTAGAGCTGCTCGAGGTCTTGTCCAATCTGATGCATCACCTCCGGCCCGAGCACCTGGTCGGAGCCATCGGTGATCACGCCGTCCATCTGCTCGACCAGCATCTGCGCAGCCTGCTGCAGGCGGGCAAAGGGCTGGTCGCTGCGGGGCACCTGGGGCACGTCCAGGCTGAGCACACATTCGCGGATGGCGGTCAGCGCCGGGTCGTCGGCCATGGCGGCCTGGGTGTCGAAGGTCAGCGAGAGCACTGGGGGCAGGCCCTGGGTCTGGGCGGGCAGCACCATGCGGCCTGGAATGACCCCGGCAACGAAACCGAGGCGGGCCGCATGCTGGTGGATGAAGCCCGGGCTCCAGGCGGCGGCACGGGCCTGCAGCGTGAAGCTCAGTTGTGCATCGTGGGCGCTGGCGAACTGGTCAAGCTCGCGGGCCCGGGCCACCTCTTCGAGCATGTCGCTGAAGCTCGGCGAAGCACCGACCGCATCCGCGAAGGCCTGGGTTTTGACCACAAATTCCGAAAATTCGATTTCATTGAGGGGCCCCATGCGATTGGCCAGTTGCACCCCGGCCTGAAAAGCCGAGTATCGGCGGCCCGGCATCAGCGGTTCCCACTCGCCGCTGAGCTCACTGCAACCTTCCACGTGAAAAGGCTTGGTGCCGACGCGGCGCGTGCTGGGCAGCGCGGCCAGCGCCGCATCGCCCGAAACCGGCTGGTCCACCTCGATGGTGGCAATCACGTCGATCAAGGCGTCGAGCACGGCCTTACGCTCGGGCTGGGGCAGGCTCTGGAAGTCGTCCTCCAGCACTGGTTCGGTCGGCTCCACGAACTCGGTAGCCGGCATCTCGCCCGGGGCCTCTGGCTCGGTCAACTCCGCTTGTCGCGGCGCGCTCTTGCGTGAGACCCATTGGTTGTAGAGCACCACCGCCAGCAGCGTCACACCGCCAGCCACCAGCAAACTGATCTGCAGGGAATTCATTGCTTTGCGTTCCTCAGGCCTCGGCCATGCCGACGGCCGATTCCATGTCCACCGCCACGATGCGCGAGACGCCCTGCTCCTGCATGGTCACGCCGATCAGTTGCTCGGCCATTTCCATGGCGATCTTGTTGTGGCTGATGAACAGGAACTGGGTTTCCTTGCCCATGCTGGCCACCAGCTTGGCGTAGCGTTCGGTGTTGGCATCGTCCAGCGGCGCGTCCACCTCGTCGAGAAGACAGAACGGTGCCGGGTTGAGCTGGAAGATGGCGAACACGAGCGCAATGGCGGTGAGCGCCTTTTCGCCACCCGAAAGCAGGTGGATGGTCTGGTTTTTCTTGCCCGGAGGCTGGGCCATGACCTGCACGCCAGCGTCCAGGATCTCCTCGCCGGTCATGACCAGTTTGGCCTGACCGCCGCCAAACAACTCCGGGAACATGCGGCCGAAATGCTGGTTGACAGTGTGGAAGGTCGAGCCCAGCAGTTCGCGGGTCTCGCCATCGATCTTGCGGATCGCGTCTTCCAGCGTGGTCATCGCGTCCACCAGGTCGGCGTTTTGCGAGTCCAGGAAAGTCTTGCGCTCGCGTGCGCTGGAGAGTTCATCGAGCGCAGCGAGGTTGACCGGGCCGAGCGCGTTGATCTCGCGGTGCAGGCGGTCGATCTCGCCTTGCAGGCCGTACAGGCGCACTTCGCCCTCTTCCACCGACTTGGCGACTGCTTCCAGATCGGCCTGGGCGTCGGCCAGCAGCTGGGTGTACTGCTCCAGGCCAAGGCGCGCTGCCTGTTCCTTGAGCTGCAGGTCGGTGATGCGCTGGCGCAGCGGCTCGAGTTCGCGCTCAAAGGCCACGCGGCGCTCGTCACTGGCGCGCAGCTTGGCCGTGAGGTCGTCGTAGGCGCTGCGCTTGGCGGCCAGCGCCTGCTCACGCTCCATCTTGACGGCCAGCGCATCCTGCAAGCCGCCTTGAGCGGCGGCGTCGGTCAGGCGCGAGAGTTCGTCGTGGGCGCGTTGTTCTTCGGCCGCGATGCTCTGGACCTGCTGCTGTGCGGTCTCGATGGTGCGCTTGAGCTCGCCTTCGCGCGCCAGCAGGCTGCGCTGGGCGAACTGCGCTTCCTGCGCCTGGCGCTCCAGGCTGCGTTGCTGCTCGCGGCACTCGGCCAGCTTGCGCTCGGCCTCGATCACGCGTTCGTCCAGGCTGGCGTGGCGCTCCTGGCTGTCGGCCAGCTGCATGTCCAGTTCTTCAAAGCGGGCTTCGGCGGTGACACGGCGCTCCTGCAGCTCTTCGAGCAGGGCATCGACTTCGGCCAGATCGCCCTCGATGCGCTGGCTCTGTTCGCGCATCTGCTCGGCCAGCTGCGACAGCCGCAGGGTCTCGACCTGCAGCTCGTGGGCCCGGGCCTGTGCGGCGGTGGCCTCCTGGCGCACGCCAATCAGGCGCTGCGACGCATCGGCACAGGCCGCTTCGGCCCGCACCAGCGCGGTCCGGCTTTCTTCGGCGATCAGGGTCTGGGCACGCAGCTGCTTGTCAAGGTTTTCGATTTCCTGCGCGCGGGCCAGCAGACCGGCCTGCTCGGAGTCCTGGGCGTAAAAGCTCACGCTGTGCGCAGTGATCGCGTGCCCGGCCTGCACAAACAGCACTTCGCCCGCCTGCATCTGGCCGCGCCAGCCCAGGGCATCGTCCAGGCTGGGCGCCGTGTAGCAGCCCTGCAACCAGTCGGCCAGCAGGGCGGCCAAGCCGGCATCGTTCACGCGCAGCAGGTCCGCCAGGGGACGGCAGCCTGATGGCAATCCAGCACGTGCAGGCGCCACAGCGGCGCTGGGCGGACTGAAGAAGGAGAGTTTGGCCGGCGGCGCGTCGCCGGCGAAGGCGCGCACCATGTCCAGGCGCGAAACTTCGAGCGCACCGAGCTTTTCCCGCAGAGCGGCTTCGAGCGCGTTTTCCCAGCCGGCTTCGATGTGGATGCGGCTCCACAAGCCTTCGAGGCCCTCCATGCCGTGCTTGGCCAGCCAGGGCTTGAGCTTGCCGTCGGTGCGGACCTTGTCCTGAAGCGCCTTGAGCGCTTCGATGCGGGCCGTCAGGTCGGCCAGGCGGGCAGATTCGTCATTGACCACCTGCTGGCGGTGGCGGCGGTCTTCATCGAGCTGCGGCACCTGTGCCTGCAGTTCGTCCAGACGGGCGGCCGACTCCTGCGCGGCAGCTTCGGCGGCGGCCAGCTGCTCGCGCAGATCCTGAAGCCGAGCTTCATCGGGCGCGGCCAGGGCGTTGCGGTCGGTGACCAGCCGCTCGCGGCGCTGACCGAGCTGGCGGCTTTGTTCTTCGATGTTGCGCTGCTCTGCGGCCAGCACCTGGATCTGCTGCTGCACCTGGGCCACCGAGCCGCGCTGCTCGTTGGCCTTGTTCTGGGCCTGGCGCAGGGCTTCCTCCAGATCAGGCAGCACCATGGCCTGGTCTTCAACCTGGGCCGCAAGGGTCATGCTCTGGTCTTCGGCCAGAGCGGCTTGCTCGGTCAGGGTGTCGAGCTCGGCCTGGGCCTGCTCGCTGCGCAGCTGCCACTGGGCCGTCTGCTCCTTGAGCTGAACGAGGCGCTGCTCGGCGCGCTGGCGCCCTTCGACCACGAAGCGGATTTCGGCTTCGAGTTTGCCCACTTCGGCACTGGCTTCGTAAAGTTTGCCCTGGGCCTGGTTGACCTCGTCGCCTGCGGCGTAATGCGCCTGGCGGATGGTTTCCAGATCGGCTTCCACATGGCGCAGGTCGGCCATGCGCGACTCGAGCGCGTTGATCGCCTGGTCCACTTCGGCCTTGACCTTGCCCTGGTCGCCTTCGGCCTCGCGGCGCTTGAGGAACCACAGCTGGTGCTGTTTGAGCGTGCTGTCGGCCTGCAGCGCGTTGTAGCGCTGGGCCACCTCGGCCTGTTTTTCGAGCTTCTCGAGGTTCGCGTTGAGCTCGCGCAGGATGTCTTCGACCCGGGTCAGGTTTTCGCGGGTGTCGGAGAGGCGATTTTCGGTCTCACGACGGCGCTCTTTGTACTTGGACACGCCAGCGGCTTCTTCGAGGAACAGGCGCAGCTCTTCGGGACGCGACTCGATGATGCGGCTGATCGTGCCCTGGCCGATGATGGCGTAAGCGCGCGGCCCCAGGCCCGTGCCCAGGAAGACATCCTGCACGTCACGGCGGCGCACCGGCTGGTTGTTGATGTAGTAGCTGCTGTTGCCGTCACGGGTGAGCACGCGCTTGACGGCAATTTCTGCAAACTGGCCCCACTGCCCCCCGGCGCGGTGGTCGTCGTTGTTGAAGACCAGTTCCACGCTGGCGCGGCTGGCCGGCTTGCGGCTGGTGGTGCCGTTGAAGATCACGTCCTGCATGGCCTCGCCACGCAACTCGGAAGCCTTGGACTCGCCCAGCACCCAGCGCACGGCGTCCATGATGTTGGACTTGCCGCAACCGTTGGGGCCGACCACACCCACCAGCTGCCCGGGGAGCAAGAAATTGGTCGGCTCGGCAAAGGATTTGAAGCCTGAAAGCTTGATGGAATTGAGGCGCACTGCGGTCGACTGGAACGTGGAATGAACACCAAGGAATTCGAAACCGATTTCCGGGTGCCCGAACAGGCCCTGCCCAAGGGCCAGGACCAAAGTTCAATGTTAACCGAGAGCCATCCCGGATAATCGGCGACATGAACCCCCTTCTTTCCAAGCTGCAGCCCTACCCCTTCGAGCGGCTGCGCCAGTTGTTCGCGGGCGTCACGCCCAACTCTGACCAACGCCACATCAGCCTGGGCATTGGCGAGCCCAAGCACGCCACCCCGCCGTTCATCATGCAGGCCCTGACCGATGCCCTGGGCACGGGTCTGTCTGGCTATCCCGCCACCGCCGGCGAGCCGGCCCTGCGGCAGGCCTGCGCCGCCTGGGTCGAGCGCCGCTATGGCCTGAAACTCGACGCCGCCACCCAGGTGCTGCCGGTGCTGGGCTCGCGTGAAGCGCTGTTTTCGCTGGCGCAGACCGTGATCGACCCGACCCGGCCAGGCGCCACCGTGGTCAGCCCCAACCCGTTCTATCAAATTTACGAGGGCGCCGCCCTGCTGGCGGGCGCCATGCCTCACTTTGTGCCCAGCGACCCGGGGCGCAATTTCGCCCCCGACTGGGACAGCGTGCCGGCAGATGTCTGGGCGCGGACCCAGCTGGTGTTTGTCTGCTCGCCGGGCAACCCCACGGGCGCCGTGATGCCGCTGACCGAATGGGAAAAGCTGTTTGCCCTGTCGGACCAGCACGGCTTCGTGATTGCGTCTGACGAGTGCTACAGCGAGATCTATTTCCGTGACGAGCCTCCACTGGGCGGCCTGGAGGCCGCGGCCAAGCTGGGCCGCGGCTTTGAGCGCCTGGTTGCCTTCACGAGCCTGTCCAAGCGCAGCAACGTGCCCGGCCTGCGCAGCGGTTTTGTCATGGGCGACGCGGCCATCCTCAAGCAGTTCCTGCTGTACCGCACTTACCACGGCAGCGCCATGAGCCCGGTGGTGCAGGCCGCCAGCGTGGCTGCCTGGGCTGACGAAGCCCATGTGGTGGAGAACCGCAACCTCTACCGCACCAAGTTCGCCCAGGTCACCCCGGTACTGGCCGAGGTGCTGGATGTGAAGCTGCCCGATGCGAGCTTTTACCTGTGGGCCGGCGTGCCGGTCGGCTGGCAAGGCGACGACGCGGCCTTTGCCAAGGCGCTCTACGAAAAAGAGCACGTCACCGTGCTGCCCGGCAGCTACCTGGCACGCGAGTTCCATGGCGTCAATCCGGGCCGTGGCCGCGTGCGCATGGCCCTGGTGGCCGAAACCACCGAATGCCTGGAAGCGGCCGAGCGCATCGCGCGTTTTGTGCGCGCCCACCCCAACAAGGCTTGAACATGACGACTTGTCACGACACCCTGCGCCTGGCCGAGCAACTGATTG
>JACCDI010696018.1_pt1 | contig 17297 bp, 18 predicted proteins | sample 7442791 | NCBI WGS metagenome assembly JACCDI01 (sample SAMN15323434, study PRJNA562643) | freshwater metagenome | isolation source: river surface water | place: USA:Blue River Watershed | collected 2017-08-15 | reverse complement strand
TCGAGCGTCACATGGCATCGTGCCAGGTTTGCCGCACGATTGAGCATGAGCTGCGTATGACACAGTCTCTGCTGCGGACACTGCCATCCGTGGCGCCGCGTGATGACTTCGAGGCTCGCCTCGCGACCCGTATAGCCGATGTCAAGCTTAAGCCGGCCCCATGGTGGACCCGTCTGATGATGCCTGCCTACATTCAGCCTGCACGCCGCCCACATGTTGCGATTCCTTTTGTCGCTGCAGCATCGGTCGTGGCAAGCTTTGGCTTTGTCTATGTCTCCCGCGTACCAACCGTAAAATCTGGTGCTGCCCAGACCGCGGCATCCGCTGATGAAAACGCAGTTCTCTCTGAGCTCGCGAATCAACACCACGCCGCAAGCGCATCCCAAAGTCTTGGTGATACATCCGGCGTCGTTGTTGTCGCATCCGATATGGCAACGGGCGGGTCCTGGTGAAAATCTCCTTGCGATGTGGGGGCGTGCTGATGGGGCTGTCAATGCTCTCGTTGGCGACGGCTTTTGCGCAAACACCACCTGAGAGACCATCCAAGCCACGCTCTGAAAGCGGAGACCGGCAGCGCTTTAGCGGTCCACCTGAGGAACGGGATGCCCGAAGGGCTATTTTCCGTATGACCCGTGCGACGAAGTCGATTACCTATAGCGCACGAGAAGTCGTGACCTTCCGCGGTGGCACAGTTGAATTCGATGTCTGGGTTGACCCAAAGCGTGGCTCGCGGCGTGAGTCTGCGGATAAGCGCGGCGATGTGATTGTGGATGACCTCAAGCACTGGTGGGTCCTCTCGCAGCGGACAGGGACGCTGATTGAGCGTAACTCGATGCAATCGCAGAACGCAGATCGCAACCGTGAGCTACTTGTACAACTGAAAGACTCCCTCAAGGCCGTTAAAACCGGGGATGACACCGTCGCCGGCCGGCCGGCCGAAATTGTGGTTGTATCTCCACGCCTCGATGCCATGGGCATCATCCGGAAGTTCTGGATTGACCGTGAAACAGGCCTGCAGCTGAAATCTGAAGAACGGGATGGCTCCGGCCGCGTCCTTCGCTCGTCGTACTTCACAACCGTACAGATCAACGCTGACCTCAAAGCAATCGACTTCTCCGAGCCTAAGCCTCCAGCGGGAATCGCGATAAAACGGGATGAAAGCATTGTCCACGCAACGTTTGCGGATGCTGAAAAAGCTGGAATATCCATTCGTACATCGACAAATGTCCCTCCCGGGTATGCCGCACAATACGTGGAAGTCACGAACGGCGGCAAATGGGTTACCCAACACTGGGGTAACGGAACCAGCGTACTGTCTTATTCGCGTATCAAGGGTGGACGAGGACCGGCATCCAGTGAGCCTGCATTCCGCCAGATTCCCGGTGGGCGTAGGGGATACGTGTGGAGCTCAGATGGCGTGATGCATGTCGTCATCGCACCGCTGCCAGATGATGCCATCCGCAAATTCGCCGACGGTCTTCGCTGACACCCCTACATTAATTACGGACGCTGTTTGCACCGTCAGAACCAGCCATCCACGGTGGTACAATTCGGCGCCTGAACCGCTGGCGGGGATGGAGTCAGACGCATGCAAAACAAAGCCTTCAATGGGTTTATTTTGGCCTTATCCATCATCGGTATCCTGATTGCAGGCTACCTCTGGAAATTGCATGCCACCCCTGAGCTCATCCCATGTGGACGCTCCGGCGGCTGTCAAACCGTCGCACTCAGCCCTTATTCCCGCTTCCCGGTCGGCACAGGCCTTCCAATCGCCGCATGGGGCACCGCCGGTTACATCGGCCTTCTCATCCTCTCTGCCGTGAGGATGCTTCCGCTCCCACCAAAAGTGACCCGTTTGGCACACACACTGCAGGGTCTGGGACTGCTTGGCGGAATGGGGGCATCCCTAATCCTGATGTATATCCAGGCCGTCGTTATTCATGCATTCTGTAAATGGTGCCTCGCATCCGAAGTTGTCATGGCATTTATGCTGATTGTATTTATCGTTGACTGGCGCGCACAGCGTCAATCCGGTGGGCAGACACTGCCACCAACCATCTAAGGAGCTATCCAATGAAGTTCACCAGTGAAGCAAAGATGTTGATTGTGATGGGTGTGATTGTGGCGGTTGGCGGAGGATTTCTCCTGCTGAGCGGAGATGGCTCGATGTTTGATAAGCCGAATCAGCCCGGCGCGACGAAGCCTGCTCCAGTCGTCATCAAAAAGGAAGACTTCGATAGCATCCTCAAGCTCGCGCCGACCAAGGGCCCGGATGATGCACGCTTTACTGTCATCGAGTTCGCCGACTTCCAGTGTCCGCTTTGTCGCAAGATGTTCGCCGCAGTTTGTAAAGACCTCGGTAAGAAAATCTCCGTCAAGTTCGGGTTCATCCATTACCCGATCGAAGAAATTCATCAGTACTCGTTGCAGGCTGCGCTCACCGGAGATGCTGCCCGTGATCAGGGTAAGTTCTGGGAATACTATGACGCGATGTTCACCGATACCGACCCGGCGTGGAACGATACCCTCGTGGATGAGCGGGCTAAGGTTGCTGGAATGGACATCACAAAGACCAAAGCCTACATTTCCACGGATGAAAACATCAAGAAAATCCAGACCCTCCGTGACCGTGTTGCAGGCCTTGGCGTTCAGTCCACGCCAAGCTTCTGGGTGCTCGATAACCAAACGGGAAAGATTTCTCAAGTCGTAGGTGTTGAGCTGTACAAGGCGCTGGCTGAGGCTCCTGGGATGCCGAAGATCGACGCAACCCAGTTTGCAACTCCCGGGCAATAAGTGACATCCACGCTTCTCCTCGTACGTCACGGAGAGACGGCACACAACGCTGAAGGCCGCTGGCAAGGGCAGTCGGATATTCCGCTTTCGGATATCGGACGTGAGCAAGCCCGGCGGCTCGCAGGCATCCTCCCCCGGATCCATGCTGAACGCCTACCGGAGGTTGTCTACTCAAGCGACCTCAGCCGGGCGGTCGAGACTGCCCGCATTGTTGGGATGTCCATCGGGGAACCTGTTCATTACCAAACGCCTGCTTTTCGTGAGCGTGGCTATGGCAGCTGGGAGGGGAAGTCGCGTGCAGAGTGCGCGGCGCTCTGGCCCGGTCATACACGTCCGCACGATGGCGAAGCGTGGCCAGATGTCTATAAGCGCATGACTGTGGGGTTATCCGATGTTCTGAAGCAACATCCGGATGCCGGTTCGATTATGATTGTCGGGCACGGGGCAAGCCTCAAAGCCCTCATTGCGAATGTCCTCTACCCGGGGCTGGATCACCATGAGCCGCCGGGGTGTCTTCTCTCAAACACCGGATTGACCGTGCTCCAGCTAGGCGGCGATGCTATCTGGCGAATTGAGCGCTTGAACGACACACGTCACTTGGAGAATGCAGAATAGTGTTGTTTTTTCAAAAGCCCACCCCAACACCCAAGGTTGATCCAAAAGACCTCCCAAACTTCGCGGTCGTGGCTCCCGGTATCTACCGTGGCGCTGCGCCGACGGCGAAAGGCCTCGGAGAACTGAAAAAGCTTGGCGTCACGCATGTTATTGACCTGCGGATTGAGCGCAAAGGTCAGGATGACGAAGCGGCAGCCGCGAAACGCCTCGGACTCCAGCGCACCCGCATCCGGATGGGACGTGAAGCACCCACCACAGCACAGGTCAAAGAGTTTATGGACATCATCCGGCAGGCGAAAACCAAGCCGGTCTTCATCCACTGCCAACATGGGGCAGACCGCACAGGCGCGATGGTCGGTATTTACAGAGCGGTTGACTGCGGCTGGAAATTTGATGACATCTGGAAAGAAATGCGTCGCTACGGCTTTAAGACCTACCTTGCAGAGCTGAAAGACAGCGTTCGGCAGCGTGTGAAAAAATGAACCGCCAGCTCGGGCCGGTCAAACAATCGCGCCCTTGGTTTATTGACCTTCTCTCCGCTGGCGCATTTCTGATCACAGGATTTGCTCTTGTGAAAGGACTGCGCGGCTTCCCGATGGCCGCGGCGTTTGCGGGAATCATCGCCCTCGGACTTGCCTGGTACACCACGCGTACAGCGTTCATGACACTGTTCGGCCTACGCGAACGGCGTAAACGCTAACGTTTTCCAAACCCGCAAAATAGATTTACTATCCGGCACACGTGAAGGCTCTGTTACACCGAGCACCTTTTCACTATTGAAGGGCAACACTAACACGTGTTCCTGATGCCTATTGCCTGCGTGATATTCTTTTTATGTTGAAACCATTCAGGATGATGTCATGCCAAAAGTTCTCGTAAGTGATCCCGTTGCCGCCGAAGGCGTTGCTGTACTGCGCCGTGCTGGATTCGATGTCGATATCCGGACAGGGCTCTCTGCGACCGACCTCAAAGCGATTATCGGCGACTACGATGCACTTGCTGTTCGCTCAGAGACCAAAGTCACCGCAGACATCCTTGCCGCAGCAACCAACCTGAAAATCATCGGACGTGCCGGTGTGGGTGTCGACAACATCGATGTCCCTACCGCAACCAACCAGGGAATCCTCGTTGTCAACTCTCCGGAAGGGAATACCATCGCCGCCGCAGAGCTCACCGTAACTGTTTTGCTCTCCATGGCCCGAAATGTTCCTCAGGCACACGCATCCATGAAAGCCGGTGAGTGGAAACGCTCAAAGTTCGTCGGAATCGAAGTCTACGGCAAGACCGCAGGCGTCATCGGACTTGGGAAAATTGGTCGTGAAGTGGCTAAGCGCCTCCTCGCGATGGAAATGCGTGTGGTTGCCTACGACCCATTCCTGTCGGCTGAACAAGCTGCCGCGCTTGGTATCCGCCTCCTCGACCTCGACTCCCTCTACGCCGAAGCCGATTTCATTACGGTCCACGTTCCGAAGCTGAAGGAAACCGCCGGAATGATCGGCCCTGAAGCATTTGACAAAATGCGCGATGGCATCCGCGTCGTCAATGTCGCCCGCGGTGGCATCATCCAGGAGAAAGCCCTCCTCGATGCGCTTGCATCCGGCAAGGTCGCCGCCGCGGCCCTCGATGTCTGGGAAACCGAACCCGTCGATCCTACGCATCCGCTTGTACTACATCCAAATGTTGTGGCTACACCACACCTTGGAGCATCCACGGAAGAAGCACAGGTGGGCGTTGCTGTCGATATTGCAGAGCAAATCGTGGATGTCCTTACAGGCGGCTCGGCCCGCTCTGCGGTCAACATGCCATCCCTTGCACCAGAAGTCCTCCAGAAAACTGCACCATGGCTCCGCCTCGCAGAGAAAATGGGCAGCCTCCAGGCACAGCTCGCCAAAGGCAACATCACACATGTCGAAGTTGGCTTTGCCGGTGACTTTGATCGCCGCCAAACCGTGCATATCACCCGCGCACTGCTGAAAGGTCTCCTCCAGCCAGTGCTTTCCGATAGTGTCAACTACGTAAATGCTCCAGCACTCGCGGAATCGCGCGGTATCAGTGTGTCGGAAACCACCCGCGGTAAAGCGGAAGAATGGGGCCAGACACTCACGCTGGTTGCAACCGATACCAACGGGGAACACACACATATCGGGACTATCTTCGGCAAGAGTGATCCACACATTGTGATGCTGGACAGCTACTCGATGGACTTCCGCCCCGAGGGTTTCCACATCATGATTCGCAATCTTGATAAACCGGGTATGGTAGGTAAGATCGGATCCATACTGGGTGAGGCAGGCGCCAACATTGCTGGCATGTACCTCGGACGCGAGTTCCGGCAAGGGACTGCCGTGATGGCCCTTTCCCTCGATGGTCCGGTATCAGATGCGACAATGGCAGAAATCCGCGGTGTCGAAGGAACCATCAGCGCGCGACTTGTAGAGCTCTAGGAAAAGCCTCCAGCCTGCGCCGGTTTCCACCGACAATCCTATGTGGCACACCTCCTGCGAGGTGTCTATCGGCATCAGGCTATGTTTAATCTCGGCTTTCGAACCCGGCGGGCGGAAAATGCACCGCAAATAAAACGTGACCTCCAGCTCGCTGTGCTGGCAGATATAACCTCTGCACGCCATGGCATCGGGACCGTCGCAGCCGCCTACGACAAGCTCTACGATGAAATCGCAAGGCGGATGCCCCGTGGCGTCACCTTTGCTGTTACATCCGCTGAACGTGCCGAAGGACGCACCAGCATCGCCGCAAGCCTTGCCTGCGCCGCCGTACGGCAGGGAAAAACTGTTCTCCTCATCGATGCCGACTTACGCCGTCCACAGCTACATGAACTCTTCGCGCACACCGGACTGACGGTTGCTCCTGGTTTGGTCGAAATGCTGGTCGGAAACCTCGCCAGTCCATCGGAAGCCGTTCACGAGACAAGCATCCCAGGCCTCTACGTCGTTCCTGCTGGCCGGATGCAAGTCTCGGATGCAAGTGCGCTCCTTGAGTCGCCAACAATGCAACGGATGCTGAAATCACATCTGCCACAGCTTGCGGACATCATCATCATCGACACGCCCCCCGTACATGCAGGGGAGCCCGGCAGCAAAATCATCCACCAAGCCGATGGCGTTATCATCGCGCTTCGTGTCGGGCATTCCCAAATGCCAAGCTGCAAAAATGTCCTCACAACGCTTCAGCGTAGCGGTGCCCGTGTCATCGGCGGTGTCCTGGTTCCAGCAGGCGAGCCGAATACAGGACCGATTCTCGCACACGTTGAGACGCCCGAAATAAATCCCGCATCGCTACTTGCCACACCACTCATGGAAGCGAAAGCAGACGATAATCAACCTCTAGAAGATGAACCCATCCCGGTCATCCATATCGTCGCGGGCCCGCCACCTGCAGAGCCCGAGCCCGTGCTTGTGGATGAAGTGAATGCAGCAGCTGATGTTCTTCCGGATGTTGAGCCTGAAGCAACGACAGCAACTCTTGAAGTCGTAGCAGAAGACTTGACCTCTGCTGCTGATACCAACCTAGCAGATGAAACACAGGCTGAGATTGAGCCGGTCATCGAAGATGACATCGAGGAAGTGGTCTGGGTCTCGACCAACGACACACCTGTGGAAGCGGCTGTGGTGACCTTTGGAGATGACGTTACGCATCGCGAAACGCCAACGGATGTTGAAGAACCCGGTGAACCTACGGTTGCCGATGATGATGAATCAGTGGACGATACCGATGGCACCGATGTGACATCGGATAGTGGTGCCGAACGGGATGAAACAGCAACTATGGATGATGCAGCTGACGGCACGAATGTACCCGCGGATAAGCTGAGCGAGCTCCTCGCGACGTGGCGGCGCGGCGCATATGATGTCGCATTTACACAGCCCGTAGCCCCAGTGGTTGATGAACCCGATGTAACTCCTGTCATGCCAGATCCGATAACTCCTTTGGCTGTCGAGCCCGAACCCGTGAACACCGAAGCAGTGACTGAAGTGATGACTGACCATGTGGATGTTGATACAACCGCTGTAGATGCCGTTGACGTCACTAATGCCGCATCGCCCCTTCGCGGTATCGAAGCGTTGGAAGTGACATTCTCGATGGTTCCGACGGGCGCCAGCGAGATGACACTGCGTGCTGAATCAACAAACCATGGCGAGCTCGGTTGTCTGCCGATTTTCTTGGAGATGGCGATGTTGGTATCGGCGATGCGCGGGATGCAAGCGGAGACGCCTGGCCCGGATGCGACTGATGGCCTACGTGCGCTGCTCGAAACCAAGTCATCGAATGCGAATGACAACACCGCCCTGCGGTTGCGGGTTGGCTCTATGGATGCCCCTAGAATCGATGCGACCTTGCACGCGGATGGTATCTGTCACGTGCGTGCCGGCGAGACGCGCGGGGATACACAGATCAGTATTTCGGCGCCGGATGGTGGAACAAGTTCTATTGTCGCTACGACATCCTTGGCACCGATGGAAGGTCGCGCCGTTATCACCCTTGAGCGGGAAGTCCTCAGACGTCCATACGGGGATGTACGCTTTATCAACCGTATTCGTCTTCAGCTGATGAAGTAGGCTTACAGGCCGGCGGTAATATCAGCCTTGCGGAAGCGTGGATGCGTCTCCGGGACACGGAAAATCATCAACGCAACGCCAATCAGGGACAGGGCTGTCATCGCGATAAACATCTCGGTAAAGCCCGCCTTCTGCAGGATAAACCCACAGATCCATTGACCGACGGCTGTCGCAAAGCTTGCCGTCACGCCAAGACGCGCCTGCTCGGTCCCGCGACGGTGTTCTTCGGCACAGTCATTTACAAGGGTTATTCCCACGGTCCCGATGATGCCGTAATTCAGCCCGTGCATCGCCTGGACAGCCGCTGCCCACTCTGGCGTTGGGGCGAAGATATAGCCCAGCAGGCGGAATGGGAGTGCGATAAACGCGACGATGAGTGCCGGACGGCGTCCAAAGCGGTCCGAGATACGCCCAATCAGAATCATCATGATGATTTCAGCGATGACGCCAGCGATAAAAAACGATGCCAACCCGCTTGGCTTGGCATGGAGCCGCTCGGTGATGTACAGGGACAGGTTGCCGGTCACACCATAAAGGGCAGCTTGGTAAAAGAAGAACGCAAGCAAATAGCGGGGAATCAGGTGCGGTGCCGGGACGTGGTTGCTTTGCTTCTTTTTGCCAGCTGCATCGTGGCCGGCAAAGGCTGTGTTTGGCTGATGTCCGCGGCGTGGATCCGGAATAAACCAGGCGAGAACGGCGACGAGCGCAAAGAACATCGGACCAAAGATGTAGACAGGGCGAAGATCAGCCACCGACATGTGCGCGCTCTGGGGCAGCAGCTTGCCGGAAATCTGAGCAACGATGACATATCCAATGCTCCCATAGACGCGTAGCTGCGAATAGGCATCCCCACTACCATCCGGGCCCACCAACCGGCCGATAATTACGCCGCCAACGATGTTCAGGTACTGATAGCCATTGAGGACAATCGCCTGGAGGAGGAAGAACTTCCAAGGCGCTGTGACGTAGGGGAAGGCCGCCATCGCTGCTGCGGCCCCGATGCCGCATATAAACATCACCGGGCGGCGGGCATCCAGCTTGTCCGAAAGCTTTCCAAGCAGTGGTTGGATGCCAAGTCCTGTGAGGAGAGCACAGCTCGAAATGATGTTGACTTGGAGGGTTGTGAGCCCGGATGCTTTCCAGAATGGTGCGGTGTACGGCTCAAGCAATCCGTAGACGGAGACAGTCACCGCCATCACAAAGCTCAGCAGAATACACTTCGCCCAGCTAACCCCTGGGAGGATGCTTTCCTTAGCCAGCATCGTGGTGTTTGTTGAAACTCAGCAGTGCCTTGCGATGGCGAAACGACGGGTGGGATTCATCCACAAAGAGGTAGAGAATCAGCCCACCGATGCTGGCAACGGCGCTCATCGTAAAGAACATCGCCGTGAAGCCGTAATTTTGCATCATCCAGCCGCAGAGCCACATGCTGATGGCCGTTGAGATGCCGGCGGTTACGGCAAGGCGTGCCTGCTCACTGCCGCGCTTGGATTCATCTGAGCAGTCGTTGATATAGGCAATTGCGATGGCGCCGACGATTCCGAAGTTCAGGCCATGGAGAGACTGTACGACGGCGGCCCAGAGCGGTGTTGGCGCGTAGTTGTAGGCGATGAGCCGCAGGGGAAGTAAGCAGAATGCCAGAAGCAGCGCGGGGCGCCTTCCAGTGCGGTCGGTAAATTTGCCCACTTGGAACATCACCAAGACTTCCGTAACGACGCCGAAGGCGAAGAAGACGCCCAAATCGGATGGCTTTGCGTGTAGAACCTCGGTCAGGTAGATCGGGAGGTTGGCGGAAACTCCGTACAAGGCACCCTGATAGAACGCGAATGCCAGTAAAAAAGGTGGAATCAGCTTTGGCATCGGCTGGCTGTTCTGCACCTTCGATTGCTTCTCGGTTGATTCAGTGTCATCACTGGTCACCAAGTCGTGGACAATGCTTGCTTTCTTGGGATCAGGAATACGTGTTGAGAGCAGCCCGATGGTGATGTAGATGATCGGTCCGATGATAAAGATTGGTTGCAGATCCGCGGCGGTGAGTGTGCCGCGGTTTGGGAGCAGCTTTCCGCACATGATTGCCACAATGATGTACGTGATGCTTCCCAGCACCCGGAAGCGTGTGTAGGCGCCGCCGCTGCGCGCAGGTCCTGCGATGCGCCCGATGATAACGCCAGACACCGTGTTCAGGTACGTGAATCCATTGGTGCCAAAGATCGAGAGAATCAGCAGGATTGCAAAGGAGTTTGAGATGGGGAAGAGACTGTAAGCGATTGCGGCGACGATGGCTGCGCCTAGGATGAGTGGCTTACGGGCATCCCATGTATCTGATAGTCGCCCAATCAACGGCTGCACAACCATCCCGGAGAGTAAGGCAATGCCCGAAACCAGGTTGATTTCCCACTTACTGAGGCCGGCGGCGAGGAGGTACGGGTTGGTGTACGGCTGGATGATGCCAAAGCTGCCCGTGATGAAGGCCATCATCAGACCCAGAAAAATGCACTTCTCCCAGGAAACACCGGGGAGAGGAGTCGGAAATCGTTTCAGCATCCGTTAGGTTTTGTCCAATGTGGCATTACCAACGGCAGTTTGAACCTGCACCGTGGTGCCGCCTCCATTGACCATCCCTGCATAAACGGCGCCCATGTCACCGAGCGCACGGTTGCTCTTCGGGATGTTCCATGCACAGCGCGCCTTACCATTTGCGGTCAATACCGTGGCCAGCATTTTGCTGTTTCCCGGGACCTGAACGGTCACATCCCCGCTGCCGCTCTGGCAGAGGAGCTCCGTCTTGGGAAGCTTTGTAAACACGGCCTTAAGCGCACCGCGTTGCGTCTGGAGAGTGCACTGGGATGCCTCAAGCAGCGTGATCCGGTCACACTTGATGTCGCCGCTGTTCACCGAAATGGTGAGGTCGCCGACCGTGCCATCCATTTCGACATTGCCTGTGCCAACCGTCACAACAGCGCTCTTGCGGATTTTCTGTTCCTTGAGGCGAACGGGTCCTGATTCGGAGCGGCAGGTGAGGTAGGCAAATTCACCCTGGAGGTTGGTTTCGCCTTGGATGATACTCGTGCTGATCGTGAGCCCCGGAGGCGCGGTGATCTCGATGATTAATCGTACATCGGCTTCTTCTTTGGCATCGATTGCATACGATGGCAGCCTATCGGTCAGCGTCACAGTGCGGTCCCCGAACTCAACAAGCTCCTGGGAGTCATCGAGAAGGGCGCGGGCAATCTCACGGCGTTTTGCTTTGACGATGCGCGTCGTTTTCATCGACAGCGTTTTCGCCCCGTTGTTGACTTGGAAGCGGATTTCGCCAACCTGCACGGTGAGCTTTATCGACTGTACGGAGCGTGCCGGGTAGAGCCATGGCATCTCACGCTTTTCCTCTGCCAGGCGGCCACGCCGGAGGCTGATTCGAAGGGGAGTACCCGGCGTTGGTTGCATAAGACAAATTACCCCGGGTCAGGGTATTTCGTCACGCTAAGATTTCGGCGAATAGATGCACAAGCGGGGCGGTTATCCCAGGACGACTTTAATGATGATGCCCGCGGTGACCGCGCCGGTCAGCGAGCAGACAAAGTTCACGACATCGTTGTTGAAGCCCTTAAGTCCACGGTACAGACGGGTCCGCTTACCACAGTGGTAGACCTTCTCGGTCGTCGTTGAGCAGACAGAACACCTGCGGAGCTCCTGAATCGTCGATCCGAGCATCGTGTCCGCAGCTGCTCCCAGCATCCCACCAAAGATCACCGCAAAGGATATAGGGCTGGCGACCTGCCAGTTGGTGATGGACATCCAAGCAAGAATGGCTAGCGAAATCGCGCCGCCGATCGAGCCGTAAATCCCTGCCATCGTGATGCCACCGCTCGTTCCGGCGATGACGGGCTTGCGCGTAAACCAATCAACCGGATTGGTCCCGTAGGTACGGCCGATTTCGGTTGACCAAGTATCAGCCATCGCTGCCGCAATGGCCCCAAGGAGGGCTGCATCCCAGACGGGGTTTCGCTTGCTCACAATGACCATGATGGCGCAGAGTGCTGCCACCCCACCGTTTGCCAGCACCTGTGCCGCATCCCGCTTGTCACCCTTTGCGACGACATCTTCAGCCACCGATGCCGGCAAGCTCTTTTTGCGGTTGCGGGACAAATAGGCACTCGACCCAAAGAAAAACAGCAGACAAAGTGTTCCGTACCACGGCGCGCAGGCATGGATAATCGTTCCAAGGATGACGGCAGCGACTGCGCCATCACGGGTTAACAACTTCAATCGATAGGCTGGCACGATGATGCCGAGTGCGAGGAGGAATGCGATTGCAAGGGCCGTGATGGTCATAATGTTTACAGCTACGCTAGTTGCAGAAACCTGCAGCGCCAACGCATCATTATGGTTCCCAAAAACAGATGTTGGTATGTCTTTCGCCGCCGGGAACCTTGTGACAACGCAAACCGGGCAGATGCGTGGTATCACCTTTCGCTGGATGGATGGATTTCTAAGTATCGATAAACCTGCCGGATGGACCTCCCACGATGTGGTTGGCTACATCCGTAAGACCTTCCGTACCAAGCGCGTAGGCCATGCCGGGACATTGGATCCGGATGCGACCGGAGTTCTCCTCGTCGCAATCGGGAGTGCCACACGCCTGCTGCCCTATGTCCAGACCGAGCCGAAGATTTACGAGGCGGTGGCTGCATTTGGCATTGCCACAACCACAGAGGATGCCAGCGGTGTAGAGACCGCCCGCGAGCCCGCTGCCGGATTGACGGCCGAATCGATCACCGCGGTGTTGCCTCGCTTCATTGGGGACATCGAGCAGGTTCCTCCGATGGTTTCTGCGGTTCACCACAATGGCCAGCGCCTCTATGACCTTGCCCGCAAAGGTATCACGGTAGAGCGCGCCGCCCGAACGGTGCACATTTATGGCATCACGCAGGGCGAGTTCACTCCCGGGGATGTCGCCAAGTGCGACCTGACCATCAGCTGCGGCACGGGCACCTATATTAGGACGCTTTGCGTTGATATCGGTGCCGCGGTTGGACTTCCGGCCCACATGGCAACGCTGCGGAGGGTGCAGGTTGGTCCACACGTGGCGGATGGCTGTATCGCACCCGAACAAGCTACGGAAGCGCATTTGCGCCCGATGGCAGAGCTCCTCCCCGAGTGGCCACACATTGTGTGCGATGAAGCTGCGCTCAAGGCACTTTCATTTGGTCGTGAGCTCGGGGCCGAATATCTTGATGCATCGACCTGCGAGGCGGTTGTTGAAAACGACCCGGCACCGCACGCGCTCGGAATTGGCGCTAGTGGAGAGATTGTCGCACTGCTAAAAGCCACATCGCGTGGAACCTGGCAGCCGATTCGCGTGTTTCTGGATGTCGAAGGGAGCCCAAAGCGTGGCTAAACCAACATCTGTAGCGGCCCTTGGTATCTTTGATGGCGTCCATCGTGGACATCAGGAATTGCTGAAGCAGGCATCCGTGCTGTCCGCAGAGCTTGGCGCTACCCCGATGGCGGTGACATTTGATCCGCATCCCCAAGCCCTCCTCCGACCGGAGAGTGCGCCTAAACTTTTGCAGACGCTGACATCGCGTGTGCAGCAACTCCATAACTACGGCGCGCTGCGCGTCGATGTCATCCCGTTCACGCCAGAATTCGCCTCACTTGACCCGGAGGCGTTTTTAGCATCCATATGTGATGGCCAGGCAAATGTCGCCGGAATCGTTGTCGGAGTGGACTTCCGCTTTGGCAAGGGGCGCAGTGGGGATGTCACGACGATTAGTGCGTTTGCCGAGAAGCGTGGAATCGCGGTTCGCATCGTGGATGAAGTGATGCACGAAGGCATCGCTGTCCGCTCGACGGCTGTGCGCGCGGCACTTTATGGAAATGATTTGGATGTTGTCACGGCGCTACTTGGTCGTAACTGGAGTCTGACCGGTGGAGTGGTGCGCGGCAAGCAGCTCGGGCGTCAGCTGGGGTGGCCGACGGCGAATGTTGCGCATGGGCACGACCTCGCGATGCCGGTTCCCGGTGTGTATGCCGGCTGGGCGGAAGGCACGTTTGGCCGCCGGATGGCCGCTGTTTCTATCGGGACCAATCCCACCGTCTCCGATGGCAATCCGGTTACCTTTGAGGCCTACCTGCTCGACTTTGATGGTGACCTTTACGACACGGAGCTCACCGTTGGCATCGCCGGGCATATACGAGGCACCGAAAAGTTTGCAAGCCTCGATGCCTTGAAGGCACGGATTGCGCAGGATGTCACAGAGGTCCGGCGGGTGATGGCGGGAACTGTGTGGGAGAATGTCTCCGAGAATGGATAGCGCCTACTACCACCAAATGTATGCACTCGAGGATGGCCACTGGTGGTTTATCGCGAGGCGTGAGTTTGCCCGAACGCTGCTAAAGCAGGCAGTCGGGCCACAGGACCAGCCGCGAATTCTGGATCTGGGCTGTGGTACAGGGGGCATTCTAGATTCCCTCAGGGGAATCGGACCTACCACCGGCGTTGATGTCGAACCAATGGCCCTCGATTTCTGTCGCGAGCGCGGGCACACAGATGTCATCGAGGCCAGTGGGACCGAGCTTCCCTTTATGGATGCATGCTTTGATGCGGTGGTCGCCCTCGATGTCTTTGAACACATCGATGATGACTGCAAGGCCATGGAAGAGGCTTTTCGCGTTCTGAAACCTGGCGGTGTGGCAGTGATCACCGTGCCAGCGTATCAGTGGCTTTGGAGTCGCCACGATGTCGCACTGCATCACCACCGGCGTTATACGCTTGGGCTGCTTACGCAGCGCCTCGAGGCGGCTGGATTTACAGTGCAGCACAAGACCTACACAGTAACAAGCCTGCTCCCGATGACCTGGTTTATCCGGCGGGTTCTCGGACCTTTTCGGAACTCGGGAAAACCCGTTTCGGACATCAAGCCTACACCAACGTGGCTGAACAGGGCTCTGCTGGGCGTTCTGCGGATGGAAAATTCGATTGCCAGCTGTTGCAGCGTTCCGTTTGGCGTGACGGCTGCGACCGTTGTTCGTAAACCCGCTGCCTGAAACCCCCTTGATACAATAACGCGTGACTACGCAACGTACCGCAAGCATCCAGCGCGCAACATCCGAGACATCAATTGACCTCTCCATCAACCTCGATGGACAGGGGACATCCACCCTCACCACCGGTGTTGGCTTCTTTGAGCATATGCTCACACAGATAGCCCGGCATGGGCTGGTTGATCTGACCATCAACGCAAGTGGGGATCTGCACATCGATGACCACCACACGGTTGAAGATGTTGGAATTGTCCTCGGGATGGCCTTGCGCGAGGCCCTTGGCGACAAGGCGGGCATTGCCCGTTACGGAGATGCCACTGTCCCTATGGATGAAGCGCTTGTGCTTTGCGCGCTCGATTTCAGCGGGCGTGGGCAAGCGTATGTGGACCTTGATCTTCGCGATTCACGCATCGGGACCTTTGCCACTGAGCTGGTGGAAGAGTTCTTCCATGCTGTTGCTCGGAATGCCGGGATGACACTGCACATCCGGTCGCTAGCGGGAAAGAATGCACACCACGTCGTGGAAGGCGCATTTAAGGCATTTGGCCGCGCGCTTCGAATGGCAATCGCGAATGACCCGCGCGTCATCGGTATCCCCAGCACTAAAGGCTCGCTATGATTGCGATTATCGACTACGGAGTGGGCAACCTGCGCTCTGTACAAAAGGCCTTCGAAGCGGTCGGACAGCAGGCGGAAGTCACCAGTGACAAGGCCATCATCGAAGCGGCCAGTCATGTCGTGCTGCCGGGCGTTGGCGCATTCGGTGCCGCAGCGGCGACGCTGCGCAGCCATGGCCTGGAAGATGTCGCACGTGATGCCGCCCTCAGTGGACGACCGTTTCTTGGCATTTGTGTCGGGATGCAGCTTCTCTTTGATGTCAGCTTTGAATATGGTGAGCACGCGGGACTTGGGTTGCTTCCGGGGTCTGTCGTGTCATTTGATACAACGAATCCGCAGGCCAAGGTGCCTCAGATTGGCTGGAATGCGATTGAGTGGCAGAAGGAAAACTCGTTGACTGCGGCGGTACCCAGCGGCTCGATGGCCTACTTTGTCCACTCGTTTTACTGTACGCCCGCGGAAGCATCCGATGTCCTTGCGTCGACATTTCATGGCATCGGGTACGCATCCGCCGTGCAGCGCGGAAACATCACCGGCGTGCAGTTTCATCCAGAGAAATCCGGGGATGTCGGCCTTGCGCTGATTCGCGCCTGGGCGGAGAGTACAAATGTTTAATCCCATTCCTGCCATCGACTTAATGAGCGGACAGGCTGTGCGTCTTCGCAAGGGCGACTTCGAGACCCGCGAGCAGGTTGCAGACAATCCCATCGATGTCATTAAGAGCTTCGCAGCGGCTGGTGCAACGCGTGTGCATATCGTCGACCTGGATGGTGCACGCACGGGCGCTCCCGTAAACCACGATGTCATCGCGCAAATGATTGCTGCGGTAGATGTTCCCGTTCAGGTGGGCGGCGGACTTCGTACTTTGGACCGTGTTAAGGCTATTCTGGCGCTAGGTGCTGACCGTGCTGTTGTTGGGACAAGCGCGGCGACAGACCCGGAGCGCATCGCAGAGATTCTCGGAGCCGCGGGCGATCACATTGTGGTTGGCGCGGATATGATCGATGGCTTTGTCGCAACCCACGGCTGGCAGGTTTCATCCGGTGAGCGCGTCGAAGACTTTGGCGGCCGCATGGTTAGCCTTGGGGCGCAGCGCTTTTTGTTCACGGATGTCTCCCGGGATGGCATGTTGCAGGGGTGTAATGTGGATGCAACTGCGGCGTTTGCGCTTGCGGTTGGAAAGCCTGTGATTGCAAGCGGCGGCGTGCGTGACATGAGTGATATCCGAGCGCTGGTTGCTCGCCATAAAGATGGCATCGAAGCCGTCGTGATGGGCAAGTCGCTCTACAGCGGAACCTTGGATCTTGGCGAGGCTTTGGCATACGCCCGGGAACAAAGTCATTAACAACTGCGTAGGAAAAGACAATGCATGATGGTCCGCCACTGGCGTTTCTCCTCCTCCTGGGTAGCTGGATTCCGATATTGGCGCTCAAGAGTCTAATCAAAGAGTTCCGCGGCAAGGACGGCGGCACCAAGCGGGCATCGTCTTCTGAAATAGAGCAACTCAAAGCGCAGGTTGCAGCATTGAATGAGCAAGTGGAGCAGCTGCGTCACACTGCGACCGGCTTTGACCTTTCCTTCGATAAGCGTCTTTCGGAAATCGAGCTGCAGGCACGCCTTTCCAAACTTTCAGACGCTAGTACTGAATCG
>JACCDI010412904.1_pt1 | contig 17298 bp, 14 predicted proteins | sample 7442791 | NCBI WGS metagenome assembly JACCDI01 (sample SAMN15323434, study PRJNA562643) | freshwater metagenome | isolation source: river surface water | place: USA:Blue River Watershed | collected 2017-08-15 | reverse complement strand
GGGCATACAACGTAGAAAAGGGTAAGAAGACCAGACTGATTGGTCCAAACTGCCCTGGAATTATCTCTCCGGAACAGTCCAACGCAGGTATTACGCCATCGAACATCACTGGCCGTGGACCAATTGGGTTGGTTTCAAAGTCGGGAACCTTGACTTATCAAATGATGTTCGAACTCAGGGACATTGGCTTTTCCACCGCTATCGGAATTGGTGGAGATCCTGTAATCGGAACCACCCACATCGATGCTCTTGAAGCTTTCCAAAACGATCCAGAGACTAAGGCAATTGTCTTGATTGGTGAAATTGGGGGCGACTCAGAAGAAAAGGCTGCCGCCTACATTGCAAAGCATGTGACGAAGCCAGTGGTTGCATATGTCGCCGGCTTCACAGCGCCTGAGGGCAAGACAATGGGTCACGCGGGTGCAATAGTTTCTGGTTCCGCCGGAACTGCGCAGGCAAAGAAAGAAGCTTTTGAAGCGGTTGGCGTGAAGGTTGGAAAGACTCCTTCGGAAACTGCGCAGCTCATGCGAGAAATCATCAGCAAGCTGTCGTAAGTGAATCGAGCACTCAGCTTTGGAATAGCAGCGCTGCAAGCGCTGATAATCCTCTCCTCTGCTGTTGCGCTTGTGCTGGTTCCCCTAACGCTGGCTTGGCTGATTGAAGGCAATGGTTCTGTTGAATGGATCGCAACACTGCAAGTTGCGGGCTACGCATTCCTTTTAGCTCTCGGTGTTCCACTTCAAATTGCCAGCGGCGAATTAGTTGGCATTGCTTTTGAATCCTTCACACTTTCTTACCTGCCGCTGGGGCTGACACTTGTAATGGCACTGATGGTGATTCGGATTGGTCACCGCCTCTCGGCTGCTTCATCGCTGTGGCCAGCGTGGTTGAGTGGCGGAGTCGCATTTGGAGTTGGCTCTTATGGACTAAGTCTGTTGATTGCAAACCCAGCTGTGACGGTGAGTGAGTGGGATCCACTATTCAGGCCAACCATATTCTTTGGTGGACTGCTCTTCATAGCATCGGTTGCTGGAAAAAGATTTGAACTGGTTCCTGGCTCAAATCAAATTGAGGCACCCGAGAGAATCTGGGTTCGTCAAAAAGCAGCTGACTTTGTCGCGAAGTTGCACTGGACAATCTCAACTACAGCCAACCCCGCATTTCGGATTGGCACTTCGGTCGTGGTGTTCGTGTTGCTGGTCTCGTCGCTGCTGCTGATGGTCGCATTGATTCTTGGCTGGGTTGAAGTTTTGCGACTCTATCAGGCGCTTAGTCTGAGCTTTTTGGGCGGGCTGATGGTGACCGTTGGTCAATTGGCAATTTTGCCGAATCTAATCATTTATGGATTTGCCTGGATTACCGGAGCTGGTTTTTCCATCGGGGCGGGTTCATTTGTGTCTCCAATTGCTTCGCAACTTGGACCACTGCCAGCTCTTCCTATGTTCGCTGCTCTTCCAACTGGAGGAATTGATCGGGGAATTGTCTTTTCTGCGATTGTTGTTGTCGGAGCAATTGTTGCAACGCTTCTGGCTCGCAAGTCGACCGAGCGAATGAGGTGGGAGTTTGCCACCAGCTTTTCCGCTGCTGCCGTGTTGGCTGTGTTTTCAGCACTTATTGCATCGGTTTTAGCTTTTGCTCTTGGCCTACTCGCGAGCGGAAGCCTGGGTCCAGGTCGATTTGTTGAGGTCGGAGTGAATCCGGTGCTGCTGGCTGGCGTTGTCTTCTTGGAGGTCTTAGTTCCAGTATTTCTGGTTTCTGTGGTTGCCGTTCGTCCACAGGTCGGGGAGCGAAAGTAGACTTTGGCCGTGCTCACCATTGTCGCTCTAATTTCAGGTTCTGGTTCGAATCTTCGAGCGCTACTGGAGGCTTGCGACAATCCTCTATACCCAGCCAAAATCAGAGCGGTAGGAGCAGATCGACCAGCTGAAGGCCTCGAGCATGCCGAATTGTTTGGTGTCTCAACTTTTGTTTTGGAACCAGGCAAGTTTTCGAGCAAAGACCAGTGGGCTGACTTACTGCTGCACTCAATTCAGTATCACAAGCCGGATTTGGTTGTCCTGGCAGGCTTCATGCGAATACTTCCCCCGCAGGTGGTTCGGGCGCTAGCGGGAAAAATTATCAACATTCACCCATCGCTATTGCCGGCATTTCCCGGAGCTCACGCGGTTAGGGATGCGCTCGCCGCTGGCGCAACAGTCACCGGCGCAACTATTCACCTCGTCGATGAGGGAGTTGACACTGGCCCTGTCATTCGCCAGCAAGAGATATCTCTCCCGCCTGGCATCACTGAGCCAGAGCTGCACGAGTTGATAAAAGCGGTTGAGAAGAAACAGTTGGTCGAGGTTATCAGGGAGATCGGCGAAGGAAAGCTGAAGCTATCGGAGGTCGGTAAGTGATTGCAGTTAAAAGAGCACTGATTTCCGTTTCCGACAAAACCGGCCTAGTTGAGTTTGCACAGGCGCTTAGCAAACTTGGAATTGAGATAGTTTCTACGGGATCTACCGCAAAGCAGATTGCTGCAAGTGGTATCCCAGTAACGGAAGTCAGCTCGGTAACCGGATTTCCCGAATCACTAGATGGCAGAGTTAAGACGCTTCACCCAGGCATTCACGCAGGAATTTTGGCGGATCTTCGCCTTGATTCTCACCAGCAGCAACTAAAAGAGTTGGGCATAGAACCATTTCAACTGGTCGTTGTGAATCTGTATCCATTTCAAAAGACCGTCGCTGCCGGAGCGAGCTTTGATCAGACAATCGAACAAATCGATGTTGGTGGTCCGGCGATGGTTAGGGCAAGTGCTAAAAATCACGCAAACGTTGCGGTGGTTGTGGATCCAGCGAGGTACAGCTCTGTCCTAGAAGCAATCCAAGCTGGCGGAACAACCGAGGAATTTAGAAGACAACTAGCACTTGAAGCGTTCCAGCACACCGCAAATTACGACAGTGCGATTGCCAGTTGGCTGGCTGGACCAAATAACTCAATTCAACTGAGTTTCACGAAGAAATCAGACCTTAGATATGGCGAGAACGCTCATCAATCTGCCGCTGTCTTTGTCGATGGCAGTGGAACCGGACTGGCCAATGCTGCCCAGTTGGGCGGCAAGGAAATGTCCTATAACAACTACGTTGACACCGAAGCCGCCCTGCGGGCGGCTTACGACTTTGATCTACCAGCAGTTGCAATTATCAAACACGCGAACCCATGCGGGATAGCGGTTGGTTCAACCGGCGATGATCTGATTCTTGATGCCTACCGCAAGGCTCACGCAACCGATTCTGTTTCTGCCTACGGGGGAGTGGTAGCGGCTAATCGCAAAGTCACTGCGGCAATGGCTGAGGAACTATCAGAGGTTTTCACGGAGGTAATAGCTGCCCCTGACTACGAACCAGCAGCCCTTGAAATTCTTCAGAAGAAAAAGAATCTACGAATTCTAAAGCTCAGCGCGGACTACTCTTTGCCGCTGCAAGAAATTAGACAGATTTCAGGTGGTTTGCTTGCCCAGCAACCGGATGATTTCAGCAAACTTTCTTTTGATGGTTGGAAGCTAGTTAGCGGTTCGGCCGCCGATGACAAGACTATGCAGGATCTGATTTTTGCCTGGAGAGCGGTCAGATCGGTGAAGTCAAATGCAATCCTGTTGGCTTCCAATCAAGCAGCTGTTGGAATTGGAATGGGTCAAGTGAATCGGTTGGACTCATGTCGACTTGCTATCTCACGAGCCGGCGAGAGAGCGGCAGGTTCTGTCGCTGCGTCTGATGCGTTCTTCCCATTTGCAGATGGATTGGCAGTTTTGATTGATGCTGGCATCAAAGCGGTAGTTCAGCCAGGTGGCAGTGTTCGCGACGAGGAAGTCATTGCGGCTGCGAAGGCAGCGGACATAACTATGTACTTCACTGGTGAAAGACATTTCTTCCACTAACAACATTCCCGCTGGAATTTTGCTAGTCTGTAGGGCTGGCTAGGCCAGCGGAAGAGATAAATGCAAAATTCCGAAAAAGGAACTCTAAGAGTTCTTTGGCGACTAATCCCATTCGCTAAAAAAGCCCTACCCAGAATCTTTCTCGGCGTCATTGCAGCTATCGCAGCGCACATGTTCGCCCTTGCAATTCCTCAACTACTGCAAGATTTGGTCAACTCTCTGGTTGACGGGGGACTGGAAGCGCTGCTGCCAGCCGTCGGCTTCATTCTTACGCTTGGTGTCTTAGAAGCGCTCTTCGTCTTGCTCAGACGATGGCTGGTTTTGACTCCTGGCACTCACGTTGAAGCCAGAATGCGAAATGCGCTGTATGAAAAGTTGCAAGACCTTCCGGTCGCGTTCCATGACCGCTGGCCATCTGGTCAGCTGCTCTCCAGGGCAATTTCGGATCTGAGCCTTATTCGCCGCTGGTTGAGCTTCGGCTTTGTTTTGTTCACGGCCAACCTGATAACAATCATGGTTGGGTTGTTTATTCTTTTCACCTTCAATTTCTGGCTAGGCCTGATTTTCTTCACCGCCACAATTCCGATTTGGATTGCCGGATTCTTGTTTGAAGGGAAATACAACGTAGTTGCCCGCCTCAGCCAGGACCAATCTGGTGATCTCGCCACTCGAGTCGAAGAGGCTGTGCACGGGGTCAGAGTCTTGAAGTCATTTGGCCGAGGAAGTTTTGCAGCGAGTCAGTTCTCTTCCCAGGCCACCGAGCTGCGCTCTACTGAGCTAAAAAAGGCCAGAGCGGTGGCAAACATCTGGCTCTACCTGATCATGATTCCCGAATTAGCAATCGGCCTATCGATGCTGGCTGGCATTTGGCTAGTTGCCGAAGGGGAAATGTCAGTTGGAACTTTGGTGGCATTTTTTGCAACGGCGATGGTGCTGCGCTGGCCAACCGAATCGCTTGGCTTCTTGCTCTCCTTCACACTCGAGGCAAGAACAGCAACAGAGCGCTTTTTTGAGGTGATGGACAGTGAAAACAAGATTGTTGATCCTGTTTCACCCAAGCTTCTGTCCGAGCCGCGAGGGTTACTTGAATTCAAAGATGTTCACTTCCAATTTCCAGATGTTGAGAATGGATCAAGTGAACTACTCAAGGGCGTGAACCTGCGGGTCGAGCCAGGTCAGTCGGTTGCTTTGATAGGGCTCACCGGTTGCGGCAAGACAACTTTGACTGCTCTAACTACCAGGCTCTATGACGTGACTGGCGGGTCAATCACCATTGACGGTGTTGATATTCGGGAGTTTTCCAGGGTGGAACTCCGCACACTTATCGCCATGGCATTCGAAGACGCAACGCTCTTTTCATCTTCGGTCAGGGAGAACATTTTGCTTGGCAATCCTGATGCAACAGAAGCAGATCTGAAACAGGCGATTGAAATTGCTCAGGCACACTTTGCCTATGACCTACCAAATGGACTGGATACGACGATTGGTGAAGAGGGACTTTCGCTCTCTGGCGGTCAGCGGCAGCGAGTAGCTCTTGCCAGAGCCGTAGCAGCTAAGCCAAAGATTTTGGTTCTCGATGATCCGCTCTCTGCCCTGGATGTTGACACAGAGGCGATGGTTGAGGATGCGCTGCGGCATGTTCTAAAGGACACCACCGCATTGATCGTCGCTCATCGTCCATCAACTGTGATGCTTGCTGACAAAGTTGCTCTGCTTGAAGATGGCAAAATCACTGCCTTTGGAACCCACCAAGAGCTGCTAAGAAGCTCAGAGCACTACCGCTACGTAATCACCTCGCTGGATGTGGAACAAAAAGAGCGGGAGGTGAATCTATGAGTATGTATGGGACAAACGATGAGGAGAGAACTGACCTCACCAAAGAAGAATCAAAATACGTTAGAGCACGCTCACGCAGACTCCTAAGCTCACTTCTGAATCCCATCAAAGCCAGGATTTACGTGGCAATACTTCTTGGCGTAATTTCAACGGCCTTGCGAGTAGCTGGACCAGCGCTGATTGCATTGGGAATTGACTGGGCTTTGCCAAAGGCGATTCTTCGTCAGTACAACGAACTGTGGATAGTGGTCGGAACCTACCTGTCGGCAGCCTTGGCCACGTCAATCCTCACGTATTTGTTCTTGATGCTCACGGCTCGGCTGGCACAGCAGATGCTGTTTGATCTTAGAAACCGTATGTTTGTCCATACTCAGAAACTCTCGGTGGAATTCCATGAGCGTTACACAGCTGGCAGGGTGATCGCAAGGCAAACATCGGATCTTGAATCGATTGCCGAACTTCTCTCGGGCGGTCTGAATGAACTCGTAATTGGCGGTTTGTTTATGACATTTACCGCCGTCGCTCTGTTCCTGCTTGATCCAACTTCGTTCCTGATATTGTTCGGCGCTCTCCTTCCACTTGGCATTTTGACTAGGTGGTTCCAGGTGAAGACAAACCGTGGCTATCGAAAGCAAAGAGTTGCATCGAGCCGAATGATTCAGTATTTCGTTGAGACTATGACTGGTATTCGCGCGGTCAAGGCCTTCAGAAAAGAAAAGCGCAACGAGCAGCACTTCGGTGGCCTCGTTGAGGACTATCGCAAGCACAATGCCCACCTGATTCAGCTGTTTGGTATCTACGATCCTGGGTTAATCATGATCGGCAACCTAACCGTTGCAACTATCTTGTTGGTAGGTGGCTATCGAGTCCTTGATGGTTCGCTGGGCATAGGAGCGTTGACTGCTGCAATTTTGTATGCAAGAAGATTCTTTGATCCCATGGAAGAAATTGCCATCTTCTATAACTCCTACCAGTCGGCGGCAGCCGCACTAGAAAAAATCTCGGGAGTGTTAGAAGAAGAGCCTTCGGTTCCAGAGCCAACTAGTCCAGTTCAACTCTCAGCTACTACCGGCGAAATTAAGTTCGATGGCGTCCAATTCCAATACGCAACTGGCCCGGTTATCCTCAAGAAATTCAATCTTCATATTCCAGCAGGTCAAACCATTGCTCTGGTTGGCACCACCGGCGCCGGCAAGTCAACACTGGCAAAGCTAATCGCTAGGTTCTATGACCCAACCGACGGTGTTGTTTCGCTGGATGGAATCAATCTTCGTCAAATCGAAAACAAAGACCTGCGTCGCGAGATAGTTATGGTCACCCAAGAGGCTTATCTGTTCTCGGGAACTGTGATTGAAAATATTCAACTTGGTAGACCGGGAGCAACTATCGATGAGGTGATTGCTGCCGCTAAGGCGGTTGGCGCCCATGAGTTCATTTCGAAGTTGCCAGACGGCTATGAGACTGATGTAAACAAGCGAGGCGGAAGAGTATCTGCCGGTCAGCGGCAACTTATTTCATTCGCGAGAGCCTTCTTAGCAAACCCTGCCGTTCTGATTTTGGATGAGGCAACTTCTTCGCTCGACATACCATCAGAGCGAATGGTTCAAAAAGGTTTGAAGAGTTTGCTTGCTGGAAGAACTGCCATCATCATTGCGCACAGGCTTTCAACAGTTGCAATCGCCGACCGCGTGCTGGTGATGGAGCATGGCGAGATCATCGAAGATGATGCCCCTACCAAGTTGGCGCAAGGAAACGGAAAGTTTGCCAAGCTCTACAAGGCCTGGAAAGAGTCGCTGGTTCAATAGCCAGGGAAGTAAGGCCTTGGTTGAGGCGGTAGGCTAGTGGCTGCATTCGCGCTTCGCGCAGGATTACCAGGAGCAAAATGAGCAAAATCAAAGTGGTTGGTAAGGTCGTTGACCTCGACGGCGATGAGATGACCAGAATCATCTGGCAAGACATCAAAGACAACCTAATTCTTCCGTTTCTTGACGTTGAGATTGATTACTACGATCTTTCGATTCAAAATCGTGACGCCACCGATGACCAGGTGACTATAGATGCCGCCAAGGCCATCAAGCAACACGGCGTCGGAGTTAAGTGCGCAACTATCACTCCTGATGAGGCTCGAGTTGAAGAATTTGGGCTGAAGAAGATGTGGAAGAGCCCCAACGGCACCATCCGAAACATCCTTGGTGGAGTGGTCTTCCGCGAACCAATCATCATCTCCAACATCCCAAGATTGGTGCCTGGTTGGACCAAGCCAATTGTGATTGGCCGTCACGCGCATGGCGATCAGTACAAGGCAACTGACTTTAAGGTTCCGGGTGCCGGTACCGTAACAATCACCTACACACCAGCCGATGGATCGGCTCCGCAGACCATGCAGGTTGCTGAATATCCGGAAACCGGTGGTGTTGCTATGGGAATGTATAACTACATTGATTCCATCAAGGATTTCGCAAGATCATCTTTCAACTACGGTCTTTCCAGGGGCTTCCCTGTTTACATGTCAACCAAGAACACAATCTTGAAGGCTTATGACGGCGCATTCAAAGACACCTTCCAGGAAATCTTCGAAAGCGAATACAAGGCCAAGTTCGATGCTGCTGGACTCACCTACGAGCACCGACTAATTGACGACATGGTTGCTTCCGCTTTGAAGTGGGAGGGCGGCTATGTCTGGGCTTGCAAGAACTACGATGGCGATGTTCAGTCTGACACCGTCGCCCAGGGCTTTGGTTCTCTCGGCCTGATGACTTCAGTGTTATCAACTCCAGATGGAAAGACCGCTTTAGCTGAAGCTGCCCACGGAACAGTGACTCGTCACTACCGCCAGTGGCAAAAGGGCGAGAAAACTTCGACCAACCCGATCGCATCGATCTTTGCTTGGACCCGGGGACTTATGCACCGAGCCAAGCTCGATGGCACGCCAGAGGTAGACAATTTCGCCAAGACCCTGGAAGACGTTGTCATCAAAACTGTTGAAGCAGGACACATGACTAAGGATCTATCGGCTCTAGTTGGACCTGGCCAGAGCTGGGAGACGACCGAGCAGTTCATGGCGACTCTGGCTGAGAACATGAGAGCACGAATGGCTTAAGACGCAGCCCCAGCTGGGGTTGTGGATAACTCCCTGCGGGAAACCGCAGGGAGTTTTATTTTCTGGCCATGAAAATTAGAAACTTACTTCTGTCCAGCTATCTATTAGCCGCATCCCTAGTTCCACTTCCCGCATCGGCAGCGGTTGTTTGTGAAAACGGCATCTGCACCCAAACCTTTGAGTTCACCGGCTCTGCACAATCCTGGCAGGTTCCAACTGGGGTGAACAAAATTAGTTTCAAGGTTTACGGCGCATCCGGTGGAAGAGGTGGCGCGGGTGGTGAGGTTAGAGGAGAGCTCACCAATCTTCCTGCGACACTTTATTTGTATGTCGGCGGTCAGGGAATCGAAGGTAATTATGCGCCGGGTGGTTTCAATGGAGGTGGTGCAACAACCGGTAATCGAGGAAATGAAGGCAGTGGTGGCGGAGCGAGTGATATTCGTTTCGGTTCCAGTCTTTCTGATCGAGTCGTAGTTGCAGGTGGCGGCGGAGGCGCCGGTGGTTATGCGGGAGCTCCCGGTGGAATGGGTGGAGGTTTAGTTGCCGAGGCCGGCGGCTCTGGCCAGGGTGGCGGCGGTGGTGGAGGAACCCAAACATCAGGTGGAAGCGCTGGTTATTCAAATGGAGGATCTCCTGCAACCAGTGGCTCATTTGGCGTTGGTGGAACAGGTGGCTACAGCTGGAATGCTGGCGGTGGCGGCGGTGGTGGAGGTTGGTATGGCGGTGGCGGTGGAGGACCGGACGACAACAGCTGCTGCTCAGATGGCGGCGGTGGAGGTGGTGGATCCTCCTATGCCAGAAGCGACATAACACTGAATGTTCAGCACCAGGCTGGCGTTAATACTGGCAATGGCCGAATCGAACTTAGCTACCAGCAGGTTGTGACAATTGTTAGTTTCACTGGCGAGCAGCAAAGCTCCGAGCTTGCTTCTTTCACTCTGGTTATGAGTTCAAACATTTCTGGACTGACCGAAGAAGACTTTACGGTTTCCCAAACCTGTCAGCTCTCTGAGCTAGTTATTGAAGCTGCAACTGCCAGTATCAATCTGCTCGACTGCTCACATGGAGACGTAACCCTTACTCTCAAGACGGCCTCTGTTGGCTCATCTCCCAGCTCAGATGTTTCGGTAAGCATAATTTTTGATAAGCAGGCTCCCGAATTTAGCTGGGGTGAGAGCCCGGCGGCTCTAGCTCAAAGCACGCTCACGAACTCCTTTGCACTTAGTGAAGGTGAACTCTCACTCGAGCAAGTAGATGTGGGTACCTGCTCAGCAACGATTCAAGATGCGGAGCTCGTACTGGAACAGTGCCCTGAAGGATTTAACACCATCAGTTTGTTGCCCAACAGCCTGGTTGATCAATGGGGTAATTCAGGACCGGCCGAGGCAAACTCATTCTCTTTCCTCGTTGATTTGACGGCTCCGGATGCCATTTGGAGTGAGGTTGAAATCACACAGAGCGAGAACTTTCGCTATTCAGCTCTGCTAATCATTTCAGAATTGGCTACCTTTGATCCTGCCTCGGTGGAATTCACCTCTAGTGCCGAGTGTGAAAGCGGTTATGAGGAAACAGAGCTCAGCTGGTACTTCTTCGCTGACTGCAGCTATGCAACAGGAAGCTGGCGCCTCCCCGCATTCTCACTGCTAGACAGTGTCGGAAACAAGGGACCAGTTGAGGAAAGAATTGCCCTATTTGCTAATGCTGAGCCTGTGGCAGCACCAGAACCAATCGAAACAGAACCTGTTGCTCCTGAACCAGTCACACCTGAACCTACTCAGTCAGAACCAGTAGCGACCGAGTCTCAGCAGCCCACACCAGTTGAAACTCCAGCAATTGATTCAACTCCTTCACCGCAGCCCATTCCAGTAGTTGAACCGATTCAAGTTCCTGAAGTCGAAGTACCTGGAGTGCTGCCAGAAGAGCCCGAAGTGGAATTTGTTCTCGAAAACCCACCGTTAATCGAGACTGCACCTGCTAGCGAAAGCAAGACACTGAGTCAGCCAGCTCCAAGAAAACCCGCCATCGAAACTGAACTGGAAGTTGAAAATGAGCTGCCCTTGATTGAAACTGAATTCACTGAGCAGCCATTTGAAGCCGAGCCAGTGTTGGTTGAGACGTCCGAGCCAGAGTCATCACCAATAACTCTGCTACTTGTATTACTCGGAGCATTTCTATTGATCGGCTTGATTGGATGGCGGATTATCGGAAGATGATGGTTCTTTGACCATCCAGCAAGACTCTGTGCTCGGCAAACCATCGGATTGCTTGAGTCAGGGTCTTGCTTTCTGCATCTTGACCTATCTGCACTAGCGCTTGCTTAGAAGCCGCGTGATCCACTCGAGTGACGTTCTGCTCAATAATTGGACCCTCGTCGAGGTCTTCAGTGACAAAGTGAGCAGTTGCACCAATTAGCTTCACGCCTCTGGCGTGAGCTTGGGCGTAAGGGTTTGCTCCCTTGAATCCTGGTAGGAATGAGTGATGGATATTGATGATTCTCTCGGCAAACTCGTTGCAGAACTCAGGGGACAAGATTTGCATGAATCGAGCCAGAACAATTAGCTCGATTTTTTCTTTGTTAATGAACTCACGTAGAGCTTTTTCGAATTTCGCTTTATCTATGCCATTTTCAATTGGCATGCTTTCAAAACTGATTCCATAAAACTCTGCCAGCTCTCGCAGGTCGTCGTGATTTCCAAAAACCTTGCTTATTTCAATCGGTAGCTGGCCTGAGCGCTGGCGAAACAAAATGTCGTTCAGGCAGTGGGCTGCCTTCGAGACAAGTACAACAGTTTTCATAGGTCGACCGACATAATCGAGTACGTATTCAAGCTTGTAGTCGCCAATGATTTTTTCTATCTGCTTCTCAAAACCTGCCTTCGAGATAGCAGCTTCAATCTGAAGGCGCATGAAAAAGCGTCCAGTGTCATCTGATGTGTACTGCTGGCTCTCGGTAATGTTTCCACCGGCCTCGACCACCGCTCCTGAGATGGCATGGACAATTCCAGGGCGGTCCGGGCAGACAAAGGTTAGGACCCAATGTTCTTTAGAGCTCATCGGGCAATCCTATTCAGCGAGCTTGGCAATCAGCTTGAAACCTAGGGGTAAACTGACGCTCATGCCGATAAATCCTCTACACACAGCCCCCCTTTCACAGGTTGATCCCGAGATTGCCCAGGTTCTGCAGCAGGAACTAGACAGGCAACGAGGCACTCTCGAAATGATCGCTAGCGAGAACTTTGTTTCGAGGGCCATCTTGCAAGCACAGGGCTCAGTGCTAACCAATAAGTACGCGGAAGGCTATCCAGGCAAGCGCTACTACGGCGGTTGCGAGGTTGTGGACATCGCTGAAAATCTAGCCCGCGATCGAGCAAAGCAACTTTTTGGTGCTGAGCACGCCAACGTTCAACCGCACTCCGGTGCAACGGCCAACGCAGCCTTGATGATGGCACTAGCCAATCCTGGTGACAGAATTCTTGGACTTTCTCTTGCTCACGGTGGCCACCTCACTCACGGCATGAAACTTAATTTTTCTGGCAAGGTCTATGAGCCACACGCATACGAGCTCCACCCTGACACCTACTTGGTTGACATGGACATTGTGCGCGAGCGAGCACTGGAGACTAGGCCAACCGTTTTGATTGCCGGTTGGTCTGCCTACACTCGCCACCTAGACTTTGCAGCATTTAGATCCATCGCAGATGAGGTTGGTGCAAAACTTTGGGTTGACATGGCGCACTTCTCAGGTCTGGTTGCAGCGGGACTGCATCCATCTCCTGTTCCATACGCCGATGTTGTTTCTTCCACCGTCCACAAGACTCTCGCTGGACCGCGTTCCGGAATGATTCTGTGTAAAGAAGAGTGGGCAAAGAAGATTGACTCTGGAGTATTTCCAGGCCAGCAGGGTGGACCACTAATGCACGTGGTTGCTGCCAAGGCAGTTGCTTTCAAGGCTGCTATGACTGCTGAGTACAAAGAGCAACAGCAGCGCACAATCGAAGGCGCCAGAATTCTTGCCGACCGCCTGATGCAGCCAGATGTGGTTGCGGCTGGAGTATCTGTATTGACCGGCGGAACCGACGTTCACCTTGTCTTGGTTGATTTGCGCAATGCTGCGATTGATGGCCAAACAGCAGAAAACATCTTGCATGAGGCCGGTGTAACTGTTAACAAGAACTCAGTTCCAAACGATCCTCGTCCACCAATGGTTACCTCTGGTATTCGAATTGGTACCGCAGCGCTCGCTACTCGTGGATTCGGTGCTAGTGAATTCACTGAAGTTTCGGACATCATCGCCAAGGCGCTGCTTCCGGGAGCTGATTTGCCAGCACTTCGCAAGCGCGTGCAGGCATTGACTGAGGCTTTCCCGCTCTATGAGGGCCTAGAGAATTGGTAATCATTTGACTGCTGTAATCCTGGATGGCAGAAAAGTAGCTGCCGAAATCAAGTTGGAACTTAGGCAACAGGTGGCGAAACTATCCACAAAGCCTGGCCTAGGAACTCTTTTGGTTGGTGAGGATCCAGGATCGGTCAGTTACGTGGCTGGAAAGCATCGCGATTGTGCGGAAGTGGGAATGCAGTCAATTCGAGTTGATTTGCCTTCAACAGCCAGCGAATCAGATGTCTTAGCCGCTATTAGAGACCTAAATTCATCCGATGAGGTAACCGGCTACATCGTTCAGCTGCCCCTCCCCAAACAGATGAACACTCGCAAGATTTTGGAGTCGATTAATCCGGCTAAGGATGCTGATGGCCTGCACCCATTCAATCTGGGCAAACTTGTAATGAATGTCTCCGGTGAGTTTGATGCCCCGCTTCCCTGCACGCCAGCTGGAATTGTTGAGCTGCTTAGGCGCTACAACGTAAATCTAAAGGGCGCCAATGTTGCTGTGATAGGTAGAGGTTTAACCGTTGGTCGACCACTCGGACTTCTTCTATCTTCCAAAGCCGTAGACGCAACAGCAACCTTGCTGCACAGTGCCAGTGAAGACATTGCAGAGCAAATCAGAGAAGCAGATGTAGTCGTGGCTGCTGTTGGAATAGCGGGCTTTGTAAAAGCCGACTGGATTAAGCCAGGAGCTGCGGTGTTGGACGTCGGGGTAAGTCGTGAAGGTGGCCAGCTTCTAGGTGATGTTGAAAGAGCTGCGATGGATGTTGCTGGCTATTTCTCGCCAAATCCTGGTGGAGTGGGTCCGATGACCAGGGCAATGCTGATGACAAATGTCGTGAAACTAGCTACCAAAGTCTTTTAGAGCATCAAACCTAGGGTCAATCGGTCTTTCGTGCTCATGCGATCCCACATCTAATTTTTCTCCGCAGTCTGCACACAAACCTACGCAGTCTTCGCTGCAGAGCGGTTTAATCGGGAGATTTGGAACAACTGCATCAATCAAAGCCTGCTCGAGATCTACCCGATCCTGCTCGATGACAAAGTCATCTTCCTCTTGCGGCTGATAGTGAAACAGCTCTTGCAAATCAATAGGGACTTCTTCTTGCATGGGCTCAAGACATCTGGAACACTCTGCGTCTGCCAAAGCGGTTCCGGATACGGTAACCAGAATTCCTTCGTGGACAGACTCCAAGCGAACAGAAAGCTCCAGTTCACGTCCCTTTGGGATTGCAATTGCATCGGTACCCAGAGGGTATTCGAGCTCATGCGTGAGCGTGAGCTCTTTCATGGTCCCTGGTTTTTGAATTAGCTCTTTGACTGGAATAAGCAGTGACATTACTTCTTTTTCTCCTGCAGAGCCTGCTGAACTGCCTTGGTTACGTGCTTTGAAACATCGCCACCCAGTTGTGATACCTCGCGAATCAGTGAAGAAGACGTTTGACTGAAGGCTGGCTCTGTTGGCAGAAAAACTGTTTCCACGCCAGTCAGATCACGATTCATGCTGGCAAATTGAAGCTCGTAGTCAAGATCAGCGGCAGTTCTAAGACCCTTGATGATGACTCTTGCTCCTAGTCGTTTTGCCTCGTCTGCCAGCAGACCGCCCTCCAGAGTCGTTACGGTTATCGGTCCAAGACCCAATTCGTCTAGAGATTTTTCAATCAGCGTCACTCGCTCTGCTGGAGTGAAGAGGCTTTTCTTATTGGGGTTGTGAACAACTAAAACAATCAACTGATTTTCTAGATTTTGTGCTCGTCTAATAACCGACAGGTGCCCAAGTGTTACCGGGTCGAAAGAGCCTGGATAGATTGCGATTGCCACTGCTCAAGGTTAGCCGCTTCCGGCGCAATCTAGAACTGGCTTCTAATTGCCCACAAATCAGGGAATACGGGCCTGAACAAAGTGCTCGCCAAATAGCCAACGCCGCTGGAGCCGCCCGTTCCAGGTTTCTTCCCGATTGTTCGCTCCACCATCTTTACGTGGCGATAGCGCCACTCCTGGAAACCCTCATCCAAATCAACCAGTGCTTCACCAATCATCGAGGCTTCAGGGTCGGACCTGTGAAGTTCGATCAATGCCTGCTGAACACCTGGGTGCTCTTCCCAGGGCTTTGTCACATCTCTTTCAAGAGCATCCTTTGGCATTGCCTTTTTGCAGTTGAAGAAGTGAAGAGCCGAATCCCAAAGTGAGCGTCTAAGCATCGCCTGCTCCACTCTCGACCTTGCAGAAGAGCCCGGGATGAGGTGCTCTGCCATTCCCATTCCAGAGGACTTCTCGGCATCTGCTCCCGCCTGGTCTCTTCTTCCCAGAACTGCCTCCAGCTCTCTGAATTGAGCCGACTGGAAACCAGAGGCTGAACTTAGGCGTTGACGGAATGAATTAAATTGCAGGGGAGTCATGGTCTCCAGTATGTCCAGCTGCGCAACGCAGGTTTTCATAATGGTTCTGACTCGACCCAGCAGAGCGAGGGAGCGGTGAGTTTCACCTGCCTCCAGAGATTTTTGCAGGGCAGCTGCTTCGTGCAGGATCTGCTTGAACCAAAGCTCATAGACCTGGTGGATGGTTATGAAAAGTAGTTCGTCATGTTCGGGCCCATCGCTCAGAGGCTGCTGGAGCTCAAGAAGCTCATCAACTTTTAGGTATGAGATGTAGGTTATGTGTTTTTGATGGTCCATGATTTCCTAGGTGACGCGACTGGAGCTTTCGGTAACGCGCTTGTATTCGCCTGACTCAACGAGTTCCTTTAGTCGACGGAACCCCTCGTAAACCTCAGAGTAGCTGGTTGGCAGAGGAGAAATTCCAAGTCGAATTGCACCGGGTTCTCGATAGTCAGGGATTACCTTCTTCAGCTTTCGAAGAGCATTGGCAATTTGCTTAGCATCCGGATGCTGAATGATGATGTGACCTCCGCGCCGAGCAGCATCTCGGGGAGTTGCGAGAGTAAAACCTAAATCACTCAGCCACTGGTCGTACAGGTCAATCATCAACTGGGTTCCCTGAGAAGCCTTTTCGTTGATGGCCCTGATTCCAGCCTGGCCAATCATTTCAAATGCCACCTCAACAGCGCGGATGCCGATGATAGAGGGGCTGGCTATTTGAAATCCGCGAATTTGATCTGATGGCTCAAAGAATGCGCCCATCTCGAACTGCTTCTCCTGCGCAAACCAACCTTGAATGGGAACCTGCAGTTTCTCCTGCAGCGACTTCTTAACAAAGAGCCAAGCGGGGGAGCCGGGACCTGAGTTACCGTATTTATAGGTGCAGCCAACAGCCAGCTCAACGCCGTTTTGCTCGAAGTCCAGCGCGACTGACCCAATGGCATGTGAGCAGTCCCAAACGACATAAATTCCATGTTTCTTGGCCAGCTCGTTGATGCCTTTAATGTCTTGCTTGACTCCTGAGCGATAGTTGACCGCTTGCAAAGTCAGCATGGCAACATCGCTGTTGAGAATTGGCCTTAGGGCTTCGACCGTGATCTCTTCGTGCTCGCTTGGAATGTCGATTGCACCCGGTCCGCCCATACCATCGCTATTTAGTGTGATTAGTTCGAGGCCAAACTGCTGCGCAATACCCTGAATGATGTAGCGGTCAGTAGGGAAATTTGCAGAATCAATAATGATTTTGTTACGACCGGGATTGGCTCTAATGGCTGCAACGCAGAGCTGGTAGAAATTCACCGAAGTTGTGTCGCAGACCAGCGTTTGACCTGGATTTGCTCCGAGGGCGGTTTTTGCTAGTAAATCTCCAGCTGTCTGAGCCTGGTCAATCCAGTGCGACCAACCATCAACGAGCTCAGCACCCCACTCATTGGTTAGGAAACTGTTTATTTTCTCTATGGTTGCTTTTGGAAGGCGGCCTAAAGAATTGCCATCGAGGTAGCAGATTTCTGGGTCAGTAATGACAAATTGATTGCGAAAGCCAGCTAGCGGATCGTTGCGGTCTAGTTCTAGGACAGACTCGGCACTCCAGATGGCAGCTTTGCTCACCCCTCCACTCTACTCAAACCAGCAACTGGTGTTTTGCTAGTTCGGCATAGAGCGGGGTTGATTTCACAAGCTC
>JACCDI011329400.1_pt1 | contig 17300 bp, 16 predicted proteins | sample 7442791 | NCBI WGS metagenome assembly JACCDI01 (sample SAMN15323434, study PRJNA562643) | freshwater metagenome | isolation source: river surface water | place: USA:Blue River Watershed | collected 2017-08-15 | reverse complement strand
CCTGAACCTGTCGGTCCAGTGCGTGTTCGGCGGGATCCCCGTCGGCAAGCAGGCCCGTGCGCTGGTGCCGGGCTGCGATATCCTGGTGGCCACCCCGGGCCGCCTGCTTGATCTGATCGACCAGCGCGCCCTGACGCTGCGCAATGTCGAGATCTTCGTGCTCGATGAAGCCGACCAGATGATGGACCTTGGCTTTATCGTTCCGCTGAAGCGCGTCGCCAACCTGCTCCCCAAGGAGCGGCAGAGCCTGTTCTTCTCGGCCACCATGCCCAAGGCGATTGCCGACCTCGGCAAGCAGTTCATCCAGAATCCGGTGCGCGTTGAAGTGACACCGCAGGCCACCACGGCTGAACGTGTCGAGCAGTACGTGACCTTCCTTAACCAGGCGGAGAAGCAGGCGCTGCTCTCGCTGCGGCTGCGGGCCGGCCTGGCCGATGGCTCGATCGACCGGGCGCTGGTCTTCACCCGCACCAAGCACGGCGCCGACCGCGTGGTGCGCCACCTGTCCACCGCCGGCGTCAATGCCGCGGCAATTCACGGCAACAAGAGCCAGGCCCAGCGCACCGCCGCGCTGCTGGCCTTCCGCAAGGGCAGCACCCCGGTGCTGGTCGCAACCGACATTGCGGCGCGCGGGATCGACGTTTCGGGCGTCAGCCACGTGTTCAACTTCGAACTGCCCAATGTGCCGGAACAATATGTTCACCGGATCGGCCGCACGGCCCGCGCCGGGGCTGACGGGATTGCGCAGAGCTTCTGCGCCCCGGACGAAAAGGCCTATCTCAAGGACATCGAGCGGCTGACCGGCGTAAAGCTGGATCCGATGCCCTTGCCGGATGATTTCCAGAAGGAAGCCGCCCGCCTGCCACTGCCCAGCCGCAAGCCGGCCGAGGCCGAGCAGGATGCCCGCCGCGAGGAACGCGATGCCCGCGGGCGTGGTGGCCAGCCGCGCGGTGGCCAGGGTCGCGGGGGCCGGAACAACAACCGCAGCCCCGGCGGACAGAGCCGCGACGGGCAGAGCCGTGACCAGTTCCACCGCAACGAACGCGTGCGGCAGGAATGGGCCCCGCGCGAACAGCGCGGCCCGGTATTCAACCCGCTTGCCGCCGAAGAACGCGAAGCCCGCGAATTCGGCGTGATGCCCAAGGCCCGCCCCGAAGGCGATCGCCGCCCCGCACCGCAGGGAGATCGCCGTCCCGGTGGCCCTGATCGGCGCCCGGCTCGCCAGGGCGAACGCCGTGACCATCCCCAGGGCGAGCGCCGCGGTGCGCAGCACGGCGACCGTCGGCCCGGTGGCGAACGCCGGGAAGGCGGTCGCAATGAAGGTGGGCGCAGCGGCGGCCAGGGCGCATCGCGCGGTCCCGGCCAGTTCCGGGGCAAGGGCCGCGACGCCCGCTAACAGTGCTGGCGCCGCGCCTTGCCGCGCGGCATAAGGCCTGCCTATGCAGGGTCTGACTGGTTCGGGATGGCAAGCGGCCGTTTGGTCGGCAGGCGCGATGACGGTGATCGTCGCGCTGCGCTATCTCGCAACCAGCGGGGCCTTTGCCTGGGCCACCAGGATCGTCCGGCCCGGTCTGTACAAAGGCCTTGAGCACCAGATCCGGCAGGAAATCGGCTGGTCGCTGGCCTCGGCCGCGATCTATGGCATTCCGGCCGGGGTCGTCGCCTGGGGTTGGCAGCAGCTGGGCTGGACCCGGATCTATACCGACTTCGCCGCTTACCCGCTGTGGTATGCACCGCTATCGGTCCTGCTTTACCTCTTCGCCCACGATACCTGGTTCTATTGGACCCATCGCTGGATGCACCGGCCCTGGCTATTCCGCCGGGCCCATGCCGTGCACCACGCCAGCCGCCCGCCCACGGCCTGGACGGCGATGAGCTTCCACCCCTGGGAAGCCGTGACCGGTGCCGTGGTCATCCCGGCACTGGCGTTCCTGATCCCGATCCATGTCGCCCTGCTGGGTCTGGTCCTGGCAATCATGACCCTGATGGGAATCACCAACCACATGGGCTGGGAGCTGTTCCCCGCCCGCCTCGTTCATTCGCGCTTAGGGGGCTGGCTGATAACGGCGAGCCACCACCAGCGGCATCATGAGAACTATCAATGCAATTACGGCCTCTATTTTCGCGTTTGGGACCGGCTGTGCGGCACGGATCGCGGCCTTTCCTCGCTCTGATCCTGGGCCTGCCGCTCTTGGGAGCGGGGGCGCCACCCCTGACCGAGGTGAGCGTGGTGGTAACCGGCCTGCGCAATGCCAAAGGGCAGATCCTGGCCTGCCTCACCACCCAGCCCAAGGGCTTTCCCGATTGCCGCAAGGATCCCGCCGCCAAGCAGGCGATCGTCCCCGCCGCGGCAACGGTGCGGATCAGCTTTGGTCCCGTCCCGGCAGGCCGTTATGCGATCTCGCTGATCCATGACGAGAACGCCAACCGCAAGATGGACATGGCCCTGATCATGCCGAAAGAGGGCTACGGTTTTTCCCGGGATGCGCCGGTAACGATGGGTCCGCCAAAATTCGATAAGGCAGCCTTCGAAGTGGCTGGCGTCGCGGTCGAGCAGAAAGCCCGGATCCGCTATCTTTTCTAGCCCGGCCTAAGGTCTCGCGGCCCGCTGACGTCATGCCACGGGCGGCGCCAATGACTTTGGCGCAACTTAACCGATAATTTACCATGTTGCGCGAGAAACCCCCCATAGACACACAGGTGGGGTAGCCACATGGATACGTTTCGGGGCAATTTTTCGGACCAGGCCGAGACCGGCAATGATTGGCCCGACCTCGACAATCGCGAGGACGAGGCGGTGAACGAACCGCCGCCGAACCCGGTTGGCCAGGACGAGCGCCGGATGCAGGTGCGTGCCTACAATCACTGGGCCAGCCTGCTCGGCGACCGGGCCTTTCCCTCGATCGAGGATCTCGAGCCGGAAAAATTACCGGACTTCGGGCCCTACAGCGTGCTGCTCGACTTCACCGGCGGGATCGAGAACCCGGCGATCCGTCACCTTGGCGCTGCGCTTGCCGCCGAATGCGGCACCGATGGACAAATCGAAACCCTGGCCGACGTGCCGAGCCGGTCGCTGCTGTCGCGCATCACCGATCATTACATGCAGATCCTGGCCAACCAGGCGCCGATCGGGTTCGAGGCGGAATTCGTCAACCAGCGCGAAGCCACGATTCTCTATCGCGGCATCCTGCTGCCCTTTTCCAGCGACGATGATACCATCGATTTCATCTATGGCGTGATCAACTGGAAGGAGCTGGCTGACCAGCGCACCACTGATGCGCTGCTGCTGGAAATCGATCAGGCGCTCGAAGTGGGCGCGCCGGAAATCCGCCACGATGAATTGACCGACTGGGCCGATGGCCCCTCTGAAGGCACCGCCGGTGCCGACTTCGGTGATGATGACGATGGCGTGCTCGATCTTGGTGCATTCCAGACCGCGGACGAGGACGTCCTGGCCTTTCCGGAGCCAGACTTTGGCGATGCGGATGCCCGATCCCCGATCGGAACCGCGGAACCAGATGCGATGGAGCTGGCCGACTGGCTGGCCTCTGCCCGGCAGCTCGCCGAAGCCGCCCGCGGCAGCGAGGACCGCACCCGCCAGGCGCTTTATGCCGCGATTGGCCGGGCTTACGATTTTTCCATCGCCGCAGCCGAATCTCCCGCAGAATTCGGCGAGCTGGTCGCGGACTATGGCCTGACCGTGCAGGACCGCGCGCCCATGACCCCGGTGGTCAAGCTGGTTTTCGGCGCGGATTACGACAAGACCCGCCTGACCGAATATGCCACCGCGCTGAGCCACGCGCACCGTGTCGGCATCCCGCGCGGCCAGCTGGGCCAGTACCTGGCTCAGGCCCCCGGCGGGCTCAAGGGCGTGGTCAGCGACGAGCGCCGGGCCAAGCGCGCCGAAGCCGGGGTGGATGAAGCCATGCGCGATACCCCGCGCGAAGCGCTGGCCCGCAAGCTGCGCAAGCTCGATACCGTGCCGCTTGATGCGGTGCCGGGCGAAGGCAGCGAATTCACGCTGCTGGTGGCCCGCCGCCTGCCGACAGGCGAAGTGGTCTTGCTGGGCGAAATCGGCGATGACGCAGCGTTGCTGGAACGGGCTGCGCGCAAGCTGCTTGGCTGACTTCGGCAATAAAGCCCATAGCGAGTGGGGCGCTGTGCCGAAGGGCATGGCGCCCTTCGCTTTTGCCCGCTAGACCGCCGCCATGGTGATGATCGGGAAAGGCAGGCGCATGGGCTGGATCGGCTGGACGGTAACCGTCCTGCTCTTGCTGGCTGCGGCCTTGTTTGCAGGCTGGCGTTATGCCCATGCCACGGGAGCGGTTGGCTTGCTCGACCTGGCGGATCGCGCGGTTGGCGGAACCGACGGGACGCAGATCATGGCAACCGGGGTCCGCTATGGCCCGGTGCCAGCCCAGCGGCTGGATATCGTCGTGCCCAGCACCCCCGGCCCGCATCCCGTCCTGATCTTCGTCCATGGGGGTTCATGGAATTCGGGCCGGCCCGAGGACTACCACTTTGTTGGCCGCACTTTTGCCCGGGCGGGCTATGTCGTGGTGTTGCCGGGCTATCGGCTCGGCCCCGATGGCGTCTACCCGCACATGCTGGAGGACGGGGCCATGGCCGTGGCCTGGACCGCCCAGAACATTGCCCGTTTTGGCGGCGATCCGGACCAGGTTGTATTGATGGGCCATTCCGCCGGAGCCCATACCGTGGCCATGCTTGGGCTTGAGCGGCAGTGGCTTGGGCGCCAGGGCCTGCCCGACCACTTTGTGAAAGGGGTCGTCGGCCTGTCCGGCCCTTATGATTTCTATCCCTTCACCTCGGATTCCGCCCGCCAGGCGTTTGGCCATGTCGCGGATCCGAAGTGGACCCAGCCGATCACCTTTGCCCGCGGCGATGCGCCGCCGATGCTGCTGCTGACCGGCGATGCCGATACCACCGTCAAACCGCGCAACAGCAAGGCGCTGGCCAAGGCGCTGACCGAGCGCGGCGGACGCGCCGAACTGGTAATCCTGCCGGGGGTCGATCATGCGGGGCCCGTGCTCAAGCTGGCCCAGCCCTTCGCCCGCGACACCAGTGTCAGCGCCCCGGTTCTGACCTTTCTCGGCAGTTTGCAGCAGTCTTCAGCACCGGTTCAGGCGGCGGCAGAGTAAAGACTGCCCATGCGCCTGATCTCCCGACTGCTGGCCCTGATCGCTGCGCTGACGCTGGTGGCGCAGCCGGCCACGGCGCAATCGATCCTGCGCGATGCCGAAACCGAGGCGCTGCTGCACGATATGGCCGCCCCGCTGGTTACCGCGGCCGGGCTCAATCCCAACAACGTTGACGTTGTGGTGATCAACGATTCCTCGCTCAACGCCTTCGTGGCGGGCGGGCAGGTGGTCTATGTCCATTCAGGCCTGCTCAATGCCGCCAGCACCGCCAACGAAGTCCAGGGCGTGATCGCCCATGAACTGGGCCACATTACCGGCGGTCACGTGATCAGCGATGGCGGCAGCAAGGCCGCTGGCAACATCAGCATCTTGTCGCTGCTGCTTGGCGCGGCCGCCGCTGCAGCCGGCGCCGGCGATGCCGCGATGGGCGTGATCATGGCCGGCCAGCAGGCCGCGCTGGGCAAGTACCTGTCCTTCAGTCGCAGCCAGGAATCGACTGCCGATGCCGCCGGCGCGCAATATCTGTCCAAGGCCGGGATCACGGGCCGGGGATCGGTGGAATTCTTCAAGAAGCTCCAGAACATGGAGTTCCGCTATGGCTACACCCGCACGCCGGACAACGAATTCTATCGCACCCACCCGATGACCGGGGACCGCATCGCCACCCTGCAGGACACCTATGAGCGTGACCCGGCCTGGAACGCGCCGCTCGATCCCAAGCTTGAGGCCCGCTTCCAGCGCGCCAAGGCCAAGCTGTTTGGCTATCTGGGTGAACCGGCGCAAATCATGCGCACCTATCCCGAAACGATGACCGACGTGCCGGCCCGCTATGCCCGGGCCTATGCTTTCCACCGCCAGGCCTTCCCCGACAAGGCCCTGGCTGAGACCGATGCCTTGCTGGCGAAGTCTCCCACCGATCCCTATTTCCTTGAGCTGAAGGGCCAGATCCTGCTCGAAACCGGCAAGCCGGCCGAAGCGCTCGATGCCCTGCGCCGGGCGACCGAATTATCGGGCAATCAGCCGCTGATCGCGACCACCTTTGGCCATGCGTTGATCGCAACCGAAAACCCCAAGAACTTCGCCGAGGCGGAAAGGGTGCTTAAGAATGCGGTGGCGCGCGACCGCGAGAACCCTTTTGCCTGGTACCAGCTGGGAGTGGTCTATGCCGCCAATGGCGACATGGCCCGCGCCCATCTGGCGAGCGCCGAACAGCAAGTGCTGAACTGGCAGATGCCGCAGGCCCTGCGCAGCGCCGAAGCGGCCGAGGCCCAGCTGCCCAAGGGATCGGCTGATTGGCTCCGTGCCCAGGATATCGCGATGCAGGCCCGCGCAGAGATTGAACGGTCGCAGAAACGCCGGTAGGCCCCCCGCATGGCTGGAACCGAAGAAAAATCCCGATCGCCCTGGGTCATCCTGGCCCTGATCATCGTTGCGCTGATCGGCGGCCTTGGCGGCTGGCTGCTCGGTGCCCGGCAACAACCGGGCGACAAGGCCGCGATCGAGGAAATCGTCCGCAATTACATCCTCGAACATCCGGAAATCCTGCCGCAGGCAATGGAGCGGCTCCAGGCGCGGGAGAATGGCAAACAGGTGGCCAGCGCCGGCAATGCCCTGACCGCGCCCTTCCCTGGCGCCGTGCTGGGCAACCCCAACGGCTCGGTTACTCTGGTCGAGTTTACCGACTATGCCTGCGGCTATTGCCGGGCCTCAGTGCCCGAGGTTGAGGCGCTGATTGCGGCCAATCCCGATCTCAAGGTCGTGATCCGCGAACTGCCGATCCTGTCCCCGGCCAGCGCCGACGCCGCGCGCTGGTCGCTGGCCGCGGCCGAGCAGGGCAAGTTCGAGGCCTTCCACAAGGCGATGTTTGCCGGCGGCCGCCCGGCGGCGGATACCATCGCCGCCGCCGCCACGCGCGCCGGGCTTGATCTGGAGCGCGCCCGCAAGGTGATTGCCGAACCGCGTGTGGAGGCAGAGATCAGGCAGAACCTGGATTTCGCCCGCCAGCTGCGGATCGACGGGACCCCCAGCTGGGTGATCGGCAAGCAACTGATGGCCGGCGCAGTCGGGCAGAAGGTCCTTCAGGAAGCCATCGATGCAGCCCAGGCGGCATCGAAGGAATAGAACCTATTCGGCCAGCTTGGCATACATGGAGTTGATCGGCCGGGCCATGACCCGGCGGAGCATCGGCTCAAAGAACTCCAGCGGCTCGCTCTGGTAATCCGGATCAAAGGCGGCCTGGTCGTACTTCTCGCAGAACTCGGCACAGGCGTCGAAATAGGGATTGCCGCGGAAGCGCTCGCGGATATCGCGGTCCATGCCAATGTAGTGGAAATAGTAATGCCCCTGGAACGCCCCATGGTTCTGGCAAATCCAGTGAATCTCTTCCGAAACAAACGGCTTGATGATCGAGGCCGCGACTTCCGGATGGTTGTAGGTGCCCAGGGTATCGCCGATGTCGTGCAGCAGGGCCATGATGACATAGGCCTCGTCCCGCCCATCACGGTGAGCGCGGGTCGCGGTCTGGAGCGAGTGTTGCAACCGGTCGACCGGGAAGCCGCCGAAATCGCCGTCCAGCAGTTTGAGGTGCGCCAGAACGCGGTCCGGCAGGTCCTTCGCAAAGGCCATGTACTCGCCCGAAATCAGCGACCAGTCTTCCTGGGTTCCTTCGGTCATGGCGCGGAACTTGGCGCGTTCCTGGCTGCCGTGCTGGATGGGGCTGTCGATATCGGCCATTTTTTCTCTCCCGTTTAACCGCAAGGCTAATCCAAACTCATGCCTTGCGCAAAACATTCGCGAGCGGCAGCGTTTTTCTGCTAAGCTGTGCCGCATGGCCGTGCTGCCCTTCCGTCCGACCCCCTTTTTCGCCAACAAGAACCGGGCCTTCTGGCGCCTGCAGGCTGCCGGCTGGGGCGGCGCCATGCTGCTGCGCGCCATGTCCGGCATCGCCAATGGCCTGCCGCTCAGCTTCCTGGTTCTGGTCCTGATCTCGTCGATCACCGGCTTTTCGATCACGCTGATTCTCTCGGTGATCTATCGCCAGCTGATCAACCGGCGCCCGCTGGTGACCTGGGGGGTGACGGCGCTGGTGCTGCCCATCGCCGTGGGCTTTTACGTCTTCATCGATGCCTGGGTCAGCGCGCTTTATTACGCCGATGCCAGCGCGGGGGTGGCCCAGCGCTTCATTGGCCTGTTCTATATCGGCCTGACGCTGCTGGGCGCCTGGTCGGCGCTCTATTACGCGATCAACTTCTTCCTGCAGATCGAGGAACAGAACGATCAGCTGATCCGGCTGGAAAACCAGGCGACCCAGGCCCAGCTGGCCATGCTGCGTTACCAGCTGAACCCGCATTTCCTGTTCAATACGCTGAACTCGATCTCCACCCTGGTGCTGCTGAAACAGACAGAGCCGGCCAATGCCATGCTCAGCCGGCTGTCGTCGTTCCTGCGCTATACCCTGGTCAACGAGCCGACCGGGCGGGTGACCGTGGCGCAAGAGATCGAGACGCTGAAGCTCTACCTTGAGATTGAGCGGATGCGCTTTGAGGAACGGCTGCGCACCAGCTTCCGGATCGATCCGGCAGCCGAGGCCGCCCTGCTACCTTCGCTGCTGCTCCAGCCGCTGGTCGAAAACGCGATCAAATATGCAGTCAGCCCACAAGAGGCCGGGGCCGAGATCACCATTACCGCGCAACTCGTCGGACCGAACCTTCGCATCGTCGTCTCGGATACCGGGCCGGGATTGCAAAACCCCGGTACCGACAACAGGTTTGCAGGCGTGACGTTCGATGGCGGGGAACAAGTTTCAACCGGAGTAGGCTTAGCCAACATTCGCGACCGGCTGGCCCAGGCCTACGGTGAGATGCATCGCTTCGAAACCATGGAACCACCCGAAGGCGGCTTTGCCGTATTGATCGAACTACCTTTTGAGCGGCGTGAGCCCGTCGCTGTTGCCCCGGCCCCGCGCGCCCCTGCGCTGGCTGGCTGACCCCCATTCAAGGACCGCCCCCATGACCATCCGCACGATCCTGGTCGATGATGAAAAACTGGCCATCCAGGGCCTGATGCTGCGCCTTCAGGCCTTTCCCGACGTCGAAATCATCGACACCTGCTCCAACGGGCGCGAGGCCATCCGCAAGATCAAGACCGAAAAGCCCGACCTGGTTTTCCTCGACATCCAGATGCCGGGGTTTGACGGCTTCAGCGTGGTCAAGGGCGTGATGGAAATCGAACCGCCGCTGATCGTCTTTGTCACAGCCTACCAGGAACACGCCGTCCGCGCCTTCGAGGCCAATGCCGTCAATTACCTGATGAAGCCAGTCGACGAGGACAAGCTGGCCGATACGCTTGAGCGCGTGCGCCAGCGGCTGGCCGAGAAGCGTTCGGCCGAAGAGGCGGAAAAGCTCAAGACAGTGCTGGCCGAAGTGGCCCCCGGCGCCCCGGCGCCTGGGCCACCCGCGCCCGGACGGCCGCGACTCATGTCGATCACGCGGACCGCGGTGCCATCTTTTTGCAGACGCTGGTGACCGGCCGTGACCACGGTGTCCCCCACCGCCAGGCCTTCGATCACCTCCACGCGGCCAGGCAGTCGCAGACCCGTGACCACCGCCACGCGCTGGGACACCTGCTCCTCGGGCTTTTCTCCCGGCACCAGCTTGACCACAAAGCTGCGACCGCCTTGGGGAATGATGGCCTCTTCCGGAATCACCAGGGCTTTTTCACGCACGCCAAAAATGGCGTTCACGCGGGCGAACATGCCGGGGCGAAGCTGCATGCGGCGGTTGTCGATGCAGCCGCGCAAGCCCACCGAGCGGCCATTGGCGTCAACCAGCGGATCAACCGCCTGGATCTGGGCCGTGAATTTCTGGCCCGGCAAGGCGTCAACCTCCACTTGTGCCGACTGCCCGGGGCGAATGCGGCTTTGGAAGCGCTCGGGCAGGCGGAAGTCCACCAGCAAGGCATCCATGTCCTCGATGTTGATGATGTCGGCACCGTCCTTGAGGTAGTCGCCCACGTTCACCTGGCGCAAACCGACCGTGCCATCAAACGGCGCCAGGATTTTCAGGCGCTGCACCGTCGCCTCTGACAGGGCCAAGCGGGCCTTGGCCACTTCCAGGGCCGCCGCGCTTTCGTCGGCCGAGCGCTTGCTGACGAAGTTTTGCGCCACCAGTTCGACGTTGCGCTTGTGGTTGGCCTCGGCAATCGAGAGCTCGGCGCGGGATTGGGCGAGCTGGGCCTGCGGCAGCTGGTCGTCAAACTGGACCAACAACTGACCCTTGCGAACCTTTTGCCCGTCGGCCACCAGCATCTGCTTGATGCGGCCGCTGATTTCGGGGCGGAGCATCACGCCTTGGCGCGAGCGAAGATTACCCACCGCCTGCGTCTCATCGACCAATCGCATGGTCTCGACCTTGGCCACTTCAACCCCAGGCATCCGGGCACCGCCCCCTGGCCCGCCCGGCCCGGACGCCGCGCCGGCCGGCGCGGGCGCCGCAGCGCCAGTGGGTGCTTGCACAGGTTTGTTTTGCCACCACCAGGCGGCGCCCGAAGCAAGCGCCAAGCCTGCCACCGCCACCACCAGATACCGAATCTTGTAAGCCATGGGTTGTCTCTTATAAAGCCGGTTCAAAACGCGATTTTTGCCAAATGTAACAGCATCCTGTAAAGCAACTATCGCTTTGCGGACAAAGCCTTGGAAACGCCGTCATTGGCCAGGGCATCGGCACGTTCATTCCCAGGATCGCCCGCATGGCCCTTGACCCAATGCCAGTCGATGCGGTGCCCCTGCTGGTGCACCAGATCGTCCAGGATCTGCCACAAATCGGCGTTCTTGACCGGCTGCTTGGCCGCGGTGCGCCAGCCACGGGCCTTCCAGCCCGGCAACCATTCGGTGATGCCCTTGCGCACGTACTCGCTGTCGAGGTACAGGGTGATGCGGCAGGGGCGCTTGAGCGAGCGCAAGGCCTCGATGACGGCCATCATCTCCATCCGGTTGTTGGTGGTCTCGCGTTCGCCACCGCAAAGCTCCCGCAGGTGCGGCCCCGAGCGGAGCAAAGCCCCCCAGCCGCCCGGGCCCGGATTGCCCTTGCAGGCGCCATCGGTGTAGATCGTCACATCGGTCAAGGTATCCAAGCGCTTCTTTCGTGCAAAAGCGCCGATTGAATCACAAGCCGGGGTGCTGATGCTTGCCGCTGGCACGGCCGCGCGCCGGTCCTGCCGGGGCCAGACCCGGCGCGGTGCGCGTGCGCCATGACTTGGCCGGGTGGAAGGTTTTCAGGCCCGGCACATGCTTGCTGGCCAGGACCAGGTAGGCCCCGCCCCACAGCGACACGCCGCGCTGCATGGGCCACCAAGCGGGCCCACTGGGATACAAGCGCACCCGCTGGACCTCCAGATTCAACAAGCGCAGCCAGTCGCGCAGGCGCCCCAGTTGCATGGGCCCTTGGCCCAGCGCAGCGTCGGGCATCAGGCGGCGCTCGGCCTGCCACTGCTGGCGTGCGCGCCAGCCCCAACGGCTCCAGGGGTTGAGCCCCAGGATCAGCACCTGGCCTTCTGGAATCAACACACGCTCCACCTCCCGAAGGCAAGCGTGCGGATCGCTGCAGGCCTCCAGCACATGCGGCAACACCACCAGATCGAGCGACTCGGCCGCCAGTGGCCAGGCCCGGGTATCCATGGTCAAATCAGCGGGTAGCTGGTCGCCGGCACCAGCCAAGCTGTACTCGGTGCCGGCCAGCCAGCGGTGGGGCATGCGGTTGGCCGCCAACGCTTGCAAGGGGGCATGCCCCACCTGCAGGGCGTGGTAACCAAACACATCGGCCAGCAAGGCATCGCACTGTGATTGCTGCCAGGCCAGCAGCGAGTGGGCGGCCGGCGCACCCAGCGCCTGCAACCACATCGGCCAGCGAAGATCGGTTTCTATAATCGGCGAACCCATGAATTTGATTCCATTGCCCGCATTCTCCGACAACTACGTCTGGTGGCTCCAGCGCGGCGACCAAGTCCTGGTCGTTGACCCAGGGGATGCTGCGCCCGTGCTGGCGCGTTTGCAGGCCCACCCCACCCTGCGACTGACGGCCGTGCTGGTGACACATCACCACGCCGACCACACCGGGGGCGTGGCCGCGCTGCAACAGGCCTGCCCTGGTGTTCAAGTCTGGGCCCCACTCATGGAGCCCCTGAAGGGCCCCCACACCCCGGTTCACGAGGGGGACGTGTTGGACTGGGCTGATGGCACCCTCACGGTGCTGGACGTGCCCGGCCACACCGCTGGCCATGTGGCCTATTTGTGGCAAGCCGGCGCCGACGACCCCGCCCTGTTCTGTGGCGACACCTTGTTTGTGGGCGGCTGTGGCCGCCTGTTTGAAGGCACCGCCGGCCAAATGCTGGCCTCGCTCGACCGGCTGGCCGCCCTGCCCGACAACACCCTGGTCTGCTGCGCGCACGAATACACCCTCTCCAATTTGCGTTTTGCGAGCCATGTGGACCCCGAGAACCTGGACTTGCAGCGGCATGTGGCACAGTGCGAGCACTTGCGCGCCGAGCAGCGCCCCACGGTCCCTGGCCGCATCGGCACCGAGCGCCTGACCAACCCTTTTCTGCGTTCGCGCGCCCCCGCCATCCGCCAGGCCCTGCACACGCGGCCCGAGGCGAGCGGCCTGCGCACCGACGCCGACCATTGGGGCGCCTTGCGCGCCTGGAAAAACGATTTTCGATGAACCTGGACCCCTTCCTGGCCCGACTGCGCAGCCTGCCCGCCGCCGGCCTCGCCGCCCTGGCGCTGCTGCTGACTGGCTGCGCCACCGTGCCCAGCGTCTCGCAAGGCCCGCAGACCGATGCACCGACGGTGGCCATGTCAGCCCCGGCCGCCAGCGCACCGGCGGCAGCGGGCCCGGCCCCTGTCGTGCCGCCCGCCGCGGCAGTGACGCCATCTCTGTCGGCACCTGCCGAGCCCTCGCCTGCCCAGACAGTCGCGACGCCCGCTGCCAACGCCCTGTCAGCCGCCGAGGTCGGGCTGCAACTGCGCGCGCGGCCAGCCCTGGGGGTGACGCCACCGGTTGACCTGTGGGACCGCATCCGGCGTGGCTTTGCCATGCCCGACCTCGACAGCCCGCTGGTGCGTGAGCGCGAGCAGTGGTATGCCGCACGGCCCGACCACCTGCTGCGCATGACCGAGCGCTCGCGCCGCTACCTCTTTCACATCGTCGAAGAGATCGAGCGGCGCAACATGCCCACCGAGCTGGCGCTGCTGCCCTTTATCGAATCGGCCTTCAACCCGCAGGCGGTGTCGCCCGCCAAGGCGGCGGGGATGTGGCAATTCATGCCCGCCACCGGGCGTGACTTTGATCTCAAGCAGAACATGTTCCGCGACGAGCGCCGCGACATCCTGGAGTCCACACGTGCAGCCCTGGACTATCTGCAAAAGCTCTACGGCATGTTCAACGACTGGCACCTGGCCCTGGCCGCTTACAACTGGGGCGAAGGCAGCGTGGGTCGGGCGCTGGCGCGCAACCGCGCGCAAGACAAGCCGCTGGCCTACACCGACCTGCGCATGCCCGATGAAACCCGGCATTACGTGCCCAAGCTGCAGGCCATCAAGAACATCATTGCGCAGCCGCAGCTCTTCAACGCGACGCTGCCCGACATCAGCAACCACCCGTTTTTCCGCTCGGTCACCATCGAGCGCGACATCGATGTGGCCGTGGCCGCCCGCCTGGCCGAGATCAGCCTGGAGGATTTCCGCGCGCTCAATCCCTCGATGAACCGCCCCCTGATCCTGGGCGCAGGCCGGCCCCAAATCCTGCTGCCTTGGGACAACGCCGAAGTGTTCGAGCGCAACCTGCAGGCGCAGGCTGGGCGACGGCTGAGCCAGTGGACCGCCTGGGTCGCGCCGCGCAACATGAAAGCGGCCGAGGTGGCCGAGGCGGTGGGCATGAAAGAAAGCGATCTGCGGCAGCTCAACCAGATCCCCCCGCGCATGCTGGTCAAGGCTGGCTCGACCCTGCTGGTCCATCGCAAGGGCGCCCTGGACAACGATGTCCACGAAACCGTGGCCGACCGGGCCCAGCTCAGCCTGCTGCCCGAGTTGGTGTTGCGCAGCCTGCAGGTGGCCGCGCGCAAGGGCGACACCATGGCCAGCCTGGCCGCTCGTCATGGGGTCTCGGCAGCCAGCCTGGCCAGCTGGAACAAGCTTCGCGTGGACCAGCCCCTGAAAGCAGGTCAACGCCTGATGGTGCTGGTGCCCGCCAAACCCAACCCCTCCGAAGCCACGCGCGCCACACGCAAGCCGAGCAAGGCCCCGACGGGCAAAAGCAAGCGCAGCCCGCGCAAAAAAGCCTAAGTCGAGAACTGGAGCAAGCGGCTGCGCGAGCGGGCCACCCACTCGGGCGCCACGGTGCGCTCGAGCGCCAAGCGGTGCGGTCGCACCGTGGGCAGCCGCAGCTGCAATCGCCAGGCGCTGAAGACCTGCTCTGGCTGAAACACGCCATCGGGGCTGTAGCTGTCCTTGAGGCGGTCAAACGCCCCCAGAAACTGCACCCGATCCCCCTGGGTCTGCGCCACCGACACATGCCGCATCAAGTCCACCGGGCCGGCGGTTTGCAACCAACGCAGGGTTCTGACCATGGCATCGGTCAAGGCCTGCACCGCGTCGGGTCGGCGCTGCAGCAAGGCGGCCGTGGTATGCAGACAGGCGCCGGGGGGGTTGTCGCCCAGCCAGCGCAAGGTGGCCTCTGCGCTGCGGGCATCGGCCAACACGCGCACCAGGCCTTGCTGCTGCAAGGCATGCAGCTGTGGGTCGGGATTGCACAGCAGGTCGATGCGCCCCTCGCGCAAGACCTGCGCCACCTGCGGCTGTGCCCCCACCTCCACCCATTGCACGTTTTGCGCGACCAGCCCATGGCGCAACAGCCAGTGCGTGGCCATTTGATGGGTGGCACTGCCCAGCGAGGAAATGCCGATGCGCTTGCCATTCAGATTGACCGGCGGACGCAGGTCGGGCAAGGCGGGCAAGGCGGCCGCCAGGGCCAGCTGTGGGCTGCGCCCCATCAGCACAAACGCACGCTGATCGACCCCTCGCGCCTGGAGCTGCAAGACATGCTCGAAGGCCCCGGCCACCAGATCGGCTTGCCCCAGCTGCTGGGCCTGCACCGCCTGCGCGCCGCCCTCGGTGTCCACCCACTGCAGTTGCACCCCGGCCTGCCGCAAAAAGCCCAGTTGCTCGGCCAGTGACAGGGGCAGGTGGTACAGGCTGCTGCGCGCGGCCAATGCCACGCTCAGTCGGTGCGGCAGCTGGGCATCGGCCGCCTCGGCCCCGATGGACCCGGCCCCCATCGCCACCCCCAGGCCCAGCAAGGCCATGCGGCGCGACAAAGGTCGTTCCCGTGGGTGAGCGTCGTCCCTGTTGGCCATGGGACAAGGGTAAGCGGTGCGCCCCCGTTGCGCATCGGGAATGCTCCGAAGCGGGTTTGTCCGAAGCGGGTTTTCACCCGGGCTGCGAAGGTCTTAGCGCCGGTCGACCAAGGCGTGTGCGATGGTGCCCAGATCCACGTATTCCAGCTCGCTGCCCACCGGCACGCCGCGCGCCAGCCGCGTGACCTGCACGCCCATGGGCTTGAGCAAGGTGCTGATGACGTGGGCGGTGGTCTCGCCCTCGGCGGTAAAGCCAGTGGCCAGAATGACCTCCCGCACCGGGCCCTCCTGCACCCTCTCGCGCAGGCGCGAGAGGCCCAGCTCCTGCGGCCCCTGGCCATCGAGTGGGCTGATGCGGCCCATCAGCACATAGTAGTAGCCCTTGTACGAACCGGTCCGCTCAAGCGCCGATTGATCGGAGGGCGTTTCAACCACGCACAACAGGCCCGCATCACGCCCACTGTCGGCGCAGATGTCGCACAGGCGGTCTTGCGCAAAGGTGTGGCAACGCTCGCAATGGCGCACATGCCCCACCGCCTCCTCCAGCGCTCGGGCCAGTTGCAGGGCAGCCCCTCGGTCGTGCTGCAGCAGATGAAAGGCCATGCGGGTGGCCGAACGCACCCCCACGCCGGGCAAAGCGCGCAAGGCCTGCACCAGGGCCGTCAAGGCCTGAGGTTGGGCAGCGGATTCGGCCATGGGTGGGGCGATGAAGTCGTGACCGTGACGATCAGAACGGCAGCTTCATGCCCGGCGGCAGACCGGCGCTGAGCTTGCCCATCTTCTGCTGCGAGACCTCTTCGGCCTGTTTGACGGCGGCATTGAACGCGGTGGCCACCAGGTCCTCCAGCATGTCCTTGTCCTCGGTCAGCAGGCTCGGATCGATGGTCACGCGGCGCACATCGTGCTTGCAGGTCATGAGCACCTTGACCAACCCACCGGCCGACTGGCCCTCGACCTCGATGTGGGCCAGCTCGTCCTGGGCTTTGCGCAAATTGTCCTGCATGGCCTGGGCCTGTTTCATCAGACCGGCCAGTTGTCCTTTGTTGAACATGGTGGGGGGTTCCTTATGCGGTTTTGGGGATGACCTGCAGACTGCCGGCCACAATGCGCGCATCATAATCGCGCATCAAGGCCTGTACCCTGGGGTCCGATTCAATCAGCTCGCGTGCGGCCTGGGCCTGGGCAGCGGCCTTGGCCGCCAAACGGCGCGATGGCGAATCCTGCACCGGGCCAATGCGCACCTCCAGCGTGACCGCCACGCCCGCCGCCTGCAGCGCCGTCTGCAGGCGCTCGCGGTGCGAGGGGTGGTTGAGCGTCTCGCGCTCGGTGTGCAGGCACCAGCGGCCCTCCTCGCGCGCGACCAGCTCGGACTGCAAGGCCAGCTCGCGCACCAGGGCGGCAATCCGTTCCTCGGCAATCAGCGACTGCACCTGCGCAAACCAGAACTCGCCCAACTCGGTGGGCACCAGGGGCGGCAGCTCGCGCTCGCGGTCCACGCGGGTCGAGGGCGGCGGCGCTTCGCGCACCGGCACCGGCCGCAAGGGCGCATCTTGCGCGGTGCGAGCCGCCACCGGTCGAGGCGCCTCCAGGACCGGCACCACTCGCACCTTCACTGCATCTGCTTGGGCGGGCGCCTGGGCAGCGGCGGCCAGGGTGGCCACCGCCAGGTTCATCGCATCGGCCTCGTCCTGCGCACTGGGTGGCGCCGCGTCCACCGGCAAGTCTTCCCAAGGG
>JACCDI010629814.1_pt1 | contig 17324 bp, 17 predicted proteins | sample 7442791 | NCBI WGS metagenome assembly JACCDI01 (sample SAMN15323434, study PRJNA562643) | freshwater metagenome | isolation source: river surface water | place: USA:Blue River Watershed | collected 2017-08-15 | reverse complement strand
AAGTCTCGGACCATAGTTGGAAATGGATGAGGCCCGGCTACTGTGCCGAGAAGATAGTGTGTTGTATCAACGTTTGCCACCCAATCACGCATGGCCTCGTTTATTGCATCCTTCAGAGTCTTGGAACCTGTTGTTACGGGTACGACCTCAGCTCCAAGGAGCTTCATTCGTGCAACATTGAGCGCCTGACGCTGGGTATCCACCTCACCCATGTAAACAACACATTCGAGTCCAAAATAGGCAGCCGAGGTTGCGGAGGCAACGCCGTGCTGTCCCGCTCCGGTTTCGGCGATGATTCGCGTCTTTCCCATCAACTTGGTAAGCAGCGCCTGGCCCATAACGTTGTTGATCTTGTGGCTGCCTGTGTGGTTTAAATCTTCTCTCTTCAGAAACACTCGGAGGTGGCCTACCTGCTTAGCAAACCTGGCGGCCTCAGAGATGATTGACGGTCTGCCCGTATAGGTCTTGTGAAGAAGAGCCAGCTCGCTAATGAAGGCTGGGTCTTTTCTTGCTGCGAGGTATGTCTGCTCTAGCTGCTCAAGTGCCTGAATGAGAGGCTCAGGAACAAATCGCCCGCCGTACTCGCCAAAGTAAGGACCAACTGCCTCGGAAAGCTTTTCACTCATTTGGAGATTCTACGCGACTTGGATGAACTGTTGAATAAGAGCCTTCCAGTCTCCTGTTACCAAGGCCTCCCCGACCAAAACAACATCTGCCCCAGCATCACGATATCGTCTAACATCCTCAATATTCTTGACTGAGGATTCGGCAACTTTGATTGAATTACGCGGTAGTTGCGAGGCCAATTTCTCAAAAAGACCCAGGTCAGTCTTGAAAGTCCTTAAGTCGCGAGTGTTAATGCCAATTAATTGACCACCCAATTCAGCCGCTGCCTGAATTTCCTGCTCGGTGTGGACCTCTAGCAGAACTCCCAGGCCCAACTGCTGAGAAAAAAGCATTAGATCCTTTGTCTTGTTCTTGTCCAGGTGAGCAAGTATCAAAAGAGCAAATGACGCTCCCGCTCTACGAGCCTCAAGTAGTTGATATCGATTAGAAATGAAGTCCTTACGAAGGGTAGGAACAGAAACCGCTGCAGAGGCTCGCTCGAGATCTTCCAAGCTTCCCTTGAAGCCGGTCCGCTCGGTGAGAACAGATATTGCATCCGCCCCGCTCTCCTCATATCCGGAAGCCAAGCTAGCAACATCGGTAATCTCAGCCAGGTCACCACGAGAAGGACTAGCTCGCTTAATCTCCGCAATTACTTTGATTCGACCTTCAGGGGCAAGGCGCTCATAGACGTTATGAGTTGGTGGAAGCTGAGAGACTTCCCTAAGAAGAGTGTCAAAACTTCTAGATTGTTCCCTGGCCGCCGAATCGCGTTCAGCCGCAGCGAATAGAGATTCGAGCACTAGTGCTTAGTGTGTTGGCCGCCAACACCGTAGCCAGCCTGCTTTAAGTAGTAGCCCGCTCCCAGTCCGGCAAGTGCTAAACCAGCTGATAACCAAACCATGATTGCAATGTCGAGAAAGAAGAAAATCGTACCGATTGTGAAGGCCAAGATGATGATTCCGACAGTAACCCAAGCGGCTAGTGAATTGCCGTGTCCTGGCTCTAATGGTTCGTTTGACATTTTTCCTCCGGCTCCAATTCTATCTTTAATTCTGGGATTCCCAGATTCCTCTTGGGTCGCTGTCGTCGATTGTTTGCGAAGATTTGCGCATAGCTACTGGCATTCTTAACAAGTAAAGACAAAACAAGGCCACAACCAACTGACTTACGCCGAAAATCAACGAGGTAGCCAACTGCTGAGCCAGGCCATCCTCGCCAGCGAGCCCCGAGATTGCTTCCTGGGCTTGAATACTCGCTGGGCTCTTGGAGAAATCCGAAACTAGGGCGAAGCTTCCCGAGGCAAGCAGAGCGAGTGCAGCAAATAGCTGTAGGAATCGACCCCCTTTGCCATACAGGGATATCAGCAATATCAAAATTGCAAGCCCTGGGGCAAGAGTCGAAAGATCCGACAATTCAGCACCGGTAAGGGTTGTCTCGTCGATTGTGACCCAAGGCAGTAGCAGAAGTAACCAGCTTCCCGCAATCGCAAGTAACGTAATCCAAGTAAGCCTAAGCATTCATCGCCTTCGCGAGTGACACTGAGTTAAGTACCACAGCAGCCTTTGAAAGGGTTTCTTGGTATTCAGAATCAGCGTTGGAATCGAGGACAATGCCTGCACCTGCTTGCATGTAGGAAACTCCATCGCGAATAAGAGTTGTCCTTATTGCAATAGCTAAGTCAGCATTGCCGGCATAGTCGAAGTAACCTACTACTCCCCCAAATAGACCGCGGTAGCTGGGCTCGAGCTCCGAAATTATTTCAAGAGCCCGCGGCTTTGGGGCTCCGGATAATGTTCCCGCTGGAAACGTTGCCAGCAAAGCATCGACCGAGGTGGTCCCTGGTCGCAGATCACCCTCGACAGTTGAAACTAGGTGCATAACGTGGCTGAATCTGTGAATCTGCATGAACTCAGTGACCTGCAGGGACTCTGGCTGGCAAACTCTCAGGAGATCGTTTCTAGCCAGATCAACCAGCATCAAATGCTCACTCTTCTCCTTTTCATCCGCCTGCAGCTCCTGCGCTAGCTGCTCGTCAAGAATTGCACTATCATTTCTCGGTCTTGAGCCGGCAATCGGATGGGTAATCACACGTTGGCCATTCACCTTCACAAGAGCTTCAGGCGATGAACCAACAATGGAAAATTCTCCAGATTCATCTTGTAGCCTCACCAAATACATGTATGGACTTGGATTTGAAGCCCTGAGAGCCCGATAAACATCGAGCGAATCCCCCTGAAAGTCCTGCCTAAATCTTTGGGATATGACTACCTGGAACACATCCCCAATTCGAACGTATTCCTTGGCTTTCTCAACTGACCCAAGAAAATCCTCGCGAGAGATGTTTGATTCATACTCGACAAGCCCCTCTGAGACTTCAGAAATCAAAGGCGCTGTGGGTTCCAAAAGTCTGCTTTCAAGACTGGAGAGATTTGCAACAGCCTCTTGGTAAAGCTCTTTTGATTTCTTTGATCCATCAATAAATGAAACGCTAACTAGCACCAGCTCGGACCTTTGGTGGTCAACGATCACAAGTTCTGAGAACTGCAGGAACGTATATAGAGGAATTTGATAATCCTGCGTCTTTCTTGCAGGCAGGTTCTCTAGATGCTCTGTGAGTCCCCAGCTGATAAAACCAACGAGACCAGATGTCAGCGGATAATCAGTGGGAGCACATTTCCAGGCTGCCTGGATTTCCCTCAAGGCATCAACTGGGTTTGAACTTAGGGTTCCATTTGGAAGAGCACTGGCCTCAGAGGACCAGGCAACTCCTTGACTTGCAGCGAGTCTGCCTCTTGATCTGACGCCAATAAAAGAGAATCGACCCCAAACCCCCTGCTCGGCCGACTCGAGCAGAAACGTATCCGGTCTTTTCCCACAAAGCTTTTGGTATAGGCCTACAGGTGTGTCAACACCGGCAAACAGTCTCTTCATCACCGGTACAACGTTGTATTCCTTGGAGAGCCTTTCGAACTCCTCGAGACTAATCAATTCTCGACCTCGAAACAGCTTTCACTACCTGTGTGACAAGTAGGGCCTGCAGGTTCTACCGAAACCAGAAGAGCATCTGAGTCACAATCCTGGGCTATGTCGAGAACTCTCAACATATTTCCGCTACTCTCCCCCTTCAGCCACCTCTGATTTCTTGACCGCGAAAAGAACACCATCAAACCGCCAGAGATAGTTTCTTCCAATGTCTCCTTGTTGGCATAGCCAAGCATCAAGACCTTGCCGGTCGCGGCATCCTGAATTACACAGGGAATTAAGCCGCTGGAATCGAAGCGCACAGAGTCAAGGTTAAGCACTTTCTCTCACCTCGAATCCTGCAATAGATAAAGCCTGCTTTGTTTGTTCAATCGTAAGGGTTTGATCATGGAAGACACTCGCCGCTAACAATGCATCTGCTCCAACTCGGGCAGCCTGGATGAAATCCTCAACAGATCCAGCGCCTCCTGAGGCAATGATTGGAAGACTCGTCCTGGTACGAATGGCCGAAAGTAGCTCTAAATCGAACCCCTCTCGGGTGCCATCGGCATCCATTGCATTGATTAGAAGCTCACCCGCTCCTCTAGCTGACAGCTCCGAAGCCCACTCAAGGGCGTCAATCGAAGTATCTTCTGTTCCACCAAGACGAGTAATACCAAATCCGGAGACTGTGTCCATGCGCTTGATGTCTAGCGAGGCAACCAAGACCTGCGATCCAAATTCCTGTGCGATGTCATTTATTAGATCTGGCTGCGAAATACCGGCTGATCCAACCGAAACTTTGTCGGCTCCAGCACTGAGAAGCTGTCGAACCTGGTCTACCGATCTAACTCCCCCGCCAACAGTTAGTGGAACAAAAATCGACTCTGCGCACTTCTCGACTAAGCGCAGAGTTGCCGAGCGACCCTCGAGTGAAGCTGAGATGTCAAGGAGCGTTATTTCATCGGCTCCCTGTTCGTAGTAGAGCTTCGAAAAATCAAAAGGGTCTCCGCTGTCTCGAAGATTGCGGAAGTTCACTCCCTTTACGACGCGCCCGTCCTTCACATCTAGACAGGGAACAATTCTGATAGATGGCACTAAATTCTCGCGGCGTGAATGGAGGTAACCAGAATGGCTTTGGCCCCAAGGTCAGAAAGCTGATCCATGACACTGTTGGTCTCACTTGATCTGACCAATGCTCTAACCGCGACCCAGTTCTCATCAGCCAACGGAGAGATAGTTGGTGATTCAAATCCAGGTGTTATTGCGATTGCTTTTTCTATGAGCTCCTTAGGGCAGTCATAATCCATCAAGACATATTCCCTGGCCACAATCACACCCTCGATGCGTCGCAATAAACGACTACTAAGTCCCGACTTTCCTGGAGAAGCAATCAGCCTGGCTGTTGACTTCAACAAGATAGGGCCGATTATTCGAAGATTTGCTTTTCTCAAGGTGTTGCCCGTTGATACAACATCAGCGATTGCATCTGCCACACCAAGCTTTATTGCGCTCTCTACAGCGCCGTCTAGTCCAACCACTTCAGCCGATACCCCTTCTTTAGAAAGAAAATCTGCCAGCAGTGATGGATATGCTGTGGCAATCCTCTTACCATTCAAGTCCTTGAGCTCCTTGAAGCTACTTTCATTGCCGACAGCGAAGCGGAAGGTCGATCCTCCAAAACCGAGATCTGCAACCTCAACGGCCTTTGATTTTGAATCAAGCAAGAGGTCAAGACCGGTAATTCCAGCATCCAATGAACCCTCACCAACGTAGGTCGCAATGTCGCGGGGTCTCAGGTAGAAAAACTCAATCTGGTTAGCCTCATCGACAACGTGCAGCTCTGCAGCTTCTCTTCTCATTGAATATCCAGCTTCGCGCAAGATTGAGATTGAGCTTTCAGACAATATGCCCTTATTTGGGATTGCAACTCTAAGCATCAAAGACGATCCTCTAACTCGCTAAGTCCAATGCCTTTAGACACCAAAAGTAGTTGGACATGGTAGATGAGCTGAGATGCCTCAAGAGCGAGGTCTTCCTTGGTCTCGTATTCTGCGGCCATCCAAACCTCAGCCGCCTCCTCAACAATCTTCTTCCCAATGGCATGCGGTCCCTCTTTAAGTAATCTGGCAGAACCGCTGTCCGCCAATGGGTTGGCCGCAATTTCCTCTAGTTCTGAGAAGAGCTGGTTGAAGGATTTCATTTGCCTAGGTTAGTCAGGTTCAGGCAGAAGGTGAAGCGGCTTTTCTCAGTGCGGCGATGTTTTCAGCAGCGTCGCCGTCGTCAAATACAGCTGAGCCAGCCACAACACAATCGACGCCTAACGAGGAAAGTCTTCCAATGTTGGAAACTGTCACTCCCCCATCAACCTGCAAAATGATGGGTTTAGCGAGCAAATCAATCTCTCTTCGAGCAACCGGAATCTTATCTAGAGTCGCATCAAGCATCGGCTGACCACCAAATCCTGGTTCGACAGTCATGATTAGCAGCATGTCTAGTTCAGGCAGGAACTCAAAAGCACTTTCCACGGGCGTTGCTGGCTTGATTGCAACGGCAACCTGGACACCCAAGTCCTTCAGGTCTTGAATGGTCCTTTTCGGATTCTCACAGGCCTCCAAATGGATTGTGATGGAGGAAACGCCTAGCTTCGCATATCGAATTGACTCAGTATCCGCCCGTGTGATCATGAGGTGTACGTCAAGCGGGATTGGCGAGATCTCCCGAAGTCTTTTCACCACCGGCAAGCCAATAGTGAGATTAGGAACAAAATGATTGTCCATCACGTCAATATGAGCCGCATCAGCAGTTTTGATTCTGTTGAGCTCATGAGCCAGCTGGCCAAAATCGGCCGAAAGGATGGATGGGTGGATTCTCATGCTTTCACTTTACCTTTCGGAAAGCTGCCATAAACATAGAGTCGGTTCCGTGAATGTCAGTCCACAGCTGAACAGTCTTCCTGTTTTGATTTAGAGTCAACCCAGGACTAATGCGATGCAAAACAGGCTTCAGATCCACCAGTTCAACTTCTGGATGCCGGGCGAGAGCATCCACAACCTGGCTATTAGTTTCGGAGATTACCGGAGAGCACGTGGAATAGAGAAGTACGCCTCCAAACTTCAGAGAGTCGATACCGGCATCTAGTAATTCCAGTTGAGTCCTCTCGAGTTGCTTAAGCTGGCTAGTTTGTTTCCTCCAACGTGACTCTGGCTTTCTTCGTAGTGAGCCCAGTCCGCTGCAAGGGGCGTCAAGTAGCACCGCGTCGTAGGTGTCTTTAGGAGCTTCCTGACCCACCTTTTCTATAACAACAGCTCTCTCATCGTGCCCAACTGCTTGACGCACCAACTGCGCTCGGTGAGCAGCGGGTTCAAAGCAATCAAGCTTGCCTTGCGATAAGCCGCTGAGCAGAACAGCAGATTTACCACCAGGGCCAGAGCACATGTCTAGAAATCTGCCGTTTTCAGCAGCCAACTCCAGCAAAGCGAGTGCTACAAGTTGACTGCCGTCATCTTGAACGCGTACGTCTCTTCCCAAGAACGGCTCTGGATTGCCATCGACCGTGAAACCTATGGGTGATACTGAGGACGTACTAAGACCTGCGGACATAAGTTTGTCGCGTGCTTGGACTGTTAGAGCAGCTAAGTTCACATCCGGGGTTTCATTATTTGCGTTCAACACGGATTCCAGATCGGAACGCCCATCCAAAGCTAAGGCGTCTAGCAATGCACCAATTACCCACTCTGGGTGAGAGAACTCGATTGATTGCGTCTTCAAGTTGCTCACTCCCTGAGAAGCCTGCTTCAAGAGTGGTTCAAGTCCCTGGCGGTCAGCGTTGCGAAGAATTGCGTTTGCAAAACCGGCAGCTCTAGGACTGAGTTTTTTTACAAGTTCGACCGTTTCATTGATTGCAGCGTGGCTTGGCACTCGCATTCGAAAGAGCTGGTGAAGGCCGAGTCTGAGAGCGATCCGGACCGCATCCTCTAAGCCTTTGCCGCCAGCGAGCAAGTCGATGATTGCGTCGTATTGCAGTTGCCAGCGCAGTGCGCCATAGGCAATTTCCTGCACAAGTCCCCTGTCCTGCTCAGGTAACCCGCTTCGATCGATAAAGCCTGGAAGTAAAAGATTGATATATGCGTCATCCGACTGCACGCGTGACAGCAGTTGATGCGCTACCAGCCTTGAGTTACTCAAGACTCGAACCGCCATATCCCCTAAACCAATCACCAGCAGACATAGCCTTGCCGCCCGATGGCTGTACGGTCAGAAGTTCTAATCTTGAACCACCGCCACAAACAACCAGGATGCGATTGCCACTTACTTCCAACTTTCCAACTGGCAGGGCCTCATCACTCAGGGCGTTCCAGTCAACTTCACCGACAGCTTTACAGGCAAGGATTCTCAGATCTCCCTTACTGGTGACACACCATGCCATAGGTTCAGGATTGAGTGCGTAGACCTTTCTTTGAACCTGTGAAGCCGAATCACTGAAGGAAATTTTGGCAAACGAGCGGTTGAGTTTTGGAGCGTGTGTCGAGTCACCCTGCTGTGGCTTGGGGCTAGGCATCTCAAGAAGGGACTGCTGAATCAGATTGATTCCAGCATCGGACAATTCGCTAAGTAGCTCGCCAGCCGGAACGTCAGAAGGTAGTTCCATGGCAGTACTTGCAAGAATCGGCCCAGTGTCTAGGCCCTCGTCAATTTGAAATAGCGTTACGCCCTGTCCGGTCTGAGAAATCAAAGACATCTGTAGTGGACTTGCTCCGCGCCATAGTGGGAGAAGGCTAAAGTGCAGATTCCACCAAGGTAGAACCCTAAGTGCGGTCGTTGGAATCAGGCTCCCAAATGCCACGACAATCGCAACCTTCGCCTGCGCCGACTCGATTGCTTGTAGTTCAGCTGGGCTGATTCGGTCTGTCTTGAGTAGCGGAATCCCCAATTCAGTTGCAGCGATAGCTACTTCGGAGGATACAAGTTCCCTCTTTCTGCCAACTGGTGCGTCTGGTCTAGTGATGGCTAGAACTACGTTGTGCTCCTTGGCCAACTCGCGCATAACGCGGGCTGCAACTGCAGGTGTTCCAGCGAAAACTAGATTCATTAGATAGCCTCCAGGTCATCCATTGAAATAGAAAGGCCACGTACATTCTTGCTACCACGTTGTATAGCCTTCGCCGAAACAGCGACGCTGCGCAAGTCAGCACAAACTTTGGCTCCAACAGAATAGTCAAACTTATAGGTGGCCTTTGTGCCCGTGTTTCTTATGAGCTGTGCACCATGCGCAGTAATGAGATCGCTAGTGCGTTTGATTTGCTCTAACGTGCCACTAACCGAAACTGTGCGAACAGCCGGTGGTAATCGAAGAAGCTTGGCGTCGCGGTATGACGCTTTCGCGATCTCCTTGTGTTGCCAAAGGGCGAGTGGTTTACCCAGCAAGCCTCCAAGACCAGCGAATACTGCGCGGGCAGTAGGACTTAGAAGCTCAATCGCCTCTGACCAATCCCGAAGCGCTTTATGTTCTGAGTTCAGCGTCTGTGCAGAAAGCCAGACATCACAGTCCAGAACTAGAAGCCCGCTGTAACCCTCAAGAAGACGTGGTGCGCTACCGGGCGTAGCAACAACAATTTGGTTTGCCCGATTAGAGATTGTTGGCATCTTCTCCTGGGTTGCTTCGTAGACAGTCGCGTTAGGAAACATCTTTCCAATTTCGCTTGTGGTTCGTGCGCTACCAGAACGGCCTCTGCGAAAGCTGGTCGAACTACACTGTCGGCAGCTACTGATCGGCGATCCGCAGATCCGACACTCGAAGCGATCTTTCTTTGGCTCCCAGACATACCCGCCGCATTCACATCGAATTCTGTCGCCACAATCCGCGCAAAAAGCAGCCGAAGATGAGCCCTTTCTAGGCAAGAGAACAAGCAGAGTTCCCTCCACCAAGGACTGCTTGGCAAGATTCAAACTTGTGTCATCAATGCGCACCCCGGGCTGACTAAAAGCGATTCTTGGAACCTTTGGATTCGAATCGTCCTTCAAGTAGCCAATCTCCACCAGGCGCTGCAGCTCAACTGAGCGGTATGGCGCGGCAAATAACACACTGCAGCGATTGCTTGACCTTATGAGTGCTAAATCTCGCAGGTTCGTATGAGGGGAACCAATTTCCTGGTAGCTCTCATCCAAATCATCCGCGACTGCTATTAGACCCAAGTTTGCAACCGGTGCATAGATAGAACTTCTAGTTCCAATTACCACTTGCTCTTGATTCATGCAGCGATGAAAGTTTTGAAATCTCCTAGACTTCCGGGTGGTTTCCCAAACAACTGGCTCAACATCCCATTGCCCAAGCGCGTGAGCTATAACTTCGACGTCAGAAGCCTCCGGAGCAATCAGGATTGATGATTGTCCTTTCTTATATAGCGCAGCAGCACGTTCAGCGAACTCCCTCGCCCAGCTTGGAATCAGCCGGTCTCCGACTCGCTCTTGCACTGATGTGAGAATCACCTCGTTGCTGATTGCTGCCTGAATTGGAGACGGTGCTGCAGAAGGTGGATCGATGGCAATCTTGGGCATGTGCGGCGGGCAGGCTAGTTGAAGGATTTCTCCAAGCGCAACAACCTGGCGACTTGAAACTTCCTTGCAAAATTGCAGAAGCTCAAGATTGAGATAGGGCCTGTCCCCTATGACCTCTTGGATAAATGTGGACGCGTATTCGCTGGTCTCCAATAAATCAATAACGAGACCTGTAGTTGGTCGCTTTGCGCGGCCGAGCGTGAAGCTAACCCTGGATCCCCATTGGACTGCATTCTTTAGATCGTCTGGAACCAGAAAATCAAACTCTCGATCTAGTTGCAGGAGAGAAGACTCAACCGCCACTCGAACGGCCGCCGTCATTGTTACCTGCCAGCCGCAGTCGCTAGAGCGGTTGCACGATCAGTTTGCTCCCATGTGAAATCTGAAAGCTCCCGACCGAAGTGTCCGTAAGCGGCAGTCTGCCCATAAATGGGCCTGAGTAATTTTAAGTCTTCAATAATTGCAGCGGGCCTAAGGTCAAAGACCTCGCTGATTGCTCTTTCAATTGAGTCGACCTCGACTTTTTCCGTTCCGAAAGTCTCAACGAAAACCGCAACTGGTTGCGCCATACCAATCGCATACGCAACCTGAATCTCTGCCTTGTCAGCAAGTCCAGCCGCAACTACGTTTTTGGCGACCCATCGCATCGCGTAAGCGCCGGATCTGTCCACCTTCGAAGGATCCTTACCTGAGAAGGCGCCGCCGCCGTGTCTAGCCATTCCCCCGTATGTATCAACGATGATCTTTCTGCCAGTCAAACCCGCATCACCTTGTGGGCCTCCGATAACAAATCTTCCGGAAGGATTGATGATGTAATTCGAATTCGCAAATTCAAGACCAGAAGATTGCAGAACCGGTCTAATGACTCTTTCAAGGACAATGCTCGCCAGCTCATCCTGTGAGATGTCGGGGTGATGTTGGCTTGAGAGAACTACAGTGCTTACAGCTACCGGCGTGTTGCCATCGTAATCAACAGATACTTGAGTCTTGCCATCGGGTCGAATGACATTTCCTCCAAGCTCTCTGCGTACCTCAGCGAGGCGCTGAGCTATCTGGTGCGCCAAAAGGATTGGCATAGGCATCAAGGAGCTTGACTCGTTAGTCGCGTAGCCAAACATCATGCCCTGATCTCCAGCTCCTTGTGAGCTTCTTTGGTCGGCTCCGCCCCGTCTTTTCTCGAGTGCATGATTCACACCCTGAGCTATGTCAGGTGACTGCGCCCCTATGGATACGGAGACTCCGCAAGAGTTGCCATCAAAGCCAATTTCGGAACTGTTGTAACCAATTTCAATGATTTTGTCTCGAACTAGCTGAGGAATCTCGGCGTATCCACTTGTTGTCACCTCACCTGCGATGTGAACAAGTCCAGTCGTAACCAGTGCCTCCACGGCAACGCGGGAATTGGGATCTTGCTCTAGCAAGGCATCGAGAATGGTGTCGGAAAGTTGGTCGCAAATCTTGTCAGGGTGACCCTCAGTGACAGATTCAGAGGTAAATGTGCGTAGCGTCATGCCTTAAGCCTAGCGGGCTAGCCGACAAAGTGAAGAGCGACTCTTTCAAGGATCTGTCTTGCAACCGCAGCCTTGCTTCCTCTAATTTCTTCTGACTTTTCACGGTCAACTAGAGACACTGAAACATCAGCTGCACCAAGAGCCTCGGTAGTGTTTCCAACCATTAGGTGTACACCCTTATCCCAAAGCTTCTTCTTTGCCAATTCCGAAACATTCTGGTTACTGCCAGCCAGAGTGAATGCAACGGCAAACGTCTTTGGGTTCTTGGCGCAGTAGGTCGCAATCAGATCCTTGGTCGGCGCTAATTCGAGCTTCAATGCATCGCCTCTAGAGAGCTTGCCTTTAAATGGCTCACTTACGCGAAAGTCACTAACTGCGGCGGCCATGATTATTGCATCAGCCTCTGAACCCATTGCCTGCTCGAGCTCGTCGACGCTACTTACTCTTAAAACTTCCATTCCCGAGGGTGCTTGATCGAGATTCGCAGCAACCAAGGTTACTTGAGCACCCATGTTTCTGGCGGCAATGGCTAACTCGACTCCCATGCGTCCGGATGATCTGTTTCCAATAAAACGGACCTCGTCAATTGCTTCCCGAGTACCACCAGCAGTAACGAGAATTTTTTTGCCAGTTAGAGGTCCAGAAAGACAGAAGGAAACAATGTCAGCGACTTCGGGCAATCTGCCTATTCCTGAGTCGGCGCCAGTTAGTCGACCGATCGCAGGCTCCATCACCCGAATGCTACGGCTAACTAGAGTCTCGACATTGTTTTGAGTTGCAGGATTCGTCCACATCTCTGTATGCATTGCAGGGCAGACCACCACTGGAGCGGAACTAGCAAGGATTGCATTCATCAATAGATCATCTGCTAGTCCACTAGCCATGCGAGCTAAGAATGATGCGGTGGCTGGTGCAACGACAATGAGATCAGCCTTTTGACCAAGTTCAACGTGCCGAACGCTGGCCACATCGCCATACATGTCTATGTCAATGTTTTTTCCAGAAAGAGCTTCTAGTGTGGCTTTTCCAATAAACCGCAGTGCATTCTCAGTAGGCACTACTTCTACGGAATGACCCAGCTCAGTGAATGCACGAACCAGACCAGCTGCCTTATAAGCAGCTATGCCACCGGTGATACCCAGCAGGATACGCAAAGTGGGACTATTTATTTCTTTTCGAGCTTGCCCTGGTGGATCTCGTGCAGAGCAATCGAAAGTGGCTTGTCGTCAATGGTTGAGTCGACAAGCGGTCCAACGTAGTTGAAGAGGCTTCCCTCGTGGAGTGCTGAGTAGTACTCGTTGATCTGTCGAGCGCGCTTTGAAGCAAAGATGACTAGTTCGTAGTTTGACTCAACCTTTGATAGCAGCTCATCAATCGGAGGTGCAGTAATTCCTTTGTTATCCATCTTCTCTTCCTAATGCTTTCTAACTAAATCGACAATTTCTTTCGCGGCTTTACCGAGATCGTCATTGATGATTTGGAAATCAAATTCGCTGGCAGCGGCCAGTTCGACTTTCGCGGTTTCCAGTCTAGTTTGAATTTGCTCTTCTGTCTCTGTCGCTCTGCCCCGCAATCGAGCTTCTAGCTCCTCGATCGACGGAGGTAAGACAAAGACAGACACGGTATTTGCTACCCGGCCCCTGATTTGCCTAGCTCCCTGGAGGTCTATTTCCAAAACCAGATGCCTGCCAAGCAGTTCGGCTTTTTCAAGCTCCGCTACCGGTGTCCCATAGAAGTGAGTGCCATGGACTTGGGCCCACTCAAGAAGTTGACCAGTCTCGATCATCTTCTCAAAATCGCTTTGGTCAATGAAGTGGTAATGAATGCCATCTTGCTCCCCAGGGCGTGGCGCTCGAGTAGTCGCTGACACAGAGAGCATGAAATCAGAGTTCTTGCTCAAAATCTCCTGGACTAAAGTGCCCTTACCAACTCCAGCTGGCCCTACCAGCACTAGCAAAGTCATAGTTGCGACCTAAGTTCATCGATTGACTTAATTATTTCACGCGCGCCACCTTGTGTGGCAGCCCGAGAGACGCTGCAGATAACGTTTGCAGAACTAGCTCCGAAAATGTTCTTGAGATCTCCAAGTTCAGCTCCCTGCGTTCCAAAACCAGGGGCAAGAATCGGAATCCCAGCGTCTTCTACCTGCAGTTGCGACAGTCCGAACTCTTCCAGCGAAATGGTGGCGCCAACCACTACCCCAACATCTCCTCTGGAGTTTTCCTTTGCAAACTGAACTACTTTGCTTGCTGCGGTTGCGGTGCCACGCTTTAGCGTCTGTATTTCATCTGCCTCTGGATTTGAGGTAGCAGCAAGGATGAATACCCCACCCTGAACATCTCTAGCAGCTTCAATTGTCTCTTGCAGCGAACTTGGACCTAAGTAGGGCGACAGCGTTAGTGCATCGGATCTCAGTGGGGAATCATCACCAAACCATGCCTGAGCGTAGCCGAGCATCGTGGAACCGATATCACCTCGCTTAGCGTCGGAAATGATTAGCAGTTCTGCTTCCCTTGCTGCCGTCAGGACTTCCTCTAGTGCAAAAAGTCCAGCGGAACCGAATCTTTCAAAGAAGGCCACCTGTGGCTTGATAATTCCAACTCTTGCTTCGCAAGCTGAGATGATTGCGTATCCGAAGTCTCTAGCGCCTTCAGCAGTGTCCGGAATTCCCCAATCTGAGAGTGTGCTCTCAGAAGGATCGATACCTATGCAGAGCGGCCCATAGGCTTGGCGAACAGATGCCAACTTCTCCTTCAAGTTATCCACTGATTTCCTGTCTAAATTTTGCATGTTCCTGCAACGACTTTACAGAGAATCCTGACTCCCGAATTATCTCGAAAGAACCAATCGCAGCACTGAGTTGTGCAACCGTGGTAAAGATCGGCTTATCGGCCGCTGTAGTTGCTGCGCGTATCTCATAACCATCGCTTCTAGCGTCAGCGCCAGAGGGTGTATTCACAACAACATCTACTTCCCCGTCGGTGATCATTTCAACGATGGAACGCTGACCCTTTGCCTGTGAATACTTCGCAACAGACTCGGAGGCGATGCCATGCAGTTTCAATAGCCGAGAGGTTCCCTCGGTCGCCAAAATGCGATATCCCAGTTGAGACAGCCTTCTTACTGGCAGCACAATTTGTGGCTTATCTCTATCGGCAACGGAGATAAAGACTGTTCCCGACTTAGGCAGTGAGGAGCCAGCAGCCGCCTGTGACTTTGCAAATGCTGCAGGGAATGTGACATCAATTCCCATCACCTCGCCGGTAGATCTCATTTCAGGCCCGAGCAGGCTGTCAACAAATCGTCCCTGTTTAGTGGCAAAGCGCTTGAACGGCAGCACAGCTTCCTTCACTGAAACTGGAGTTGAGGGTGGCAATAGTGACCCATCCTGCTTTGGCAAATGCCCTTCCTGCACAAGCTCGACGATGCTCTTCCCGGCCATGACTAGAGCGGCTGCTTTGGCAAGAGTAATACCCAGCGCCTTCGAAACAAACGGAACGGTTCTCGACGCTCTTGGATTGGCCTCTAAGACGTAGAGTACGTCGGCCGCTAGCGCGAACTGCACATTCAGTAGACCCCTTACAGAGAGGCCCTTTGCAATTTTTCTCGTCGCTTCGACTACACGTGCGATCTGAGTCTGGCTGAGGGTAATGGGCGGAAGAGTGCAACTGGAGTCACCCGAGTGAATACCGGCCTCCTCGATGTGCTCCATGACTCCTCCGATGTAAAGTGACTTCCCATCAAAGATCGCGTCAACATCGATCTCAATTGCATCGTCTAGAAATCTATCCACGAGCAACGGGTGCTTGTCATCAACTAGTGCGTGCTCGGCAGTTCGAACGAAATAGTCTCGAAGTGAGCTCTCATCGTAAACAATCTCCATCCCCCGCCCACCAAGAACAAAACTTGGTCTTACCAGGACTGGATATCCAATTCGGTTAGCAACCGCCAACGCTTCGGCCTGGTTTATCGCTATGCCATTGGCTGGTGCTCGTAGGCCAGCATTATCAAGAATCGATTGGAAAAGGCCGCGCTCTTCGGCTAAGTCAATCGATTCGGGCGATGTTCCAAGAATTGGAATACCTGCCTCTTGAATGCTTCCCGCAAGTCCTAAGGCTGTCTGCCCACCAAGTTGAACGAGGACTCCAAGCAACTCTCCCGATTGAGATTCGGCATGAATGACCTCCAACACATCTTCGGCAGTAAGTGGTTCAAAATACAATCGGTCAGAGGTGTCGTAGTCCGTGGAGACAGTTTCTGGATTGCAGTTGATCATGATTGTCTCGTAACCTGCGTCTCTCAAAGCAAACGCGGCGTGAACACAGGAGTAATCAAACTCGACTCCTTGTCCGATTCTGTTGGGCCCACTTCCAAGAATGACAATCTTCTTGCGATTACTTGGCGCTACTTCTGTTTCCTGGTCATATGAGCTGTAGTGGTAGGGGGTGTGAGCCGGAAACTCACCAGCACAGGTGTCGACTGTTTTATAGACTGGTCGGATGCCAAGCTCAATCCGCATCTTGCGGACCGCTTTTTCTTCTAGGCCTTTGAGCTGGGCTAATTGCAAATCACTGAATCCGTACTTCTTCATCTTTCGGATCTCACGCTCACCAATCTCAGGAAGCTTCGAAAACCAATCTGCTAACTCATTAATTAGAACTATCTGATCGATGAACCAAGGGTCAATCTTGGTTGCTTCGAAGACTTCGGTAGGAGTTGCACCTAACCGAAGGGCTTGTTGGAGTTGAACAATGCGCTTGTCGGTTGGGATCCCTATGGCGCTAAGGAGCTCCTCTTTGGTCTGTGCCTGGTCACTCCAGTGAAAGGAGCTGCCGCGCTTTTCCAAAGAGCGCAGTGCCTTCTGAAGAGCCTGCGTAAAGTTACGACCAATCGCCATCGCCTCGCCAACACTCTTCATTGTGGTCGTAAGAGTTGGATCTGCTGCTGGGAATTTCTCGAACGCAAACCTCGGCACTTTCACCACTATGTAATCCAGCGTCGGTTCAAAACTGGCTGGGGTAACCCGCGTGATGTCATTCGGAATCTCGTCAAGGGTGTATCCGATTGCGAGCTTGGCAGCAATTTTTGCGATTGGGAATCCAGTTGCTTTGGATGCAAGGGCGGATGAGCGGCTAACCCGGGGGTTCATCTCAATCACAATCACCCGACCGTCGACTGGATCGACAGCGAATTGAATGTTGCAGCCGCCAGTATCTACACCCACATCCCGAATAATTTGAATGCCGATGTCGCGAAGGTTCTGGTATTCGCGGTCTGTGAGTGTGAGGGCAGGGGCAACGGTGATGCTGTCTCCGGTGTGGACTCCTACCGGATCGAAGTTCTCGATGGAACAGACCACAACGCAGTTGTCGTTTTTGTCTCGCATGAGTTCAAGTTCATATTCCTTCCAACCAAGAATGCTCTCCTCCAGCAGGACCTCACTGGTTGGCGAAGCCTGCAAGCCCGCACCGGCTATTCGGACCAGATCTTCTTCGTTGTAAGCAAATCCAGAACCAAGTCCACCCATTGTGAAAGACGGTCGAACAACCATTGGGTAACCCAGCTTGCTTGCAATGTCTAGGCATTCAGGGATGGTGTGTGCGATAGCGCTCTTGGCTACATCTGCCCCAGCGCGCAAAACCAACTCTTTGAATTCCTGTCGGTTCTCCCCTGCTCGAATTGCTT
>JACCDI010287502.1_pt1 | contig 17324 bp, 16 predicted proteins | sample 7442791 | NCBI WGS metagenome assembly JACCDI01 (sample SAMN15323434, study PRJNA562643) | freshwater metagenome | isolation source: river surface water | place: USA:Blue River Watershed | collected 2017-08-15 | reverse complement strand
GATGAAAAAGACGCCCGATATCAAATAAGCGAGCATCACCCATGCGGGAGGAGCAGCATGTTCCAACTTAACGCTCCTTTTTCTTGTACATTGCGAGCATGCGCGCGGTCACCGCAAAGCCACCGAAGATGTTCACGCTTGCCAGCGCCACCGCAATCAGCCCCAGCCATTTTGCAGTCGGCGAACCGCCCGCGGCCGACGCGATCAGTGCGCCCACAATGATAACCGAAGAAATTGCATTCGTAACCGCCATCAAAGGCGTGTGCAGCGCCGGTGTAACCGACCAAACGACATAATAGCCCACGAAACACGCCATCACGAAGATGGATAAAATTGAAATAAAGTCCATGGTGCCCCCTTACGCCAACAGGCGATCATTCACGACCTTGCCATCTTTGGTCAGGCGAATGGCTGCAGTAATTTCATCGTCATCAGGCAATACTGGCTTGCCCGCTTCCTTGTCCCAAAACGCGGATAGGAAGTTGTACAAATTGCGCGAGAACAGTGCCGATGCATCCGCGGCCAAATGCGCTGGCGTGTTGGAATAGCCGACAATCTTGACGCCGTGCTTAACGACGATCTCATCTGGCTTCGAACCTTCGACATTGCCACCTTGGGCAACGGCTAGGTCGAATATCACCGAACCCGGCTTCATCGTCGCGATCTGCGCGTCCGAAATAAGGCGCGGTGCCGGACGACCGGGAATGAGAGCTGTCGTGATGACGATATCTTGCTTCGCGATATGTGCCGAGACAAGCTCGGCTTGTGCCGCCTTATATTCGTCGGACATTTCGGTGGCATAACCGCCAGCGCCCTCGCCTTCGATACCGGCGACATTCTCAACGAAGATTGCCTTGGCCCCGAGCGATTCGATCTGTTCCTTCGTCGCGGAACGGACATCCGTTGCCGACACCTGCGCACCTAAGCGACGCGCTGTTGCAATGGCCTGCAGCCCTGCAACGCCAACACCCATGATGAACGCCTTGGCCGCACTCACCGTACCAGCAGCCGTCATCATCATTGGAAAGGCGCGGCCATATATAGACGCAGCTTCGATAACAGCCTTGTAACCCGACAGGTTCGACTGCGACGACAATATGTCCATCGACTGCGCGCGTGTAATGCGCGGCATGAATTCCATGGCGAGCGCATCCACGCCCGCCTTCGCATAGGCATCAACGCGGGACCGCTGCCCAAATGGATCAAGTCCCGCAACCAGCCAAGCACCAGCTTTCATGCCAACCAAAGCCTTGGGGTCAGGACCCTGAACGCCAAGGATGATGTCGGCATCCTTTAGAACCGAAGACAGGCTTCCGACCGAAGCGCCTGCGCTTTCATAATCGCTGTTAGCAATTGAGGCCGAGGCCCCGGCGTCACTCTCGACGAAGACCGACGCCCCCAATGCGATGAATTTTTTCACCGTTTCGGGCGATGCAGAAACCCGCGTCTCGCCCGGAGCGGTCTCTTTCAGTACAGCGATTTTTAGCACTTAAGCAGCGCGAGTAGCGATGATGAGGACCACCACAGCGGTGACAACAACGGCAGCGAGAGTGCCCCATTTGAACAATGCGATGAAACCGGCATAGGTTTCTTTTGCAGGTCCCAGGTCGTGATCTTGTGCCAAAACAGCCTCCATATAAGCTTTTATTACGCTGCAGCCTTAACTTGTGATTTTCCAATGCTCAAGCGGCATGGACAAAGAAAATACATCGACTGCTTAATCGGGTCTTTACCCATTTGTCTTACCACAGCCGTCCATGAACATTGGCGGACAGTGAATGCAGGAAAGAGAAACCAGATTGTTGATGCTTGTCGACAATGAGCCTGCCCAATGCAGGTTGGTATCCGCCATCGCATCACGCGCGGGGTGGAGAACCGTTTTTGCTCGTGACGCAGAAACCGCGATTGCAATGCTTGGCACGCAAGATGGCATGATGCTCGACGCCATCATCCTCGACCAATGGGTCCCTGGATCGGATTCTGCATCCCTGATTTCCGAACTCAAATCGCGTCGCCCGGCACTTCCGATCCTGCTGATGACCTCCATCGGCTCGAACGAAGCCGCCATCGATGCGATGCGGGCCGGTGCCTCTGACTATATCATCAAGCCCGCCGCCCCCGAACGCCTGATCGCCGCGCTCAGCATGGCTGCGGACAAAAGCAAAGAATTGGGTGAGCTTCACCCGCTGACGGAAAAGATCACCCAGCCATTGGCGTTCGAAGAGATCGTCGGATCCGCACCCGCATTTCGCACAGCGCTTGCCATTGCCGCAAAGGCCGCGCGCAGCCGTGCACCGATCTTTATCGAAGGCGAGCATGGGGTCGGCAAAGAAGTGGTGGCAGACGCCATTCAAGCCGCAAGCCCCCGCGCAAAGCTGCCCTATCTCAAAGTCAATTGCGGCGCGATTGCATCCAACCTACTCGATTCCTTATTGTTCGGACATGAAAAAGACGCGTTCGCTGGCGCCTTTGACCGCCGCATCGGTATATTTCAGCAGGCTGAAGGCGGGACGGTGTTTCTGGATGAGGTTGATTTGCTGCCCCCCGAAACACAGATCAGGCTGGTTCGCTTCCTCACCCAAGGAGAAATTTCCCCACTGGGTGCCGCACATAGCTATCGCATTGATGTCCGCATTTTGTCGGCCAGCAACACGTCATTGGCCAACAAATTGGCGGACGGTCAATTTCGTGAAGACCTTTATTATCGATTGAATGTGGTGCAGCTGACCATTCCACCTCTGCGCGAACGGACATCGGACATACCCGCGCTTGCCCGTCATTTTCTGAGCCGAATGGCCAACCAGCCCGGGCTGCGCAGTCTTGGCATCACCGATGAGGCGTTGACGATACTGCGCAGATATGACTGGCCGGGCAATGTCCGACAGTTGCAAAGCGTGCTGTTCCGCGCCGCGGTCCTGTGCGAACGCGATGCGCTTACGCCCGAAGAATTTCCCCAAATATCGGCGGCCGTTGGCGTTCCGGGCAGTGGTGGATCGGGCTGCGCCGGGACCAATGACGGCATCGGCGTGACGCTGTACGAAAACGACGGGAATATGCGTCCGCTCGAAGAAATCGAAGCGGACGTTATCCGGCTGGCGATAGGGCATTATCGCGGCAGAATGACCGAAGTCGCCCGCCGCCTCGGCATTGGACGCTCCACCCTGTACCGTAAGCTCGCCGACCTGGGGATCAGCGACGCGGCTTAGGTGCTTTTGCCAAGCAACGCCTGCGTAATCCAGAAGCCAGCAAGCGAAGCCGAACCCGTCAAAAACGTGCCCCAGATGATGTCGAGTATGGTGACTTTGGTGCTCCACACTTTCAACGTGGCAAAGTTCGTCAGATCATAGGTCATATAGCAAAAGAAGCCCAGCATCGCGCCCCACAGCAATGCCGTCTGCCATTTGCCCGAATGCAGCGCAGGCCCCACGGCAAAGATCATCATGCCCAATATATATAATGTGTAGAATATGATGGCCGGCCCCATGCGGAACCCGCCCTTCATCAACAGCTCACCAATTTCTGGCTGGTAAAGCCGCGTGTACATGTTGCGCAACCAAATGCTGTCGATCATCGCGAACGCAAGCCCGGTGGCGACATAGCCAACTATATATTTCAAGAGCATCTCAGCTTCCTCCCTAAATCTGCCTCTTTTTTGCGCGACGGCCAGTCCGCCAACAAGACAGTCAAATAGCGGTAGCTTAGGCGCTCGCGGTCAACGCCGCATCGCGCATCCCGCGCCATACCTGCACGGCTTGCACCGTTTCAGCGGCGTCATGTACCCGAATGACATGCGCGCCTTGTTCCACCGCCTTCATCGCCAGAAAAATGGAGCCACCCAAACGGTGCTGCGCGTCCGCTTCATTGGACAGTGCGCCGATCAGCCGCTTCCGGCTCGCGCCAAACAATATCGCGCAACCCAGTCCGTGGTAGACAGACAGATTGTTAATGATCGCGAGATTTTCCGTTAGCGATTTGCCAAAGCCGATACCCGGATCGACGAGTATTTTGTCGCGCTTTATACCCGATGCTTCAACCGCAATGATGCGTTGTTCAAGCCAGTCAAAAACGTCACAAACAACATCGTCATAGACACCGTTTTTATGCGGGTCACTGCTCTGGCTAGGTGCGTGCATCAGAACAACGGGTACGTCGCTGACCCGCGCGACTTCAAGCGCCCGATCGTCATATAGCAACGCAGAAATGTCGTTAATCATCGCCGCGCCAGCGCGTACAGCGCCCTCCATCACCGAGGCTTTGCGCGTATCGATAGACACCGCAGTCCCTGCCGCCGACAATCTGCGGACGAGCGGCTCCACGCGGGCGAGTTCATCGCCTTCCCACACCAGTGGCGCGCCGGGGCGCGTGGATTCACCGCCAATGTCGATAATCGCAGCCCCCGCGCTCGACATCGCAAATGCTGCTTCGGCGGCCACGTCTACGTCAACATTCTTCCCACCGTCTGAGAAGCTATCGGGCGTGGCGTTAATGATGCCCATCACATGCGGCTGATCCAGCCTGATGGTTCGCGCACCCAACTGCAGTGCTGGCCGGACCGCACTGATGCGCTCGAATAATATCGCCGCCTTTTGGCGCTCTCCATCAGCAAGTTCGACTGCAAATTTGTCCCATTGGCTGACGGATACCATCTGCCGCTGCGTGGACGATGCGGTTCGCCTGATAACTTCAAATTGCGAGAACCACAGCATATGGCCTGCAAGCCGCAAGCATTCCCCTTCGTGCCGCTGGGGGCTTTCCACAAAGCCGGTGGGACGAAGATAGATTTTGTTCATGGTTCCGTGGCGAGCAAATAGGTCTGACGTAGGTCGTCAATCGGCTTCAACGCGCCGTCCGCCTCGGCATAATGCCAGTACGTCCATCCATTGCAGCTTGGTGCATTTTGAATGGTGGAGCCAACCTTATGGATGGAGCCATCAACCGCACCGCACAAGATAGACCCGTCGGCGCGAACAACGGCTTCGAAATTACGTTTCCGGTCAAAGATTTTCGTGCCGGGGTTCAGATAACCCGCCTCAACCAATTGGCCAAAGGCGACCTTTGGTGCAGACTTTGGTGACTGCATGGTTTTGATGGCGCTTTCGTCCAACGGCAGTGCGGCGGCGATGCGCTCTTCAGCGACTTCGCAATAAACAGATTCGCGTTCGCAACCAATCCAGTCACGACCCAAACGGCGCGCAACCGCGCCAGTTGTGCCCGTGCCAAAAAACGGATCAAGCACCACGTCACCGGGTTTCGTGCAGGCGAGCAAGATGCGGTACAATAGAGCCTCTGGCTTCTGCGTTGGGTGCGCCTTGGTACCATTGCGTTTCAACCGCTCTTGGCCGCCGCAAATGGGGATCAACCAGTCAGAACGCATCTGAAGTTCATCGTTCAACGTCTTCATTGCGCGATAGTTAAATGTGTATTTCGACTTCTCGCTTTTCGATGCCCAGATCAGCGTCTCATGCGCGTTGGTGAAACGCGTACCTTTGAAATTGGGCATCGGGTTGGACTTGCGCCAGACGATATCGTTCAAAATCCAATATCCAGCGTCCTGCACAGCGGTGCCGACGCGGAAAATATTGTGATAGCTTCCGATCACCCACAAGGAACCATCGGGTTTCAAGATGCGCCGCGCCTCGGCAAGCCATTCGCGGGTGAACTTGTCGTAAATGGCAAAGCTGGCGAATTTGTCCCATTCGTCATTTACGGCATCGACCTTGCTGTTATCGGGACGCAGCAAATCCCCGCCGAGTTGTAGATTATAGGGCGGGTCAGCGAATACCATGTCGATAGAGCAATCGGGCAATGAACGCATGGCTTCGATGCAGTCCATGCGCAAAATCTGGTTCCGCGGCAGGTCATGGACCTCAACCGGCTTCGACTTTTCTGCTGGCCTGATTTTCTCGATGACGCCCACGGCTCACTCCTCAAAACTGAATGAAGCTGCGATGAGTCAGCGCGGGGGCAAGGTCAAGGACGTTCATAACATAAGGATTCATGCCGAGTCGCACGATCTGGGGTCATTTAGGTGGAACGAAAGGAGTCCGGCACAAGATATGGAGTCCGGCGATTCCAACGAGACTCAACCGGTAGTGGTGTTGCCCGAATGACTCACTGACACAAAAAACTCACAGCAAAAGCATTTGTGACACCGGCGCGAAGCTTTTGCGGTGCAGCGGCGTTGGTCCGTGCAAACGCAAAGCGGCCAAATGGTCTGGCGTTCCATACCCTTTGTTCCGTTCCCAACCATAATGTTCATGCTGCTGCGCCGCCTCACACATCACCCGGTCGCGATGTTCTTTCGCGATGATGGAGGCCGCCGAAATGCAAGGCTCAAGGGCATCGCCGCCGACAATGGCGCGCGCATTCCAACGCCATTCGGGCCGACGACCCGACGGCGTCATATTGCCATCGACAAGCACTTCCGTTGGATCGCACCCAAGCTTAGCGCATAAGCCCTCAACCGCGCGCGTCATCGCCAGCATCGTCGCGCCGAATATGTTCAACCGGTCGATGTCATCAACATCCACAATGCCCACGGCCCACTGGCATCGGCGCTTGATGGTTTCTTCCAACTCGGCCCGGCGCGCGGCGCTTAATTTCTTGCTGTCATCCAATCCAGACGGGCGCGGCTTGCATAATAATACTGCGGCAGCCACCACTGGCCCCGCAAGTGGTCCGCGCCCTGCCTCATCAACGCCGAAAATCATATACGCCAGGCGGGATATCGCCGGTTCTCGCCCGCGTGATATAAACAAACCATATTTCCGGCAGGATCAAGCAACCGCGCCTCGCGCCAACCCCAGCTTTCGTCCTGCGGCATCTGTTCAAAAACATATCCTTGGCTGGTGAGTTCCGTTACCCACGCATCCAACCGCTTGCTTTCAAAATAGACTATAGTCGATGTCGCGCAGTCGTCATGTTGATGGATCGAAAAGGTAACGCCATTTGGCATTTCAAACCGCGCATAGCCATTGTCGGGGCTGTCGACGATCTGTTGAAGACCGAGCGCTTTGTAAAAATCGACCGAGGCCTTGTAATTACGACAACCAACGGTGACGTGATTGAGCGACGGCCCGGCGACCATCCCATCTTCGCGCACGGCTTGGTGCCCCATGGGCCCGTGACCTTGGCCAAGTCCGGGCGCGCCCATCAGCGCCAAACGCACGAACACGCGCGCACGTTCAATGGCGGGAATGAGCTCCATGCCCTGCCCCAACCCCGTCGCAATGGCCGTTGCTAACGTGCAACCCGTTCCGTGGGTACTGCGTGTTTCAATCCGCGCGTCACTCCAGCTTTCGCCTTGGCCCGGCGCGACGTGCAGTTCATCGACGATCTGGTCGCCGTCCGCATGCCCGCCTTTTATAAGCAACGATATGCGCCGCCCCAGCAAGCTATCCTTTCCGCCGAGCGCCTGTAGCTCGGGCAAATTGGGCGTCGTCAGCGTCGCAAGCCGCATAAGCCGTTCAAATGCGGAGATGGTATCGGCATCGGCCAGCACAGCGCCACTCGTTGCCACCATGACAGGGTCGAATATGATCGGACATGACAGTTCCGAAAGACTGTCTGCAACAGCATGGGCCGTGGCCGCATTTCCAATCATGCCGATTTTTACGGCATCCACGCCAATATCGCTCACAACGGCCGCGATCTGGTCAATGACCATCTGCGTTGGCACCATATGCACCGCATCGACACCCAGCGTGTTCTGCGCGGTGACTGCCGTAATCGCGGTCATCGCATGACCGCCGAGCATGGTGACCGTCTTAATATCCGCCTGAATACCAGCGCCGCCGCCGCTGTCGGACCCAGCGATGATCAGTATCCGCGCGGGTGCGTTGAGAGGCATCAGGCCGCAGCTGCCCTCACAGCGTCGCATATGCCGTCAACGATCCGCTCGACCTGTGCGGCATCGTCTCCCTCCGCCATCACGCGGATCACGGGTTCTGTGCCCGACGGACGGATGACTAGCCTGCCAGTACCGGCCAACTCGGCTTCAGCCTCGGCGATCACCTGCTGAACACGAGCATCATCCAGCGGCTTTCCGCCGGAGAAACGGACGTTTTTCAAAAGCTGCGGCACGGGATCGAACAGATGCAGCACTTCGCTGGCCGGCTTCCCGCTCTCGACGAGCTGCGCCAATACTTGAAGCGCGGCAATCGTGCCGTCCCCGGTCGTCGCATGATCCAAAAGGATCATATGCCCCGATTGCTCGCCACCGACGTTCATGCCGTGTTTGCGCATTTCTTCGAGGACATAGCGGTCACCCACTTTTGCACGGATGAGTTTTAAATGCTGGCTCTCTAAATAGCGCTCGAGCCCAAGGTTGGACATCACCGTCGCGACAATACCATCGCCCGTAAGTTTGCCCGCGCGGCGCATGGCACCGCCAAGCAAAGCCATGATCTGGTCGCCGTCGACCACTTGGCCATGTTCGTCGACGACGATCAAACGGTCGGCGTCACCGTCAAGCGCAACCCCGATATCCGCGCCCGATGCGACAACGGTTTCCTGAAGCGTGGCAACATGCGTTGATCCAACCTTGTCGTTGATGTTCTTGCCATTTGGTTCAACGCCGATTGACGTAACCTTGGCACCCAGCTCCCAAATGGCCGTTGGCGCGACCTGATACGCTGCGCCATTTGCGCAATCGAGCACGACATGCAGTCCATCAAAACGGATATGTTCGGGCACGGACGCCTTCACCGCGTGGATATACCGCCCACGGCTGTCCTCAATACGGCGCGCGCGGCCAATATCGGGGGCGTCAGCGAGCGTCAGCTTCTCGTCCAGCAATGCCTCAATCGCCAGTTCATCGGCATCCGATAATTTATATCCGTCAGGTCCAAACAGCTTGATGCCATTGTCTTCATAAGGATTATGGCTGGCAGAGATCATCACGCCAAGATCTGCGCGCATGGACCGGGTCAGAAGCGCAACGGCGGGGGTCGGAATCGGGCCAAACTGGACGACATCCATGCCAACGCTGGTAAATCCGGCCACGAGCGCATTTTCGATCATATAGCCGGACAGGCGCGTATCTTTTCCGATAACGACCCGGTGCTTATGGCCACCGCGCAGGAAATGCGTGCCTGCAGCCTGGCCGACCCTCATCGCCATTTCCGGTGTCATGGCACCCGCATTGGTGCGCCCTCTGATACCATCCGTCCCGAAATATTTGCGCGCCATTTTGGTTCCTGCCGTTCTGCGGTTCACGTTGTGAATTTCCACGCTGCGAAGCCTCTCCCTTGCATAGGGAGCAATGGGCTGGCAAGACCCGATCCTATGTCAAACGCTACCCGTATTCTTATCGCCCTTGTTATTGGCCTTGCCCTCGGCATTTTCGTAACCGCGCTATCACCTGCCGCGGGCGAAAAGCTGGATCTGATCCTCGATATTGTAGGAACATTATGGCTCAACGGCCTTCGCATGACGGTGGTTCCGTTGGTGGTCGCATTGGTTATCACTGGAATAGTCAAAAGCGCGGAAGCCGCGCGGGCCGGACCAATGGCCGCGCGCACCATCAGCTGGATAGTCGTGATGATGTTCATGTCGGCTACGTTGGGCGCGCTGTTGACGCCAATGGTGCTGTCACTTTGGCCCATGCCACAAGAAAGTGCAGACGCTTTACGGGCGGCACTGACAACGGCGCCAGCGGTCGCTGAACAACCAAGTTTGCGTGATTTCGTCGTTGCGCTGGTTCCAACCAATCCGATTTCAGCCGCAGCAAGTGATTCCATCTTGCCACTTTTGATTTTCACGCTTGTCTTTGCCTTTGCGGTGACACGCCTTGCGCAAGAGCCGCGGGCGCATATGGCTGGATTTTTCAGCGCGCTTGCAGACGCCATGATCCTCGTCATCGAATGGGTGCTAAAGCTCGCGCCCATCGGTGTGTTTGCTTTGGCATTTGTCGTTGGTGCGCGGTCTGGATTGGCCGCGTTGGGCGCGGTTGCGCATTATATCGCTACGGTTTCAATCGTAGGCATCATCGTCGGCGCCTTTGCTTACCCCATTGCGGTTTTTGCAGGCAAAGTTCGTTTCCTCGATTTTGCCCGTCAGATCGCCCCGGTTCAAGCCTTTGCCGTTTCAACACAATCATCCTTGGCCAGCCTTCCGTTGATGTTGAAGAAATCGGAAGCGTTGGGCGTTCGTGAGTCCACTGCAGGCCTTGTGTTGCCAATGGCGGTGGCGTTGTTGCGTGCCACTGGCCCAGCAATGAACCTTGCCGTCGCGCTATATGTTGCAAACTGGTTCGGCATAAAGCTTGACGCGTTCGATTATGGCGCTGCCATTTTCATCGCTGCACTGACCTCAATGGGGGCAGTAAGCCTTCCCGGAACAGTCAGCTTTGTGACCTCCATCGCGCCAATATGTATTGCGCTTGGCATTCCGGTTGAGCCACTCGCGTTGTTAATCGCGGTTGAAACACTGCCGGATATATTCCGGACAACTGGCAATGTGCAGATGGACGTTGCGCTCACTACAGTCATTGAAGCCCCCGAAAAGGAAAACGCCCATGCAATATCGTGAACTTGGCCACGGCCTGAAAGTCTCCGCCATTGGCGTCGGTTGTATGCCGATGATCAAAGGCGGTAACATCACTTATGGTGAAGATGCTGATCCCGATGAGGCGATAAAAACCATCCATCGCGCGATCGACATGGGCATAACCTTTTTCGATACCGCGCAAATTTATGGTCCGTTCCAGAATGAGGAACTGGTTGGCGAGGCTATCAAAGGCAAACGCGACGGGCTGGTCATCGCGAGCAAGTTCGGTTTCAAATTCGATGGCGGAAATATCGTCGGCGTGGATGGTTCACCAGCCAACGCAAAATCAGCGGTCGAAGGCACGTTGAAGCGTTTGGGCATCGACTGTCTTGATCTTTATTACCAACACCGCGTCGACCCTGCTGTGCCGATCGAAGAGACCGTTGGCGCAATGGCGGATTTAATCACCGAAGGCAAAATCAAGCATATCGGGCTGTCCGAAGCAGGACCCGAAACGCTCCGCCGTGCAGCGGCAGTTGCGCCAATCTCTGCCCTGCAAAGCGAATATTCGCTGTGGGAACGCGATATCGAAGACGACATCCTGCCAACATGCCGCGAACTCGGTATCGGCTTTGTGCCCTATTCACCGCTTGGCCGCGGTTTCCTAACCGGTTCATTCCGTAGCCTTGATGAACTGCCCGACAATGATTGGCGGCGGCAAGACCCACGGTTTCAGGGCGAAAATTTTGCCGCGAACTTCGCTATCGTTGATGTCGTTGGTAAAATTGCCGCCAAACACAATGCGTCACATGCGCAAATCGCGCTGGCTTGGATATTGGCGCAAGGCACCGACATTGTGCCGATCCCGGGATTTAAGCGCCGCGTAACGATGGAGGACAGTGCACGGGCCGTTGACGTTACGCTGGATGCGGACGACCTTGCGAAGCTTGATTTAGCCGCTCCACGTGGCGGGACAGCAGGTCCGCGTTACGGTGAACGCGGTATGCGGATGGTTCGGCTTTAAAAGCTGAACCACCGGAACAGGCCAGCGCCAGCGACATTCCAATATGGGTGCGCCCAAGTTGCGGCGGCCCAGAGGATTATGCCCGCTAGCCACGGACCGATTCCCACCCGAAACAAGGCAACGGGATGGATAGCGAATTGGGTTCTGCGCAGCCACCCGTCCCATTGGGCGCCCATAAGCGTGCGTTTCTTGATTTCCTGCGCCTTTGAACCCGCCAATGCAAGGAAAACCAAGCTTCCGGCAAAAATGACATTGTCGATCCGCGGCGCGACCAAAATATGCGCAATGCCCCACAGTGCGAAGCCCCACATCATCGGGTGACGGGTCGCCTTGAACACACCAAAGGGCGCTTGCCCAGCCATGGCGTCGGGCACACCCGGCAATGACGGGTTGCGGATGAACGATCCGGAAAACAAGACAGCCGCAACCAAAGTGAGCACACTGGCAACGATCCACACCGCGTCACTGGCTGGCCACAGCGCGTCACCCTTTGGCGCACGCCCGAATTCAAAAAGCATCCAGCCAAATGTTGCGAACGAGACGAGCGAATACAGCCCCAGAAACCCGTTTGCACCGCATCTCCTGACCATATCCGCGCGCCACGGATGCGACATGAGAAAATGGCTGCCGACAAAGGATATGGAGGCGGCAACCAATAACAGATAATCGCTCACAACATTCACTCCCGCTGTCGGATGTCCCCATTCAATAGCAGACCATTAAATTAACGATCATATGCCTTTGGCAAATTACCCTCTGTTGGCCTTGCATAACGGTCACGCAGTCGATTTTGGCGATTGTTCAGCGGTTGTTCGATGCCATCGATGATCACTGTGGTCGGCGCAGAAGACAGCTCAAGCGGATCGCCATCCCAAACAACCACGTCTGCGGCTTTACCGGCCTTTAGGCTACCCAAACGGTCACCAACACCCATGATATCAGCAGGAACCGAGCTAATCGCGGCAAATGCCTCATCCCATGTCAGGCCAGTCGCACCGGGCACGCGCTCAAGGCTTACGATATTGCCAGCATATTGCGTCGTGTACCGCAATTGGTGCGAATCGCGGTCATTGATCATGCCAATCGCAACCTGCACACCGGCATCTTTCATGCGGCCGATATTGCTCTGCGTTGCCCCCAGCATTTCAAACGATGCTGGCAAGTCGTTCAACGCCGACGCGATAACGGGAATACCCGCTTGCGCGAGTTGCGGTGCAACCCGCCATCCTTCGCTTACACCGACAAACACCATTTTGATCGATGGGAAGTCACGTTTCAACTCAATGAGCCGAAGCATGTCATTTGCGCCTTCGACATGGATCAAAAGACGCGTTTCGCCGCGAAGCACAGACAACAACGCCTTGGCGTCCTCTGCCTTTAGCAAATCATCATCGAAGGTACCACGCCCTGCGGCGTAATCCTGCGCTTCGCGCAACATCGCGCGGAAATGCAGATGCGTTCCAGCGCGGCTTCCGCCAGCGGCATCCGCACCCTCCTCACCGAATTCGGCAAATTGAAATGCACGTGCCTTGGTAACGGGATTACTGTCCGCGCCCAGATCCGCAATGGCGCCCTGCCCTGCAAAAATAGAAGCAGCGCCTTCCGGTGCAACGACTGCCCGCGTTACACCGGCAGAACGGTTAACCGCAAATGGCGACCGGAACGGATCAATTGCAGGCGCAACGTCGATAGCTGCGGAAAAACTGCTGCGACCGCCGCTTTTGTCGTTCGTGCCGTTAACGGCGTCGACTTCAGCAAGGCCCAAACGGGTGAAGCCAGCGAAAACGCCCGGCGTTACCCATTTGCCCGACGCGTCAATGCGACGTGCGCCCGACGGAACCGAAACACCGGCACCAGCAGCAACGACAACGCCATCGCGGACAACCACAGTGCCGCCGTCGATGGGTGCACTGCCATCGCCAATCACGACGCGGCCGCCGGTAATGGCTATGGTTTCAGCAGAAACGGGCGTTGCAAAAGCCGCAAGCGCGCCGGCGGCGTAGAGGAAATGCCTCATTTCACATCTCCTTCACCAGGTTGGCCAAGCTCAAAGTCGCTGACGGGACGTATTTTCGGATTGCTGGCATCAAACATTAACGCACCGTCGATCCAAACTTTGTCAGGACGCGCGTACACGCTAAGCGGATTCCCATTCCACAGCACGAGATCGGCCATTTTACCGGGCTTCAAACTACCCGTTTTGTCCGATATGCCAAGCGCCTTGGCTGGATTGTACGTCAGCCATTTGATGACTTCAGCATCGCTGATATTGATACCCATCCGGCGACCATCGGCCTGCGCCTTTGCCGCTTCTTGGTTCAGACGCTGGATCTGATTTTCATCATCGGAGTGAATGATCACGCACGCGCCCGTGTTGTGCAATATCGCGGCATTTTCAGGGATGGCGTCATAGGCTTCCATCTTGAAGCCCCACCAGTCGGCCCAAACGGCGGAACACACGCCATTGTCGCGCAACAAATCAGCGATTTTGTAGCTTTCAACGGCGTGGTGGAATGTCGAGACCTTGTAGCCAAATTCCTTCGCCATATCGAGTACGAGCGCCATTTCGTCGGCACGGTAGCAGTGGTTTTGGATCGAGATGTCGCCATCCAAAACACCAGCAAGCGTTTCAAGGCCGAGATCGCGGGTATATTCCTTGCCGCTGTCGCGCCTTTTCTTGTAATCCTGCGCCTTAATCCATGTCTGACGGTTCACAGCGATGTTGCCCATACGGGTGGAGGGCATGCGCCCCTTGCTGCCATAAACGCGCTTGGGGTTTTCGCCGCAGGCCATTTTCAAGCCATATGGCGCACCCGGGAATTTCATGCCCTGCACCGTGCGCGCATAGACATTCTTCAGCACTACAGAACGGCCACCCATCAGGTTTGCCGAGCCGGGCAGAATCTGAAGCGCGGTTATGCCACCATTGGTGAGCGCGCGGCTAAAGCCTGGATCCTGCGGCCATACGCTGTGCTCCGCCCAAACTTCAGGAGTAGTCGGCGATGTCGCTTCATTACCGTCGCTATGGGCTTCCACCGATGGTGTAGGATAATCCCCGAGATGTGAGTGAATATCGATAATGCCAGGCGTCACAAACTTGCCTACACCGTCAATAACCGTCGTACCCGCAGGTATAACGGTGTCCGCCCCGCCGACGCTGCTAACCTTGCCGCCCGAAATGAACACAACACCATTTTCGATTTTGCCACCTTCGCCATCGTAAATGGTGACATTGCGGATAGCGGTGGCAACGCCGGGATATGCCTTATATGTCGAAGGAAACGGCGCAGGTGCCTTTTCCACCGGCTTTGCAACAGGTGCGGCAGAAACCGTCTTTGGGCCTTCCGCGTTTGAACAGGCCATAAGAGCCAGCGGCAGCACAAGATATGCGCTGCGCAATGCATTAAACTTTGCCATCACTTAACTCCAGTTTGTGGGGCGAATGCCAGCGGCAGCAGCTTCGCCTGCTTCTGCCTAACCTTCAAGATTTCCGTCATCACGCAAGGTGTCGAGGTGCATCAGTTTCTTGATGAGCGGCGAGATTACGACAACCGCAACACCTACGCCAATCGCGATCCAGCCGATTTGGCTATACACAGCCATAACGACTTCGCGGCCAGCACCTTCACCCGATGCAGCTTCCGAACCCGTTGCAGAGGCGATGAGGCCGGCTGCGAAGTTGCCCGTCGCGGATGCAAAGAACCATGTGCCCATGATCAACGACGCAAGATGTGCAGGCGCGAGGCGGTTCATAGCGCTGAGGCCGACGGGCGACAGGCACAATTCGCCGGTGGTGTGGAACAGGTAGATCAGGAAAATGAACAACACAGGAACCATGCTGTCCGCGCCCGCCGCGGCAGAACCTGCGACCAGAACGAGGAAACCAATTCCGAGTTGTACAATGCCCAGCCCGAACTTCGCCGGTGCAGAAGGTTCAAGCCCTTTGCGACCAAGCGCCGTCCAAAGCCACGCAAACAGCGGCGCAAGCAGGACGATGTAAATGGCGTTCAACGATTGGAACACTGATGCAGGAACTCCGGCACGATCGACATGGCGGTCCGTGAACAGATTGAGCGACGATCCAGCTTGTTCAAACAAGGCCCAAAACAGGATCGAACCGATGATTAGGAACATCGCCGCGAAAATGCGGTCACGGTCAGGGGATGGTCGAAACATCATTTGCTGAACTATCACACCAAGAACCAGCGCAAGCCCCAACAGAGGTACAACTGCCGTTAATACCAGAAGCGCCGGCGCGACAATAGCTATTAGTCCCCCCACAAACAGTAAAATGGCACCAACTATATATAGCAGAAGAGGAACTTCAGACGCCTCCGATACCTTGTTGTAAGCTAAACCAAATGTTGCAACCGAGATAACGTACAATATCAAAATTAAACCACACAGTCCCAACAGCGAACCAACGACTGATTGGTTCTGAACCATCCACCAGCAAATTATGACAGCAACCAAGCCAACGACATATATTAACCACTCGAAGGGAACGCCGAATTTTTTTGCTTTCAAAATTGAGGGATTTAATGGTTCCCCCCGACCAAGCAGCAGCGGCTTAAAGACGATGAACACGATAAGTCCGAACAACATCCCAATACCCGCTGCGCCAAACCCATAGGACCAACCATAGGTTTCACCAAGATAACCGCACAAAAGTGCACCCAAGGCAGCGCCGAGATTTATACCCATATAAAATATGGTATATGCACCGTCACGGCGAACATCCGTACGTGAATACAGCTGCCCGACGATTACGGAAATATTGGCCTTCAGAAAGCCTGAACCGACAATGATGAATGCTAGCGCAAGCCAAAAGACGTTTAACGAAGCAGCATCTTGCCCGCCCGTACCTTCAAAACCCATCAAAAGATGTCCGAAAGTTAACAGCACCGCGCCATATGTAACTGCTTTTCTTTGACCAAGGTACTTATCCGCCAAATAGCCGCCCAGCACTGGCGTAATATATACTAACGCCGTGTACGCGCCATAAATGACACCTGATTTTTCATCCGAAAACAGCCAATGCTTTGTCAGATAAAAAATCAGAAGTGCGCGCATTCCATAATAAGAAAAGCGCTCCCACATTTCGGCAAAGAATAGAACGAAAAGACCTTTGGGATGACCAAGGAATGTCCCTGCTGCATCTCCATCTTGCGCATATGATGTCGCCATCGAGCGAAACCCCCTCATTTCTGTTATGTTTGATGTTCCATTGAAAGGAACGATTGGCGGGGAACCTACCGAAAAAATTGCGCGTGTGAAGAATTTTATTGCGGATACCGTCAAAATTCGTCGAAGAGAGTGGAATGTTCAACGACCTCTCCTCTGTAACCCGTTATCTCGAAACCCGCCGGTCCGGCAAACCACGCGACATGGTCGAACCCGGGCCCGACCAAGCCACGCTGAACCGCATATTGCAGACCGCTATGCGCACCCCCGACCATGGCAAGCTATTTCCATGGCGTTTTGTCGAGATCACCGACCGCGGGGCCTTTGCCGATCTCCTCACACATGCCTTCACCGCTGCCAATCCCGACGCGCGGCCTGCACAAATTGACGCGGCGGTATCACCATCGCGCATGGCCCCAACGCTTGTCCTTTTGGTGTATGCGCCGCAGCCAAGTGCAAAAATTCCTGTGTGGGAACAGCAACTCAGCGTTGGCGCCGTCGGCATGAACTTGCTGCATGCGGCCCACGCACATGGCTTTGTCGGAAGCTGGATCACGGGTTGGGCAACATACGACGACAGCGTGCGCCAAGCCATTTGCACCGGCGACGAAAAAATTGCGGGGCTATT
>JACCDI010339159.1_pt1 | contig 17330 bp, 14 predicted proteins | sample 7442791 | NCBI WGS metagenome assembly JACCDI01 (sample SAMN15323434, study PRJNA562643) | freshwater metagenome | isolation source: river surface water | place: USA:Blue River Watershed | collected 2017-08-15 | reverse complement strand
GAATGCTATCGGCCAACTCCCTTAAGGGCTCATCAGCCATAATTCTTCGTGGCTGATACTTGCCGGCCTGCAAAAGGCTAATTGATAAATTTTGTTGCTCCTTTTGGGAACCTGAATCATCTTGATTGGGATTGTTGTTGGCTCCCAATAATGCGTCGAGGCCCCGCCCCAAACCCTTTTTTTTATTTGTGTTCATAATCATTTACATTGTTTTAATTCGCTCAACCATTTCCGCACCAAACTCCAAATACGCTTGGGCACCTCGCGAGGATTTGTCGAAAACAACACCGGGTAAACCAAATGAGGGTGCCTCAGCAAGACGAACATTTCGGGGAATAATTGTTTTAAAAACCTTGTCACCAAAATGCAAACTCAGCTGTTCAGAAACCTGTTGCTGCAATGTTATTCGGCTATCAAACATCACCCTCAATAGTCCAATTATTTTTAGGCTTGGATTTAGCTTTGCATGAACTTGCTTAATCGTATTAACCAAATCAGACAGCCCTTCCAGAGCAAAGTATTCGCATTGCATGGGCACAACAACACCATCAGCCGCACACAACCCATTGAGCGTCAGAAGCGATAGCGCAGGTGGGCAATCGATCAAAATAAAATCGTATTCATTACTCAAATCACTGAGCGCGTTTTTTAAGCGCATTTCTCTGGATTCCAAATCCACGAGCTCCACTTCCGCGCCGGATAAATCTCGGTTCGCTGGAAGTACGCTGTAACCAGATTCCTTCGAAAACTGTACTGCATTTTTTGCGCTTGATGTTCCAATCAGCACTTGGTAAACACCGCATTCGATACTTGACTTATCAATCCCCGAACCCATAGTTGCATTTCCTTGTGGATCAAGATCAATCAAAAGAACGCGCTGTTGTTGCGCTACCAAACCAGCGGCCAAGTTAACTGCGGTGGTTGTTTTTCCAACACCGCCTTTTTGATTTGCAATACAAAAAATTTTTGCCATTTATTTTTTATTCATATTTGTTGAAAGATAAGCAGTCTTCGATCTAGTTTTTGATTAGGCAAGGTGAGCGGGCATTCTTCAAGAAATTTCCACTCCTGATTTTTGACCTCGGACATTTCTTCTTCGCTGCGTTGGCTTTTCATGGCAAAAACTAAACCGGTTGATTTTAATAAGTTGGTAGACAGATCTAAAAGCCTATTTAGCCGAGTAAATGCGCGCGCCGTAACTGCATCAAATGAGCATGTTTGTAATGAAGGGATGTTCTCGACTCGCTCCGAAACAACTTGAACATTTTTTAGACCTAGTCCGCCACGAACATGCTGAAGAAAGGCGGCCTTTTTCTTGCTAGCCTCAATCAATGTAAAGCTCCAATCGGGCTCTAAAATCGCCAAGGGTATTGCTGGCAACCCACCCCCCGACCCTAAATCTGCGATCCTTACTGGCTCCGTTTTGTTCTGAGACGGCTTAGCTAAATATCGTTTTAGAATCGGAAAAATCACAATAGAATCAATGAGATGCAAATCTAGGGCGGCGTCGGATTCTGTGATTGCTGTCAAATTATGCGTCCGATTCCAACGCAATAATTCATTTAAAAAATAATTCATTGCCTCAGCATTTTGAGGAGTTAAGCCGTATGCCCGGAGCCCGTCCTCAACATTCAAATTCATATGGAAATTTGTGTTTTGCCAATGCCCTTTTTTAAGTGGACCAAAAGCAATGAAATGGCGGCCGGTGTAATCCCCGAGATTCTAGAGGCCTGCCCGAGGGTTTCTGGTTGGTGTTTATTGAGTTTTTGCCAGACCTCAACGGAAAGCCCCCTTACCATCGAGTAGTCAAGGTTTGAGGGTAGTCGCAAATTCTCGTAATGTTGGTGTCTTTCAATCTCGATCCGTTGCCGCTCAATATAGCCCTCGTATTTAATGGAAACCTCAACCTGATCAAGGACTTGCTGGTCTAAACAGGGGTCGTTAAGACTTAAAACCCCCTCTGAAAAACAGGGGTCCACTTTCAATAAATCTCGATAAAGAACCTCTGGGCGCCGAATAATATCGGCCAATGAGCATTCGTGAGAGAGGGGTTGCCCCAAAAAACCTTCCAAAGCGGAAGCGGATGAATGCTTTGGGCCCACCTTAAAAGAGCGCAAACGCGATGTTTCACGTGAAACGTTCTCTTGCTTTCTTTGGAAAAATTGCCATTGTTGGTCGCTAACCAGGCCTAGATCACGGCCCATGGGGGTAAGTCTGGCGTCAGCGTTGTCCTCTCGCAAACTCAAACGATATTCGGCTCGGCTTGTAAACATTCGGTATGGCTCTTGGACCCCGCGTGTTATGAGGTCGTCCACCAAAACACCAATGTAAGATTCGCTGCGTTTTGGTAACCACGGGTCTTTATCTTCAGAGGCCAAACTAGCATTTATTCCAGCTAATAGGCCTTGAGCGGCAGCCTCTTCGTACCCGGTTGTACCATTGATCTGTCCAGCAAAATACAGCCCCCGAATTACCTTGGTTTCTAGGCTGGGCCTCAGTTGACGCGGGTCAAAGTAATCATATTCAATGGCGTATCCAGGGCGGACAATGTCTGCTTTTTCAAGCCCACGAATGCTATGAACCAGGGCTAACTGAACATCGAAGGGTAGGCTCGTCGAAATACCATTTGGATAAAACTCATTGGTTGTCAGGCCCTCGGGCTCAAGAAAAATTTGATGGCTTTCTTTGGAAGCAAACCGATGTATTTTGTCCTCAATAGAGGGGCAGTAGCGGGGGCCAACCCCCTCAATAACCCCGGTATACATTGGGGATCGATCTAATCCGCCCCGAATAATCTCGTGGGTGTGGCTATTGGTATGGGTTATCCAACAGGGAACCTGTTCTGGATGGTTTTCTGGTCGACCCATAAATGAGAAGCATGGAACCGGGTCAAGGTCGCCAGGCTGCTCCTGCATCACCGAAAAGTTGATTGTTCGACCGTCGATCCTTGGAGGGGTGCCGGTTTTGAGCCTTCCTTGGGGAAGTTTGAGTTCTTTTAAGCGCTGAGACAAGGTTATAGCGGCAGGGTCCCCGGCCCTTCCTCCCCCAAAACTCGAAAGGCCTATGTGGATTTTCCCGTCTAAGAATGTTCCCGCTGTTAAAACTACCTTGTTCGCCTCGAATCGGAGCCCGCTTTGCGTAATTACGCCGCGAACCTCATCCCCATGAACCACGATATCTTCAACCGCGCCCTGAAAAAGGCTAAGGTTCCTTTGGTTTTCCAAGCGCCCGCGTATAGCGGCCTTGTATAGAATCCGATCGCCCTGAGCACGAGTTGCTCGAACAGCAGGGCCCTTACTTGAGTTCAGTATCCGAAACTGGATGCCTGCCTCATCAGTTGCCGCTGCCATTGCCCCACCAAGGGCATCAATCTCTTTAACAAGGTGGCCCTTGCCAATACCGCCTATAGATGGGTTACAGCTCATGGCGCCAAGGGTTTCGATACTATGTGTTAGCAGCAAAGTATTAGAGCCCCTGCGCGCGGATGCAAGGGCAGCTTCTGTGCCCGCGTGGCCGCCGCCGACCACAATTACGTCGAATTTCTTGAAATAAAGCATGGTTTAGCCCGTTAGGGCGTTGATCATAGCATTTTTACTGTTTCACGTGAAACAAGGTCAAATAAATACAGCCTGTCTTTTTATAACTAATTGATTTAATTAGAAAAAAATGCTGTATAGGCTGATTTTGCAATTAGCGCGAGAACAACAATTAAAAATACTTTTCGTACAAAGTGGCTGCCATGCTGAATCGCCAATTTGCTGCCGACCTGACTTCCAAGAATATTGGCCACCATCAACCCTAGGCCGAGCGGCCAATCAATAAAACCAAGGCTCGTAAGCATTAAAACCGCCGCAAGATTTGTCGTTACGTTTACGAGCTTTGTTGCTGCAGAAGCATGCAAAAAGTCAAAGTGAAAAATTCGCACAAACGCAAACAGAAAAAAGCTCCCCGTAGCTGGGCCAAAAAACCCGTCATAAAAACCTATAACAAACCCCATGGCCACTGCCTTAAGCGCTTCGTGTGATCCGATTTTATGAATAGGGCGATTTTCCAAACCAAAATTTGGTGCAAACCAGGTATAGGCCAACAAAAAGAGAAGCATGAAAGGCAAAGCCTTACGCAAGGGCTCTGGCGGGAATATGCTAACGGCAAATGCGCCTAACAAGGCGCCCAAAAATCCGGAAACAATTGCTGGCACAAGAATGTTCCAAGGCAATTTTGCATGCTTTAAATATTTGCGTGCAGCATTTAATGTCCCGCCAAGCGATGAAACTTTATTCGCACTCAAAAGAGTTGCTGGGTGAGCGTCCGGATAGGCTGCAAATATTGCTGGAACCTGAATTAATCCGCCGCCGCCAGCAACCGCATCAACCAGCCCTGATGCAAATGCAGCCAACAAAAGTAAAAGCCAGATATAGGAGCTGAAATCGACAACGGTTTCCAAAGGATGCTTTTTCTTAAAAATTTATTTTTGTTGTGCGCGCCATGCTATAAATTTTGCAAGCGCCTCTTTGGATGTTTCGTCCAATATATCCAGCGGCATTCTCTGCGAGCCCTGCATAATCATGAGCGCATAGGGCTTGGCAAGCGCCGCCGCCTCTTTAGACAAAATAAGCTCTTCTCCCTTAGCCGGAGACTGAGCTCGCCAATAATTGATTGCCGCTTCTAGATCTTGAATGGAAACAAACAACACGGAATTAAAATTTAATCGAGGTCAAGCATAGTCCCGCGACATTTTTTACTGCCGCAATGGCATTGATACTCTTCGCGAAGTTTTTTTGTCGGCCTTTCATCAAGGCTTAATGAGTAATCGTAAAAGAGCTCTTCGCCGGGCATTAGTTTTCTTTTAGCATAAATAAAAACACGACCAACTCCGTCGATTTTTATTTCCTCTACTTCGCAATTGGGGGAGCAAGAGTGATTAATCCACCTGGCTGCATTACCTCCAACATTCGCATCAATTACGCCACCGCCCTCTAATGAAAAATAAAAAGTGTGGTTGGGTTGCTTTGGGTCATGGGGATGGCGGCGCAACGCCTCTTTCCAACTTATTCGCTCACCAACATACTCAATAATTGCAGCCCCTTTTGGAATTACTTTTTTTACAAAAACCCCGCGCCCGTGAATTTTTGAATTCTTTACAGCAATACATGTCTTTGCCACCATTTCGGGGGCTGTGTTTTTTTTCATACTTATTAGATATCTAGATTGCGCGCAATTAATGCGTTTTTTTCAATAAAGGCGCGGCGCGGATCGACTTCGTCGCCCATTAGGGTTGTAAAGACCTGGTCGGCCAAAATCGCGTCCTCAATTTGAACGCGCAGAAGTCTTCGCGACGAGGCGTCCATGGTTGTTTCCCAAAGCTGTTGCGGGTTCATCTCTCCAAGACCCTTATATCTTTGTCTGCTAATCGCGCGCTCGGCTTCCGAAAGAAGCCACTCAAAAGCTTCGCGGAAATCAGAAACCAAACTCTCTTTACTTGATTTTTCGGAATCGCCGCGGCGCACACGACTGCCCGGGGCAACCTTTCCCGATAAAGATGCTGCGGCACTAATTAGGCTCTGATAATCATCGCTAGCCACAAAATCTGGGCTGATAACCGATATTTTCAAATTGCCATGAACCCTTCTAGTTAACAGCAGGCGATAGCGCTCAGAACGCTCTTCTTTTTGAATAGTGATTTCTGGGGGTGTTGACAAAGGGTCTTGATTTTGTGCAAGCGCTGCCTTTAGGCGCTCCGCCGACTCGTTTGCCATGGCCTCTGAATCAAGGCTTAGGGTGGCGCCTGCCGCAACCGCTCTTAGCGCATCCTCATCCATTGTTTTTGAGAGCCGATCAACGACCGTTTGAATGTTTTGATAATGTTTTGCAAGCTCCTCGAGCGCCGTTCCGGAAATAATTTCGCCGGCTGGGGTCTCGATTGCAGCTTGTTCAAGCGCAATCCTAAAAAGAAGTTGATTTAGCTCGCTGTCGTCTTTGATGTACTGCTCATTTTTTCCATGCTTAACCTTATACAACGGTGGCTGAGCAATATAAACGTGGCCGCGCTCAATCAGCTCGGGCATTTGCCTGTAGAAAAATGTTAAGAGTAGCGTTCGGATGTGGCTTCCGTCGACATCGGCATCGGTCATGATAATAATGCGGTGATAGCGCAATTTTTCGGCCTTATATTCCTCTGCACCAATACCGGTCCCCAAAACGGTAATAAGGGTGACAACTTCTTGGCTGCTCAGCATCTTGTCAAATCGGGCTTTCTCAACATTCAGAATTTTTCCCTTCAGGGGCAGGATCGCCTGAAACTTTCTATCGCGCCCCTGTTTGGCAGAGCCGCCTGCGGAGTCTCCCTCAACAATAAATAATTCTGATTTTGCGGGATCTTTTTCTTGGCAATCTGCAAGCTTTCCAGGCAGCCCAATGCCGTCAAGAGCTCCTTTGCGGCGAGTCATCTCCCTGGCCTTGCGAGCGGCCTCACGAGCCTTGGCGGCATCAACAATTTTTCCGCAAAGAATTTTTGCGTCTTGTGGCTTTTCAGCCAAGTATTCAGTGAGTGCCTGGGCCACCACCTCTTCAACCGGGCCGCGCACCTCGCTCGAAACCAACTTGTCTTTTGTTTGGCTCGAAAATTTTGGTTCTGGAACCTTTACAGACAATACGCATGTAAGGCCTTCTCGCATATCGTCACCAGAAATTTCAACTTTTGCTTTTTTTGCAATCTCATTTTCATCAATATATTTATTGATGACTCGAGTCATTGCTGCGCGTAATCCGGTTAAATGTGTACCACCATCTCGCTGGGGAATGTTGTTTGTAAAGCACAAAACCTGTTCGTTATATCCATCATTCCACTGCATGGCGACCTCAACCGTAATTTGGCCGCCAAGATCTGAGGGTCGATCTGCTATTGCATGAAAAATATTGGGGTGTAAAACGGTTTTATTTTGATTAATGTATTCAACGAAGCCCTTAACGCCCCCGGAGAAGGCGAAGTCCTCTTCTTGTCCGCTTCGCTGATCTACAAGACGAATGTGTACGCCGTTATTTAAAAAAGATAGTTCACGAATACGCTTTACAAGAATTTCATAGTGATATTCGATGTTGCCAAATATCTCTTCGTCGGCAAGAAAATGTACCTCGGTGCCCCGCAAATCAGTTTCTCCAGTAATCGTCATTGGAGAAACCTCAACACCATCTTCCTTTTTAAGGTTTCTGTTTTGAACTGCGCCGCGGCCAAACTCCATAAAATGAACTTTGCCATCGCGTCGGACGGTTAACTTTAACCATTTGGACAGGGCGTTTACACAGCTCACCCCCACACCGTGCAAGCCGCCAGAAACTTTATACGAATTTTGGTCAAACTTGCCGCCCGCATGGAGCTCGGTCATTACAATCTCGGCGGCGCTTCGTTTGGGTTCGTGTTTGTCGTCGAATTTAATTCCGGTTGGAACGCCGCGACCATTGTCAATAACTGATATGGAGTTGTCGGTGTGTATAACAACGGATATTTCGGTGCAATGCCCGGCTAGCGCCTCATCGATTGAGTTATCTAAAACCTCAAAAACAAGATGGTGCAGTCCCGTTCCATCCGACGTGTCGCCGATATACATGCCAGGCCGTTTACGGACCGCTTCCAGGCCCTCCAATATTTGAATTGAAGACGCGCCATATTGTTCACTCATTTGATTTTCTAAAGACATGTTTTCTTATTGATTTTTAGGGGTGCAACTTTAGATGCGCATCGGCATTACAACGTATTTGAAAGATTCTGATTTTGGAATAGTAATCACGGCGCTACTATTGGCATCACCTAAACTAACCTGAATCTCTTCGTTTTTAATGTTTGCCAATACATCCAGCAAATAGCCAACATTAAATCCAATCTCAACAGCCTCGCCATCGTATTGAGTTTCAATTTCTTCTTGAGCCTCTTCTTGTTCTGCGTTGGTTGATTGGATGGTGATTTTGTCTTTCGATAAAGAGAAGCGCACGCCTTTAAACTTTTCAGTGGTCAAGATCGCAGCCCTTTGAAGTGCAGCCTGCAAAACTTCTCGCTTAACAACTAAACAATTTTTGTGCCCTTTTGGAATTACTCGCTGGTAATCGGGAAATTTTCCCTCAACCAATTTTGAAATAAGTTCTATGTCACCAAAACTCAACCTAATCTGATTTGAGCTTAAGCTTATTTCAATTGGGTCATCACTATCCTCAAGCAAATGTTGGCACTCGAGAATCGTCTTTCGAGGAATGATAATTTCTTGTTTTTGCCCAGAGCCGGTTGGGGCGGCATCAAGAGTAATTTGACTATATGCCAACCGGTGTCCGTCGGTTGCAACTGCAATTAATTCCTTACCATCTAGCACCAACAACATTCCGTTTAGGTAATAACGAATATCTTGTTGTGCCATTGCAAAATAAACCTGACCCACCAGTTGTCGGAACATCTTTTGGCTCATTTTCCAGCTTGCGCTCACCTCACCGTGTGATTGCATGACAGGAAACTCACTCGCAGCCAACGTTTGTAGCGAAAACCTACTTTTTCCGCTCTGAACCACCATCTTGTTGTCTTTTAAGCCCAGAGTAACGGGGCCCTCAGGCAAGGCTCGCAAAATGTCAAGAATCTTACGGGCACCAACGGTTGTCATCACCTCATCAGGCCCAACGCCAAAACCCTCCTTGGTTGTGATTTGAATCTCGATATCCGTTGAAACAAAAGAAACCGAACTACCAGTCTTTTTAAAAAGAAGATTTGCCAAAATTGCCAATGTATGTCGGCGCTCAACAATACCACTAACCACCTGTAAAGGCTTTAGTAATTCATCCCTAGAGGCGTTAATTAATTGCATTGTTTTTAAACCCTTCTTTTATAAAAGATTAGTAGTAATGATAAGGCTTTTGTTTTTGGTTAATAAGTCAAATTTTATAATGAAAACAAGGGCTCGTTGAAATAAAAAGCTGTGAATAATTCCTGGATTTTTTGTGTACAAATTGTGGAAAAGTAGCCCCATAAAAATTAAACCCACAAACTCATTTTCTTATACAAGAGATTTGCACAGTTTTATGCAAATACTTATGAACAGGCTTATCCACAAACCTAGTTTTTCAGGGTCTGCTCTAGGACGTGAAGCTCGTGATTAAGATGGGAGTCTCGTTGGCGCTCTTCTGTAATTTTTCGAACCGCATGTAATACCGTTGTGTGGTCACGCCCCCCAAACAACTCACCAATCTCAGGCAGACTTTTTTGCGTAAGTTCTTTGGCCATAAACATAGCTATTTGGCGCGGACGCGCAATATTGGCGGGCCGCTTTTTTGAATACATGTCGGCAACCTTAATGTTATAAAAATTCGCAACCGTTCGTTGGATGCTTTCGACCGAGATTTGACGGTTCTGAATTGAAAGCAGGTCCTTAAGAGCGCTTCTCGCAACCTCAATATTTACTTCTTTGCCATGGAATTGAACGTAGGCCAAAATTTTCCTTAGCGCCCCCTCGAGCTCGCGAATATTAGAGCGCAGGTGTTTAGCGACAAAGAAAGCTACATCTTCCCCAAGCGGCACACCCTCAGCGGCAGCCTTTTTCATCAGAATAGCTACGCGCATCTCAAGTTCGGGGGGCTCAATGGCAACCGTTAGCCCCGAATCAAAGCGGGAAATTAAGCGCTCATCAATGCCCTCCATTTCCTTTGGATAGGTGTCGCTGGTAATAATCACTTGCGCACCATTGCTAATGAGGGCCTCAAAGGCGTAAAAAAACTCTTCTTGAGTTCGTGACTTGCCACCAAAAAATTGAATATCGTCGATTAAGAGCAAATCTAACGAGTGGTAGTACTGTTTAAAACGATCAAAAGCCTTTTGTTGATATGCTCTAACAACATCAGAGACATACTGTTCAGCATGAATGTAGCGAATCTTAGCCGCAGGCTTTTCTTTCAGCAAATGATTGCCAATCGCGTGAATTAAGTGCGTCTTCCCTAGCCCAACGCCACCATATAAGAACATTGGGTTGTAAGAAGAGCCGGGGTTGTGAGCAACCTGAATGGAAGCTGCGCGTGCAAGTTGATTAGCCTTTCCAGTTACAAAGCTCTCAAATGTTAGGCCGGGGTTAAGCTTCGATTGCCCCCGGTCGAGCGGGGTATCTAAGACGACCCTGTCGGCCTCAAGGGGCTCGTCGGATACGGACAGTTGGCTATCAAGAGAATCGGTTTTGTGACCTTCGGCGCTCTCTGGGCCGGCTGTCGCATTTGTTTTGTATTGAACACCCTCTTTGGTGGAAAGCTCTTTTGTAGAGTCTGAGCCCAAAATAAATTGAAGATTGATGGGCTCATCAAAGTAGCCGGACGCAATTTCGTTCAGGCGTAGCGAAAATGTTCGCTTAATCCAGTCTAGTTTGAATGGGTTGGGGGCCCCAATAAATAGCAAGCGCTCACTTTCATCAAAACCATTAATTTTTAAAGGCTGTATCCAAGTTTTAAACTGTTGAGGAGACAGCTCTCTTCCAAGGGTTTCAAGAACCAAATCCCAAAAACCAATGGGATTTTTTTGAGAAAGTGGGGAGGGAAATTCTGGGCTACTCATAATCGGTCAGGATGAGATTGTAGTCAGAGGAAAAAGTTATCCACAAGGAAAATTAAAGTGGATAAATTGTGGATAAGTTGTGACAAATTAATAATTACTCAACCAAATCAACATCTTGCAAAAAAATATTAGCCTGATTTTTACAAGATTAGATAAAACCCCTATATAAAGTTGACGCTACTGGCGCAAATCGTGAAAATAGAGGGTTTTCTTAGGATCGAACATGAAAAGAACATATCAACCTTCTGTTACTCGTCGCAAAAGAACCCACGGTTTTCGTGTGCGCATGAAAACTCGTGGCGGACGCTCAGTTTTAAATGCCCGTCGCGCCAAGGGCCGCAAAAGACTTTCCGTTTAATGCGTTGAAATCCGCCAGAATCCAAGCTTTATTAAGGGGCAAAACAAAGACAAATGGCTTTTGGGCCATTTCTTATGAGCGCCCAGAGAGCCTGGAGGGCCCAGAGGTCGCTGTGGCAGTTGCAAAAAAAAATGTAAAGCGGGCAGTTGATCGAAACCGGTTGAAGCGAATGGCCAAGGAAATGTTTTTTAACGGAATGATTGGCTTAGGCCAAGATTGTGTAGTGCGACTAAAAACGCCTGTTGGATCCAAAACGGGCGGACGGCTGCGTGAGATTGAATTGATTAATTTGAAAAAGCAGCTTGCGGAGTTAGGGCGGTGAATTTTTTAAATAAAAGCCTCTTACATGTGGTGCGCGCATATCAGCTTGCGTTATCGCCCTATGTGGGCGGACAGTGCCGATTTGTGCCGAGCTGTTCTGATTACGCTTGCGAATGCTTGAAAAAACAAAGCAGCCTAAAGAGCGTTACGAAAATTATGTGGCGGATTTTGCGTTGTAATCCTTGGGCGGCGGGGGGTTACGACCCCGTTGAAAAGTAACAGCCCCGAAATAATCACTCTTACTGCGTAATTAAAAAAATGGATATCAAACGAACACTACTTTGGGCCGTATTAACAATCTCTGGCCTAATGCTCTATAACAACTGGCTTATTTATGATGGTCGACAAGCACTTTTTGGGCCCATGCCCTTAACCCCAACAAGTTCGACAACCACCTCCGATAAAGAACAAGACAAGCCGACCCAATCCGGCGGGACGCAAAATCAGCAGGCTGCGCCCGCTCAATCAAAAACAGCAGATCTACCCAAACAAGAGAGTCTGCCAAAACCGCAACAAGCCCAGGCGCTTAGCATTACAAATTTAACTGGTGGCGACAAACATATTATTAAAAACGATGTATTAGAGCTTGAAATTAATACCACGGGCGCCAGCGTAGTTGGGGCAAAACTGCTTAAGCAGTTAAACGCCGATCAAAAGCCCGTTACTCTTTTGCAGGTCAATAACCAAAACCAATATTTTGTCCGTTCTGGTCTGATATCCGCCAACAGCAATGATTTGCCAAATCATACCGTTGCTTTTGTAATGAGCAAAAGCGGGCGAAGTGATAAAAAGAGCTTCATTACATTTGTAAATGATCGTGGTGGAGTTCGTTTAGAAAAAACATACTACTTGAGTGATGGAAGCTATGTGGTTGAAGTTGAGCATCGCGTCACGCAAATTGGAAACCAAACAAATTCAAGCCCATTGGTTCTTTATAGCGAAATTGTCAGAGATGGATCCGCTGTAAGCGACAGTGAGTTTTACAGCACCTTTACGGGGCCCGCCATTTATACCGACAAGGAAAAATTTATCAAAATAAATTTTTCAGAGATCGACAAGAATAAGGCAGACATCCCAAGACAGATCCCAGCGGGCGAGCCCGGCTGGATTGCAATGGTGCAACATTATTTTGCAAGCGCTTGGATACCGAGCGACAAAATTGTGCGCGATGTATATGTCGGCAAAGTAGAGCAGAATTTATTCCGAATTGGTTTACAAACTCCTATTGGCCAATTGGCAGCTGGCTCAAGCCACGTCGAAAATACTCGACTTTTTATTGGCCCCCAAGAAGAGACCTTGCTTGAAAAAATTGCCCCAGGCTTTGACTTAATTAAGGACTACGGCTATCTAACCGTGATTGCTAAGCCCATCTTTTGGCTTTTAGAGAAAATTCATTCATACGTTGCCAATTGGGGTTGGGCAATTGTTATTTTGACCTTCATTATTAAATTAATATTTTTCCCGCTTTCGGCTGCTAGTTATAAATCAATGGCGCGCATGAAAGAAGTTCAGCCGCGCCTCATGAATTTGCGCGAACAATTTAAGGGAGATCCGCAGAAACTAAATCGTGCAATGATGGATTTGTATAAGCAGGAAAAAATAAATCCCTTGGGTGGCTGTTTACCAGTTTTAGTTCAAATCCCTGTTTTCATTGCTTTATATTGGGTCTTGCTCTCTTCAGTAGAAATGCGCAACGCTCCATGGATTCTTTGGATCAAAGATCTTTCAGTTCCTGACCCCTATTTCATTTTGCCAATCATCATGGCCATATCCATGTTTGTGCAAACAAAATTAAACCCAACCCCGCCAGATCCTTTGCAAGCAAAGATTATGCTTTGGATGCCAATTATTTTTTCTGTCATGTTCTTTTTCTTCCCAGCTGGATTGGTGCTGTATTGGGTTGTTAATAATATTTTGTCGATTGCCCAGCAGTGGCAGATTAACCAGATGTTTATTAAGCGGGCACCCAACTAGTTTTGGTCTTGGGTAGTAATGCATAAAAATCCGATTGCTGCCATTGCAACTCCCTCGGGGGTTGGCGGCGTCGGAATTGTTCGGATATCGGGCGTTAATCTTGAGGAATTGGCGACACAGTTTCTAGGCGTGACCCCTAGGCCGCGGTACGCGCACTATTTTGTTTTAAGAGATGCGAAGGACGATCAGATCGATCAGGCTTTGTTGATCTATTTTCAGTCGCCTGCCTCGTTTACCGGGGAGGATGTGATTGAAATCCATTGTCATGGGGGACCCCGAATTACTCAAGCAGTATTAAATAGGACGCTTGAGGTAGGGCGTGGCTACGGGATGGTTGCAGCCGGCCCCGGAGATTTTTCCTTGCGAGCGTACTTGAATGGAAAAATTGATTTAGTTCAAGCCGAAGCAATTGCAGATTTAATTAATGCACAAAGCGATGCCGCTTTAAGAGGCGCAACACTTTCTTTACAGGGAGCCTTTTCATCACAAATTAATCGACTGGTTGAGCAGATAACTCAGCTGCGAATTTTGGTCGAATCAACCTTAGACTTCCCCGAAGAAGAAATTGAGTTTATAGAGGCCGCAAATGCCAAAGAGCGACTAGAGAAAATAATTAGCGCGCTTGATGCGCTGCTTGTTACTTCGCGCCAAGGAAAAATTTTACGAGATGGCATTCGAATTGTTTTGGTTGGTCCGCCCAATGCTGGTAAAAGCTCGTTGTTAAACCAATTGCTTGGTGAAGAGCGAGCGATTGTTACGCCGCTGGCTGGAACAACGCGAGACCGGATTATCGAAAATATTACGATTGATGGAGTGCCAATTCATTTGGTTGATACGGCAGGGCTTCGAAGCTCTGATGACGTAGTAGAAAAAATTGGCATCTCTCAAACCTGGGACGAGATTACCAAGGCCGACGTAATCCTGTTTATGCATGATGTGACACAGATAAAAACAGAGGCCTTTAATAATTTAGAAAAAGAAATTTTGGGGCGTTCGCGCAAAGATGCTCAGTTGCTTGTTGTCATAAACAAAGTTGATCTTTTGGGTCGAGAACAAAAAGAGCATCTAGAAAAAATCTCAGAGAGTAATGCGATTTTTATATCTGCAAAAACTGGCGAAGGCATAAATGAGCTAAAGAAAGCCATACTAAGTTTTGTTGGTTTGCAGGGAGCGAATTTGGGAGGAGTGTTTACAGCGCGCGCGCGACATTTATTAGCGATCGAAAAAGCACGAGAGCATTTAATCAAAGGACAGCCCCACGGATTTAGCGGCAATCGCTCGCTCGAGCTTTTTGCCGAAGAATTACGTTACGCACAAAATAATTTAGGAGAAATAACTGGAAAATTACTCCCCGATGATTTGCTGGGAAGGATATTTTCTGAGTTCTGTATCGGCAAATAAGGTGTCAATTTGATATGACATAAATGTTAAAATCTTCATAATTAAATTTCAAAGATTAAAGTTTTGTTTGAGGGCCTCATGAATAAACCAGTTAGTCCTGTAGCAACCAAAATAAATATTCCCGATTACGTTAAAAATTCAAAATTAATTCAGTGGGTTGAAGAAATTGCATCTTTAACTCAGCCCGACAAAATTCATTGGTGTGACGGTACGCAGGCCGAGTATGACGCCCTGTGCGAACTTTTAGTAAAGGCGGGCAGCCTAAAAAAACTAAACTCACTTAAACGCAAAAATTCTTATTTAGCAATTTCGGATCCGATGGACGTTGCTCGTGTCGAGGACCGAACTTTTATTTGTTCAAAAAATAAGAGCGATGCAGGGCCAACGAATAATTGGGTAGACCCAAATGAAATGCGCGCCACACTGACCCCACTTTTTGAGGGTTGTATGCGAGGACGCACGATGTATGTTGTGCCATTTTCAATGGGGCCGTTGGGCTCCCCAATTGCGCATATTGGGGTTGAGTTATCTGACAGTCCTTATGTGGCAATTAACATGCGCATCATGACTCGAATGGGTAAAGCAGTGATTGATCTTTTGGGCTCCAATGGCGACTTTGTGCCTTGTGTGCATTCTGTAGGCAAACCCCTTTCTCCCGTAGAAAAGGATGTGGTTTGGCCCAATAACCCAACAAAATATATTGTTCACTATCCCGAAACACGCGAGATATGGTCTTTCGGCTCTGGATATGGTGGAAACGCGCTTCTCGGAAAAAAATGCTTCGCATTGCGAATCGCATCAACAATGGGTCGCGAACAGGGATGGTTGGCTGAACACATGTTAATTTTGGGCGTCACATCGCCTGAAGGAAAAAAATATCATGTCGCCGCCGCATTTCCATCCGCCTGTGGAAAAACTAATTTTTCGATGATGATCCCCCCTAAAGGATTTGAGGGGTGGAAAGTAACAACCGTTGGGGATGATCTCGCGTGGATTAAGCCGCGCAAAGATCCAAAATCAGGACAAACACGCCTATACGCGATTAATCCTGAGTCTGGATATTTTGGCGTCGCGCCGGGAACCAATCGCGCAACCAATGCAAACTGTGTTGACTCATTGAATGAAAACGTTATTTTTACGAATGTTGCGCTAACCGATGATGGTGATGTTTGGTGGGAGGGCTTAACCGAAACCCCACCAAGCCATTTGATTGATTGGCAAGGCAAAGATTGGACGCCAGAGGATGGAAAAGCTGGGCGCTTAGCTGCACATCCGAATGCACGTTTTACTACTGCTGCAATCAATAATCCGGCAGTTGATCCGAATTGGGACAATCCAGAAGGGGTTCCATTGGACGCCTTTATATTTGGCGGTCGGCGCTCGAACACTGTGCCACTTGTTAGTGAAGCACGCAATTGGGTTGAGGGCGTCTATATGGCCGCGACCATGGGCTCAGAAACCACAGCGGCAATAACCGGTAAGGTTGGCGTAGTGCGCCGCGATCCCTTTGCCATGATCGCGTTTGCCGGCTACAACATGAGCGATTATTTTCAGCACTGGCTCAACATGGGCAAAAAGCTGGAGGCCGATGGCGCCAAGTTGCCCAAAATTTATCTTGTGAATTGGTTCCGCAAAGACGAGAACGGTAAATTCACATGGCCTGGCTTTGGAGAAAACATGCGAGTTCTTGCTTGGATATTAGCTCGTGTTGAAAACAAGGTTGGAGCGATTGAGACGCCGGTTGGACTTTCACCCAGTTATGGGGATTTGAATTGGGACGGCCTTTCTTTGTCGAGCGACCAGTTTAAAAAATCGATTGCAGTTAATGCTGATGATTGGAAGCTTGAGCTCGAATTGCATCAAGAATTATTTGATAAGTTATCGGAGCGATTGCCAAAAGAGATCTTTGAGACGAGAACGAAGATCGAAAACCGTTTTCAAGCCTAGATCGGTTGGCCTCTGAACAGACTGAAGTTTTAATTATCGGCGCCGGCATTGCTGGCGCTTCGTTGGCAAGCCGATACGAACAGCTCGGTATCTCAACGTGTTTGGTTGATGAGGCGGCTGGCCCTGGATTGGTTACGTCTAGGCATGACGGGGCGATTACACATCCCGCCCTTGGCAGAACTGCAAGCAGGCTTCATAAAATATCTCTCGCGGCCTATCAAATTGTTGAGAGCGAATGGGCAAACGCTTGGACTAGTCGCGGCGTATTTGTTTTATCAAAGGCAAATACGAACATTGATTCTCAAGCCGTTAAAGAAAAATTAAAACTCCTCGGAATTAAAGAGACCTTAGGCCAATATGTTTCTCGAGTAGATGCCCTAAAGCATTTTGAGGTTGACCGTGCAGGAGTATGGTTCCCAGGCGCAGGCTCATTAAATTTAGGGGCGGCATGTCAAAAATTAATTTCGGGCTCTAAAAATATAAAAACAATTTGGTCAAAAAAAGTTGCTCATATCAAAATTAATAATGGGATCTGGTATGCCTTAGACGCCCAACATCAAGTCATTGCGAGCGCCAAAACAATTGTCTTGGCAAATTCCCTTGGCGCCCAAAAACTCTTAGAGCCATATGGACAAAACCTTTATTTGAAGCCAGTGCGCGGCCAGTTAAGCATATTTGCCCTTAATAAAAGTTCGACCACATTGAAATGTATCCCCCAGGTGAATTTATCAGGCGACGGTTATTGCACACCACCAATTTATG
>JACCDI010333422.1_pt1 | contig 17330 bp, 13 predicted proteins | sample 7442791 | NCBI WGS metagenome assembly JACCDI01 (sample SAMN15323434, study PRJNA562643) | freshwater metagenome | isolation source: river surface water | place: USA:Blue River Watershed | collected 2017-08-15 | reverse complement strand
TTTTTCTTGAAATAAAATGAATTAGAAGAATTACTAAATAACCAAAAACAGGCAAAAACATTAATTCGCTAAAGGCCGTAAAATTTTCAGCAGAACGCGTAATAACCCCATTTAATAAGATACTGCTAGCGCATAGCACATAATAAGAAATCATTAACCACTTTGGTTTTTTTTGAGTAAATAAGGTTAACAGAAATAATAACATACTTCCACTCGACATGATGAAATAATCCAAGTATGGAAATAACCAAAAGCCTGTAATTTTGAATAAAAAATAAAAAGTGAGTAACGAAATAATCGCTCCTGAAATCCAAAAGTGGTAATTCTTTAAGAATTGTAAACTTCGACTAAGCATTTCTTCTTCTACTTTTTTCGGTAACACAAATTAGTTCCCATAAAGCGCGTGCTCCCACATTGGCGTCCCAGTCACCAGATTCTCCAGGTGATACTTCGTTTAAATCAAAACCAATTATTTTTTTTCCTGCTTCAAGTAATTGAAAAAGTAAAAAGCGAATTTCTTGGAGTTCAAATCCACCGGCAACCGGTGTGCCTGTATTTGGACAAAGCTCCGGCTTTAGTCCATCGATATCAAACGATATGTATACGTGTTGAGGTAATTCTTTAATTATTTCTTGCACTTGTTCATTCCATGTTTTACCGGAATAGGATTGATTTTTAAGGTCCCAATCAAAGAATGTCGAGATTCTATGGTCGTCTCGAGTGCGTTGAACTTCTTTTTCCGAAACATCTCGAATTCCTACTTGAACTAATTTTGTTAAGTGATTGCAAGTAACTAAAACATTATGCATAATACTGGCATGAGATTGTTCAAACCCTTCGTATGAAACGCGTAAATCTGCATGCGCATCAATCTGTAATATTCCGAAATCTTGGTACTTGTTATTTAACGCTTCAATTAATCCAAGTGGAGTAGAATGCTCTCCGCCAAGAACTCCAACTATTTTTCCTTGGTTAAGTAACTCGCTACATTTTTCTTTTAAGTTTTCCCTCAAAGCTTGATGAGCTTCATTTATTTCGTTGAGAATGTCACCATGTTTTGATACAGCGAAGTCTTCACCTTGCGTTTCAATGCATTCAATGTAAACTTTTCCTTTTTCAGACAAATGCGCGTTAATTTCCTCCCATTCTTCAGAAATTGGTGTCATGAAAACTTTTGTATTGTAAGATGAAGGTAAATCGGCATGAAAAAAGTCCAATTGGGTCGATGCTTCTAAAATTGCGCGTGGACCTTTTGCAGTTCCTTTGCCATAACTGGCCGTGGCATCCCAGGGAATTGGGACGATAACAATATCAGCTTCTTGTTCATTTCCGGGGAATCCAAAAATATTTCCGTTGGCAATTCCAACGCCGTTCGGATCGAAGGTGCTCATTTTTTCGATGATTTATAGAATTCAACAGCTTTTCGAACGGATCCATTTTCTTTAAGTAATCGCTCCGAGGTATCGTAATCAATTCCTAACTCTTCGGCAACCATTCGTGTACCTCGATCCACAAGCTTATTGTTACTGAGTTGCATATCGACCATTTTATTTCCTTTCACGCGACCTAATTTTATCATTAACGAAGTTGAAATCATATTCAAAACTAGTTTTTGGGCAGTACCGGATTTCATTCGGGTGCTTCCTGTCACAAATTCAGGACCCACTAACGGAACCATAGGGAATTTAGTACGTTCGGCAAGAGGAGAACCTGGATTACAGGTGATTCCTCCTGTGATTAATCCTCGTTTGTTTGCTTCATCAATGGCCCCTAATACATAAGGTGTCGTACCGGAAGCTGCAATTCCAACAATGCAATCTTTTTGGTTAATATTGAATTCTTCTAAATCTTTCCATCCTTGTTCTACATCATCTTCAGCAAACTCGACAGCCTTTCGAATTGCAGCATCACCGCCGGCAATCAATCCAACGACCAATCCATGAGGAACACCAAAAGTTGGTGGACATTCGCTGGCGTCAACTATTCCTAGTCTGCCACTGGTTCCTGCACCTAAATAGAATAATCTTCCACCTAATTTCATTTTTTCAAACGCCGAATTTACAAATGCTTCTATTCTTGGTATTTCGTTTGATACGGCAAGTGCAACTGTTTGATCCTCACGGTTTATGTTTGTCAATAATTCTAGGGTTGACATTCGCTCCAAATCATTGTACTTGGAGCTTTTTTCTGTTTCGCGGTTCATACGAGGTAAGCTTTTGAATTTCCATCAGATAAGTCAACTTCTACGCGGTCTTTAAGTGTAGTAGAAAGTCCAAGGCCAACATAATCTGTTTTAATTGGAAACCTTCGGTGTTGACGGTCAACCAAAGCAACTGTTTTAATTGCTTTTGTCGCTTGCTCCAAAAATTTCATTAGCGCATATTGCATCGTTTTTCCGGAATTGACAACGTCATCTACAAGTACAATATATCCTTTTTTTAGCTCTTCTTGCGGTATGGATAGGGTGATTTCTTGGCTCCAAGGTTCTTCCTTATTAACCGTTATTTCGAATAAAACAACTTCAATATCGCCGTTATTTTTTATTACCTCACTTAGTTTTTTAGCCAGTAAAATCCCATTACCTGAAATCCCTCCGATGTATAATTTCTTTTCTTCAAAGCAATTTTCTAAAATTTGGTGGCCAAGACGCGTGATTTTTTGATGAATCTGGGAATGATCGAGAATGATTTGCATTCGTGTAAATATTGATAAACAAATATAAAAGAATAATGTGTGATGGAATTCAAATGTTGAAAACAATACTCGTTTCATTCTGATACTCCATCCTTTATTTGCATGTATCTTTGTTTAACCCAATGAAAAAAGCGGATTATTCCATTTTTAAATACCTCACATTATATCGTGTTTTCAATGCGACACAACTATACATTAGTTTTATTTTGACACGAATAGTTGGAAAGGTCATTCAATTTGGAAAACCTATGTCTTTGAGTATTGAGCCAACTACAGCTTGCAATCTCGCTTGTCCGGAATGTCCGAGTGGATTAAAACAGTTTACAAGGAATACAGGTAAATTGCAGTTGGACTTTCACAAAACTATTCTTAATCACGTGAAATCTCATGTGTTTTATATCAATTACTACTTTCAAGGTGAACCTTTTTTGCATCCAGAATTTTTAACATTAATTGAAGAAGCAAAAAAGAGTAAGATTTATACAGCTACTTCAACAAACGCTCACTTTATTTCCAAAGAAAAGGCAAGGGAAATTGTAGCTTCAGGTTTGGATAGGTTGATAATTTCTATTGATGGATTAACACAAGAAACCTATGCGCAATATAGGGTTAATGGAAAGCTCTCGAAAGTAATTGAAGGAAGTAAATTTTTAGTAGAAGCAAAAAAAGATTTAGGCTCAAAAACACCACATTTAATATTTCAATTTTTAGCCGTAAAGCCGAATGAACATGAAATTCCTGCTGTATTTTCCTTAGCAAAAGAATTAGCTATAGATGAAGTTCGGATCAAAACGGCACAGTTGTACGACTACAAAAATGGACATCCTTTAATGCCTGAAAAGAATGAATATTCACGATATGAATTAGGGAAAAATGGTGAATACCATCTAAAAGGAGAACAAGGAAATCATTGTTGGAGAATGTGGTCAGGATCTGTTTTTACATGGGACGGTCTGGTTGTGCCGTGTTGCTTTGACAAAGACGCGCAGCACGTTTTAGGTGATTTGAAGGAACATGAGTTTGATCAAATTTGGAAAAGTGCTCGCTACCTAAACTTCAGAAAGAGTGTGTTTTCAAGTAGAAATCAAATCGATATTTGTAAAAACTGCTCTGAAGGAACGAAGGTGTTTAGTGAATAAAAAACGGTTGACCTTTTGGATCAACCGTTGGAATCATTGGTTTAGAATTAACCCTTAATTTTTTTGAAATTTGAATGTCATTCCATTAATTTCAATCATATATATTCCAGTCGTTAATTTCTGAACATCAATCGTATTTAAATCGGAAACGAGTAGAACCTTTCCATTCAAATCCAATATTTGCTTTTTCCCTTCTATATTAACATTCAAAAAATCAGCAGTTGGATTTGGATACACAGTAATGTTGGAAGCTAATTCATTCAAGTTTGCAGATGTTGAGCGAACATCAAAAACAATGGTTCCCGGAGAAATTCCCACGTTGAAATTACTCAATTCGTTATTACTCGCATCAAAAACATGCACTTTGCCAAATGAAAAGAAATCCGTTTCACTTGCAAATAAATTACCCGAAACCGGCTCTTGAGCCAATTCGTAATAATTCAACGAATGACCACTCACAGGTCCAACATTGTTCATCACATTAATATCAAATTCGTTCAAGGTTGTTTCCATTGAAATTTGATACACCATTTTATCGTCTCTTAATGCAGAAGTTCCACAACCTGTAGATGCCGTTGCAATATTGACTGTTGAATTTGAAGTTCCGTCCAAAGCTACTTTTGAAATAGAAGCGCCTGACCAATCTTTGTTGTTTACGGAATAAAGAAAAGAACCAACTTTCACTAAATTATCTGGATTTTTTCCTTCTGGTCCTAGGTCTATTTCATTTCCATAGATCAAGGCATTCAAATCCAATTTACCGATGATTCCTTTTTCATTTCCCCACTCATAACCGTTATTCACAGCGATATAGGCAGATGGTCCATCCATGACAATATTTTGTGTCGCCCATTTCGGTCCTTGAATCGTGTCGATTGCGGCAATTAAAGTCATAGTGGATGCATCATAGACGTGTAGATAAGAATCATAGGTTGTCAAATACTCACCACGTGTAGCAACCAATTTATTTTGATAAATTCCTAAATTTCGAACTCCCGGACAAGAAACAGAAGAAATTTCTTGGTGTGAATTCAAATCCATTTTAAAGATTTTTGAATCCGCTGCCACATAATAAAAATTTCCATCAATGATTAAGTCTGATGCAAAGCGCATCCCTTCCAACGTGTCTACTACCGAATACGCTTGTGACGCCGGGTTGTATTTTCCAATGGTAACAGGCTCGATAAGTTGATTTGTTTGATAATCAAAATAGCCTTCATTTAAAATAATGGCTTGGTGTACATAATTTTGTGCTTGTGCTGAAACACTTAGGAATAATCCTATTGATACTAATGCCTTTTTCATTCGTTCTGTTTTTAAACGGTTAATAAATAAATTAAAAACAAGAAGATGAAAAAAGAAGGAACCGAACGGGCGCAACTCAACCCATTAACGAGTCCGACTTTAATCTGAAGTCTTCTCTCCGCTTGAAGGCAAGTCTTCTGGCTCAGGTCAAATTCGCATCGTCTTCCCATTAACACAGTGACATATGACACGTTTTTTAGACCCATACAGCTGCAGATACAGCTCCGGATTTACACCGGATTCCTTATTAATTCTACGTTTAGAAACCTTTAAGCGCTGTAAAAGTAGTGAAAATTAAGAAATAATTACTTTTTTCGATTGTTTACGGCTTCGTAGATAACGTGTTGAATGTTCGTTCGGATATTCATATCTCGAATTTTCCAATTTTCTGCACTTGGATTCACGCGGTTAGAGAGAAAAATAAAAATTACATTGTCCTTAGGATCCGCCCATGCGAGGGTTCCCGTAAAGCCAGAATGTCCAAAACTCTGCTGTGAGGCTAGTTCATCGCATGTGCCACCACCACTTGCTTTTGGTCGGTCAAAGCCCGCACCTCTGCGGTTTCCTGGGAATTGAGCCCTGTTGTATTCATCCATTGTAGTAGCACTGAAATACTGTTTGCCTCCGTAATTTCCTTTACATAAGAAAAGTTGCATGATACAAGCCAAATCGTAAGCGTTCGAAAACAAACCAGCATGACCGGCAACGCCACCAAGCATCGCAGCACCTTGATCGTGAACATACCCTTGAACCAATTGATTTCTGAAGTAATTATCTCTTTCAGTAGGAGTAATTCGTTCCTTCGGGAAATAGTTTAATGGTAAATAACGCAATGTTCTCAAGCCCATAGGTTCATAAATATTCCTCAGGAGATAGGTGTGTTGAGATTCTCCAATTAAATTTTCTACAATTTTTTTTGTGAAATAAAAACATAAATCAGAATATTTAAATCCCTGCTCAGATCTCGGTGTTTTATATATTTGAGCATACATGCTGTCTACGTAAGTGTTTTTCATGAAAATGTTATCGGCTACTGCCAATGAATAACCTTCTTTCTTGGAAGCGCTGTAAATAGATGGTTTTAACTGGCCATTTTCTTTTGTTCGGCTATAAAAAGGAATATAAGGAACAAAACCAGCTTGGTGTGCCATCATGGCGCGTATGTTCACGTTAGCATAGGAGGTGTTTTTTGTTTCTTCTAGGTAATCTCCCAGGGTTTTAGATAAATCGAATTTCCCATCCGAATGTAATTTCATCGTCAATAGGGTAGAGGCCGCGATTTTAGTTATTGACGCAATGTCATAGAGATCATCGTTTTCAACTTTTTTCGCATTCTTTTCATAAGAGTGATTCCCGTAAGAGTTATTTAGAACGATCCTATTATTTACAGCTACCAATACCTGACAACCTGGATAGGCTCCAGCTTTAATGCCACCAATAGCAATTTCTTCAATTTTTTTTATGTAAGAAGAGTCTATTCCTACTTCTTGCGGCGTTGAAAATTTCAAACGACCATTGGTTTGCATAGAAAGATGTCCATTTTTTTGACTTGTTATTTCAAGAGCACCTAAAAGTGCTTGTGCTGCACTCACTTGTGCAATTTCATGGTTTTCATGAGCGAGAACTACACTACTGAAACATGATAAGTTTTGATTTTGAACAAAAGAACTGTTTCCAAATACAATTAAAACATCACTTTTAATTTCTTGAAATTCATTTTTTATAGTTTCGGGTATTTCCGGAATAAGTTGATTTTTATCCAAACTGTGAATAGAGAAAATTGCCATTGATGCCTGCTTTAATTGATTCAATTGTGAAATAGAAATTGCATCGAATGATGGTGCAAAAAGTACCTCAAAATTGGCAAAACGATTTAAAGTGCTATGAAATGCATCCGGATTTCCGCCAACAGAGAGAACAGTAATATTTCTTGACAAATCACCGATTGGAAGCGTATTGTTGTCGTTTTTAAGTAAAATTAATTCCTTTTCAAAAAGGTGCACTTGTTCGTGAAGAGGTAACTTATTGTTTTTGACGAATAGATCTGATGTCCATGAGGTTTGTGGCGCAGGTTTCTGAACGATTTCGTCTTTTTCATTTTCATTCTCATTCAACGCACAAAATGACAGAAAAGTAACAGAAAAGAATGCTAAAAGGCTAATACGCATGAATTTAATTTCGAGAATTTTCATTTCACAAAGCTAAGTTTTTTTTAATCTCCTCGTGAATGCAAATAAAATACCATAAATTAAGTGTCAAATATACACTAAGTTAATATACAATTTTATCTGATAATTATCAAAAAAACTTCTCAACATGATATGTGGCACCTGTTTGTAAAAACTATATGAAAAGAGCGTCACACGAAAAGTAATGGCGTAATTTTGTATCCTAATCAAAGCTTCGCTTATTAAACATATATTATGGAATTAATAGGAAAATATGGTTCCAATGCCGATTTAGGTGCATCTATTGGGCTAACTAATTTGGGCAATCAATTTTGGAATTTAACTCCCGCAGAACTAATCGAAGATTCAATCATTTTAGGAGAGGGCATGCTGACGGATACCGGAGCATTAGCAATCGAAACGGGTGAGTTTACGGGAAGATCTCCTAAGGACCGTTATATCGTTCGTGACGAGATAACCGAGAATGCAGTTTGGTGGGGTGATATAAATATTGGTTTTTCACCTGAAAAATTCGATGCGCTTTACAACCGAATGAAAGCATTTTTGAATGAAAAAGATGTGTACGTGAGGGATGCCTATGCTTGTGCAGATGAGCAATATAGAATGAATATTCGCGTGGTTACTGAGTTGCCGTGGTCTAACATGTTCGCTTACAACATGTTTTTACGTCCTTCCGAGCAAGAATTAAAAAACTTTTCGCCGGATTGGCATATCTTATGTATTCCAAGTTTCAAGGCAGATTCAGCTATCGACGGCACACGTCAGCATAATTTTGCAATTTTGAATTTCACTAAAAAAATGATTTTAATTGGTGGAACAGGATATACTGGAGAAATTAAAAAGGGTATTTTTTCTGCATTGAATTTCATTCTTCCTCATGAAAAAAATGTGTTATCCATGCATTGTTCTGCAAATATTGGAGAAGGTGGTGATACCGCAGTGTTTTTTGGACTATCAGGAACTGGAAAAACAACACTTTCGTCGGACCCAAATCGTCGCCTAATTGGAGACGATGAACACGGCTGGAGTTCAAATTCGGTATTTAATTTTGAAGGTGGTTGTTATGCTAAGACTATTGATTTATCTAGAGAAAAAGAGCCACAAATTTATGACGCGATTAAATTTGGAGCTTTATTAGAGAATATCGGCTTTGAAAACGAATCGTCAACACCAGATTATACCGATGGTTCAATCACAGAGAATACAAGGGTTTCTTATCCTATACATCACATTGATAATATTGCAGTTCCTTCTATTGGTGGAGCTCCAAAAAATATTTTCTTTTTGACAGCAGATGCGTTTGGAGTTTTACCTCCAATTTCAAAATTGACGACTGCTCAAGCGATGTATCACTTTATGTCAGGATATACGGCTAAGGTTGCAGGAACAGAAGTAGGAATTACAGAACCAACGACAACATTTTCTGCTGGATTTGGTGCTGCCTTTTTGCCTTTGCACCCTGCTAAATACGCAAAATTACTGGGTGAAAAATTAAACGGTTCGGGTATCAATGTTTGGTTATTGAATACGGGATGGTCAGGCGGATCTTACGGAGTAGGAAGTAGGATGAAATTGTCTTACACACGTGCTATGATTACTGCTGCATTAACTGGAAAACTAGATGCTGTGACTTATGATACACTACCAGTTTTTGAATTGTCGTTTCCAACATCTTGTGAGGGAGTACCTTCGGAACTACTGAATCCAAGAAATACATGGCAAGATAAATCAGCTTATGATAAAACTGCTGCCAATCTTGCCTCAAAGTTTGTAAAGAACTTTGAAAAATTCGCCGCAGAAACCAGTGCGGAAATTCTTTCAGCTGCACCAAAAGTCCTAGTATAGGCATCAACAAGTTAAATAATAAAAAGCCTCTTCGGAGGCTTTTTGTGTTTTAGGATAGACAATAAAAAAGCCCCAAAAAGGGGCTTTTCGAAATATGTAGGTTGATTTAACGCTTATGCATTGGTTCGTCAGAAACAGTCAACTTTTTTCTCCCTTTACGACGGCGTGATGCCAACACTCGGCGACCATTTTTTGTTGCCATTCTAGATCTGAAACCATGTTTGTTTCTTCTCTTTCTTACCGATGGTTGAAACGTTCTTTTCATTTGTATTAACTTTTAATCAATTTTGGGATTGCAAAGATAGTTATTTTTCTTTCTTTCACAAGTAATCTTAAAAAAAATATCATTATTCGAAAAAAATGTAAAAATCCCATATTCTGCTATTAATCTTAGTGAAACCACAACAGAATGAACTATTTTTGTATTCATCATTGTGGAGAAGCGAACATTGAAAGAGAAAATTAAGACAAAACCTAAGTTAAAACAAGCCAAAGGCTTTTTAAAATACCTGAAACCTTATGGTTTTACATTCTTTATTGGATGGATTTTTTTATTTCTTTCGACTTCAGCTGGATTGTTGTTTCCCTATTTAATGGGGAAATTGTTAGGAGCAACAAGTGGAAACATGTCGGAAAGTCAACTCAATGCGATTTCGCTTGAAAATGTAAATCAAGTTGCTTTGGCGTTATTTATTTTGTTTGGCTTCCAATCCTTGTTTTCATTTTTGAGGGTAGTACTATTTAATAATGTCACGGAAAATGCACTGCGCGATTTGCGAAATGATGCCTTTCAGCGTTTGATTTATATGCCAATGGACTTCTTTAACGAAAATAAAGTAGGGGAGTTGACGAGCAGAATTTCTAGCGATATAACGCAGATTCAGGAAACATTGAGGACAACAATTGCCGAGTTATTTAGGCAACTGATTATGATAGTGGGTGGAATCGTATTTTTACTTTTTATCAGTTGGAAACTTGCGCTCATTATGTTGGCAACTGTTCCAGTAATGGCCATTATTGCTGTTTTTTTTGGTAGATACATTCGCAAACTAAGTAAGAAAGCACAAGATTTCACGGCAGAATCTAATGGCGTCATAGAAGAAGCGCTAACTGGGATTTCCATCGTGAAAACCTTCACGAACGAATTATTTATTTTATCCAAATACAAAAAAGCAACTCAAGAAACGAGAGATTTGAATGTCAAAAGTGGAATTTGGCGAGGATTATTTGTATCGTTTATAATATTTTGTCTCTTCGGAGCAATTGTTTTTATCGTTTGGCAAGGCTTGTTAATGACACAAGGGAACAATCCAGAACTAAGCGCAGAGGGATTTTATCAATTTGTATTATTCACTATTATGATGGGAGCCTCAGTTGGATCTCTTCCTGATTTATATGCCAACTTTCAAAAGGCTGTTGGATCTACAGAAAAATTAATGGAATTGATTCAAAACGATACGGAAAAAGAACGTGCAAAAGGAACTTTCAAACCCACTCTTTCGGGAAATATTGAGTTTAAAGCAATTAAATTCTCCTATCCCCAGCGTTCGGATGTAGAAGTTATTAAAGATCTATCCCTAGAAATTAAAGAAAACCAAACTGTTGCTTTCGTTGGATCTAGTGGCGCAGGTAAAAGTACCCTTTCAAATTTGTTATTGAGGTTCTACCCCTTGAAACAAGGTCAAATTAAAGTGAACGGCACGCCTATTGAAGAAATAGATCTTCAACACTACAGGGAAAACATAGCAATTGTTCCTCAAGAAGTGATTTTGTTCTCCGGAAGTATACGAGAAAATATTCTCTTTGGTAAACCTTCAGCAACTGATCAAGAGGTGATGCATGCTGCCGAGCAGGCGAATGCTTTGGAGTTTATGTCTTCTTTTCCAGAAGGCCTAAGTACGCAAGTTGGTGACAGAGGAATTCAACTTTCAGGCGGACAAAAACAACGCATTGCCATCGCGCGTGCTATTTTGAAAAACCCTTCCATTTTAATCCTTGACGAAGCTACATCTGCTCTAGATTCTGAATCTGAAAGACTAGTTCAAGAGGCATTGGAAAAATTGATGAAAGGAAGAACATCAATTGTTATTGCCCATCGCCTTTCTACTATTCGAAATTCTGACAACATTTTCGTATTACAGCAAGGAGAAATAATTGAATCCGGAAATCATCAGGACTTGATACGAATGAAAGGTGTCTACGCTGATTTTGTTGCCTTGCAATCAATGAACGAGTCTTAATAATTTTTACCATGCAAATCGACCGTCTTCGTTTGGCCCAATTCGGGAATCTTGAGTTGCTTGCAAAGCAGGTGGTAGAGGGTTTTATTACGGGTTTGCATAAAAGTCCATTTCATGGGTTTTCAGTGGAGTTTGCTGAGCATCGATTGTATAATAGAGGTGAATCAACGCGACATATTGATTGGAAACTTTTCGGTAGAACAGAAAAAATGTTCACTAAAAAGTACGAAGAAGAAACCAATTTACGATGTCAGTTAGTGCTTGATATTTCTAGTTCTATGTATTTTCCAAAAGAAGGAATTTCAAAATTGGAGTTTTCAATGTACGCAGCGGCGAGTTTAATTGAATTGATGAGAAGACAAAGAGATGCTGTCGGATTAAGTCTTTTTCATGATACCCTTTCCATACAAACAGCGGCAAAATCGAGTATCTCACACCATCGATTTTTATATTCGGAATTGGAAAAGCATTTTCATTCGTACGATGAAAAAAATAAACGAAATACGAATACCACACATGTTCTTCATGACATTGCAGAATTAACACATAAGCGAAGTTTGGTAATTGTTTTTTCGGATTTTCTTGATGAGCCTAATAAAATAGATGAGTTGTTTCGCGGCTTACAACATTTGCGTCATAATAAACACGAGGTGATTTTATTTCATGTCTTTGATAAAACCAAAGAATTTGACTTTGACCTAGACAATAGGCCGTATAATTTAGTAGATATGGAAACAGGCGAAAAAATAACTGTTCAGCCTGCTGAAATTAAAAAACACTACACGGAAGGCATTCAACGTTACTTTAAAGAAATCGAAATGCGATGCGCTAATTTCAGAATAGATTTTATGCCAGCACCTATTGGTGAAGGCTACAATCAAATTCTGACAGAGTTTTTGATTAAGCGGCAAAAAATGAATTAAGATCTGTCGGCCATTGCCCGTTCGACACGTCTATTCATGACAGCAAAAAATAACGGTGGAATTAAAGCAAGTAACATCATTCCGGGATATCCCGTTGGCATGGTTGGAGATTCTTCATGTGATTCCAATAGTTGATAAGGGCGGTCGGCTTTATAGTGGTGATCAGAATGTCGACTTAATTCGAATAGAATTACCCTTCCAATAAGGTGATTTGAATTCCATGAATGCCAGCGTTTCACAGGTTCATAGCTACCATTTTCCCTTCTCTTTCGAACCAATCCGTAATGCTCAATGTAATTTACAGTTTCCAACAGTAATATTCCGATACCTGCAACCCACAAATAGGCGATGAATGCTTTTTGCCCGAAAAAACTGAAAATAAAAACTAACCATAACACATGAAGTATTGAATAAATAATCATCTTATTTCGCAAGCTGAATAAGGATTTTTTCATTATTTTCATCCGTTGCGCTTCAATTTGCCATGCCTGGAAATAACTACCGAAGTGCGATCTAATCCAAAAAAGATATACGATTTCATTTTTACGCGCCGTGGCCGGATCGTTGTATGTTCCAACATTTGTATGATGTCCCCGATTGTGATAAGGCAAAAAATGATTTTCCAAAGACGTGAATAAAAGTGCCTCACCAATAAGTTGTTCCCACCTGTTTGTTCGGTGACCAAGTTCATGACCCAAGTTAATCCCTATGATGCCGCACATAGCTGCCATTGCACCAATTCGACCGGAGATGTCAACCGGATCTTGCCAATGCTCAACGTTTACTAAAAAATACAAAAGAAAAAACCATTGAATAGGTAACATGCAATATAGCAAGATATCGTAGAATTTGTCTGTTTCGGCGAGTAACCTTTCTTCTGCATCCAAATTATTTTCGTTTGGAGTTAAGACCAATTCCAAAAAAGGTATTATTGCGAAATAAAGTAATGTGGGAAGAAATGAAAGTATCCCTGAAGAATGAAAACTAATCCATACGCTGATGGGCAATGTGAAAATTGAAAGATATTTCAGTTTTTTCATCTTACAGTCTTTACAAATATACAAATTCATCGTGTTTACTGTACAAGATTACTTAAGCAAGTATCTTCATTTATTTTGTCGTACCTTTGCACCTCTTTATGGCACACAAGTCAGGATTTGTAAATATTGTAGGTAGTCCAAATGTTGGTAAATCAACCTTAATGAACCAATTAGTTGGGGAGAAGTTATCAATAGTAACATCAAAAGCCCAAACTACTCGGCACAGGATACTTGGTATTGTAAACGATGAAGATTATCAAATTGTCTTCTCAGATACCCCAGGAGTGGTGAATGCTGCTTACAAACTTCACGAAGCCATGATGGAATATGTGAATGCTTCACTAAAAGATGCGGATGTATTGCTTTTTATCACGGATACTTATGAGTCTGAAATGAATCATAAGGAGACTTTGGATAAAATTAAAAAGTTGAAGGTTCCGGTATTATGTCTCATTAACAAAATTGATTTATCAAATCAGGAAAAGCTTACAGAAAGAGTAGAATATTGGCAAGAACAGTTGCCTACTGCTTTGATTTATCCGATTTCTGCCCTTCACAAGTTCAATATTGATCAAGTTTGGAATAAAATTTTAGAGCTAATTCCTGAAAGCCCTCCATATTATGATAAGGAAGAAATTTCAGATCGACCGATGCGGTTTTTTATATCCGAAATTATCCGCGAAAAAATATTTTTGCACTGTCAAAAGGAGATTCCTTACAGTTGCCAAGTAGAAATAGAGGAATATAAAGAGGAAGAAGCTATCGTGCGAATTCGTGCTTTAATTATTGTAGAAAGAGATTCGCAACGAGGAATTATCATTGGTAGAGGAGGAGAGATGTTAAAGCGAATTGGTCGAGAGGCTCGTATTGAAATGGAGAAATTTATCGGTCAGAAAGTTTACCTGGAGAACTATGTAAAAGTCGATAAAGACTGGCGTTCGACAGAGGCGAAATTAAAAAAATACGGATATTAAGTAATGAGTAATATAGTTGCCATAGTCGGAAGACCGAATGTAGGGAAGTCCACGCTATTCAATCGCTTAACGGAATCAAGAGATGCTATTGTTAAGGAAATAAGTGGTGTCACGCGCGATAGACTTTATGGAAAAGGAGAGTGGAACGGATATCAGTTTTCGGTAATTGATACAGGTGGTTATGCTACAACGAAAGAGGATATTTTTGAAGGTGAAATTCGCAAACAAGTTGAGATTGCTGTTCAGGAAGCATCTGTAATTGTATTCATGGTTGACGTAACAACTGGTATAGTTGAAATGGACGAAATCGTGGCGCAATTGTTAAGAAAAAGCAACAAGAAAGTATTTATTGGAGCCAATAAAGTGGATAATAACGACAGAATAGGGTTATCCTCGGAGTTTTACGCATTCGGATTGGGAGATGTCTTTGATTTATCTGCAACCAATGGAAGCGGAACAGGAGAATTGCTAGATGCCATTGTGGAATGTTTCAATAAAGAAGACGATTCTGTTCGTGAAGAAGATTCATTACCGAGAATTGCTATTGTCGGGAGACCAAATGTGGGGAAATCATCGATGGTTAATGCGTTAACTGGACAAGAAAGAAATATAGTTACGGATATTTCTGGTACAACTCGCGATTCCATCCATACGCGTTACAAGGCTTATGGATTTGATTTCTTATTAATTGATACCGCTGGTATTCGTAAAAAAGCAAAAGTTACAGAAGACATTGAATATTACTCTGTTTTAAGATCAGTGCGAACAATAGAAAATGCTGATGTTTGCTTATTCATGATTGATGCGGCTGAAGGAATACAAAAACAGGATTTATCCATTTACTATATCATTGAAAAGAATTCCAAAGGTGTTGTGGTAATTGTAAATAAATGGGATTTAGTAGAGAAGGATCAAAACACAATGCTAAAATTCGAGGAGCAATTACGCAATCAATTGGCGCCATTTAACGATGTCCCCATCATTTTTACGTCCACACTTTCAAAGCAAAGAATTCATAAAGCTTTAGAAAAATCAATGGAAGTTTTTGAAAATAGGGTTAGGAAAATTCCAACGAAAGAGTTAAATGATGTGATGTTGGATATAATTAATGCAACACCTCCTCCAGCGATGAAAGGTAAGTATATTCGAATAAAGTTTGTTCAAATGCTTCCCACGCATGCACCAACTTTCGCCTTCTATTGCAATCTTCCTCAATATATTCCAGATTCCTACAAACGGTTTTTAGAGAACAGGTTAAGAGAAAAGTTCAACTTTGAAGGAGTTCCTTTGAAATTGTTCTTCAGAAAGAAGTAGCTTAACGTATCAGGTTGATGTGTCCAGTTACCACAACTTTCTCGTCCGTTTCTTTCGGCTTGTATCCGTTTTTCCAAGTATAAACGCCGTCAGGACATTTTGTTCCTTTACTTCCATAGGTACCATCCCATCTTTTAGATGCATCGTGACTTTCCCAAATCACTTCTCCCCATCGATTAAATACGTACAAATCAAAATTAAATGGATCAAAGCCTTGTGTGAATACAGGTCCCCAAGTTTGATTGTATTCGTCTTGATCAGGTGTGAACGAGTTAGGCACATAGAAAATCGTCTGCTCTTGAAAATTAATAGTAATACTTGTTTGGTCCGAACAACCCAATGCAGAAACAGCTGTTAAAGTTACAACAACACCTCCTTGTAAGTTAGAATAAAAGTGTGAGGTGGATTCTTCTGTCGAATTTGTGTTATCTCCAAAATCCCAACTATAATTCACCGCGCCTTGAGAGTTATTAGTGAAATTTACAGTCTCGGAGTTACTCGTAAATATTGATGGATTTGCTGTAAAACTAGCAATTGGGTCGGCTTCTACACATACAAAATTTGATTCTATCGTAGTTGAAGTACAGCCTTGAGAATTAGTTGCGGTTAATTGTATTGTATAACATCCTGATTGATTAAAAACGGAGGTTAACGAAACGCCATTTCCTATATTGGTACCATTTGCAGTCCATTGATATTCAATTCCTGGTAGATTCGTTGCAGATAAGGTAGCAGTATGCGGTGCACATCCATTCGGATTGTCAACTTGAATTGGAATTGATGGGAATTGAATTGGTGCTTGTATACTGAATGAACTACTTGGAGCTGATGTACACGATCCATTTCCGGCAGTTACAGTATAGCTGGTTCCAGCTGTCATACCTGAAATTACTCCCCCTGCACCAGCTGTTGGACCTGTTGGCGAAAAGGTATATGTCAGAGCAGCATTGTAATTCGTTATTGTTGCTGTACCATTACTTGAACAGGTTGCAGGTGTAGTATTAATCGTTGGTACAGCGGGCGTTGTTAATTGAGCAGCAATACTAAAAGAAGCACTCGGAGCAGAGGTACATGAACCATTTCCAGCAGTAACAGTATAATTTGTCCCTGCGGTCATTCCTGAAATTGCTCCGCCAGCTCCTACTGTTGGACCAGAGGGAGTGAAGGTATAGGTTAATGTTACATCGTAATTTGTTATAGAAGCAGAACCGTTTGCAGAACACGTAGGTGGAACAACTGAGGTTATAGGAACAGTCGGTGTTGCTAATTGAGCTGCAATACTGAACGAAGCACTCGCTGCTGAGTTACATGATCCATTTCCAGCAATTACTGTATAGCTAGTCCCAACGGTCATTCCTGAAATAACTCCCCCTGCACCAGCCGTTGGCCCCGATGGAGTGAAGGTATAAGTCAAAGAAGCATTGTAATTCGTTATTGTTGCTGTACCGTTACTTGAACAGGTTGCAGGTGTTGTAGTAATCGTTGGTACCGCAGGCGTTGTTAATTGAGCAGCAATACTAAAAGAAGCACTCGGAGCAGAGGTACATGAACCATTTCCAGCAGTAACAGAATAATTTGTCCCTGCAGTCATTCCCGAAATTGCTCCGCCGGCTCCTACTGTTGGACCAGAAGGAGTGAAGGTATAGGTTAATGTTGCATCGAAATTT
>JACCDI010499840.1_pt1 | contig 17336 bp, 15 predicted proteins | sample 7442791 | NCBI WGS metagenome assembly JACCDI01 (sample SAMN15323434, study PRJNA562643) | freshwater metagenome | isolation source: river surface water | place: USA:Blue River Watershed | collected 2017-08-15 | reverse complement strand
GTATCACTTGTAAGTGGATATTCACCCAATGTACTTAAATCAGTGCTTTATAATACAACAGTTACACCAGAAGAAACAATGATGAATGCGATAATGGACTCGCGTTATGATTTAATTCAGTAGGAACTATAACATGTTAAGGTTCCTACTCTACTTTCTTTTTTATCTTTTAAAAAATTAAAATATATAATTATATATTATAGAAAAACAAAAAAAATGGCTCAATTAAAAGAAAAAACTTTAGAAGAGTTAAAGAAAATGGCTTCTAAAAAGAAGATTGAAGGTCGTAGTAAAATGAACAAAGCGCAATTAATACGTGCTTTAAGTAAATGTACTAGTAAAAGTAAAAAAATGGTTGGCGGTGCTTTATCTGATCAAGAAATACAAGATTTAGTAAATAGAAATTATGTAAATAATCCTTTAACTTTTGCTGGAAATCGTCCTGTTATAAGTATTGTTTATCATACTATACAACGTAATAATATACCAGAAAACGTGTTAACTATAACTTATATAACTACTGAAGGAGACGTAAGGCCTTTTACAATATCTCCAAATAAATTAGTTATGCATAATAATCATCTTTTATTAGATGTACAACTTAGACGACCAGGAGTACCAACACAAGTATAATTTAATCATCTAACGGTTACAGTAACCCTAAGATTTAAAATGGTTGTGTCATTTTAAATCTTCAAGGGTGTAAATCTTCAAAGATGTAAAAAATGAATAATCTTTCGTATAAATTTATTAAATAAAATAGTAAAATATTATATAAAAATATAATATTTTAAAAATAAAAATGAATCATTCAATGATTATAAATATGATTGAAAATAAAAGTAATATATTAATAACTGGAGGATGTGGTTTTATTGGATCTAACTTTATTAATCATTTATATGATAAATTATATCAAAATCATTTAGAAAAATCTGAATTAAATCAACTTAAACCTAACTTTCATATTTATAATATTGATGCTTTATATTATTGTGCTTCAACTAATAATGTAAGAGCTGATGTACAAAATTCTGGTCATTACACATTTATTAAAGGAAATATTACTTCATATGACTTAATTTCTCATATTTTAGATCAATACAAAATTGATACCATTATTCATTTTGCTGCTCAATCTCATGTAGATAACTCTTTTGAAAATTCTCTTCAATATACCCAAGATAATATATTAGGAACACATACATTATTAGAAGCAACACGAAAATATATGAATCAAAATAATGGTATTTTTAAACGTTTTATTCATATTTCAACAGATGAAGTATATGGAGAATCAATGTTAAATGATGAAGAAGATAAAAAAGATGAACAATCTATATTATGTCCAACAAATCCATATGCGGCAACAAAAGCAGGTGCTGAGCTACTAGCTAAATCATATTATTTTTCATACAAAATGCCTATTATCATAACGCGTTCAAATAATGTATATGGACCCAATCAATATCATGAAAAACTAATACCACGATTTATTAAGTTATTAAAAGAAAATGAAAAGGTAACAATACAAGGTAATGGGGATAATGTGCGCTCTTTTTTACATGTAAATGATGTATCAAATGCTATATTATTAATATTAGAAAAGGGAATGATTGGTGAAATTTATAATATAGGAGGTGATGATGAAGATGAATATACAGTATTACAAGTAGCACATTTATTAATAAAAATGATTAAAAATAATGAAAATAATGCTTATGAAGTTGATGATTTTATTACATATGTACCAGATAGACCATTTAATGATAAACGATATTATATATCGAATGATAAGGTTAAAAAATTGGGATGGAAAAAGAGTATAGATTTTATAAATGGTTTAGAAGAGTTAGTTCATTTATGATATGAGGAAGGATAACCTCTATAAACAATCCTTTTTATATATAATAAAGTTAAAAAAGTCAATAAAGTAAAAATAATATTTTTATTTTTTTTTTGTATTTTTTTAATTTTTATTTTTTTTTAATATATATTTATTTATTTTTAATATATATTTATCTATCTTTAGCAAAAGTATAGAAGTTTACAAACGCACGGAATACATCAAACATGAAACTATTCATATACATTCGTTCAGTTTCACCATTACGTCTGACACCATAATATCGCTGGATGATTTCCATACGAGCAGCATTGTCATTACGTGACGTAGCAGAAATTTCATTACAAAATGAAATGATAGCACGACGAATATTTGTATAGTACAAAGTTCTGTTTCTAATATCGCTTTGGTACAACTCTTCAAGAGTCTTTCCAAAAATCATGTTTCTAGAAGTTCGTAATAGCCGTTCTTTCTCAACAAGTAAACGAGGAAGCTCTCGACAAGCTTCTTTAATACTACATCTACCATTAGATGTTGAAAACGCACAGCGTTCAAAAACAGTATCATTCGCAGTTCCAGCGAAAAATAGCAAGAAACCTTCGTCTCTTCCATTCACATCTTTTTTATCATTTCTCTTCATACTCTTGGGAATCTTATCGTGTTCAAACACGAAATCCGAAGGAATATAAGTAAGAGGATTCATATGTGATGATACTGAACTTGTTGGTGAACTCTTTACACTAGCTGTTTCAGTAACAAAAGCCGAAGCTCTTGAATTAACTGAAGCAGTAGGAGAAGCAATATTAGTAACCTTTTCTTCCGCTAATTTTTGAACAAAACGCTTGTTCAAAATTTCGGGTTGTCCAGAAACAAAATTAACGGGAATACTATCACGTATACGCTGACGTTCCTCTTCTTCAAGAGCACGTTTCGCGCGTTGTAACTTCATAGTTTCCTCACGGTCCTTTCTATAAGCTTCTTCGTCAAAATCTTCATCTTCATCAATCCATGATTCATGAGGAATGGTATCACAGTAATGATTATAGATATTAATATCTATTTCATTAATATAATCTTCCATATCAAGATAACGTAGAGCATAAAATACACCAAAGAATGGTGTTAGAACGCAATTAACATATTCCTTAATATCACTCTCATCAAGACCCATTGAAGCGATAGCTTTAATAATGTTATTTTGTTTCATAGTCGTTAGACTGTGAATCGCCATAACAAGATTCTTAGTAGCTACGCAAGCTTCAAGATTTGTGTATTGATGATTAAGAGATGATACTCCATCATTAATTTGTAACAAAGAACCGATATGGTAAATGTTTTGAGTATATTTATTATCTTTCTTATTTAGTACGCTCTTAAGCATATCAAAATAATAGTTAAAATACATATAACTTTCATCATTAGCCTCCATAAATTCTGTGTGATATACACCATTAATTAAAGCTTCGAAAGCTTCAAAAATGGTTACATCATTAAGCTGAGAATCATCTTTAAAAGTAGATACTGGTTGAAATAGCCAACTATTCTTCTTTTCTTCACTTATCATGTAGAATAGAGAGTTTACGCCATCTAAAGTTCGGTAATCAGGATAATCATGATCATCGTTCATATCACTCCATGAAGGATTGAGTAGAAACCGAACATTTCGTAAATACGAGTTTTTCATTAGCCTTTCATATTGACCATCGTCATTTTCGTTGATATATTTAATAGACAAATGTCTACCATATTCAATGAATGAATTGGTAAAAATATCAAGAACGTTCTTAACACGTGTAAAAGAAATCATTTTACGACTTCCTTTTTCAATTGTGTTGGTGACTGGAGTACTAATAGTACGACTTTCTTTTTCAATTGATACTTCGGGAGCAACAACTTCACTTGTTTGAATATTCATCATTGACTTTGAACGGTCAGTTGATGAATTTTTAGCAGTTTTGTTAGAATGTTTACTCTTAATCATTTTGTTAGTATTTAGATTTAGTATACGTTAATTAAATTAAGGTTTACTAATAAATACTACAAAAGCAAAAGTATAAGTTCGCTGGAAAATAATCCAATAAATAAAGTACGCTTTTTAAAGAATATAATGATAAAAATCAGTATACTCTTCAGATATTTTAGTTAGTTTTATAATAAAGTATCTTATATTTTAAAGTGTAAATTTTTTTATTTTTTTAATAAAATATATTTACGTTAAGATATTTTCTTTCTGAGGATGTACTTTTTTAGAATCTAATTTTTTATTTTTACAAAAATCATAAACTTCTTTAACTTTAATAAAAGGATATGTAATCATTGTAAAAATAATTAGTACTGGGATAAGCTTATATTTATTTTCTTGATAAAAATCATTAACAAATTTCTCATCACGTTCACGTTTTCTATTTTCCCAATAAGCATCTTCTTGAGCTTTACTTATTTTTTTAGGTCTAATAGTAAGTTTACGTTTAATCATTTTATATATGTAAAATCGTATTAAAATAAAAATAAAAATAATTATATTTTATAAATATAAATATAAATACTATTGTTTATAAAAATCATTTTTTTATAATATAAAAAATAAAAAAGTAAAAGATATTTTATTTAATATAAAATTAATATTTTTATATTAATTTTTTTTACCAATTTTTATTACTAGTTTGGTTGAATTATTTTCTTTTTTATCAGATTTTAAATCTTTAATTTTAATAGTTTTCGTAATTTCACCTGTACTAATATCTTTCGTTTTAATAACTTCTTTCTTTACTTCTTTTTTTTCTTTTTCTTGAACACGTTCCGTACGAATTTTAAATGTATTTTTAACATTATCATTTCGTTCAATACCTAATTCAATCATAACTTCAGAAATTGTAAAATCCATTTTGTATCGCTCTTTTAATGCCCATACAATAGTATTTACAAATTTTTCTTGATTACAATCTTCTTCAATTCGAATTTCTTCATAACCATATTTGTTACTAATAACACCACCTTTACTCAATAATTTACTCTTTTCTTCCAAAGAAAGATCTTTAACTTTGTAAAAAAGCTCTTTTGTTTTTGGTGGTTTTGGAATATTTATTTTCATTCCATAACGCTTTCGTAACGCAATTAAATCAGCAATACCTCGTGGGCGATTTCTCATAGCACGACGTATAATATCTTGTGGTAAAATAGTACTTTTAATACCAAGATAATACATATGATGTTTTCCAAAAGCATAAATTTCTTCCCACTTTCGAACACCATACTCCTGAGCCCATTTATCATAATATTCTTCATAATATTCACGACGCAATTCTTTATCTTGTGTATTAATATAACTAAAGTCATAAATACCTTTACTATTTTCTTCTTTATGTAAATTATTTTCATAAAGTTCAAATTCACGAAGCATTTCATGAAATGATGTATCATCTTCTTTACAAAAGATCATAAAATCAAAATCATTATTAGCCCGATGACCTAAAAAGTATAATATAGTTGAACTATAAAATAATGTTCTATGACGTTCTTTTACATGTACATATTTATTAATACTTTTAATAAAATTATTCATTTTATCCCAGCAATTTTTATTATCACTTTTTAAATAAAATTTCAAATCTTGTTTTTCTAAAAAATCAAGTGAATTTTTATTAAAAAATAATGAAGCACAAATCCATTGTTCTTCTTCATTTTTGGGTACATATAACAAATAATCATTATTTGCTTCTTCAATTAAATTATAGAAATTATTATTTACTTTTCGTGGTAATAATATTAATACACTTACTTTTATCATTGTATTATTTTCCATATTTTTAAAATCTGAAAAATGTGTACTATAACTATCAAAATAGTTTAAGTAATCATTAATATGATTTAATTGATGTCGATAATATAGCAATTGATAAAAAGCTTTAATTACATTTGATTTAGATAATTCAATTTCTTTGATACCATATAAAATATAATCATTTTGATATTTTTTTTTGTAAAAATCAACAAAAGCACTTTTTTTATCTTTATTAAAAAGAATTAATGTGTTTAAATCAGAATAAATACGAATAGCATTTAAAAATAAATCATCTTCTTCATAATTAAATGATGTAATTACATTTGTTTTACTATTTAATTTATTTTTTAAATAAACATAAGCAAGATTATCTTTACATTTTAAATCACTATAATTGTATTCAATAGCATTTAATAAATCTGATGGTTTTTGAATTATCATTTTATTAAATTATTAATATTTAAAATTATATATCTTTTTACTTTATTTAAAAAAAATAATCATTTTTTATATATTTTTAAAAAATAAATTTTTTTAAAAAATACTTTACGTTATATGATTATAAAAAAATTGATTATATAATATATATATAAATATTTATTAAAAAATATTTTAAATAACTAAATACTCTTTACGTACTACTATTTTATTACATTATGATTCAAACAGTTGATTATGATGAAAATGCGTCTACGAGTAATGTAAATGATGAAATGATTCATGATATAATTGATGATATATATAATGATATTAATAATAAAAATGTGCTATCTATTTTTGAAGAATCATATAAATCTTTTATTGATTTTCTTAAATTTAATGTATTAATTGAAAGAACATATGATTTGGATGAAAATATTAACAAATATAGTAAATTATATATTAATTTATTATACGGTGTAATATATGATAAAGCTTCATATGAAGAAGAGTTATTAAATGATTTTATTAATGATGAAGATGGTACTTTTTTTGAATTTTACAAAAATTATACTCCATCTAAAAATATAACTATTGTATCTGATTTAAATAGTATTCATTCTGAATTAAATGATATAGAATTTTCTTTACAAAACTTAAATGTTTTAAAAGATTATGTTTTAAAATTTGCTAATTTATATATTATTTTAACATCTGAATATGATTAAAGTAAATAATTATATAAATATTATAAAAAAAAAATAAAATTATTTTGAAATTGATTTTGATTTCGATTTACTTTTGCTTTTAGAAACGGATTTTTTTAATTTACTATTATTTTTCTTTTTTTCATTTTTATTAGTATCATTTTCTTCCATTTTTAATTCGAATTTTAATAATTTATTATTTGAATTATTTTTAACAAAGTTCTTTTGTATTTCTTCAATACTCATTATTATATGATAACGCGTTTTTAATGCCCATTGTATTGTTTTATAAAATTTTCCCATATCAATAGGTTCATTTATTTGAATTTCTTCAATATTATGATTCTTTTTTAATATACCTCCTTTTTTAATTAAATTATTTATTTTATTTTTATTTAACTCTTTTACTTTATAAAACATTTTTACAAATTCTAATGGTGCTGGTATTGTAAATTTAAATCCATATTTTATTCGCAATGCTATTAAATCAGCTAATGAACGCGGTCGCGCTCGTAATCGTCTTTTAATAATATCCATAAATATTGTTGTACTTTTAATTCCCAAATAATACATATGATATTTTCCATAAGCTCGCACTTCATTAAAATCTTGTGCACCATATGTTTGAGCCCATACATGTGTATAATCATTATAAAAAGGTTTTTCAATATTCGCATTTCCTGAATTGATATATAAAAAATCATACATTCCTTTTGGATTTTCATTTATATGTTTTTCATTTTCAATTTTCTCAAATTCACGAAATCGAGCATAAAACTCTGGTTCATTTGGTTTACAATATATCATTACATCAAAATCATTATTTGGACGATGACCTATAAAATATAATATTGTTGAACTATGAAACATTAATCTAAATCGCGAATCTATGGGTAATATATTATTCATTGAATTACGAAAATATTCCATTAAATCCCAATTTTTAATATGTTTATTATGTAAATAATATTTTAAATCTTGATATTTTAAAAATTCTATTGAATTTTGATTAAATAACAATGTAGCTGAAATATATGACTCTTCCGCATTTTGTGGCACATATTTCACATAATTATAAGTATACTCTTCTCTACTTGTTACATTTAACTTTAATTTTTTTTTAATAATTACTTTTATATATATATCTTTATTGTAAAAAATTTGAAATTGTTTTAAATCGTTTTTATAATAATTAAAAAAAGTTGAAAATGTTTTTTTTAAATGGCGAGTATAATACATTTGATACACAAATTTCATTAAATCATTTTTCACGTGTGCATTTATTTTTATACTTTTTATTCCAATTACATCTTTTTCTAATTTTATAGGTATGATATCTTCTTTTAAAAAATATACTTCAAAAGTATAATCATTTGTTTGAGTTAAAGCATTTAAAAATAAATCATCATAATCGTAATCATTTTCATAAATAATTGGTTTATTTTCTTTTAATTTAGAATCTAATTTTTTTATAAGATCTTTATTTTCATAATTTAAATCTTTATACACTTTTTTAATATATTTTGTTAAATTATTTTTTTTAGAACTACTCATAATAATAGTATTGTACTATTATTATAATTGATAATTATTTTTATAAAAAATAATTAATAAATTAATTATTAGGAATATAGTACTCATTAAATTTACTCATAAATGTATCAGTATTTATAGGGTTTTTTTTATTTTTTTCTTCTCTTGTTGCTTTTATGTTTTCTATTACCCGTTTGATAATTTCTTCACTTTGTGTTTTTTCATATTTTGTAGATCCATTATTTTTTTTTAATCCTTGTACATGTTTTAATAATGCTCGCGGTGTAAATTGTAATGTGGGTTTTGCTGCTGCTCTTCTTTCTGCTTCTGCTCTTCTTTCTGCTTCTGCTCTTCTTTCTGCTTCTGCTATTCTTTGTTCTTCTATTGCTTTTCTTTCTGCTCTTGCAGCAATATAAGTTGTAGCATTATGAATAAGAGCTGTATAATTAGAATTATTGCGAAATTCTCCCGAATGTTTTGATTTAAAATTTTGTAATTGACTACTTATATTTATATTAGGATTATTATTCATAATTTGACGTATTTTACGTATATTTGTTTTATAACTATTCATTTTTTCGGTTGCTCTTCTTCTATTATTTTCTTCTTGTGCTCTACGAGTTGCGTTAGCAGCATTTCTTTCTTCTCTTTTAATCTTAGCAATTCTATTTAATTCTTCTTTTGTTATATCTTTTATATATAATGATTCTGGAATTTTTGTATTTGTAATATTATTTCTAAAATTATAATCTTCTGGTAATAACATATTATAATAAGTTTTAATCTTAATTAATAATTCGGTATTACTAATATTTAAATCTACAATTGGTTTTAATTCTTTTTCATAACTATTAAATAAATTTAAAATTGTATTTTTAATTATTTTTTTTATAATTATTGCTCCACGTAAATTATTTATCTTATTATCTCGATAATATATATCTGAGAATATATCTAAATAGATTGGTATTATATGATTATGATTGTTTAATATATTAGCACTTTCTTTATAATTTTGACGTATATTTATTTTTTGTCCAGTCTTTATCCTAAAATTTTTAAATTTATAATTTAAATGTTCATTTATGTGATTATCCATTAAAATACCACTAAAATTTAATTCATTAAAATATAAATTATCTTTATTATATGGACCATCAATAAATAAATCTGTTTGTGTTGAATAACTTTTATTTTCACTATCAATAACAATAAAATTATGGCTATGTAATATTCGTAATATTGAAGAATATAATGCTACTATTTGTATTTTTTTACTTTTTTCATAATCATCAGGAACTATATTTAATAATGTTTTATAATTAAGCTTCATAGCATCAGTACTATATGTTTTAACTTTACTACTTGAACCATATGTATTTTGATAATAACGAATATTATCTATTCTAATTCCTTTATTTTCTAAATAAAAAATAATCAAATATAATTTTTTTAAAGCTGTTATCATTGAAAAATGGTCTAATGCTCTTTCAATCGCACTTGTTATTGTATCAAATTTTACTTGTGTATTATTTATATTTTTTTCTATAGTATTTATATTATTATTTGGAGATAAAGCAAATATTACTCCAAATAAATCAATTATATTTTCAACTAATGTATAAATATCTGATATTTTAAAATCATTGTGAGGTTTAAAATTATCACCATATCTTGCATAAAGGCATCTTTTTATAGTAGATTTAATTATATTATACTTTTCATGATTTATATTTGATGATAATATACTATTTAATTTAGCAGCGAAATCTTGTAATCTACCAAAACATGAAAAAGATGAATGTGGATATCTAATATTTAAAAATTTTGATTGAGGTACTTTTCGTTGTGTAATTCGCTGTACACTCCCAGGAACTGATACTGTTTCATATTCTATTACGTTATTTAAATATTTTTTATTTATACCCATACGAGCCATTTTTATATATTATATTATATATAGATAAAAAAAATGAAAATAAAATAATTTATAATAAAGTTTTATATAAAGATATTATATATTATTATATCTAATTTACGATAATGGAAAATTCTTTTTTTCAACTTACAGAAAATGAGTGCTACTTTTTTTCTTACGGTACATTAAATATTGATTCATTATCAAATATTTTTAAACGAGAACGTAACTCAATATTATATCAAAATTGTGTTTTACATAATTATTGTAGAATATTTTGTAATGAAAATATTGTTTCAATTCATCAAGATAATTATTCAGTTTATGGTATAGTTATTAAAATTACAAAAAATGAATTAAAATTATTAGAAAGATATCATGAAAATTATTCTTTACATACAGTTAGAGTTAATTATACATCTTGTATTATAGATTCTATTAAACTTATTGTTAATGATGATTCTTCTGTAAATTTTAAAGAAGTAGATAATGAAATATTAACACCATATGTATTTATATATGATAATTATATAAACAATAATTTAATTAAACCAAGTAATGAATGTATTCAACAAATTCGTAAAATGTTTGATGATAGACATTTAATTGAAAAATGTAAAAAAATAAAAATGAGATTATTTTGTGTAGTAAAAAATAATATTGAAATAAAAGAAGAAGAACAAAATAAAGTTGCTTGTATTTTACATAATGTTGTTTTTTATTATCCAAATGTTTCAAATGAAGAAATTCGTTTAATTGGTTATGAAAATATTTAATTAAATAAAATATTATAAAAAATTATAAAAATAATTTACAATAAAGTTTAATATAAAGATATTAAATATTATTATATTCAATTACAATAATGAAAAATTCTTTTTTTCAACTTAATGAAAATGAATGCTACTTTTTTAGTTACGCTAATTTAAATATTGATTTACTATCCATTATATTAAACCGTGAACGTGACTCAATTTTATATCAAAATTGTATTGTACGAAATTTTGTTCGTATTTTTTGTGTAAATAAAGATAAGAATTCGATTGCTTCAATCCATTATGACCCTGATTCATCTGTTTATGGTATTGTTGTTAAAATAACTTATGATGAACTGGATTTATTAAAATCATACCATAAAAACTATACTTTAAAAAATATTCGTGTTCAATATACATCATCTAATGTACAATCTACAATGATTGTTAAAGAAGATTCTAAAATATTATTAAAATATATTGATAGTGATTTATTATTACCATATGTATTTATATATGATGATTATATAAATAATGATAAAAGTTTACCATCTGAAACATATATTTCTGAAATTCGTAAAATGTTGAATGATAGAAAAAAGATTGAAAATACATCATTTCAAAAAATAATGATATTATGTATAACCAATATATTTGCTAATACTGATAAATACTATCATTATTATTATTACGATATAAAAAGTGAAAGTTTTAAAAATATTGAATATGATGAATCTAATGAAAAAATTGTAATATTAGGTTATGAAAATATTTAATTGATTATAAAAATATTTAATTAAATAAAATATATATTATAAAAAATAATATAAAAATAATATATCATAATATTATCTGAATTTATTGAATTTTGATTATCTTTTAGAACTAATAAGATTTTTATATTTTTTAGATTGTAAAGTTTGATTAAAATATTTTATAAAATTACCACCTTTGATTTGGCGAATACTTTTATTTTGTTCCTTTATATTACTAAGTGTTAAATCAACAGCAATATTTTTATAAATATTTTTCATATGTTCATAAGCAGTAAGGCTTTTTATATACGCTTGTAATTGTCTTTTTTGTAATTTAATGTTTTGATTAGCTATTGCCGCAGCAGCGGATTGACTAGCTAAAGTAGCACGACGTTGAGTAATAATATCTTCTTTATTTGATCCTAATTTATAAGCATTACCATAAAGAGTTGTTGCTTGTTTAACATGGTTATTAGCTCTTTTACAAAGCTCATTATGAGGATATTTTATTGATGACAAACATTTAACAAAATGTAATTTTTTAGAATCTCTATTAGTAGTTTCATATTTCGTTTTCATATTTTCAGATTTACTTAATAATGAATTTATAAGACGTCTAATATTTGCGTTATGAGTATTTTTAGTTATTAATTTAACTTGCTTCATACTTGTTTTTACATTACTAACAGAAGTATTTAAATTTTTAATAGCACTTGTAACTGTCTTTGTAAAAATATCATCTGGAATAATATCTTTTATAAATAAATGTTTAGGAATAATTAAAGTATCATGATTATAATTACTATTATTTTGTGAAATATTTCTACCATTATTAATTTTAATTGAATTTAAAAAATATGTATTACCAATATTTAATAATGTTGCATCATTTATTCCATATAATCCATTTACATGGTCATAATTATTAAATAATGTTAATATTTTATTTTTTATATTTGAAACATTTGTTCTATGATATTCACATTCATAAGTATTATGATATTTATAATGACTACTATTATTTTTATTTTTATGATATTTATTTGAAAATATATCACAATATATTGGTATTATATTTATATCTGTTTCAGATTCTGTTTCAGATACTAATACTTTAGATGGATTATATAACTCCCCTAATATAACTTTATTATTTTGAAACATATTTTTATTAGAATATTTATAATTTAATTTACAATTTCTAACATATTGATGGTTTTCTGGATAAAGATTCTCTAATTCAACATTTACTACTTCAGCATTTGCTGCTCCAGCATTTACTGCTCCAGCATTTACTGCTCCAGCATTTACTGCTCCAGCATTTACTGCTTCAGCATTTGCTGCTCCAGCATTTGCTACTTCAGCATTTGCTACTTCAGCATTTGCTGCTTCAGCATTTGCTACTGGAAGGTTAAGACTTCTAATTTTATCTATGAATGTAAGGTTATTTGTATTAAATAAATCTGTTTGAGTCGTAATATGGAATACTCCATCTTTTTGATACTCAATACTAAAATTATGACTATGATAAATTCTTAATATAGATGAATATAATCGTAAAATTTGAATATCAATTTTTTGTTCTTTAGTTAAAGCTGTCAATTCTGGTTGTGTAAAAGCTGAGTTAATATCAATCTCTATATTATGTTTATACAAAGGTTCCTTTATAAATGTTTTTATATTATCAGAGGGTTGTGGATGTGAATTTTGATAATATCTTATATTATTTATTCTAATATTTTTATCTAATAATAACTTTACAAAAATATATAATTTTTTTAAAGCAATTATAAGTGAAAAATGATCAATCGCACGTTCAATTTCTTTTTGAAGCACTTTGTGATCCCATTTTATTCCATTTATAATATCTTTAAAAACTTTATATAATTGGTTTGATAATTCTTGTAAATTTTTAATTTTAACACTTACAGCAGATTGTGATGATTCTAAATTATCACCATATCTAGCATATAAACATCTTTTAATTGTATTTAAAATAATTGTATTATAATTTTCTCTTTCTCTTTCACGATATCTATTTATGTATGCAGTTAAATTATCACTAAACTTTTCAAGTCTTGAATAACATGAAAGTGTTGTATGTGGATATGATTTTTTACAAAATTTTTCAGGAACTCTTTTTCCATTTACCATTGTAAATTCTATTATTCGTGGTTCATTATTTGTAGTAAAAGATATATAATTTATTTTTGGTTCGTTTTGCATCTAATTAAATATAACTATTTTATATAAATAAAAAAAAAAATGAAAATATTTATACTTATATTTTTAAATTATATAATATTTATTAAATTATATAATATTTAATATATTTATTTACGATAATGGATATTTTATTTGAAAAAAATACTGAAAATGATTGTTATTTTTTTAGTTACGCTAATTTAAATATTGATTTACTATCAATTATATTAAATCGTGAACGTAACTCATTTATTTATCAAAATGGTAAACTTGATGGTTATGCTCGTATATTTTGTGAAGATGAAAATAATAATATTATAGCTTCTGTTTATGAAGAATATAACTCAAATACTTATGGAATAGTTGTAAAAATTACAAAAGATGAATTAGAAATATTAAAATCTCATCACAAAAATTATACTTGTAAAAAAATGTATATAAGTTATACATCAAGTAATGCTGGTTATGAAAAAATTATTAAAGATAATGAGATAACTCATCGTTCTATTAATCACATTTGTACATATCCATATATGTTTGTATATAATAATAATTGTATAAACGATAAACAAATAACACCATCTATAAAATATATTAACGAAATTCGTAATATGTTAAATGACCGTAAAAAAATTGAAGATTGTAAAACAAGACCAATTAAATTTCATTGTGTTAAACATATGTGTATTGAAAAAATATATAAAGATGACTATAATGAAGATTTTTTTAGAATGTTTAGACAAAATAAAAATTATTCAAAAGATGATATTCATATTATTGTTATTGGATATGAAGAAATTGATTATGAATAATAATATTAAAAAATATTATAAATATAAAAATAAAGTGTTAAAATTTATAATAATAAAGTATATTAAGTACTAAAAATATATATGTTACTAAAAATTAATATTTATACCATAATTTTGGTATAACATTTTTTTAGCATTATGTTTATACATAGATATATATTGAATATCTTCATGTAGTTTACTACATAAAAATATATAATCATCTTTCTTTTCATCATATTGAAGTATCATACTTTTTAGTAACGCATCAAATTTCTGATGATTATCATAAATATTTGATAATATATTTTGTAAATAATATACATAACTTTTTGGATTATATAATTGTAAAGCCTCTAATTGAAAACTTAATTGATTAATATTTAAACAATAATTATATAATTCTTGATATAATTCATCATAGTTATTTCCATATATATTACGCATTAATAGTTTCCAATCTTCAAGAATTGAAGTAGTATCATCTAATTCAAGATGATTTACAACGGATTCAATTAAATTATCAAAATCTTTATCTTTTTGAATATAAAAAGCATTTCTTTTCTGATGAACATGAGTACAATCTTCAAAATGACATCCATCATCTTTATATGGAATGAAAAATACATCAAATTTACATATATTTAAACGTTTACGTTCATTATGTAATTTGAAACATTTTTTATTTTTACAATATATGTCATCTAAACATAATGTATGTTTAATTTCTTTTATATATTTATTATTTACCATATTTTAAAATAATTATTAAATATATATATTTTAATATATATTTAAAAGAATAGTAACTATTATTTTAAATTTTATAAATCACTTTTTTTTAAATTATTTAAAAAAAGAGTTTAAAGATATTTGTTTATATTATAAAAGAATAAACGTAACTTAAAAATGAATTCTTTTTTTTCTTTAGAATCAAATGAATGCTATCTTTCTATTTACGATCATTTAAATATTACTTCATTAAGTAATATTATTCAACGTAATATTGAATCAATTCAATATAAAAATATACTTATGCGAAATTGTGTTCGTGTTTTTTGTGATAATTATGATAAAACATCAGTTGCTACATTATATAATGTTCCATCATTATCAGTTTATGGAATTGTAGTAAAAATAACGTATGATGAGTTAAATATACTAAAAAAATATTATACAAATTATTATTTAAAAAAAGAACGTTCTTATTTAACAGGCAATATGTATGAATATATTGATAAAAATGGAAATAAATATTTAGATCATTCAACAACATATGTAAAAAGTTTTATTTTTATACATAAAAATATACAAAATCCAAATAAAATTAAACCTTCTAAATTATATATTCAATCTATTCGTAATATGCTAAATGATAGAGTAAAAATTGAACCATATATAAATCAAAAACCGATTTCAATTTATTATGTAAAAAATAATAAATTATCTTTTGTTGATTATGAAGATTTTCATAATTAAAGATTTATTATAAAAAAAAAAATATTTACGTTACTTCTTTTTTTATATATTTATAAAAATGATACATAAAAGTAAATATAAAATATTAATAAAAGATCAAAATATAAAGATGTCCGGCCTTACGCCTTCGACATCTTCCAAGCGTAATCCTGAGGAAAGCGTGAAAGTAATTCGTCGTAGATACGATGAACTTGTCGCGATTGTAACTAAAATCCGTAATGAGTTTGATGCTCTTCGAGATTATGATACGCGCGTTAAAGCTGTTGATTTACTAAACAGTGCTAGCTATCATCTTCGTGAAGCTGAAAAGGTCGTTCTTTGCTCGTATTTCGAGCAAACGATTTTTTATGGTAACACGCTTAAAGACACGCTTCACAATATGGCGTATGCTGCGGCGTATTCTCAAGAAGCGCGTCGGTATATTCGAGGTTTTATGGATCCGCTTGATGCGGCGGTTAAAGAAACCGCTGCTGCGTGTCATTGCGCTTGGTGGTTACACCAAAAGGCGGATGATGCTTTAAGCGTGGCTAAGGAAAATGCTGAAATAGCGGCTGCGAATCTGGATACGGTTCTAAAATCATTTGGACCTGACTCTTATGCTGCTGAAGTATATGCGAAAGATGTTGCGCGAATGGCTGATGCTGTGGCTAAAACCACATCTGAGCTTACTGCTGCGACTGTGGCTGAAACTGAGGCTCATGCTGCGTATCAAGCTGCGAAAGCGGCTAGAGATGTATATAAAACTGAGACTATTGTGGCAGCGTGGGCTGCTTCCCGGGCTGCGGAAGGTATATAATAACTGTGTATAGTAAAAACAAAAAAACAAAAAGACCTATTTTTATATTCCTGAATAAGGTGTATCAATAAAGTGGATTTTTTTTATATGCTGTAAAATAGCCAAACGGTATAAATCCGTTACTCATAAAACAATAATTATTTAATTACTTCGTTACTTTATAACTTTTTACCTTTTCTAATAACTCTTTTGCTTCCATATTATTTTGAAAATGTTTGCGAACAGGTTCAATTATACTATTAATTGCTTTTGCTAAACTTGGTTTAACTACACTTGGATGTAACACTTTATTTTTATAATCTTCCGCAAATTTATCAAATTCTACATACTTTTCCATTAAATTTCCATCT
>JACCDI010409936.1_pt1 | contig 17361 bp, 14 predicted proteins | sample 7442791 | NCBI WGS metagenome assembly JACCDI01 (sample SAMN15323434, study PRJNA562643) | freshwater metagenome | isolation source: river surface water | place: USA:Blue River Watershed | collected 2017-08-15 | reverse complement strand
GTGCAGACTCACGACAATGCTGTTGCGCTTGTTCACGTGCCGGCAGAACCACTCGATCTGGTCGGCATAGACGTTCGGGGTGGCCATCTCCACCGTGGAAGGCAGGTTGAAGATCACCTTCTTCTGCGGCGTGGGCTGCCACACCTCGGCCACAGCATTGCAGACTTCCACCGCGAATTCCGGCTCGGTGCCCGTGAAGCTCTCGGGCGAGTACTGGAAGGTCCAGTCGGTTTCCGGCGCCAGCTCGGCACAGCGCCGCACTTCCCGCGCGCCATTCACGGCGATCGCCTTGATGCCTTCCTTGTCCATCTTGAAGACCTTCTGGCGCTGCACCACCGACGTGGAGTTGTACACGTGCAGGATGGCCTTCTTCACGCCCTTCAGGGACTCGAAGGTGCGCTGGATCAATTCGGGACGCGCCTGGGTCAACACCTGCACCGTGACATCATCGGGGATGCGGTTCTCGACGACCAGGCTGCGCACGAAGTCGAAGTCCGGCTGCGAGGCGGCAGGGAAACCGATCTCGATCTCCTTGAAGCCGACCTCCACCAGCAGATCGAACATCACCTTCTTCTGCATCACGGACATGGGCTCGATGAGCGCCTGGTTACCGTCGCGCAAGTCCACACTGCACCAGCGCGGCGCCTTGGTGATGACCTTGTCCGGCCAGGTGCGGTCGGGCAGGGCCACGGGCGTGAAGGGAACGTATTTGCGGTGGTCGTACATGCTGCTCTCCAGAAAACGGCTGCGGGTTGCGATGGAGCATAGAATAGGGACGCACAAGGAGTGATTCCACCGCTTTTTCACCATCACTTTTCATTAAAACAGCCTGTTTAAACCATTATTTGTTTATTTTTTAGTGTTTATTACCTTAATATCTGCAATCAGCCCACCATTCCCCTTTTGCACAATGGCTCCGGAGGCCCCCCCCCTGTGGACAAACTCGACAAGCGCATCCTGCGCGAACTGCAGAGCAATGGCCGTCTGACCAATGCGGAACTGGCCGAGCGCGTAGGCTTGTCTGCCACGCCTTGTGCACGGCGCGTGAAACAGCTGGAGGATGACGGCGTGATCGAGCGTCACGCCATCCTGCTGAACGCCTCGAAGCTGGGCCTGAAACTGCACGCCCTGGTGCAGATCAGCATGGACAGGCACACGCCCGACCGCTTCGAGCATTTCGAGGCCGAGGTGCGCAAGCTGCCGGAGGTGACGGAGTGTCTGCTCATCACCGGGCAGTCAGCGGATTATCAGCTGAAGGTGGTAGTGCCGGACATGGAGGTCTATCACGAGTTCCTGCTCAATCGCATCACGCGCATCGAGGGCGTGGCGGACGTGCATTCGAGTTTCATCATGCGCAAGGTGATCGACACCACGGAGCTGCCCTTGAATCACATTCCGGACGCCCCGCGCTGAGCTCGCGACTCAGAAGAAGTGCTTCACCTTGTCCTTGTAGGAACGACTCATCTTGAGCGAGGAGCCATTGCTGAGGGTCAGGTGGAACTCGCCATTGATGTGGGACGAGACTTTCTCCACGCGCTGCAGGTTGACGATGGTGGAGCGATGCACGCGCTGGAAGATGCTCGGGTCGAGCTGGGCCTCCAGCTCCTTCATGGTGGTCCGCATGATGTGCGTCTGCCCGCCGACATGCACGCACATGTAATCGCCGGCCGCGTCCACCCAGTCGATGTCCTTGACCGGTACGAACGTAGTGGAGGACCCGTCCTTGATGGCCAGCCTGTCGGAGTAGTTGGCAGTGCTGCTGCCACCCAGCAGCAATTGATTGATGGCACCGCGCGACTTGCCGGTGAGCGCGATCACGATATCGAGCAGACGCTGCTTCTCCATCGCCGCCTCTTTGCGGGACACATGCTCCGTCACTTTGGCGATGGTGCGCTCCAGGCGATCGTCCTCCACGGGCTTGAGCAGGTAGTCCACGGCATTGGCCGTGAAGGCGTCCACGGCGAAAGCATCGTAGGCGGTCACGAAGACGATGGCGGGCATATTGTCCTGCTGCAGCCGCTCCACCACATCGAAGCCGGTGTATCCCGGCATCTGAATATCGAGAAAGACCAGATCCGGCGCAAGTTCGGCAATGGCGGCCAGCGCCTCCTTGCCGTTCTGACAGGAGCGCAACACCTTGATCTGCGGAAATTTCTCCAGACGCAGACTAAGGCCGCTGCGGGCCAGCGGCTCGTCATCCACGACGATGGTACGGATGCTCAGGCTGTCTTCATTCTGTTTCATAGGGAATATCAACCGTTACCTTGCAACCGCGCGGCACGCGCGGGGCGAACGTGAATGCGTGCCCGGCACCATAAATTTCCCGCAGACGATTGTGTATGTTTTTGAGACCAACGCCCGATGTACTCGTTGAACTGTCCGGCAACTGGCCGTTCGTGCCGGACACAGCGGGCCCGTCGTCTTCCACATGAATCAGCAGACGCCCCTGCTCCACCGCAGCGGTGATCTGCACCATGCCGCCGGCCTCGTTGCGCGCAATCGCGTGCTTGATGCAGTTCTCCACCAGAGGTTGCAGAAGCATGCTGGGCACCAGACCGCGCTCGGCCTGCGGGCTGATATGCAGGCTGATCTTCATGCGCTCGTCGAAGCGCACCTTCTCGATCTCGAGATACAGCTTGACCGAGGCGATCTCGAAGGCGAGCGGCACCTGGTCCAGAGGATCATTGTCGAGTGAATAACGCAGAAACTTGCTCAGGCGCGTAAGCATGGTGTTGGCGAGATCGGTCTCCCGCTGCAGCACCAGTGTCGAGATGGCATTGAGCGTGTTGAAAAGAAAATGTGGATTGAGCTGGTAACGCAGCATGCGCAGCTGGGCCTCGTGGGCGAGTGCCTCCGAACGCAGACTTTTTTCCTTTTCCACCTGAAACAGCTGGTAATACTTGATGCAGAAGTACAGAACACTCCACGACAGCAGCAAGGAGAACGAGAACGGCAGCAGGTCAATGAAACTCGACAGGCCGTAATCGGTGAGATCCACGACGCTGCCGACCTCGGTTTCAGTGATCAGCGCCTTGATGGGCTGCCAGATGAGCGAGGTCAGCAGACAGCCCAGCACCACGGTGGCGATGCGGATGCTGACCCGCATGTCCCAGACGAAGGCATAGGCGAAGCGCAGAACGGTGCTGAGCGCGACGCCCACCAGCGCATCGATGACGAATACGCCGGTGCGCTCCAGCATGTATTCGGCAGGCACGAAATTGAGATCGCGCATCACCAGCAGCAGCACCCAGGCGGTCCAGCCCATGAACTGGAGTATCCAGAACTGGGCTTGGCGATTGGGGCGAAGACTGCTGGCACTCATGGGACAGAGGTTCCGCGATGGCGCAAACAGCGCGCAGGGAAACAAGGCACCGCCGGGCAATCAGGGCCCGACGGTGCGCGTCTACATCAGGGCAGCAGAGCGGCGACTGCCTCGCGCTCTTCCACCAGCTCCTGTTCCGTCTTCTGCATCAGCGCACGGCTGAAGTCGTTGATCGCCAGGCCCTGGACGATGCTGTACTGACCGTTGGCGCAGGTGACGGGGAAAGAGTAGATCAGGCCCTTGGCGATCCCGTAGCTGCCATCGCTGTGAATGCCCATGCTGACGACCTTGCCGTGGGTGCCCAGAGCCCAATCACGCATGTGCTCGATGGCGGCGTTGGCAGCAGAGGCCGCACTGGACAGACCGCGTGCCTTGATGATGGCCGCACCGCGCTGCTGCACGGTCGGGATGAAGTCGGACACCAGCCAGTTCTGATCCACCAGGTCGACGGCCTTCTTGCCGGCCACGGTGGCGTGATGCACGTCCGGATACTGAGTGGAAGAGTGGTTGCCCCAGATCGCCAGACCCTCGACGTCGGTGGAATGCTTGCCGGTCCTGGCGGCCAGCTGGGCGACGGCACGGTTGTGATCCAGGCGTGTCATCGCGGTGAACTGACCGGGCTGCAGATCGGGCGCATTGCGGTAAGCGATCAGCGCGTTGGTGTTGGCCGGATTGCCGACCACCAGCACCTTCACGTTGCGGCTGGCCACATCGTTGATGGCCTTGCCCTGCACGGAGAAGATCGCGGCATTGGCTTCCAGCAGATCCTTGCGCTCCATGCCGGGGCCACGGGGTCGGGCACCCACCAGCAGACAGTAGTCGGCATCCTTGAACGCCACTTCGGGCTTGTCGGTCTGCACGATGCCGTGCAGCAGCGGGAAGGCGCAGTCCTCGATCTCCATGGCCACGCCCTGCAGCGCGCCCAGTGCCGGGGTGATTTCCAGCAGTTGCAGGATGACGGGCTGGTCCTTGCCGAGCATGTCGCCGGCGGCGATGCGGAACAGGAGGGAATAGCTGATCTGACCTGCTGCCCCGGTGACAGCGACGCGTACGGGTGATTTCATGGCGTTGTATTGGTCCTTGAGTGGGTGGGTGGATGTCGAATGGGGCGGGAGTATAGCAGCGCCCCGCGCGCCGGAGCGAGTCCTGCGGCAAGGCGGACAGCACCCCTGGCACAAGCCAGCGCTCAGTAGAGGAACATCGCATCCCCATAACTGAAGAAGCGGTAACGCTGGCGCACCGCATCTTCATAAGCGGCCAATACCCGGTCCCGCCCGGCAAGCGCACTGACCAGCATCAGCAATGTAGACTGCGACAGGTGGAAATTGGTGACCAGCGCGTCCACCACCGCGAACTGATGGCCGGGGTAGATGAAGATGTCGGTCTCGCCGCTGTACGGCTGCAGCCCGGCAGTCCCGCCGAAGCGCGCGGCACTCTCCAGCGTCCGCACGGAGGTGGTGCCCACGGCGATCACGCGCCCGCCCCGGGCCTTGCAGGCACGGACCTGCTCGCAGGTGGCCGCGTCGATCTCGATGCGCTCCTGGTGCATGCGATGCTCCAGCACGTTATCGACACGAATGGGCGCAAAGGTGCCCGAGCCCACATGCAGGGTCACGAAGGCCGTCTCCACGCCCTTTTCGCGGATGCGCGCCAGCAGAGGGTCGTCGAAATGCAGACCGGCCGTGGGCGCAGCCACCGCGCCGGGACGCGTGCCATAGACCGTCTGGTAGCGTTCGCGGTCCTCCAGGGCGTCCTCGCGGCGGATATACGGGGGCAGCGGCACATGCCCGAAAGACTGGAGCGCCTCGTGCACCACGCGATCAGCGGGAAAGGCCAGGCGGTAGAATTCGCCTTCACGACCGAGCACACGCAGCACCAGCCGCTCCCCCGCCGCATTGACGAACTCCAGCGTCGTGCCCGGCTTTGGCGACTTGCTTGCGCGCACCTGCGCCAGCACCTCGTGCTCGCTCGTCACGCGCTCGATCATCACCTCGATGCGCCCGCCGCTGGCCTTGTGTCCCAGCAGGCGCGCGGGTATCACCCGGGTATTGTTGAACACGAGCAGATCGCCGGGCTGCAGATACTCCAGTAGATCAGGAAACTGCCGGTGCTCCAGCAGGCCATCAGCGCGGCGCAGGCAGAGCAGACGACTGCCCGTGCGCTGTTGTGTCGGGTGATGTGCGATGAGTTCATCGGGCAGATCGAAGTGGAAATCGGAGAGCTGCATGCGTGGGGAATTCCGTTCATGGGCGAGAAAAGGCCTGCGAGTGTGCCCGAGCACGTTGCCAAAACCAAGTCTGCCGCCGCCTCGCCAAGGCCTGCACTGCCCCTCTCCATTGGCCTGCGAGGCAGGAAATTCGGCGCGTCCAGCCCCATTGCGCCCAAGGACTTTGCTGTTATAATGCCGGCCCTTCCTCGCTGCCGGAGTGGCGAAATTGGTAGACGCGCCGGACTCAAAATCCGGTGTTAGCGATAACGTGTCGGTTCAAGTCCGACCTCCGGTACCACCTTATTTCTTCAGCACAAACACCGACGACGCCCGACGATACTTCGTCTTGTGCTGGCCAGGGTCCTGCGGACTGCGCTTGCCCACGGCCAGGATCACTGACGACGTCAAGCCCAGCGCCGACAGACCCAGCATGGTGTCGTACTCTTTCGCGTCAAAGCCCTCCATGGGACACGCGTCAATCCCGAGCATGGCAGCCGCGCACAGCAAGGTGCCCAGGGCCAGATAAGCCTGCTTGTGAGCCCACTGCCGAAAATCATTCTCCTGCGGCATTCTGGTCATGAAGCGTTTGTAGCGCTCAGCGGCCTCGTCCTCGGACAGCGCCGGGATCAGTCCGTGTGCGGCCATGTTGTTCAGGTGCGTCTGAAAAGTCTCGGCGCTGAGCTGCGAGTAGATCGCCAGCACCAGCAGGCTGGAGGCGCTCTTGATTTTCTCGGCGTTCATCATCGAGTGCGGCGCAAGTCGCTCGCGCATCTCGCGCGTCTCGACGACAACCAGTCGGTACGGCTGCAGCCCCGCCGATGACGGCGACAGGCGCGCGGATTCGATCAGCATCGCCAATTTCTCCGGCTCGATCGTCGCGTCGGCGTCAAACTGCTTGACGGCGTAGCGCCAGTTCAGTGCGTCAATGACTGTTCTGTCCATGGTCAATTCCTCTCTCACAGATTGTTGATGTGCGTGCGTCCGAGCGCTTTGAAAAGCACGACCATATTCAAGGCTTGGCGGGTGTCACTTTGACTCAGTTGGTTCTGCACGTTGGCGACGGCTTGTTCCAGTTTCAATGCCACAAGCGCGTTGCTCAGGCCATTGCGGACATTGGCCCGCGCCAGACGCAAGGTCTGCTCCTGATGCGCCAGCTTGGCCAGGAGCTCAGTGCGTTGCTGACGCTCGGCGCCATAGCGCGCCAACGCGTTTTCCACTTCGTGCCAGGCATTGAGCACAACTTGCTGGTAGGCGATGGCGGCCTCCTGCTGCTGCAACTCCCGCAGTTGCACGGTAGTTTTGCGGCGGCCTTGATCGAACAGGGGCAGGCTGAAGCGTGGGCCGACGGACCATTGCCGGCTGCCCCAGTCGAGCAATTCCGCGCTCTCCAGTGTCTCCAGCCCGAGTCCTGCTCCCAGGGTGATGCGCGGATAGAGATCCGCCTGCGCGATGCCGATGTGGGCGGTGGCTTCCCGCAGACGGGCTTCACTGGCCTGAATATCCGGGCGGGTGTTGACAACGTCGCTCGGCACGCCGAGCGCCAGGTCCGGCAAGGCCGTCATCGTCCATGGCTGGCGGGCGGACAGTTCACTCTCCAGACTGCCGGGAACCTCGCCCAGCAGCAGGCCCAAGGCATTGAACGAGCGCGACTGTTGTTCCTGCAGAACGGCCTCCCGTCGTCGCAGATCCGTCAGCAAAGCCTCCTGCTCTGCGCGCTCCAGGGCATTGTCCAGTCCTGCATGCTCACGCGCCTGCAGCAGGCGCAGAATGGTGTCGTTGCGTGCCACGTCCTGCTGCAGCAGCAGTACCTGGTTCTGCGTCCCGCGCAGTTCGAAATAGTGACGAGCCACCTCGGCCATGAGGCCCAGCTGCCACTGGGCGACCGTGGCCTCGGCCATGGCGACCCTCGCGTCTGCGGCATCGACGCTGTTGCTCACGCGGCCCCACAGATCCAACTCCCATGACGCATCGAATCCTGCCTGAAACAGCTCGTAAGGCTCGCTGATGAAGTCAATCAGATGCCGGGACTGATCGGGCGGCGAAATCGCGCTGATCAGGCGTGTGGCACTGCCAGTCTCGCTTTGGCGCTGCGCACCCGCTGACCCGCTCGCGGCGACCTGCGGCTGCGACTGCAAGGCGACAGCACTGCGCTGCAGGCGACTCTGCGCCAGGCGCAGCATCGCCACCTGCAAGTCCTGGTTGCTGGCCAGCGCCCGCTGTTGCAGGCGGGTCAGGCTTTCTTCCTGGAACAGGGCGAAGCCTTCCAGCATCGACACACTGGCACTGCCTTGATGCCACTGCGCCGGCATGGCCAGGGGCGGCGCGATGTAGGAAGGCTTCTCACTTAAACACGCACCCAGCATGGCCACCAGCAGGACGAGCCCGGTCAGCCGCGCGGCATGGCGTTGCGATGCAAGATTCATGTGTTCTCCCGTATTACACCAAGCGATGACGAAACAGCCACGCGGCCCAAGGCAGGGTCAGCATGGCAATGACAGACAAGGGCACCAGGTCGTACCAGACTGTCGCGATGCCCACCCCTTCCAGATACACCCGCTGAATCAGATCAATGGCGAAGCGCATGGGGTTGGCATAGGTCAATATCTGAATCGGCTCGGGCATGTTGCGCACCGGTGTGGCAAGACCCGACAACAGCATCAGAGGCATGATCAGCATGAAGGCATAGAGCATGGCCTGCTGCATGTTGGCCGACAGCGCCGAGATCGCCAGGCCCATGCCAACGCTGGATATCATGAAAAAAACCAGTCCCATGTAAAGTGTGACGAATGACCCGGCCATGGGCACTTCGAACCAGTGCATCGTCACCATCATCACAATGGTGGACTGCACCAGCCCGATCATGATGGGCGGCACCACCTTGCCAATCATGATCTCGGTCGGAGACATGGGAGTGACCAACAGTTGATCGAAGGTGCCCTGCTCGCGTTCACGCGCCACCGACAAGGCTGTCAGCATCAGGGTCTGCAGAAACGCCAGCGAGGCGATCATGCTGGGCATGAAGTACCAGCGGGTCTCCAGATTGGGGTTGTACCAGGCCCGCGATTCGATGGTCAGTGCTGGCCCGGACCCGCCGTGGCGGCGGCTCCAGTCCTGGTTGAAGGCGTTCACGACCGCGCCGATGTATGCCGCGGCGGAGCCCGCGCTGTTGGAGTTGCGCGCATCCAGAATGACTTGCAGATCGGCGACGCTGCCGGCCTGCAATTCATCAGCAAAGGTCGGCCCGAACCGCAACACCAGCAAGGCTTCGCCACTGTTGATGACCTGCGCTATCTCTTGCTCCGACGTCAGACTCGCCACGCGGTGGAATACACCACCGCTGTCCAGTTTCGCGATCAACTCTGTCGAGACGGCAGAGCGACTCTGATCCAGAACGGCATAGGGCGCATTGTTCAAGTCGTAGGTTGCCGCGTAGCCAAACAGAAAGCTCTGCATGAATACCGGCATGATCAACACCACACGGCTTGACGGGTCCTTGAGAATGGCCAGCAACTCCTTGCGGCACAGGATGATAAGGCGATGCAGCAGTGCAAACATGATGTTCCTCAGTCCAGACGCTTGCGCGTCACCATGCGGGCAAGCCCGATGAACAGCGCGGCATAGGCCGCCAGGATGCTGCATTCCAGAATGATCTGAGGCCACACATTGCCCGCCAGCATCAAGGACTTGATGAGGCTCATGAAATGAGTGGCGGGAAGCAGATGCCCGATGATGTTGATGACCGCCGGCACATTGCGCAGGTCGAACATGAAGCCCGACAACATGAATACAGGCAGCAGACTCGCCAGCAGGGACACCTGGCTGGCCATGAACTGATTCCTCGTCACCGAAGAGATGAGCAGTCCGATCCCAAGGGCCACCAATAGATACAGAACCGATGCGAACAGCAGGATCGGCAGAGAGCCCTGAATGGGCACCGCAAACAGGAATGTGGCCGTCACCAGACACATAGTCAGCCCGATGATGCCGACGCAGAAGTAGGGAATGATCTTTGCCAGCAGAATTTCCACCGGCCTCACCGGCGAGACGAACAAGGCCTCGAAGGTGCCGCGCTCCCATTCCCGCGCCATGACCAGTGCTGTCAGAAACGCCCCTACCAGCGTGATGATCAACACGATCAGGCCCGGCACCAGATACCAGGTGCTGGTATTGGCTTCGTTGAACCAGAGCCGCGATTCCACGTCGACGGAACCAATCCCGCTGGTGTTGTCCAGACCACTGCGATCAACCCGGCGAATGCCCTGCTGCGCCAGCGTGGCCGTGAGGTAATTGAGAATGATGGAGGCTCGGCTCGCCTCCGTGCCGTGCACGATCACTTGAATGGATGCTTCGCCCGCCGCCATGGCGCGGGAGAAATCCCCGGGCACCCGGACGATGCCGTCCACTTCCCGCGCCAGCATCAAGGCCTCGGCCTCATGCATGGTAGTGAGCATCACGGGGGAAAGAAACGGGCTCAGCTGCAGGCCGACGATCGCGTCCATCGCCGCAGGAGACGCGTCCTCCATCACGACAGCGATTGGGGCGTTTCGGACATCCAGTGACAAGCCGTAGCCAAACAGCAACATGAGCATCACCGGCAGCAGCAGACCGATGGCCAGGATGCTCTTGTCGCGCAGCAACTGGCGCACTTCCTTGCGGGTCAGCGCCACAAGGCGCAGCAGAACGGCCTGCGGAGAATGGTGTCGCCGCGCGCGATTCGGCATGGCGGGGACTTCATGCGCCATGGGCCACCTCGGCGTTGCGCAGAATCTCTGCCTGTCGGGATTGCTGCACGATGTCGATGAACGCCCGTTCCATGTTGAGGGGCGAGGTGCCGCTGTGACCCGCCTGCACCCACACGTCACGCGGAGTGCCCAGCGCCTTGAGCTCGCCGGCGTCCTGGATCAGGATGCGATCGCAGTATTCCGCTTCCTCCAGAAAGTGAGTCGTGATGATGATGGTGACCCCGGTATCGGCGAGAGAGGTGATGCGTCGCCAGAACTCGCGCCGTGCGAGCGGGTCGGTTCCGCTGGTGGGCTCGTCCAGAAAGAGAATTTCCGGCTCGTGCAGCAGGCCGACAGCCATCGCCAGACGCTGCTTGAAGCCGCCCGGCAAATGTCCGGAGGGCGTGCGCTCAAGGCCGCGCAACTCGAACTGTTCCAGCACGGTGTCGATGCGCTCGCGCAGGCGCTTGCCACGCAAGCCATACGCGCCGCCGAAAAACTCCAGGTTCTCCAGCACCGACAGATTGCCGTACAGGGAAAACTTCTGCGACACGTAGCCGATGCGGCGCCTGGCATCGGCACGCGCCGTGCGCAGGTTCACTCCTGCGACTTGCAGAAACCCGCTGGTGGCAGGCAGCAATCCGCACAGCATCCTGAAGGTGGTGGTCTTGCCCGCGCCATTGGGGCCGAGCAGCCCGAAGATCTCGCCGCGGCTCACTGCAAAGGAGGTGCTGTTGACGGCAACGAAATCGTCGAACTTGCGCACCAGATCACGTACCTCGATCATCGCGCCGCCCGCTGCCAGGGGGTCTGGCGCCGGGGAGGCGCGCGCTGCGAGCCTCGGGACAGCGCTCCGCGGCTCTGCGGCTGCGTGCTGCAGCTTTGCGCGCATGAGCACCATGAAGCCGTCTTCCAGCCGGGGAGCCTCGGCCTCGATGCGGGCGCCCTTGAGAATTGCGTGCAAGGGGGCCGCATCCGGTGCCGTCGCCTCGTTCAATACAAAGCGCACGGCACCGCCCAAAGGCACCGCATCGATGACCATGTCCACGGCATCCAGCAACTGGGACTGCAGAATGCGACCGGGCGCCCGGGAATCGCCACTTGCGGTGAAGCAACGTCCGCGCGCATGCTGGCTCAGGGACTCCGGCGTACCATGTGCCAGCACCTCCCCCTCGTGCATGACATACACCTGTGCGCAGCGCTGGGCCTCATCGAGGTAGGCCGTGCTGATGATGACGGTGAGCTGCTCGTCGCGGCGCAGTTGTTCCACGATCTCCCAGAGTTCCACTCGCGACAGCGGGTCCACGCCCACTGTCGGCTCGTCCAGCAGCAGCAACTCCGGGGAGCGCACCAGTGTGCAGGCCAGACCCAGCTTCTGCTTCATTCCGCCAGAGAGTTTGCCGGCCGGACGGTTGGTGAATCTGGCCAGTCCTGTAATGTCCATCAGGCGCTGGTAGCGTTGGACGCGAGCCTCGGCAGCAACCCCGTGGAGATCGGCATAGAGATCCAGGTTTTCCTGCACGCTGAGGTCCTCATAAAGCCCGAAGCGCTGCGGCATGTAGCTGATGCGGTCCTGGATCTGCTGTGGGTCGCGCCGGACATCCACGCCAAGCATGTCGATGGTGCCGGCATCCACGCGCAGCAGTCCGGCCATCAGTCGCAGCAGGGTCGTCTTGCCGGAGCCGTCCGGACCGACGAAGGCACAGAGCGTCCCCCTGGGAATCGCCAGGTGAATGTCGCGCAAGGCCACGATCGTGCGACCGGACTCCTTGTCGACAAAGCGCTTGTGGACGCCCTCGATGCGTACTGCCGCACTTGCGCTGCTCATCAGCGGATGGCCTCTGCGAGGTCGGTGCCCAGTGTCACGGTCGCAGGCATGCCCAGCAGCAGTCGATTTTGCGGGTCCTCGACACGGATGCGGATCTCGTATACCAGACTGGTTCGCAGCTCTGCGGTCTGCACCGCCTTGGGCGTGAACTCCGCGACGGAAGCGATATACCCAACGGTGCCCTGCAGCACCTGATCCGGATGACTGTCCGTGCTCACACTGGCCGCCTGGCCGGGCTGCACCAGCCCCAGCTGCGGCTCGCTGACATAGGCCCGCACCCACTTGGGTTCGGTGATCGCCAGACTGTAGGCGGGTCGCTGGGGTGAGGCCATGTCGCCGGGCTCGAGCAGTCGGGAACGCACGACGGCCGCCATGGGCGCCCGCAGTTCAGCATCAAGGCGCTGCTGTTCGAGAATCGCCAGTTCGGCAGCAGCTGCTTCGAGCATGGCTTCTGCCTGCGCAATCTCCTCGGCGGCGGGGCCATCCTCGCTCAGGTCCTGCACTTGCTGCGCGCGCTGCAGATTCGCTTCGGTGATGGAAAACCGGGCTTCCGCCATTTCAATGTCGAGCTGACTGACGCCCTGCCCACTGGTATCTGCACTGATCTTTCGAAGCCGTTGCAGCTGTTGCTGCGCCTGCAAGTGATCAGCCTGCGCGGCGGCACTGGCCGCTTCGGCCTGAGCGATCTCCTGACGCCGGCTGCCGGCACGCAGGCGGTTCAAGCCCTCCTGCCGCACCCGCAGCTGTGCCTGCGCCTGACGGATGTGCAAACTCAGCATCGTGGTATCCAGAACAGCCACCACCTGGCCGGCCTGCACGTTATCGCCCTCCTCCACCAACATCTGCTCGACCCGTTCGTTGCCTTTGAAGGCCAGTGCCACTTGCCGCAGATCGACATTGCCATGGAGAACAATGGCATCGGTCTGTGCATTTGTCCGCCAGGGCTGCAGGATGAAGACGGTGGCGAGGGCTCCGATCGCGAGCACCGGGACAAGAATTCTTTTCGCATCCATAGTAAGTTTGGCCCCTTGAGCGTTTCAGAGATGACTGCAGGGATACTATCTGCAAGAATGCCTCCAATCAAATGCTAATTTGAATTTAAACTAAGATTTCAAGAGATTTCTCTGCATGCCACTGAACACCCCGAAATCCGTCTCAGCCGTGCGCACGCCCACGGGCCGTCTGCCAAGGGCTGACGGCGACAACACCCGCCAGCAGATTCTGGAAACAGCCGGTCAGTTGTTCGCCGACCTGGGCTATGACCGCACGACCAGCAAGCTCATCTGTGAACGGTGCGGCTGCAACCTGGCCGCCGTGAACTACCATTTCGGAAGCCGTGACGATCTGTACAGCGCAGTACTGATCGAATCCCATCGCCGTCTCATCGGCTTCAATACCGTGCTGGACATCAGCAACAGCGACGACGACCCTCGCACCAAGCTCACTCGCATCATCGACACCTTGCTGGACGGGATCGATCCCAGCCAGTGGCACGCCCGGCTTTATATCCGAGAGATCATGGCGCCCTCTGTTCACATAGAGAAGGTCATCAAAAGTGAAGCCTTGCCCAAGTTTGCCGTTCTGAAAAAGCTGATCAGCGACATTACAGGCATTGCCCCGGAGGATCCCGCCATGTCACTGACAGTGCTGAGCACAATCGCGCCCTGCATGCTCCTGCTCGCGGCCAACCGGGACAATCTTCGAGCAGTGCTCGGAGACTTCCAGGAAGACAAGGCGGCACTGAAGGCACACTTGAAGAGATTCCTGTTTGCGGGTCTGGACAACCTGGCCGCAGAGCGAAGGCAGCGCGTGACAAAACAGCGTTGAACTGATCAGCCTTCCCACCCTTCGGCCAGCGCCACAGATTGCTTCACCGCAATGAAACTGACAGGCAACTGCGCCATGGAATCAATCCCGCCATCTACCAGAAAGGCCGCGAACTCAAGATAATCGCTCGGGGCCTGGCCACAAAGGCCGACCTTGGTACCTGATTTGCCTGCCGCTCTGATGACGTGGCGAATCATCCGGCGAACTGCCTCGTCGCGCTTCCTTCTCCCCCGCAATCGCCCGCGTGAGTGCACTCCAGGATTGACCCTGGTCAAGGCGCGCGCGCCGAATTGACGTCATTCTTAAGACTCCCGAGCAGACACTCCTGTCTGCCGCGCACCTCAGGAGCTTTCACGATGATCACCCGCTCTCTTGTCCGCATGCCCGCCATCGTCCGCTTCGCTGCTGCCGCACTCGCTCTGACCGCCAGCCTGAGCAGCCACGCCGACAGTGGCGTCTATGTCAGCCAGTTCCAGCCTTCCGACCCCCTGGCCGCACTGGGCGGCACAGACCCGGTTTACCTGTTCGTCGCCCACAAGGGCGCGCAGGCGGTGTACTCCGCGAATGCCTTCTACAAGCCTGAGGGCATGACGACGCCACTGAAAGTCTGGAGCTACGGCATCCTGACGCTGGACGCGAACAATGCCGCCACCTTCGAACTGGTGGATTTCTTCGACGTGTGCAGCGTCACCATGGAAACCGTGCTGCGTGCCGATGTGATCACGGTGCGCACCATCAATTCGGCCAACAAGCCGGGCGCAAGCAATCCTCTCAACATCGACTGTCGCGATCTCTACCCGCTGATCACCCGCACGTTCACGCTGGCCTTCTGACCCACCGCGGCCGGCACGATGCCATTGCGGTGCAGCCTGCTCCTGAATGCACCAACACTGCACCAGGGGCGGCGCACCACTTCGGCCAGCGCTCACAGGCATCAGCACCAAAACCGCGCCTGACTCCACCGCCAACCTCCCGCGCTGCCACTTTCTGGAACACTCCTCCCGAAAGTGTGCACAGCTTTGTCACATTCCCGTGCATTTCACCGGTACACGGTCTCACACATTCACTCTGGCACGCTTAATGCTGATCTGGGGTAACACTGCACGAAACATCAGTGTCCGGGCGCTAGCGCTTTCATACCCCACATATGTCACAGACCGGAGTCATTGCATGAAAACACCGAAGCATTTCAAACGCACACAACTGTTCCTGGCCACCTGCCTGATCACCGGGAGTTTCGCTCCCGGCGCACTCGCGCAGTCAGGCGCGCCGGAAGCAGAAGTCAGCGAAATTCTCATCACCGGCTCACGCCGCTCAGGCATGGCGGTCTCCGACAGCCCTGCCCCTGTGCAGATGATCAGCGCGGAAATGCTGGAGGAAAGCGGTTCGCCGGACTTGATGAACGCCATCGCCACTCAGGTGCCCTCCTACAATGCCAGACAGACTGGCACGGACATGGCGAGCCAGACCCTGACAGCCAGCATGCGCGCGCTGTCTGCGAACCACGCCCTGGTGCTGGTGAACGGCAAGCGTCGCCACATCACCTCCAACGTCGGGGCCAGCAGCGGCAACGCAGCGGCCGACCTGTCGTTCATTCCCTCCTCCGCCATCGAGCGCCTGGAAGTGCTGACCGATGGCGCGGCAGCGATCTACGGCTCTGACGCGATCGCGGGTGTGGTCAACATCATCCTCAAGGACGACTACGAGGGCGGCGAATTCAACACCAACGTCTCTGAATACGTGGACGGCGGCGGCTATACCACCAACCTGCAAGGCGACGTCGGCTTCGGCACCGACACGGCCTTCCTCAATCTGAGCATGGAAACCGAGGAACGAGACACCGTCAGCCGCTCCATCACCTACGGCCCGGCCCTCTGCGTGGCGGACCCGACCGAGTGTCTGAATCGCCTGAACAACGGCACCCCCAGCGGCTACACGGTCAGCACGGCCTACCGCACCTATCTGGAACGCGACAGCAAGATGGCGACAGCGCCGGGCTTCCCCACTCTCAACAACCAGGGCGATCCGCCCGATGTCGAGCGCGCTGCCGTGTTCTACAACGCCGGCTACGAGATCAGTGAAGACCTGAACTTCTACAGCTTTGGCAGCTACGGCCTCAAGGAAGCTTCTTCACTGCAGACCTATCGACGTCCGTCCCAGGACGGCGGGGTCGACGTCAACAAGGACGGCGATCGCAACGACCTGACCGCCAGCGGCGTGCGCGAATTCCTGATCAACAAGTACGAATACGGTTTCAGCCCCAAGCTGGCGTCCGACGAGAGGGACTTCTCGCTGACAGCCGGTGTCAATGGCATGACCGATGACTGGATGTGGGACCTCTCGACGACCTACGGCGACAACGAGATCGAGATGTACAACACCAACTCCATGAACTTCAGCCTGTGGAACCAGACAGGGTCCTCACCGGACAGCTTCTACATCGGCAAGTTCGAAGGCTCCCAGTGGACCACCAGCCTGGATGTGAGCAAGGAGTTCGATATCGGCATGGCCGCGCCGATGACTTTCGCGACGGGCCTCGAGTATCGCAAGGACACCTACGGCATCGGTGCCGGCGAACCTGCTTCCTACTTCGGCTCCGGAGCCGCTGCATTCCCGGGCTACAACGCCGCCGTGAACACAGGGGACTACGACCGCCACAACTACGCGACCTTCCTGAACTTCGTGTTCGTGCCCACCAACGAGTGGCTGGTGGACCTGGCGGTGCGTTACGAGGATTACAGCGATTTCGGCAGCAAGACGGTGGGCAAGATCACCACGCGCTATGATTTCGCGGACGGCTATGCCATCAGAGCCACCGCCAGCACCGGCTTCCGTGCGCCGACGCTGGGCGAAGGCTTCTACTCCGCCGTGAACGTGGCGCCCACCAGTGCCACACCGCAACTGCAACCGAACAGCCCTGCCGCTGCCGCGCTCGGCTTCGGCGCAGGTCTGCAGCCTGAAACCTCCGAGAACTACAGCATCGGCCTGGTGCTGGAGCCCATCGATGGTCTGACCACCACCATCGACGCCTATGAGATCACCATCTCCGATCGCATTCAGAGAGGGTCGTTCAACTACTCACAGGCGCAGAGCAACAACACCATCACGGGGCGCACCACCGGACGCTTCAACAACATCCTGCCCGATCCGGCCGACACCAATGGCGATGGGCGTCCGGATGACACCTACAACGAGGCTCTTGGTCGCGCCCTGGTGGACTTCGGCTACATCGGCGTGTGGAACAACCCGACCGCTCCTGGCGGAACGCTTGACCCGACTGCTCGTGCGGCGATCAACGTGGCCATCTTCAACAACTCGCTGGAAACCAAGACCAGCGGTGTGGACTGGGTGAACACCTACACCTCGCGCTTTGGCTGGGGCAGCATCAACTGGACCATGGCCGCCAACTACAACAAGACGGAAGTGCTGAGTGCCAAGCCGGCACCTGCGAGTC
>JACCDI011729911.1_pt1 | contig 17372 bp, 16 predicted proteins | sample 7442791 | NCBI WGS metagenome assembly JACCDI01 (sample SAMN15323434, study PRJNA562643) | freshwater metagenome | isolation source: river surface water | place: USA:Blue River Watershed | collected 2017-08-15 | reverse complement strand
GCTTGATACCGTCGGCAATAACCGACGGGCTTGCGTAATTGCCGCAGAATAAAGGCTGTCAGTCGCGTCTGACACATCGCGAAAATAATCTTTTCGGCGCAGAGTCAGTGCTGCAAAACGTTCGGATTGTATTTTGCGACTGACAGACATCGTGGGTAAATTAGCCAAATCCAGCCAAAAATAACCGACATCATAGCCAAAACCATGCGGCTTTGGTTGTAACCGAGAATGGCCAACAGCACCTTTGAGTAGATAATGCCCTGATAGCATTAAAATGTGACTCCTAACATGCGCGCAACGTCAACAGCGCTGCGAACGCCATCTTCGTGAAACCCGTTGTACCAATAGGCGCCACAGAAGAAACTACGATTCACACCGTTAATTTCATGTCGACGCTGCTGCGATGCCAACGTCGAGTGGTTATACACTGGGTGAGCGTAATTAAACTTGCGCAATATTTTTTCAGGCTTTATCTGCTCAGTGGCATTCAGCGTCACCACGAAAGTAGTATCACTTTCAATCCCTTGCAGAATATTCATGTTGTAGCTCAGGGTCGCTTTCTCTTTTGCGCCATCCCCTAATAAATAATTCCAGGCAGCCCATGCGTTTCGACGAATTGGCAATAAACGTTCATCGGTATGCAGTACTACTTCATTGGGCTGATAAGCGATGCCAGAAAGAATTTCACGCTCTTGCTCTGTCACATCCGCCAGCATGGCTAGAGCTTGATCACTATGGCAAGCAAAAACAACCTGGTCGAAATAAGAGACTGAACCATCTTGCGCGGTAATGACCACCTGTTCGGCCTGACGTTCAACTTTTTGAATTGGTCTATCCAATAAAATGCCGCCCTGCCCGCATTTTTTCAGCATCGCATTAACGTATTCCCGTGAACCGCCTTTGATCACTGACCATTGCGGTCTATCAGTAATATTTAATAAGCCATGATTTTTACAAAATTGCAGGAAAAAGCGCAGTGGAAAATCAGGCATGGCTGTCAAACCCGAAGACCAAATGGCTGCGCCCATGGGTAGCAAATAATGATCGCGTAATTCTTTACCAAACTGATGTTTGACTAGGAAATCATCAATCGATAAATCTAGATCAGGATGTTGCGAGGCTAACAAGGCTTTAGTGGTTTTATTAAACCGAACGATATCCTTCAACATTCGCCAAAATGATGGCCGTAACAGATTGCGTTTTTGGGCAAATAAGGTACGCAGATTGTTACCATTATACTCAAGATTAGCCGCTGGCGCTGACACAGCAAAACTCATGGTGGTATGCTGAAAATCAACACCAAGTTCTTGAATAAAGTGATTAAACAGAGGGTAAGTCCAGTTATTAAATACGATAAAACCGGTATCAATCGCATAGGGTTTACCCGCGACATTCACATCTACCGTTGCGGTATGACCGCCTAGATAATGATTCGCTTCAAATAACGTCACATCATGTTGTCGACGCAATAAATACCAACTCATCATCCCGGCGATACCACCGCCAATCACTGCAATACGCATGAAAATTCCTTACTGATCCGCCATTTTGCGTTTAATTGTTGTTGTCAGCCAGCCAACCAATGGCAAATGCTGATAAACCATTTGAGTTAAATCAAAATAATCTCGGTGATGAATAATGAGCCCCTGCTCATTGAATGTCAGCGCGGTACAACCCTCTACTTCAATCAGCTTTCCATGACCAATCGCTTGATGTTTGAAGCGCATCGTCCAACTGACAAATCCTAACTGCTCATCCCCTGTCGCCTTGAGGACTTCAAATTGACAAAATTCGAGTCTGGCATAGGCATGTGCAAAATACTCAGTTAATGCACAAAGCCCATCAATTCGATGCACTGGATCGACAAAAATCACATCTTCAGCATAAACCAGCGCAAGTTCATCTAAATTAGTGGCAGAAAGTCGATTATAGAAATCAACAAAACGTTGTAGATTGGGATTAATCGCCATCTCGACCTCCCATCATTAGCTCAGGATTTGTTTTAATGGCTTTGAACATGGCTAGGGTAATGTCTCGGGCTTTTTTATGGTCGACAATCGGTTTCACATAATCAACACCCATCGGTAATGGATGTGGCCAATGAATATCTTTACGAGAGATTTTTGCTAACTCAGGCAGATATTGCCGAATAAAACGACCTTCAGCGTCAAAACGTTCCCCTTGCGTCACCGGATTGAAAATACGGAAGTACGGTGCAGCATCAGTGCCTGTCGAGGCCGCCCATTGCCAACCGCCATTATTGGCAGCAAAGTCGCCATCAATGAGTTTACTCATAAAATAACGCTCCCCCCAGCGCCAATCAATTTGCAAATCTTTGACCAAAAAACTAGCCACAATCATCCGAAGCCGATTATGCATCCAGCCCGTTTGATTCAGTTGCCGCATGGCCGCATCCACGATTGGATAACCGGTTTTGCCATCACACCAAGCTTGAAACCAGCGTGAGTTGTTGCCCCAATTAAGCGCTTCTGTATCTGCCTGAAAGGCTCGGTGCTTGATGAGATGCGGATAAGCCACCAAAATATGTTTATAGAACTCTCGCCAAATCAATTCTGACAGCCAAACAGCAGCACCAGTGCCCTCTTGCAACATCTGTTGTTGCGCTTCAAGTTGCAATCTTGCAATCGCTTGTTTCGGCGAGAGCACACCGATTACTAAATACGCTGACAACATTGACGTGCCATCGACCGCAGGAAAATCGCGTTGCACTTGATAATCAGCCACTCGCTCACGGCAAAATTCGCGTAGTCTTGCTAATACATCTTGCTCAGCAACCGGATAAGCAGCAGAAATGCCGTGTGGCTTTGTCATGGCAGCAGCGATGGTATGAACAGCCGAGAGCACAGGCAAATCAACAGCTTGTCTTTGTAATTTAGGGTAACAATACAACGGCTGTTGCTGAAATTGTTGCAACCAAGTCTTTTTAAACGGCGTAAATACTTTATAAATATCGCCAGTTTTGCTGCGAACCGAGCCTGGTGGCATTACACATTGCGTATCATGACAAACCACTTCGATACCGAGTTCCGTCAGCTGACTGCGAACTTGCTGGTCTCGCAGTTGTTCGCGCAATTCATATTCAACTTGCCAATAAACAGTTTTGGCGCCTAACCTTGCAATTTGGCAGATGATATCAGCAGATTTGCTGTAGGTATCGCCTTCAAATGCAAGCATCGGGATGCCAATTTCCGCCAATTCATGCTGTAGAGCCTCGACCCGGCGACGGATAAAATCCTGCTTGATCTCAGCCATATCATGTTGCTGCCACGTTTGAGCGGTGGCGATAAAAACAGCAACTATGGGTAAACCCGACTGCTGGGCAGCACTCAACAAGGAATTATCCAGTTGCCGCAAATCATTGCGTAACCAAACTAACTGAAACCCACTCATGCCCGTAACCCCAATTCCATCGGATAAGGCTCAAAATAACGTTGCGCTGCGACATAGTTATTCGGATGCAAACGCAGGTGATGCTTCAATAACGTCAAAGGCGCGAGCAACGGAGCGTGACCGCGTCGATATTGATGAATCAGCTCAAGCAGTTCCTGTTTAGCATCACTGGACAGCACTTTCTTGAAAAAGCCTTGTAAATGCATTAACACATTCGCATGTTGTTTGCGGGTGGAAACTTGGGTCAGTGCGCGCATAAAATCAAGCAGGTAACGTTGCTGCAATTCAACAGGGGCAAACAGGCTTGCCGAGGCAACCAAACGGCCGAGCTGACGGTAAGCTTGTGGATGATGAGCCATCACCAGAAATTTATATTGGCTGTGAAAAGCCACCAACTTCCCAACTGTAAAGCCGGAATTGACCATGTCCTGCCACTGTTTTAAGGCAAAAACCCGTACCATAAAACTCTCACGCAGGCCTTCGTCGAACAAGCGACCATCTTCTTCAATCGGCAGCCACGGATAAGCTTTTTGTAGTTGTTGCGTGTAAAGACCGGTCGCTATTTTCCCGAGAAAGTTTCCTTTGTCATCGACCAATCGCACACGCTCCATGCCGCAACTGGGCGATTTGGCACATACGATATAACCACTGATATCGGTTAAATGACTCACTGCTTTTTGCGAAAATGCAATCATGGCATCGGTGTGGTCTATCGAATTGTCTTTATTGTTGACCAGACGAATCTCGCCCAACTCCGTTTTCATCAAACGGATCGCTGGGCGAGGAACGCTCATGCCAATAGCTTGTTCTGGGCAAATCGGTACATACTCAACTAACTTACCTAATCGTTCGACACAAAACTCAGATAATTTGTGGCCACCATCGTAACGTACTTTTTGGCCAAGTACGCAACTACTAATTCCGATCTTGATGGTCATGTTTACTTTTCTCCTGTCATGGATACTTGAGTTTACAGTTTAAGCAACGGATTGGATCAGTTAAAACACAGAAACTTGACTTAAATCAGGGGGCAAGAAACAAAAGAATTGCTAAAAAGTTCTAGCAAAGATGGAGTAAAAAAGGAAACACAACTATTCGACAAATTTCAAATAAAAAGAGGAGGCCTTAGTGTAGGCACTCCCCTTTATATGATGCTGCAGGCAACTAGCAAAAAATTATTTTTTTGCAGTACCGACTTCGACCCGACTCTTCAATTTTTGACCGGGTCTAAAAGTCACAACACAGCGAGCAGAGATAGGAATATCTTCACCCGTTTTAGGATTTCGACCTGGACGCTGATTTTTAACCCGAAGGTCAAAATTACCAAATCCGGAAAGCTTTACTTGATCGCCCGCTTCCAGAGCAATCCGGATTTCTTCAAAAAATGACTCGACGATCAACTTGGAATCACGTTTGCTGATGCCAAATTTTGTAAATAAACGTTCTGCTAAATCGGCTTTGGTAAGCGCCATTCTTAATCCCTCAACGTTGCGTTGAACTCATCTCCAAGTGCCTGAACCACAGAAGCAACAACCTGCTGGATGTCTTTATCTTCCAAAGTTCGCGTCTTGTCCTGCAAAGTCAGAGCTATTGCTAACGACTTCATCCCGTCGGCAATGCCCTGTCCGGTATATACGTCAAATAACTTTAGGTCAACTAGTTGATTTCCGCCAACTTTTCTAATAGTAGCAAGGATATCTGAAAAACGCACATCAGATTTAACAACAATTGCTAAATCACGGCGGTTTGACGGATATTTGGAAACTTCTTGAGCAGAAACAATCTGTTTCTCACCAAAAGCCGCCAATTCCAGCTCAAATAGATAAGCTTTGCCTTTGATCCCTAATTTACGTTCAGCCTCAGGGTGCAATGCACCTAACAAACCTACTTGCACGCCATTGCGCAGCACTGCCGCAGTTTGTCCTGGATGCAGGGCACTGTGCTCAGCTTTCGCAAAACTAAACTCAGCAATGGCTGATGTTTTGCTGATGAGCGCCTCAACGTCACCTTTTAAATCATAGAAATCAACAGGTCTTTCTGCAAGGCTCCAATGCTCATTGCCATAAGAACCTAAAATCACACCGCCGATGACTGGTACTTGACGGACACCGCCTTCAGCATTTGCATCAGGAATAAACTTCAAGCCGTACTCAAATAAGCGAATTCGAGTTTGCTGACGGTTTTGGTTGTATTGCACCGATTGCAATAAGCCTGGCCACAGGTTTAAACGCATGGCTGACATTTCTGACGAAATTGGATTTGGCAGCACTAAAGCTTCTGCTGATCCAAATAAAACTTGTTGCACTTTCGGGTCAACAAAGCTGTAAGTAATCGCTTCTTGATACCCGCGGTCAACTAACAAATCCCGTAAGCCATGCACAGAAATCTCTGCTTCACGATGGTCGCGCATCGCCAAACTAGCGACAGGAGCCACATTCGGAATGCTGTTGTAACCATAAACCCGAGCCACTTCTTCAATCAGATCTTCGCTGATGCTGATATCAAAGCGATAGGTAGGCACCACCACATGCCAAGCATCTGGCGCTGTGGTCACTGTAAAACCGAGACGATTGAAAATTTCAGTCACGGTTTCTGTCGCAATACTGATGCCTAAAATACGATCTAACTTCTGGCGAGTCAGCGTAATCGCCGCAGGCTTTGGCAGATGCTCATCAGACTTGGCTTCCACCACAGGGCCTGCTTCACCACCGACAATGGCTAATAACAACGCAGTCGCTCTTTCCATCGCCTTCCGTTGTAACTCTGGATCAACCCCACGTTCATAGCGATGAGAAGCATCAGTATGCAAGCCATACTGACGCGCACGACCGGCCATTTCAGTGGGTGCAAAGAAGGCACTTTCTAAGAAAATGTCTTGAGTTTGCGCGGTTACACCACTGTGTAAACCACCGAAAATGCCAGCCATAGCCAAGGCTTTTTCTTCATCCGCAATCACTAAGGTATTGCTGGTTAGCTTCACTTCAGTGGAATCAAGTAACACCAAAGACTCGTCAGGCTGAGCATAGCGAACAACAATTCCGCCATTAATTTTCGATAAATCGAACGCATGCATCGGATGGCCTAACTCAACTAACACATAGTTGGTAACATCAACGACTGGATCGATGGAACGAATGCCACTGCGACGTAATTTTTCAACCATCCAAAGCGGTGTGGTCGCGCCTGCATTGATGTTACGGATCACGCGGCCTAAATAACGCGGACAGCCCGTCGGTGCTTGCAAAGTGATGGTTTTGGTTTCGGCAATTGTCGCTGGTATTTCAGCGATTTCAGGCACGCAGACATCCAGTTGGTTCAAAACACCCACTTCACGGGCAAGACCTAATAAACCCAAACAGTCGGCACGGTTTGGCGTTAAATCAACCTCAATCATGCGGTCGTCTAATTGCAAGTACTGACGAATATCTTGGCCAATTGGTGCATCAGCCGGTAACTCAATAATGCCGTCAGAACTTTCAGCCATGCCGAGTTCCGCTAAAGAGCACAACATGCCATTGGATGGCTGGCCACGCAGTTTAGCCGGTTTGATTTTAAAATCACCCGGTAATACGGCACCGACGGTAGCGACCACAACTTTCAGACCTAAACGGCAGTTGGCGGCACCGCATACGATATCCAGTAACTCTGGACCGCCAATATTCACTTGCGTCACTTGTAATTTGTCGGCTTCAGGATGACGCGCACAAGCCACGACCTCGCCAACAACGACTGCGTTGAATTCACCAGCGACAGGATCAATCCCATCCACTTCCAAGCCGGCCATCGAAATTTGTTCTGCTAATTCTTGCGTCGTTAGCGCAGGATTCACCCACTCACGCAACCAGGATTCACTGAATTTCATTAATGCATTCCCCGCTTATTTAAACTGCTTCAGAAAACGCAAATCGTTTTCGAAAAAGGCGCGTAAATCAGTCACACCGTAACGCAACATGGTCAAACGCTCGACCCCCATACCAAAAGCAAAACCACTATAAACTTCTGGGTCGATACCGACTGAACGTAATACGTTGGGATGTACCATGCCGCAGCCTAACACTTCTAACCATTTGCCATTTTTCCCCATCACATCGACTTCAGCCGAAGGTTCGGTAAATGGGAAAAACGACGGTCTAAAGCGGATCTGTAAATCTTCCTCGAAGAAGTTACGCAGGAAATCGTGCAAAATGCCTTTAAGCTCAGTAAAGCTGACATTTTTGTCAACCATTAACCCTTCGACCTGATGGAACATTGGCGTGTGCGTCATATCGTAATCATTACGATAAACACGACCTGGAGAAATGATCCTAAGTGGAGGCTGTTCTGTTTCCATGGTCCGAATTTGCACGCCAGAAGTTTGCGTGCGCAACATTAACTTCGGATTGAAGTAAAACGTATCGTGATCAGCCCGTGCTGGATGATGTTCAGGAATATTCAGGGCATCAAAGTTATGGAAATCATCTTCGATTTCAGGGCCATGCTTCACTTCAAAGCCAAGCTCACCAAAGAATGTTTCAATGCGGCGGATCGTGCGGGTCACCGGATGTAAGCCGCCTTGCTCAATGCTGCGACCAGGCAAAGTCACATCGATTTGTTCTGATGCCAATTTTTGCATCAACACAGCTTGTTGCATTGCATCGCGTTTGGCGTTTAAGGCATCTTGTACTTGCTGTTTCACTTCATTGATTTGCGCGCCTGCTGTTTTTCGAGTTTCAGCATCCATCGCACCAAGCGATTTTAAAAGTTCAGTGATGCTGCCTTTTTTCCCAAAATATTCAACACGCACATCTTCCAGTGCCTGCACATCTGTCGCTTGCGCCACAGCTTGTAAGGCAGATTCTAAAATGGCAGTTAGGTTCATTGTATTCCTCAGCCCGAGCCTGATTAATAGAGATCAATTAAACTGGCAATTCTACACCAGAATCAGCAGTGAAAGGCTGTTTTTGCTGAGGATTTTTCCAAAAAAGCAGGAGGAGTTCAAAAATTAGGATTGTGCCAACACATCTTTGACAAATGGAATGGTCAGCCGACGTTGGTGAACCATGGACGCTTTATCCAAGGTATCGAGCAAATGGACCAGTTCACGAATATCGCGCTGCTGGCGATTGAGTAAAAAGCGACAGACATCATCAGTTAATTCTAAACCACGCATTTTGGCTTTTTGTTGTAGCAAGCGCTGTTTATCGTCGTCACTCAATAATCTTAACTGGAATATGGTGCAGGCATGTAACCGAGAAACCAAATCAGGCAGCGTAAAACCTAAATGGTTTGGCGCTTGGTCTGCCACAATAATTAACTTTTTGCCATGCTCTTGCATCCGATTGTATAAATCGAATAATGCCACCTGCCAATGCAGATCTCCGGCAACAGCATGAATGTTATCTAAACAGACTAAATCCAGTTGCTCTAAACCGTCCAAGATCCGTGGACTATAAGATTTATAATCATCGAGGGCTAATAACTGACTGGTTAAACCTTGTTCTTGCGCTTGCACACAGGCAGCATAGAGTAAATGAGATTTACCACTGCCCGACGCGCCAAACAGATACACAGGGCTTGATGCTACATTATCTGGCCGCAAATAAGTGCGTAAGAAAGCCACCACAGGACTGGTTTCTGCCCCAAAGTAGCTCTCTAATGTTTCATCATCTGGCAAGGTCACCGCCAGTGTAAATTGAGTCGGTTGCATCAAGAACCAAGCAAAGTATAACGAGTTGTTTTGTGTATTTGCGCAGCTGGATTCGAGCTTATGGGTAATTCTGCTAGCGAAGTTGTATCCGCTGCTGTTGCCCCAACCTCTGTTTCACCTTGGATTGCCGCACCATCATTCACGACAGGCGATTTCATTTCACTAGTGTTCGCTGCTGAATTTGCCAAGATTTCTTCATCTGTTGCTTCTGCAAATTGCGCATCCAGAGCCAACTCTGCAGCAGAGAGCTCGGGAGCAAGTTCAGTTTCTGGCCGCAATTGCCTGACTAACTGCATGCTGCGGTAAAAATCATCGGCTTGGGCAGCAAGCTCAACCTGAAATACGGCCTGCCCTTGACGAAATTGCTGCAACCGATGACTACGAACCGTTAATAATGAATTGAAAATTTTCTGGACCCGATCTAAATCGCGTAAATTTTGCACGCCTTCGATGGTAATTGTGAGCGCTTGCTCTGCCGTTTGTGCTGAATTGACTACCACCGCATATTTGGCTGCTAAATTCTTGGCTAAATCGCTGCTAAAATCTTCCGCCAATTGCATCGCATCTTGTTGAGTGTATTCACTAGATTGTAATTGCCCATCCTGCCATTGCTGCACAGTTAAGCGGAAAGTGACGGTACCCGAAGTATCAGTAAATTGATCGAATAGGAGATTAAAAATATCGTTTGTTTGATAACGCAGTGATGCACCTTGGATGGCAGGCCAATCGCCAGTCCAAAGCGCTTGCTCATTAATCAAGGTTAAGTCGTCGACATCATAAAATGGGAAAACATAACTTAAACCAAAGATTTTCGCCTGCTCCAGCAAGGCTTTCCGCAGGGGGTGTTCCGCATCCATCACGAGTTGCGGTTTATCCTGCATTTTTTCACTGAACCAAAGTAATTGATCAGGACGACGACTACCCCAAATCGGTATTTGTTCACGCTGCAATAATGCTGTAATTTTTTGCGCGTCCAATTGCACTACCATCATCGGCTGAGCATTCACTTGGATAGACTTAAACTGTTTGACGTAACTGCCGCTATTTTTCAATTCTGCCGCGATTTCTGGATCAGCCAAAACGCTATCACTGCCGGTGAGCTTGAGTAACACAGCGGAAAACGCGGCTCTCTGCCACTGGCTTTGGGAGGATTGAGCCGGCACTTGCGCTTCGTACAAATCAGTAATTTCCGCTGCAGTGGCTAAGGGATGAGAAAACAGCACCAGCAAAGCCGTGAGACAAATCGCTGAGAAATCACGCATAAACTTCATTCCTTATCGGGCAAGGACAGGAAATAATCCCTTGAGTCCCAAGCTAATAAATTCAATTGCAATTGCGGCCAAAATCAAGCCCATCACACGAGTGATGATATTCATACCAGTTTGGCCCAACCGTTTGGCTATTTTACCCGATAAGCGCAGCAAAATGGCAATAATGATGCCAACCAGCACAATTTCTAACGACACAATTAAATAATGCTGCCACTCGTGCGCTCTATTGCCATACAGGATAATTGAACTGATAGCACCAGGCCCTGCTAACATCGGCATTGCTAATGGCACTATGGCTATCGATTCGCGCTTACTGGCTTCAACTCGCTCCGCTTCTGTATTCTTGGCGCCACTGGTCTGCGCATGCAGCATTGATATGGCCATTAGTAAAATTAATATTCCCCCGCCCACTCGAAACGAATTTACCGAGATGCCGAAGAAACTCAAAATAAGCTCGCCAAAAAAGAGGGTGACTAACAAAATAATGGTCGCGGCTTTTGCGGCGGTCATGGCGACATATTTTTTATCTTGCTCACTATGATGCGCGGTGAGCGACAAATATAAAGGCACTGCGCCAAGTGGATTTAAAATCGCAAAAATACCAATAAAGATTTTTAGATACTCTTGCATTTCAAGCATGGCATATTCCTTATGACTGAGGGTTAAAGAATTTTCAACACAATTGGCAAAGCTCTGTTTATTACAAATGCCCTGTAAAACCAATCAAATTGCCGATCACGAGTTTAGCGAAACAGTAAACTCTATCTATTGACTGAACAAAACAGCCACCTAAAGGTGGCTGTGCAGCATCGAGTTTAGTTAAGCTAATAACAATTAAATTGAAGCCACCAAGAGCAAGGCTATCTGTTAAAGCTCAATTTTATTTTGTTTGATAGTCTCAACAAATACCGGGAAGATTGCATCAATGGTTGCAGCATCCAGAGGTTTCCCCTCGGCATCGTTAAATTTAATCAAAGTACCGGCATCTGATTTTGCCAATTCGATTTGATATTCTAATTCAGCCAATGGCAACTCAGGAATTGCTTCTGAACCCCACAACCCTTGCCAGAAACCTTGATCAGGTTTATTGAATTTAACGAAATAGCGATAATCGGTGCGGTTTAAATCGGTCACTTCTAAAGACACTAACTCAAATAAAACTTCAAGCTGAGACCATGCTTTATCGATTGGCTGTTTAGTCAACATCACCGCAACACCATCAGCAGTCTCTGCACGAGTCAACTGCACATCTGGCAGTTTAGCTTTTGCTTCGCGGATAGCCGCTAACTCAACGGTCGCAATATGATCAATCATTCTATTTAAAAAATGGGCTTCTTCGCGACGTTGGGCTACGGTAGTTAACTTCAGTGCAGGATCTTCATACTTCATTTGCAAAAGACGGACACTAACCCCCACGGTACGGCCATGTGGTTTAGGTTCCAAAGTCACCACAAACTGGCCCTGTTGCGTCAATTCCTGATCTTTCCAAAACCAAAAACCGGTTTCTTCAAATTGAGTCACCCAACCTGTTTTGAATTCTGTCGTGGTTTGTTGCTCAATCGTGATTTCATTCGTTTTCATGAACTCAGCGATATTTGTCTGTAAATAAGGCATTAAATCGCCAGTATATTCAGAACGTTCAAACCATACCCGAACGTTTTTATCTTCTTCATCCACACTAGAATTGGTTGCAACCGCCAGAATTTGCACGGGTGGACGTAGATCTAAACTTTCACCACGCTCCCCCTGTGCCACGGCACCTGGCAGATCATATTGATTGGGTTTACGTGGCGCGATTAAACCGGTTGGGATTTGTAATTCCGCAATCCGAGTTTCATCAACCACTTGCTCTTTCTGGTCTAAACCGAGCATCGAGCAACTAGTTAATAATAACGAGGCAACCAATGTGCCTGAGATCCGATAGTGCACCTAAGAACTCCTAAAATTGTAAATTTGCTTGCTGCAGCGCTTGTTCGATTACCGGTTGATGAATTGGTTCAAGTTGAGTCAAAGGTAATCTGGCAAAATCGCAAGAAATAATCCCTAAGCGCTGTAAAGCCCATTTAGTTGGAATGGGATTACTTTCAATAAATAAATCGCGATGTAAGGCTTGTAAGGTTGTGTCAATCCGGGTGGCTTCAGCCTGATTGTGCGATAACGCAGCTTTAATCATTTGACTCATCGCCAATGGCGCCACATTGGTCGTCACGGAAATGACTCCATGCCCCCCTTGTAGCAAAAATTGACATGCACTGGCATCATCGCCACTTAACAGTAAAAATTCTGCCGGGCATTGCTGTTGTAATTCCGCTAGCCGAGCTAATGAACCTGTCGCTTCTTTAATACCGACGATATTCGGGACCTTGGCTAACACAGCAACGGTTTGGCTTTGGAGATCAATCCCTGTGCGCCCGGGGACATTATAGAGTAACACAGGTTTTGTGGTAGCCGCAGCCACGGCTTTAAAATGCGCAATCATGCCCGCTTGTGTCGGTTTGTTGTAATAAGGCGTGACCGTTAAAAAACCATCAATTGCTAATTTAGATAAAGCGACCGTTTTTTCGACTGCTTCAGCGGTACTATTTGAGCCATTGCCCGCGATGATCGCAGCTTTGCCCTGCACTTCGTCAATAACAAATTGCATAACTTGCAACTGCTCGCTAAATCGGATGGTTGCAGCTTCGCCTGTTGTGCCCATGACAATTAAGCCATCAGTGCCATTATCAACCTGATATTTAAGCAGTTTCTTCAAGCTGGCATAATCAACCTGACCATCTGCTAACATAGGTGTAATAATTGCAACAAGACTTCCGCTGAACATATTCAAGACTCCACAAATTTCAGGCTGCCTATAGTAATGAGCTAGGGGGCTTAACACAAGCAACAGCAGACAGCTCTGATGAAAATTCAATAAATTATGCTAAACTTCCGAACCAAATTTAGAGATGGAGAAGTATTTACAGATGGCACAGCAACTTGTGGTCACTGCTATTGGGGCAGATCGAACGGGTATTGTCAGTCAACTAGCTCGCTTAGTCAGTGACTGTAACTGCAATATTGTCGATAGCCGAATGGCAATTTTTGGCAATGAGTTCACCTTCATCATGTTGCTCTCAGGTGATGCCGCAGCCATCAGTAAAATCGAGTATTTATTACCGACTTCTGCCTTTGAAATGAATTTGCTGACGATGACCAAACGGACATCCTCGCGGCAATTACCCGAATTATCTCCTCCTTACATCATTGAATATACCGGTGTTGATCGGGTGGGAACTTTAGGCGCAATTTCAAGCCTGTTAGCAGAACAGCAGGTTTACATAGGCGCACTGCGTTCAGAAACCATCCACCCAACGCCGGAAAGTCCAGCGCATACCCATACCATGATGACCGTACAACTGCCCGTAGGGCTTGCAGTCGATAAACTGCGGGAGCAGCTGATGAAACAATTTAGCAAAATGCAGCTTCAAGGGACTTTCGAACCCCAAACTTGATCAATCGATAACACTTCAAATCGCTTGATTTTTAAATTGCAGCCCCCAGTAAACCAATTACTCTCGAATTTCGTTAAATTCTGCACTTTTAATTCAATCTGGGATGAATAGGAACCGCCATGCAAACACTTCAAGCCGGCCAACAAGCGCCACAATTTAGTTTACAGAACCAATTTGGAGAAACTATCGAGCTTGCTGAATTACTGAAAAAAGGCAAAGTGCTCGTTTACTTTTACCCAAAAGCTTTAACGCCGGGTTGTACCGTGCAAGCGTGTGCCCTTCGAGATAGCCAGCCGCAATTCAGTGAAAAAAATGTCACTATAGTAGGCATTAGCCCAGACCCAGTAAAAAGCCTTCTCAAATTCCAACAGAGCAAAGAGCTGAATTTCACCTTGCTTTCTGATGCTGATCATCAAGTCGCCGAAGCATTCGGAGTATGGGGGGAAAAGAAATTCATGGGTAAAATTTACGATGGCATTCATCGCATTAGTTTCTTAATTAATGAGCAAGGTCAGGTAGAGCAGGTCTTTGACAACTTCAAAACAAGCAACCACCATGAAGTGGTATTAGCGGCGTTAAGCTAAGCTATTTGTTGAAATAAGGAGATTTTAAGTGATGAAATTGTATTACACCCCTGGTGCTTGTTCATTGGCTTCGCATATCGCTTTACATGAAGCCGGTTTAAAATTTGAAATTGCCAAAGTGGACTTACGCACCAAACAACTCAGTGATGGCACTGATTTTCGTCAAGTGAGTCAACTCGGTTATGTGCCCGTGTTAGAACTAAAAAATGGCGAATTACTGACCGAAGGCCCTGCCATCCTACAATTTATAGCTGATCAAGCGCCTGGCACTAATTTAGCACCGGCCAATGGCAGCTTTGCTCGTTATCGCTTACAAGGCGCGCTGAATTTTATCGCGACTGAAGTGCATAAAAATTTTAGTCCGCTGTTCGACCCCACCGCTGAAGCGCCAGCAAAAGCAGCGGCGAGTTCGCGTTTAAATAATCGCTTAGCCTATTTAGACCAGCAACTAGCCGCGCAAAACTATCTAGTCGGCGATAATTTTAGCGTCGCTGATGCATACCTGTTTACAGTGTTAGGCTTTGCCAGAATGGTTAAATTTGACTTAAGTCCGTTTGCTCATCTGCAGGCTTATAAGCAACGTATTGCTGCGCGGCCAAGTGTAATTGCAGCCATGACTGCCGAGGGACTGATCCGCTGAAGGAGCGAGTATGCGTCTTAAAAGTGCAATTTTATTAAGTTTCATCGCCACATCCGCTGGTGCTTTCGCCGCGGGAGCTTTCGCCAAAGATACCGCGTTTTTAAGTTCAGAAACTGCCAAACTCAAAATTGAGACGGTTACTGAGGGCCTTGCTCATCCTTGGGGTTTAGAATTTTTACCCGATGGTCGTATGTTAGTCACTGAGCGTGATGGCCAACTTAGAATTGTTGCCGCTGATGGCAGCTTAAGCGCTCCGATTTCGGGGTTACCTGCATTAGCAGTTGCTGGCCAAGGCGGTTTACTCGATGTGATGCTGGATAAAGATTTTGCAAAAAATCAGTTGATTTATCTGAGTTACGCCGAACCAGGTGCTGATAAAACTGCAAGTACAGCAGTGATCCGAGCCACCCTGAAAGACAACCAACTGAGTAATTCCACGGTGATTTTCAGCCAAACACCGAAGGTGGATAGTCGCCATCACTTTGGCGGGCGGTTAGTACAAGAGGCGAACGGCAATATTTTCGTGACGCTTGGCGATCGGGGCTCACGTCGCGATGATGTACAACCACTCAATACTCTGATTGGCAAGGTTGCAAGGATCACCTCTGAAGGGAAAGCTGCCGCGGGGAACCCTTTTGCCACAACCACCAATGCCAATCCACTGGTTTGGTCGAATGGTCATCGCAATATTCAAGGTGCCACTTTAGATGGACAAGGGCGGCTTTGGACTCATGAGCATGGTCCGCAAGGCGGCGACGAAATCAATATTGCCAAAGCTGGCGCCAATTATGGCTGGCCGCTCATCACTTATGGTGAAGAATATGGGGGTGGTGTCATTGGTAAAACCCAACAAGCAGGCTTAGAGCAACCCTTGCATTATTGGGTTCCTTCAATTGCACCCAGCGGCATGACCTTCTATGGCGGCAGTCTATTTAAAGAATGGCAACAGAATCTGTTAGTGGGTTCTCTAAAGTTTGGCCAGCTGGTCAGGTTAGTCATCAAAGATGACAAAGTCATCCATGAAGAACGGATCCGCATTGGCAATCGCATTCGCGATGTACAAGTGAGTTCTGAAGGTGCAGTTTTTTTATTGACCGATGAAGACAATGGCAAAATTTTAAAACTGACGCCATTACCCTAATCCAGCCAATGCAATAAGTGCAGCGTTGTGCTGCACTTTTGTTGAGTGTTCATGATGCCAAAAGTCCAATACTCACTGCTGACCTTTTCTAGTTGGCTGCTATTTTACTGCCCCTTCGCTGCCCAAAGTGCTACCAACTCGCAGGCAGGCCTGATTTCCTCCTCATCCTCCAATATTGCTAAATCGGTGGAGGCCAAGCCCAACGGCGCTGACATCGAAGCAATCGAGAGGATCTCAATCAGTTTTTTTGGCCAAAACTCAGCTTGGTTACAAAGCAGTGCCGCCATTGAATATCGCGATTTGGCTCAATTGAAGTCCAGCATTGATACGGCCGCCCTATTGCAAGGTTTGTCAGGGATACAGGCTGATCAACGGGCTAATTTCGCTCAAGACAGCCGGATCAGTATTCGCGGGTTTGGCACTCGCAGCAGCTTTGGTGTGCGCGGGATTGAGATGACACTCGACGGGATCCCGTTGTCAACTCCGGATGGCCAAGTCCAACCCTCTTCACTGATGCGTCAACAACTAGCAGAAGTTGAAGTTCTCAAAGGGCCTTTTGCAGCGCTCTATGGCAATGCGAGTGGCGGTGTGGTGGCATTTCGTTCCAATGCAGCGCTGACCGAGGGTTGGAAATTTGAACAAACCCTTGCCGCGCAAACTCAACAAAGCATGTTGATGCTCGGGACCAGTTACGGCGAATTCGCGCTTGCACAAGGCCAGTATGATGGCTATCGCCCGCGCAATCGGGCAGAGAAAAAACAAGCCAGTTGGCGAAAATCATTCGAGCTCTCGCCTGCATTACAGTGGGATTTACGCTATGACTGGCTGTACGATCCGTTACTCGAAGATCCATTAGCGCTCACTGAAGCCGAATGGCAGGCCAATCCAAGTCAAACAAACGCGGCAGCAGATCGCTTTGATACCAAAAAAACCACAGCCCAACAGGGCTTGAGCAGTTTACTGCGTTTTGAAGAGGTCGATTATTCTTGGCAATTCGCGAGCTGGCAGCAACAGCGACAAATTCGGCAAAATTTGGCATTTACAGGCGAAGCCACCACCAGCTCAGGGGGGGTTGTTAACCTCGCACGTAAAGTGCAAGGAATGCGCCTCAACTGGCAACACATCACTAACTTTGGTCAGTGGCAATT
>JACCDI012185064.1_pt1 | contig 17393 bp, 15 predicted proteins | sample 7442791 | NCBI WGS metagenome assembly JACCDI01 (sample SAMN15323434, study PRJNA562643) | freshwater metagenome | isolation source: river surface water | place: USA:Blue River Watershed | collected 2017-08-15 | reverse complement strand
GCAGTATATGACACAGGGGCCACCAAGCTGATGTATCATGAGGCGTATATCTGTACTTGGACTCCTAGCACTGAACCCATTGCCTGCTTCTAAATATTAGCCCATACCTTTAGTTAGGACACCAGTTACCTTCACCATGGCCTTAGTGCCGCTTTCAACTTTCAACAATCCTAACTGAAGCACTTTCATAATCTCCATTGCATAAGAATATTATTATATTGAAATCCCTGATGATTTGAAAATCCAAAATTTTCAACCACAGAACCAATTGTAGTCATCTCCTCTCTAGAGACATAAATCCTTCTCCCCTACATGAGCAAATACAATTATCCTTCTTGTATCAAGCATGAATACCAAATACCATAATTGAACATGATGATGCCTTATTAACTATTGTAACTATTTGAACAATTCCAACAGTTGAACCCTTTCCTAATATCTGCTACCTTATCAAATTAAAAGAATTATCAACAGATGTTTGAATATGATCCCTTTCTCCCAATCTTCCATCCTTGGATGGACCTGAATGTTCATGCAGCCAGACATGGCAAGACCCAGCAAACCCAGGAGCAACATCTCCTGATGTATGAAATCCCAATGCCATGGATCATGGATGTAGAATGTAAACATCATTGTGATCTATGAAAAAGCCTGAAAAATTGACATGATTCATTCATCAGAATAGGGCATGCTCTCCATACAGCATTCAATAAAGCCATTTCAGATCAATTCAAAATTATGGTTTTGGAAGCTGACAGTATGTGAAATTGTAGATAAGTTATTTCATACATATGGCTGTGCCACTGCAACAGAAATTACCATGGTAGATGATGCCATCAGAACACCCTGAGACCCCAACAAATCAATTGAATTTTTCAATCAAATTGAAGATTCCCAGGTCATTTCCTTCTGTACCAATCTTGGAAATAACTTACCTTGCGTCATCATATATGCATTGAACAACATCACTAATACAGGTGTCTTTTGAGATGAACAAAAAACTTCTATCACCAACACAACACCCATACCCTGATTGGACCACATTTTAATAATTCTGGGCAACTACTTGGAAAGAACAAGATCATTATTGGCACTCCTCAGGAAACACAACATATGCCAACATTGCAACAAATGATTATTCTGTCTATACATTCAACACACCTGTTGCCAACCTTGCAGCTCAACATGCACAAGACAATGCTGCCATAAGCCGACTGGCAAAAACTAACCAAACCTTGCAATCAATCCTAAACACCATCATGCAGGAACTTCAAACAATCAAGCACCAAATGAACTATAGTGCTGCACACAAACCGCTGAGGCATGATATCAGCAGGCCATCATCCTCCATTTATGCAGCACATCTCATACAACTAAACCTGCCACCACCTTGACCTGCCCAACCCCATTTGTTCTATCCTTGTCACTACAACACATACTCACAGGACCAGGTCCAATAATGCCAAACACCATCAACCAGTAGATGCCTGAACCCCCTGACTTTGTCAGGAACACTGTCACAAGAGGAGGTTGTAGATTTGGAATGGCATGAGGTGGACAAAGACATGGATTCAGCAACAGAGCATGTAGCAACACCTTTGGGAGATATAGCAGAGCCCTGGATTTGGGATGTCATGCAGTCATACTCCTACCCCATTCCCCATTCAAAAGATTCGACAACTGTTTCTGCTGCTTCAGTTGTGGATATACTGACCTAATCATGATCCTTCTGTAACCAGGGCCAATGCACACCTCTTCCCTGGTGCAAGTCTTTGTGGAGCACACAAAATGCTTCTTCCTGATCAACTTGGACATCCTATCCAGCACACTTAACTCCTTAGGACGGCAGGGCACAAACATGTAGAACCTAAGAATAATATGAAACATTCAACCTATGCCAGCCCCCCTCTAAAACTAGTAACTGTGTTCAAACAAACAGACTTATCACTACAGATGACAATGATGTTGTTGACAATGTCAAAACAGTAGTGAACTCCAATTGCACAAAAGATGCTTGCACCTGAATAATAAGTAAAGAAATTCAGACCCCAACAGATCATGGCATCTTTGACTTGGGAACAACTTGACTCTTTCTCCTTCAAAACGCACCAATGATCAGCTTCAACCTACAATAAACCAAATGTGTACCACATTCCCCAATGGTTGGACAATTCCATCCACACACTTTCCTTCTTGAGATACCGCATCTCCATGTAAATGCACAAATTTGCCATATTGTGCCTGATCTTTCACATTGGTCTCTTATATCTGTCAAACAACTCTACAATGCTGGGTGCAGAGTATGATATGATACCACCAATTGTTTTGTTTACTTCAACAATCATCTCACAATGACCAAAGGTCAAAAAGACAAAACTATAGACATTGCCTCTTCAAGCTAATCCAATGCCCGTGCCAAAAAATGACAAAAACATTTTAAAAAATTCCAATGACCAAAAATTCAGTAATGACAAAATTGAACTGAATGAAACAATCAGAAAATCTAAAATTTTTTACTCTATCTCCAACATCACTCACATGTCAATACAACAAGACTTAATCAAGTTCCACCATCAGTGCTCATTTTCATCACCCAGATTAATATGGATCACAACCATCAACAATCACCATTTCACTGGATGACCAGGACTGACTGCCACTGCCATCCAACAACACCTTCTTATATTGACAGAAACATTTTTTAAACATTCTAAGCTCCTACAGAAGAACAAGTTATCCACAACAAAACCAACCACAAAAGGAAAATCATTAAAGTGCAAGTTAACTCCAATTCAAGGGGTGATAAGCCAGACATAACCACAATCAACTTCTGTTGGGATGCTATTGAAGACATTGAAAGTAAAAAATTAATAAGGCCAAAAAACTTTCATAATGTTCCTATGTAGGCAACAAATATGTATGTGTTGCTAATGGCTACAACTCTAATACAATCTTTGTTTGCCCAATGTCAAACAAAGAGGATTCTACTATTTTCAACACTTAATCCTTCTGCAACATGCTCAACAACAAGTAACAGAAGCCAAAATTTTGTATGTTGGACAATGTTGCATCAAACACCATCAAAGAGTTTTTTATCCACAAGTCAATCATTTCTTATTTTGTTCTGTAAAAAATACAGAGTTAATGATGTGGAAAGAGCAATTCAAACTTTCACAAATCACTCCATCAGTGGTTTATGCTCAACAGACCCAAATGTCCCTAAGAAACTATAGGACTAACTCCTACATCAGGCTAAAGACTCCCTCAACATGCTCCACATAGTACAAGATGACCCATCCAAATTAACATATTAGAACCTCCATGGACAGCACAACTTCAATTCCCAACCATGGGTACTGCCTGGGTGCAAATCAATTGTACACCACCATCCTCAATCCTGTACATCATAGGGCTCAATAGGAACTGATGAATGTGACACAGGACAATCAAAAGATCTTGGCTAATCCTAGTGTCACATAAGGGTGTGTTAGAACTAATGCACACAGGTACAGTAATTGTACTCCATCACCCATACTTCCACTAGTACATGACAATGACTGCACTCATTGCCTGCTTCTAACCAATATCCCGTAACTTATGTTAAGACATCAATTGCCTTCACCATGGCCTAAGTGTTGTTTTCAACACATGATTTGAAAGTTTCAACAATCAAAAAGTGTCAAGATGGTTTCACCTGCTGTAGGAAGACCAAGGGAGTTTCAGTAAAATCCTGCAAAAGCAGAGAATAAATTAATGCTTTTTATTGTATTTTTGGGTTATTTTTCTTGAACTAAGTGGTCATGTGCATGATTTTAAGTCTTTTCTTAAAACACTGATATACACTTTAACAAAAAATGACATGTCAAGCATACCTTGTTAAGACATTAATTCACACAATATAGATCCTTAGTGAAAAATGACATAGTATTTCTTTGTGACTTGTTATATCACAAACTTTGCTAAGTTATCATGTCAAACTGCATTTCCAGCTTAGAGCAATGATAAGAAGAGGATGTGGTAAATTAGTATGAAGTCCAAAACTAGAGTCATTGCTCCTGAGGTAGTGAATAAGTGGAACTAGAACACACTATATTTCCTAGGCTGTTCCATGTAGAGCAACTACTTTGCAGTGACAAATAATAATAAGATGTCAATTACCAAGTCTCATGGAACATCATTCATTAAGTCTTTGTACAACATGTTTGGGGATCCAAATCTTTCTTATTTAGATGATTGTGGAACTTCAATTCAAAAAATACTCCATTTGCAAAGAAATGAGGATTTCATTGGAGTAGATGTACGAGGAAGATGTGTCTTCAGAAATTTTTTAATCCTTAATCTTTTGTGTCAAAAACCTTAATTCATCATGACTCTTGTAAATTCAATAATATCAAATATCTTTTCACAGGTGATGGTGTCCTTAAAGTTGACAATTCGTTTTAAACATACAGCATTCAGTCCATCACAAATTCTGAAGCCAAATTCAACAATATCACACCACTTTTGCAGGTGGTGGTGGCCTCTATGTTGACAATTCTTTTGAAACACACAGATTCCCGATTCCAACCTCAAAGTCCATCACAAATTGGACCACTCCAAAGCAGTCCACAATAATGTTCCAACATGATGTCATGATGTCAAGTTCCATGATATAAATACAATAAAATTCATGTCATTATTAGGTTGACTCTGGTTGTTCACTCAGAGACAGAGCAAAGGACCTTTTACATGAGTCCTATATATATATGAACAGAAAATTATCAATCCCTTTCAATTCAATCCCTTTCAATCCCTTTCAATCCAATTCAATCCCTTTCAATCCCATTCAATCCCTTTCATTCCCTATTATTCTTGTTGAATCCCTTTCAACCCTTTAGAGGAACCAGAAAGTTGTCACTGGTACTATACAGCCAACACATCAGTCACATTTATGGGGCATTTATCATTCACTTCTTCAATTGATTGGGGAAGACTCTGGCAAGGTTGGATCAGGTTGTTGTTTCCCTTCTGCAACAACTGCTTCTATGAGTTGAAATATAGTTTGCTTTTGGCTACTCTAGACTTTAATTGCTACTGCAACTGTCACAAGGCTGATATTTTCCTATGGCAGATGCAACAATATTAAAACTGTTCTGTCTTACTTCAAGACAAAGATGTAGTTGGTGATTGGATAAAATGGGCAATGGAGTCATTTGAATTTATCAGCTGTTGGGATGTTCTATCCCAATCATACTGCTATCAACTATCATCCTCAGGAAGCATATTATAATAAAATTTAGAATCTGTGACTGTAACTTGATAATATTGCTCATTGTTTCATGACATCTTTATATACTTGTTACACCTCTACTCAAACAATTTGTTTCAATGGTAGGGTTTTTGTTGGTACCACTATCTATTTGCTTGATTTTACATTTTTCATGGGACAAGGGTGAAGGGTGGCACAGGTGGTCATGGAGGAACAATTCAAAAAAAGGCTGGTAATACAAGGAACAAAGCTGCTGTAGGAAGTGCAGGTCCTCAGTGTGTAAAAAGTAATCATGGTCCAGGAGGTGGAGGACCATAAATTCAAGGTGAGAAAGAGAATTTATTGCTGGTGGTTGAGGTGAAATAATGACATAGGAAGGTCAATTTAGACAGAGATGGATATGGTAATAATGGTGATGAAAAAGTTGAAGGTGGTAAGATTGGACAACAACAAGGTGATGATTAAAGTCCAGAAGTTGAATGAAACAAATCATAATATAGAGAAGATAGTTATTGAGTCAAGACAGCAAAGTTAAACCAGATCATGTCAGAGGAGAAGGTGATACTTATGGTTTGTGTAGTGAAGAGAGAAATGGTTTTGGTCTTTATATGAAGGCAGCAAATATGAACAAGATAATGGCCAAGGAGAAGTGAATAGTCAACAAGTCAGAGAAGTAGGAGCAGCTCACAACCACCAAACTGAAGGTGGTGGAACAGAAACAGGTATCAGTCTAGATGCAGATGATCACATCCATGATCATGATGTGGAATCAGGTCCAAATGAATGTGATAATTATGATCAAGGATCAAGGTGAAGGGAAAGAACCAGATGATGGTGTTGAAGACAACCATGATTCTCATTACAATCCATGTGAGGCTAGAGATATCTGAGGTAATGATTCCAATCAAGTAAATGAATCTGACTAATATGATCAAGATGTTGAAATAGACTTTGTAAACAGATAAGAATACTGAAAAAAATAGTTATTAGATTACACAAGATGTTATCAAACATATTAACAAAGTAGAATCAACAAGATGAGACTAAGATTTGGTTTCAAGCATTGAGTAATGATTTAGTAACAGCTTGAAGAAATAATTAATGTGAAGAAGAACACATAACAAAGTTCATCACAACAATCTCAAATTTATTTTATCAGACAAATCATGAGGAAGACTAATGGAGATATCCTCATTCAAAAATTTGGTATTGTCTTGTTACAATGGATAATTGAGACTGAATTGGAGTGTTTATTTCAAAATGGTAACAACACAATGTCTGATACTTTCAATGTTTCAATCTGCATGCAATATTGAATGGAAAAGAAGTTTCATCATGTAAAAAAACCAATCCACCCTGATAGATGCAATTTTATTTGTCAAAGACATCATGTATTACATGCTTCAGTTTGAATGCGAATCAAAAGGATACACAATATGAATTTTTTACTCATAATTCTTCATTCCAGATATACACTCCCTATTATGAAAATGAACGAATGCAATTTCTTCTAATACATTAGTAGACATATGATTATTTACTTTTGCAACCATCAATTTTGGTTCATACATGTCTTGTGTTGAGTTTTTGCATTATGTTCATTTTTGAACAGTAGTTAAACATGCTGTTCTGGTTCAACTTGCTGTTTTGCAAATTATTTATTAAATCCTTGGGAAAGCCCATTAAGTTTTCATATTTTCTGACCCTCTGTTTTAAAAGGACCAATACCATTTGACCAGAACTCTTTCCTACCAGAAACAGATGCATGTGCTCAAGAGTGTTGACAAGAACATATTGATTTAAAAACCATTTTGCATATTGATAAATTTCTACCTTCCACCTACACAAGATTTCTCATCATGACAGTAAATAAGATCATCACAAAGGCACTTGAAAAACTTGATAATCCCAAGCTCATTTTCACAATGCTACATTGCTTAAGAGCAACTCTTCAGTTTCCCACTGATGGTCTCACCATAATTGAGCCTACAAGTGATTGTGATTATGGGTTTGAAGATGGTAAAACTGCAAAGTACTTAAAAAAGATAAAGTATAAAGAGTTAAATGGAAAAGATTTTTGTCTGAAGCGGGCCTTGATTGCAGTGGGTTGGATCCTTTGCTTAATGGGATTAGGATTGATGAGATTTACAAGAATATAGAAAATTATTAGATTTGATGATATCACCTCCAATCTAATTGTTGGATAAGTGGAAAATGGGTGGTGTGTTTAAAAACGAACAGACAACTGGACAGATATCTAAAATGTGGGTATCATGGTCTCACCCAGGAAGTAATGTTAGCAGTGGTCAGCAATGTTTAAACTGAAGAGGGAAAATGAAAATGGACCATGCTTATAAAATAAAGGATATAATTGTAGGCTAAAGAGATGACAGGTTGAGTTGTGAAAAAGTGGTCTGATTGTGAATATTTTAGAATCATATCTGAGATGCTAAAAATAAGGGCTTTTCTGCTATTCATTGTCTTCTTTTACGCAAGGAAATTCAGTATTATTATTTTTCTTATTTTTACTTTGTACTTTTGTAATATTTTAATTTTTGTAAACAGTTCATAAAAAAGAAATCCAATTGGTCTGAAATCTTGTTTAACTTTGCTGACACGCCTGAACCTGGGTCTGCAATACTTTCACAATAATTACTAAATTTTCATTGTGACATTGATGTAAACCAGACTGTGCTTGCGGCCAAAACAAAACAGGCCATTAGTAAAAAATAATGGTAGCATGTTGGCTGCATTGTATTGCATTTCACAAGACAAAGAAGACTCTATAGATTTCCATCTGATCCATTTACTTTATAGATTGCTTGACCCAACTCTCAATCCCAGGATCTGTTTGGAAGCAATCGCCATAGCATTTTACAGATATGAATTGATTACTCCAATTCTGAGCCCTTCTGCTCACAAGAGGATTTTGCTTGGTGTTGTAAGCATCATTGTATTTATTACTTCGATAAGGCTACTGCTGCATGTTTGCCACCTAAGTGTGTTTCAATCTGACAATCCTTCTAAATTGAGTTTATGTATCAAACACCATTCCTGATATCAACCATTACATTTAGCACTTGCTTCAGAAAATAGGGAAGATTCCAAAATTTTATTAAGGATTCCTAGGTGCTCTTCAACTATGTATGATCCCTTTTCTTGGAGGACTCAAAATGAGACTACCATCAATCAGTCCACCTACAATCCTATCATTTTTTATTCCATGACAAATAGGCTGAAAACGAATGAGACTCATATGACCAATAAGCTCAACAAATCAAATAAGGTCAAAATGACTATACACCCCCATGAAAATTTTCAAGGTAAGGATACCAACAATACTTTTGACTGTAAGTACTTTAAACACTGTAGTACTTTAAGACACATGGTAGTTACTACTTGGACATTCAGAACATCAAGTACTGCAAAAGGTACAACACTGATGGTACTCCTAAGAAAACTACAAAAGACAAAGTGGACTAGAGAAACTATGCCAAGCTCCTTGAAAACCAAGACAACAAAATAGCTCACACCCATAGTGAAGTGTAAGATATGTAAGTGCTCAAACTGTATGGATCATTGATCATTGGTTCTAAGGCATAATATAATATGCAATCTTAACAATATGTTGATTAAAAATGCTTCCTTCAATTTTCCTGATACTACTGTAAATAGTCTGGAATGTTCCTCAACCTACTATAGTAATTGCAATTATAAGTGCTCTAGAATATGCCAATCATTGTTGACACTGGCAGTAAATTCAAATTGATTATGTTTGCTGTACAAGCAATTTCACAAAGGCAAAAAACAACCACTAATAAAATCCACAAGCAAACGGCACAATTGAGTTTTCACATCAAGTATTAGACAATATGCTTCATACTGGCAGAGTTGAAGGATATGACCTATCAAACCCAGACATCATAAGGAATTCTTTACAAGTGCCTTGTGGGCTGTATATTACATATTGACAGAGTTAATGATTGAAGTACATAATCTCCAAAACCCAGACATGATAAGAATTAACTATGGGCTGTGTTTAACACCTATCACTCATTCCTTTAGTTCACGCCTGGTATGGCAATATTCCATATAGGGTCATGCATTTTGACATCCCATACATTGTCAAACAAAACCACTTTTTACTATGTAGACAAGAGCAATATTGAGCATGAAAACAAGATACCCCAAAATCATAATTATTCTGTATTCTGTAAGGAACAAGATACTGGACACAGAAGTGAAGGTGAATTCCAAAGTGGAATCCAAGTACAAAGGGTATTTTGCAAGGGTATTTTTCCATAGTACAAGTACATTCCAATGGGATTGCTTGGATACAGGTAAACAACTTGGCTGAACAGATAAACAAAAGGAGACTTGACATGAACAAGTATATAATATATCATATTGTACGTCTTCTTGATTTTTTAGATTATATGTCAACAATCAGACAAGACTGACACCTGGTTTCACCTAGTGTCAGCAACCCCTTACTTGTTGGGATTTGGGGGTTGTGTGTTTTTTCATTTAGTACAACAAGTGCCTACCAGCCTCCATTTTTAGGGATGATCAATAGGCAACATTCTAAAATAAACCCCAATGTTGGATTAGTCAACACCATCTGAATAAGTACAATCTCCCTGTCCTTGAACAACACCAAAGCATCTAATCAACTACAAAGTATGCACTTCCCAAATTAAGAGTAATTGCGTAGAGAGTCAGCCTCTGACAACAATACTTGCAGATGTAGAAAACAGATATATTTACTTGAAGTACAAGATTTTTACAACCCTAAAATATGGGCTGTACAAAGGATCACAAGGGATATCCCTCTAGCAGAATGAGACCAATTGCAGATCTACTTATAATTTTCTACTCTAAATTCTAGTCAATGGAATCACAAACAGATATACCCTACCCCAATTACCAATTACATTGTACCAACAACTGGCCTGTGACAGAGATAGGACAGATGTAACTAAGCCACGTTTCATCCACATTTCATCCACACTTCATCCACATTTCATCCACATTTCATCCACATTTCATCCACATTTCATCCACATTTCATCCACAATTCATCCACAATTCATCCACAATTCATCCACATTTCATCCACAATATTTCACATTTTAACAGAATAAATGATGTGCAATTAATTTTTGAAAATTCTCTTCATTTAATTAGTAGGTCAGATATATTTAATGCACATATGAATATGAATATACATCAGTGAATACAATAGCATATAGTTGTTTTTCCTGGAAGGTATTTTCAAGATTAGGATAGCAACAATTGATCAATTATTCATTCATTTCATTTATGAAGACTACTTTTTGAATGATAATTCATTTGAGATGTGACATAATCCAAAGGGAATTCTAGGTCTAAACAAAAAGAATGAGCTGATGTGTTAATGAAGTGAGGCAGTAATAGGTAAAATTTGGAGTCCTTCAATAGATGGCAACTCAGAGAACTTATATTGACATTCATATGAAGTATTCAAGTCCATTACAGTAATGTGTTGCACTGTCTTGAGTTGATTCAGCTTCAACACAAAAGGTATGGTGCTGAATGAAGCACAAATGAGAAAAATGAGACTGATGTTAAAGATATGTTCTATTGCCCTATATTGGCTCAAACATGAGATAAAAATAAATAAAAGTAGTTTGAAAGTTTTCAAGACCAGTTTTATTGATTGAAATCAATTTTGGGACCAATTCATGAACCTGTTATGTCAAATAACCAAAATTATCTGTATATGGTCAAAACAACTGATGAGCACAGGATCAGCCCAACCTTACCATAATCATCTCTATATAATATATCTAAGTTATTCTTTTGGAGCGTCAAATATTTTTTACTGCAATGCAGTCTTTTAATTCCATAACTTGAGCTAGTGATAAAGTACAGCATATTGTTGAAGATGGTAGGTATAAAAAAGATGTCATATTCCTGATTCCTGAAAACTAAGAAAACCACAACAATGAATGCATTTGATTCCTCAAGAATAGATTTTATGTTTAGTTTGTTTGATCAATATTGGAGACAAAATAATGTTTTGACTGGGTTTTGAGTTTGGATAATTTGGATAAGAATATGATGCTGAGTTGGAAATTTTGGATCTTGATCCCAATTTGCACTATTCTCTGCAGCCTAAGGTAAGAGATTTTTGCCAAGGTTTGGCGGAAACACATCATTGCTTGCACTAATTCAGTTTCAAATCTGATCCTCTGGTATCACCTATGGTGGTCAGTAGAGAATTTTTCTGCAAAAATTTTTCATCACTCTGTTTCAGATCTAAACATCTCAATATTGTATAGACTTCAATTTCAGTGTAACAGAAATCAAAATGTTGAATAGAAGAATACTTCCCCAAAATTAAAAGCCTCCTAATTTTATCTTAAAGCTCTACTTATTTATTTGTTAATGGGAGTTTCATTCTAAGGCAAAGTCATGAGATTAAATAACTCTTTATCAAAACAGCGAAATAGTAATATTCAATAAACACCCTCCTAACAATGACTTCATAATGATGTACAATGAAACTCTTTAATATCATTTCATTCATCGGTCATGGCTCCATTATATTCTTATTTTGTTATTGGCAAGACCATTTTTACTTGATGCATGCTTGAAAAAGTTTCAACAGAGAGAAAATTATCTTCTAAATTCAGCTGTACCCTTCTCTATTATTACTCATATTTCCAATAACAAATAATGTCCTCAGCTTTGATTCACCTATCCACATAAGGCCTTATGATATGGATCTATATAATTCTTAGTCTTGATATGCTAGTAGCTATTTGGTCTGTGACTGTAACATTGTCACTTCCAGACTTTTTAACTAGCTCTCCAGACCATCCAAAATCACCTTGTACTGTAGGTATAGATAATTGAGTATCATTACCACCAAAACAAAGATCATTTTAGTTGGTTCTTGTTCTCATAAATCTCCCTTCCAGTTTGCTTATCCAATCTTCTGGATCTTAATTGGCTAACTCCAAATGTAAAACCTTGAATCCACTTTTCAACATCAACATTGGAAACATAGAATTCATCTCATACTATTGCTCAATAGTCCACCCCAAGTCATGTTGCAAGTCCATAATAGATGGTATATAATCTAAATTAATTGCTATTGTGGTCTTTTCTGGTACCTTTCTATCAGCAATAGATTGAAAATTTTATTTTCATTTGTTGAAATCATTTTTCTTGCTGACTGAGGTCATAATTCACACTTCTATAGATATCCATTTTAGTCTTGTTTTAGTCTCATGAAATGAAAATGAAAATATATTAAAATACTCCATCCATTCCACTTTCTGACAGGTGATGCTCATTAACCCCATTTACTCCCCAGTGTCTGTTTGACACAATTATTTCATTGAATAATTTTCAAACTTCAAGTAACGTATATTGATCAGGCACATTGTTCATTTGCAAGAATGGGTATTGTTTGCCAACATTTTTTGGAATGCAGTTGGAGAGCAATACTCCCTATCAAACAATCCACTTTGCATTTTCATGATGAACACCCCTTTACTGCTGAAATCTTCTATCATGTGTGGATGCAAAGGATGGGACAGTCAGCAGTCATAAAAAATTATTTGTGATTGCAACTAATTAAAAAGTGCAGTGAAAAATGCAACAGATCACTCATCCCACAATGGGTATGTTATCATACTTATCCAGTATATGTGTACCAAAGAAAATTGAAAGGATCAGAATTCAGTGACTTATTGGTAGGTCATATCGTAAAAATACAAGAGATTCTCAGTACAAACTATGATATTGTTATTATTTCCCAGAGGAAAATGAATGATAAATATGGTGTGGTATCTCTGATAGAGTTGTTGCTGATTGACTAAATAATTCAAACAATTTTTTTATGTTTTAAGTTTTGAAACAAAATTAAAAGGCAAATTCAGTACTTTAAAGTAGTGTAACTAAATGGAATGAGAGTAAGAGCAAGTAGACTATCAATATGGTTGCATTTTTTACCAAAATTAACTAATAGAATGTTTCATAAGGTTGTCACAGGGAAATTGAATTCATCAAAATCCACATTGTATAGTTTTTGAAAACCCTTGGCCATTGGATGTCATAATGAACCCTTGTGGTTGTGAGTGTGCAAATTTCAGGTTGGCACTAATCTTGTATTTAATTTCATGTTTTTAAATTTTGTGTACAAATCAGTCATGTATTCTAGGGCATTGAAGTTGGATACCTTATAAACTTTTTAAAATTAAATAATCACAAAGTCACTTCAATAGTACATGAAAGACAAACATTACATGATTCAGCATAGAAACAGTTGCAATTGTTAAGACCTATCCACAAATTTTCTTCATTATTTATTGATTGGAAATACAGTCTTCTAATACATTTTACTTAAGATAACAGCGGTTTATATTTAGAAAGATATCATTTATGGTATATTACATCAAAATATTGTGTGGTGATAGTCAATAATTGATACATAACTACCTGGTCTATATTTTGCTTTCTAAAACATTAGAAACTCTGTTCAACAATACTAAAAGGTATTCCAAAATGGTTAACTCAAAAAAGCTGAAGAATCACTGCACAAGGCAAAGTTTTGTGCTTGTTTATTCAATGTTTTTGATCTTTTTGATGACAATAATGCCAACCAATACCCCCCTTGCTGGCACATTTGTAGCTGTGGTCTTTGCAAAACTTAATTTAATCCTCTCCTCTTTAATTTTATAATTCATGCTATCAAAGATCTTTAAATCCCTTAACCAACAATGTCCCACCACTTTTATACTGAATTTTCCATGGCAGCAATTCCATTGATGGTGTGTCTGAGCTCAGTTGGAAATGTTGGTGATATGTTGGAAAAATGTCAAAAAGGTTGGTAAAATTCACTGACAACCCTTAATTGACCAACAGATTTCATGGGAATGGAATTGAGCTACAAGGCCTTTTTGCATACATAGAATGTACCAGGGAAGTCACACCAAAAATTCTGGCACTTTTTACTTTAAAATGCCTATTTGAGCTCCTTTGATCAAGATGAGCACATCTCTGACACACACCAAAATATGCATGCTTAGGAAGTACATTGTTTGCCCTAAAGTTGGCACTTTTTGTGTATACTCTTCCAACATGTCATGGACATGTTCAACATGTTGTTTTGTGTCTGTCCTTCAACTAACACACCAACACCTGACATTCCCAACTAAGTGCCCAAGGCTATATCCAATCTGCCATTTGTATTGCCCACTGTTCCATGGACATTCTGCAAAATGGAAACAGCCAAAGTAAGTTTCATCACAGTCAGATTTAGCTTATATCAATGAAAATATTTTTTGTCATCACACTGGATGAGTTTGACAAGTAATAATGTTGTGTAGCTAGTCAAAGAAAGGCCAAATCCTGATGACAACTATGTCACGCAGACACTAGGTACGCTTTTAACTGAAGAGAAGGATAGTACCTTGGCAAGTTGGCCAAAGATGGGGACACAAGACAATTCAGATGAATTACAGGAATCTGACAGGATAGAATCAAAGGCTCCCAGATCACTACTTAATTTGCATATTGAGACATACCATCCACAAAAACACAAAGACACATCTCCGTGGGGTACTGAAGATCACAAGGGATGGCAATGAATGCAGCAGAGAGTGTGGACATCGCCGCAAAATGTATTAACAACCAAATGGGGCTATTGTCACAAGGTTTACCTCCAGACTGGAAAAACTATGTGAAGATGTAAGTAAACTACAAACAAAATGATAACTTCATGTGCCCCCTTTTTTAATTGTTGCCATCCTTGCTCAAAATTTGCAAGCAACAAAGGATTGTGAGATCCAGCAGTGGATCAAGTGATAAAATTGCTGGGATAGATGGTATTTTGATGCATTGGTTGCTGATTATGTGAAAGATGCTCTTTGGGTAGGAGAAACGGAAAAGCAACAGGGATCAATAAAATGATACAACAACCTAGTTCTTGAAGTATCTTTCCATGGTCTTGTGATTCCTGTTAAGGCATTTATTTTTAGTTTGGCACTTTGTTTGCTTGTGATGTAGACTCATTTCAACCCTCTCATCAACACCATTATCCCATCCATGATTATCATTTCTCTGATTCTCACCTTTTTTATCCACTTCCCTGGTATCAATATTTCCATTACTTTTGTTCATGTTTAATCTCTTTCCTATTAATTTAAAAAGAACACCTAGCTTTACATGCTGTACAGCAGAGTTTTCTTTTTTTAAGGGGGGGCACGTCAACACCAGAGGCACTGAATATCTCAGTTGAAAGGAGAGTGCCATTTTTGCATGTGAAGAAATTGCTTCCAGCCAGTGCTGATGGAAGGAAACATAAAATTTTCCTCATCTCTCATCATGGTGATGAATATATTGGCTTGCTAGAAAATGCAGGGACACTTTTTTGTTGCTGTGGATATATTCCACCATAACTTGCTCTCTAATGTTATCATCATTATCTTCTTCAATCAGATCATTTTTCAAAACAAACCACCAACATTTATCAACTCTAACCCCGTTTGATGACATTTTCAGCATGAAAAATTGCAAAACCAAGTGTATATGATATGTTGTCATCTCTGATATATCAAGATGAGCAACATCCCACTTGAATAGATAAAACCTTGACTTGGGATGATTTAATTGGGGGTAAAAAGACCTCTTTGGAGGATAGCATGACCAAATGCACATGAATTGTGCAACATCTGGGGCTCCATTGACTAATACTTTGAATCTGTTTAGATTTCTTTTGTAGGATGAATGTCAACAATGTTTTGGTGATCAGAAGTTATCATTGCTTTTGAATTCTTCCAGATTGTCTGTTGTCTGATAGCTTGAAAATTTCCCCATCTCTTCTCCATTTGTTTTTAATGCACAGAATTTTTTTGGCATATGATCAGTTTCAAAACTATTTGGATGCGTTGTTTATGCTATGTGCCAATATTCAAAGGCTCTAATGGCAGGGTCAATTATGCTCTTCATTAACATATATGTAAGGTGCACCGTCACATGCAGTTTTTGTATACTTCTCTTGTTTATTTTACCATCATGTTGCTTTACATAGCAGCTAACCAATATTGAGTTCCCAAAATGTAATCAAAAGGGGTTGATAATATTTGGAATTTAAATCCATACAGAGAAGCCTATCAAAAAATTGGGCATGACTTGACTGTCAACTGTAGCCAAGTAATTTGTTATGATCACTGACAGGATGTAAGAGCATATCCCACATTACTCTGTTCTGAATAAAATATGTAAAAGTATGTACTTTGTTTATTCAAAAAAAGGATCCTGAGTCATACAACTAGATATTGTCATCAACACTAATATGAAAAACTTCACCTTAGTCTGTTGGAATATTGGTATATCAATGTGATAGGTGATAGGTAGTTGCAGAATGAACCAAAACCAGGGAATACATCAATTCACCACAGGATATGTGCAGGATTAAACTTTCAGCTTTAAATTAAGAATTTCCTCTATCAGATTTGGACACAATCAGTTGGGGGTTGATTGGCCATAAACACAATCATAGTTATGATGTCTATATTGAAAGATCTATGTCTCTGAATCAAAAGTAAACCATTTAAGTGAAATATTGATAAAAATGATCACAAGAGTTTCAAAGGCATATCAAATTAAAGCTTGGAATAATGAAATGAGCAAATTTACTAACACTTGTTTGTTCACTATAAGCTATGTACAAAAAGGATAATATGAACTAATTATATACTTGTTTGTAACTTCTGTTCAATGCATGTTGCATGATATACCAGCAACTTTTTAACTGATTTCTTTTGTTTTATAATACCTGTTGGTGTGTTTATGTTTTTGTTTTTTGTCTCCAAGAATAGTGTGTCTTGCACTGCACGTCCAATTAAGGTACAACGACAGACCATAAAAAATGTGAAAGATTTTCAACAAAATACACATGGGATGAGACATTGTAACTTGCATCCACTAATGGCAAATAAAAACCAAATCTGCACATTTGCTGACTCTTAAACACCAACTTTTATGGTAGCTCACTACAGTTGCTTCCATGTCATCTAATAATTGCCTTCAGGATGTTCCAATATCTTGCAATTTTTCACATGATGAAATGTTAACCATTCATATTCAATTC
>JACCDI010114765.1_pt1 | contig 17395 bp, 13 predicted proteins | sample 7442791 | NCBI WGS metagenome assembly JACCDI01 (sample SAMN15323434, study PRJNA562643) | freshwater metagenome | isolation source: river surface water | place: USA:Blue River Watershed | collected 2017-08-15 | reverse complement strand
TGAAAAAACTAGATTGGTACATATTAAATAAATTTTTTAGAGTTTTCTTTTTCTCTATTTTTTTATTTGTAACTATTGCGGTAGTGATAGATGCCAGTGAAAAAACAAATGACTTTGTTAAGTCCGGTTTGACGGCATCTGAAATCATAGCTCGTTATTACATTGGATTTGTACCTCATATTGTAGCCCTACTTTTCCCTTTATTTGTATTTATTGCGGTGATCTTTTTTACCTCTAAAATGGCGGGTCAAACAGAAATTGTACCTATTTTAGCTAGTGGAACAACTTATAACAGATGGTTAAGACCTTACTGGATAGGGGGTGCTGCATTGGGTTTATTGCTTTGGATATCCAATCAATTTATTGTCCCCAAAGCAAATGTAATCAGGGGCAATTTTGAAGCAGTTTATGTAGATGCCAATTCCACCTATAATGCCTTATTGGTTTCTAGTGCTGATATTTATTTTAGAATTGATTCTTTTACCTATGCTGGGATTTATAGTTATGACACGGCGAATAAAAGGGGAAGTAGTTTCTTTTCTTACAAAGTAGAAAAAGACAAAGTAGTATATAATTTAAGGGCTGAAACCATTTTTTGGGACACAGCAAGAAAGAAGTGGAATTTAGTGGATGCTATTGAGCGAAAAGTGATGGACGATAAAGAGACGGTCAGTTTTTTTGCCAACTTATATAAAGTATATCCATTCAAGCCTGCAGATTTAGGCAAAGACAATTATACCAAGGATAAATTAACTACCCCAGAACTCATCAAGCAAATAAAAAAAGATGAATTAAGGGGATCGGAGGGACTTAATGAGTTAAAAATTGAACGTTACAGAAGAGACGCTTCTCCAGTGTCCGTGTTATTATTAACCCTTATTGGAGCCATCATTGCAGGCAGGAAAGTGAGAGGAGGAAGTGGGGCCCATTTGGCCTTGGGATTCGTCATTGCCGCCTTATTTATCATCACCGATCGGTTCTCCACCATTTTTTCTACAAAAGGGAATTTGCCCCCATTATTAGCTGCTTGGATACCCAATATGATATTTATTTGGGTTGTCTATTATTTGTATAAAAAAGCACCTAAATAAGCCAATTTTAGTTAACTTTACGCGTCATTTTAAAAAGGGCAATCATCACAAACTAAAGGGGTTATTTATGGAAGCGATTAAGGATCTGTTCAGCGTGAAAGCAACTGTTGCTGCTGCTGAAATAAAAGAAATCATTAAAACAAACGGAGAAAAGAAAATTGGGGAAGTAACATTAGCGCAGGTATACCAAGGAATGAGAGGTATTACAGGCTTGGTTACAGAGACAAGTTTATTAGATGCGCAAGAAGGAATTCGTTTTCGCGGATTTTCTATTCCTGAATTACAAGACAAATTACCTAAAGCACCAGGAGGAGATGAACCTTTACCAGAAGGTTTGTTTTATTTAATGATGGTAGGAGAAATTCCAACCGAAGAGGATGTAAAGCAAATTACCAATAACTGGCAAAGAAGAAGTCATGTGCCAACACATGTATTTGATGTGATTGATGCATTTCCAATTAGTGCTCACCCGATGACTATGTATGTTGCTGCGGTGATGGCCTTACAAACCGAAAGTAAATTTTCAGCGGAGTATGCCAAAGGAATGAATAAAAAAGATTATTGGCAATATACCTATGATGATTCTATGGACTTGATCGCAAGATTGCCAAGAATTGCTGCATATATCTATCGTAGAAAATATAAGAACAACGAACATATTCATCCAAATGGTTTATTAGACTGGGCAGGAAACCTTGCTTACATGATGGGCTTTGAAGATGAGAGCACCAAAGAATTGATGCGTTTATACATGACTATACATGCGGATCATGAAGGTGGAAACGTATCTGCACATACTACACACCTAGTAGGTTCTGCATTAAGCGATCCTTATTTAAGTTATGCAGCAGGGATGAACGGTTTAGCAGGTCCTTTACACGGATTGGCGAATCAAGAAGTGATTAAATGGATTTTTGAAATGCAAGAAGCAATAGGGTCTGATAGTCCAACCAAAGAACAAATTGTAGATTATGTTCAAAAAACATTGTCTTCTGGTAAAGTCGTTCCTGGATATGGCCATGCGGTATTAAGAAAAACCGATCCTCGTTTTACAGCACAAATGGCATTTGGTAAAAAACATTTACCAGACGATAAATTAGTAAATACGGTTTGGAATATTTATGAAACAGTTCCACCTATTTTGGAGTCATTAGGAAAAGTAAAAAATCCTTGGCCGAACGTAGATGCACATAGTGGTGCTTTATTGGTACACTATGGTATTGTTGAATATGAATTTTACACGGTATTGTTTGCAGTAAGCCGTGCGTTAGGGGTACTTGCAAGCTTAACTTGGGATAGAGCGTTAGGCTTCCCATTAGAGCGTCCAAAATCTGTAACTACCGAATCGGTGAAGTTATGGTTGGATGGCAAAGGAGATATTTAATCCATCTTATCAATAGGAAAAAGTAGCACTTCGTTTTGGGGTGCTACTTTTTTCATCTTTGGGGAATTAGCTCAGTTGGTAGAGCGCTTGCATGGCATGCAAGAGGTCAGCGGTTCGAACCCGCTATTCTCCACCATTTAACTATTAAAAGCCTCACCATGTGGGGCTTTTGTATACATAAACCTTTTTTGTAATATTAAATAGTTTTGATTAATTTTAATACCTTACCTACTATCAAATGATTGTTATGAAATTCAATTTTCGATTTCCATATTTTATATTATTTGCGCTATTTATTATTGTATTCAACGCTTGTCAAAAACAGCTGCCTAATGACAAGGTGATTATTATCAATGAAACCAAGGTTACCACCATTATACATGACACCATTTCTTCGCCTATTCAATTAGGAGGACTGGTTGAAAGTAATACGGAGGACTCGATTATTGAAAAAGGAATTCTATATGGGATTGATTCGAATCTTTCTGTAGGAAATGGTCCAAATGTAAATGTTAAATATACCGAACCAATAATTGTACCTGCTGGATATAATCCTGTTGTTGATTTAACAACAGGAGGCTGGGCTTCTCCTTCTTTGAGTTCTGCATCAATTAAAGCTGCACCAGGAAAGGGGGCCTATCGTCTTAATGTACAAGGAACCAAAGGAATTACAAAGTATTATGTGCGTGCCTATGCAAAAACGGCAAAAGAAACTTTTTATGGCAATACCTTATCATTTACAACAGCCAATTATAAACGACAAATGGGGGTCAATTTAGGTTTTTCAAATGTGTTCTGGACAGCTAGTTATACACTTTTTGATTTACTCACCGACGAAGTGGTTTTACCAGACGCGAGTGGTAATTATACTATTTGGTATTCATCCAATGAAGACATAAACGTTTATACAACAACTCAATCTATTGCCCAACTGCCTAGCTTTTTGTTTTATAAGTTTAAGACCCAGGCCAATTGTCAGCGATGGTGTGATTTGAGAAGTGGGAGGGTGAAACCTTAGTACTTGCCGTTTATATATTTAGTTTTTATTAAATGGGTCTTAGCAGTACTTTTGCGACCTAATTAAACGTATGAGTAATTGTAAGCATGGTTTTTTATGGATATTGACTTGGGTATTTGTGAGCGTGGGAATTGCCCAAACCAAGCAATTGCAGGTTAAAGTAGCTGATAAAACGGGAAAACCTTTTCAGATGGCGGTGGTATTATACCATGCAAAGACAAAAAATTCGACTTCCTTTAATTTATCTAAAACTTCCAAAAGCTTTACGGATACCCTAGGCTTTGCTAAACTAAAAGTAGATAGTGCTAGCACCTATTTTTTAAGAATTACTTGGATAGGTTATCAAACCATTGATACAACCATCTCTTACAGCTCCGATGCGGTTCAATATTTTGTTTTAAAAGAAGCTTCCAAGATTCTCAATGAAGTTGTTGTAAAGTCTTCTAAACCTTTAATTAGACAAGAGGATGATAAATCCATTGTAGATCCAGAGCCCCTTGCTGCAAGTAGTACTAATGCCTATGAGACGGTTGAAAAAACACCAGGTGTTTTTATAGATCAGGATGGTAATGTTTATTTAAATGGACTCTCTCCTGCTGCAATTCAAATTAATGGAAGGGATTTGAAAATGAGTCCATCTGATATTGCCATCATGTTGAAAAGTCTTCCGCCCAATGCCATTCAAAAAATTGAATTAATAAGAACGCCCTCTGCCAGATATGATGCTTCTGGTGGTGGAGGGGTTGTGAATATTGTTTTAATGAAAGGAATTAAATTAGGTATTAATGGATCGGTCAATACTGGGTTCTCTCAAGGGGTGTATGGTAATCAATACATTGGTTTTAATGTTGCTAATAATAATGACAAGCTTACTTCCTATGTAAATGCTCAGTATAGCAATAACGATGGGTATTCGATTACAACATCGGACAGAACGCTTTCGGCAGATACCATTTTAAAACAAAATGCTAGAACCGTATCTCCTAATACCTCTGTTAATTTCGGATATGGATTGGGGAAAAATATAAATGATAAGTGGGAGCTTAATTATGATGGTAGAATGAGTCAAAATAAATCCAACAACACAACTTTAAATAATTCCTATCTGAATATATTGCTATCACAACAGTCGTTTAAGGTGAACGATTTGCAATCTAATATTACCAATAAAAATGAAACCAATTTCATAAACCAATCCTTCAGAGCAAAATTAAAATTGGATACACTTGGAGGGGAATGGATTAATGATTTTGCTTTTAATTATTCAAAAAGCAATAATCATCAAAATTACCTGAATACCTTAACAAGTAATGCTGTTGGTTCTAGTGGGATGGGAAATTTTGGGAATGAAAGAAGTTATTATACGTATCAGTCTGACCTGCGAAAGAAACGTTGGGGATTAAGTATGGAATTCGGAGTAAAGACCTCTTTATTGAATTTTAAAAATAATTCGGTATACACAAAAACATTACAAGGTATCACCAATCCAGATCCATTTAGAACTAGTGGCTTCGATTATACCGAACAAATTAACGCGGGGTATGTACAAGCATCAAAAGCTTGGGGTCCAGTTATTTTAAAGCTAGGATCCAGAGTAGAGCAAACTATTATGCAGGGGCATCAAATCATACCGAAGGATACCACTTTTTCATTGAATAGAATAGACGCCTTCCCTTATATTTATTTAAGTAGAAAAGTGGCAAAAATCATGGAATACGAATTGCGCGCTTTCTTGGTTTATCGTAAAACCATTAGCCGTCCTTCTTATGATTTTTTAAATCCATTTGCTAGGTATATTGATCCGTTTTTGTACGAAGTGGGTAATCCTAATTTAAGACCTCAGTTTACCAATAATTATGAGGTTAATCTTAGCGTAGACGACAAGCCTTTGTTTGCTTATGGAATCAATGAAACTACTGATATCTTTACCAATGTGGTTTACCAATCTCCAACCAATAAACAAGTGAGTTATCGCACTTATGATAATTTAGGAAGGAGTAGGGAAACTTATTTTAGATTGGTAGGGGTGATACCTCCGGGTAAAAAGTTTTTTGCAGTATTGGGTACCCAGTACAGTAGAAATGAATATATAGGCTATTATGAAGGCATGCCTATATCCTTTAACAAAGGAACTTGGACCTTATTTACCTTCCAGTCATATAAATTAGATGGATTGTCTACCATTACCTTAAATGGGTTTTGGAGAATGAGCGGTCAACAACAATTCTACGAACTTTCTGACTTTGGTTCTTTAAATGCGACCATTAATCGCCAGTTTCTCAATAAAAAATTAATTGTAACAGCGAGCTATAATGACTTCTTATTCACGAGCAGGAATAATTTCACATTGCGTCAAGGAAGTCAAAATGCGGTTGGTTATAGGGAATCTGATTCTCGTAGATGGGGACTTTCCTTACGCTATAATTTTGGGTTTAAACCAAAAGAAAATAAGATGGACATGTTTGATGCTGGTCCCGAAAATAAATAGGACCTTTTAGGTATCATTTAGCTGTTTTTTGTAGATTTAGGAACCCCTGTAACTAGATAAAATAGCTAATATGAAGATGCATTACTTCGCCACTTTTCGTTTAATATTTATGACCTTCTTGGGTTTCTGCTTTATGGGGATCCCCTTTCATACACATGCACAATTGGCAGGGTATACGACTACTGCCACAGGTCAATTGAAATTTGATAAACAATTACCAAAAATTGCTCAGGATACCAAGAGCATGTCTATTCTTGAATTAGCCCCTCAAAAACGTTTTCAAAAAATGGAAGGTTTTGGTTATGCATTTACGGGAGGCAGTGCACAACTAATGAATGGATTGTCATTGCAAAAACAAAATGCATTATTGCAAGAAATATTCGGCAAAGGTATAAACGAATTGGGAATCAGTTATGTGCGTATAAGTATGGGTGCTTCCGATTTAGACGAGAAGGTATTTAGTTATTGTGATTTACCCAATGGATTCACAGACACTGCATTGGTGCATTTCTCACTTGCACAGGATACTTTGTACTTAATCCCCTTATTACAAAGGGCAAAGAGAATAAATCCAAATTTAAAAATCATGGCTTCTCCTTGGAGTGCTCCTGTTTGGATGAAGTCCAATGCGGCGAGTAAGGGGGGATATTTACTAAAACAATATTACGAAACCTACGCACGCTATTTTGTAAAATACATTAAAGCCATGCAGTCTAAAGGTTTGCCAATACATGCAGTGACCATTCAAAATGAACCCCAACATGGAGGGAATAACCCAAGTATGTTGATGGATGCAAAAGAACAAACGGAATTTGTTAGAGATTATTTAGGACCTCAATTTAAAGCTGCTCAATTAAGTACAGAAATTGTTATTTGGGATCACAATGCAGATCATCCTGAATACCCCATCAGGGTATTAAATGATGCTAAAGCAAAATCATTCATTGCTGCATCTGCTTTTCACTTGTATTTAGGTAAGGAAACCGCTTTATCCCAAGTGCACGAGCAACACCCTGATAAAAAAATATATTTTACGGAACAATGGACTGGCGCAAAAGGAGAGTTTGGTGGAGACCTGATGTGGCATATGGAACATATTGTTATAGGGACCATTCAAAACTGGAGTAGTTTGGTATTAGAATGGAACTTAGCGGCAAATGCCAAATATGAACCCCATACTCCAGGTGGTTGCACCGAGTGCAAAGGTGCCTTTACCATACATGGGGAGGATATTCAAAGAAATGTAAGCTATTATATTATTGGTCAAATTTCAAAATATGTACCTCCAGGGTCTGTAAGAATTGGTGCGACTATCAATAACGACCAATTAAAAACGGTCGCTTTTCTTAAGCCTAATGGGAAGCAAGTAGTCCTCCTTTTAAACACCTCGCCTACACAGGAAATTTCTATAAAAATAAAGGGGAAAGCCACTAACTTTACGCTTCCCAAACAATCGGTTACTACCTTGGTTTGGTAAAGAAAAATAGGGCAAGATCGCATATCATGATAGCATCAATTAACAAGTCGAATAAATAAAATAAATATGAAAAAGCGTTTTTTAACGATTGCAAGTTTGTGTATTGGAGTACTTGCTTTTGCGCAAACCAGTAAGGATGCAAAAATGCATTCCTATATAAATGGATTGATGTCAAAAATGACATTGGAAGAAAAGTTAGGTCAACTCAACCTGCCTGCTTCCAGTGATTTTGTAACAGGTGCAGTGAGCAGTTCTGATATTGCAGAAAAAGTGAAAGCGGGCAAAGTGGGAGGTGTTTTTAATATACGTTCAGTAACAAAGATTAAAGAATTACAGCAGTTTGCTGTGAATAATTCAAGATTGCATATACCTCTTTTATTTGGGATGGATGTAATCCATGGATACCGTACCATATTCCCAATCCCATTGGGTATGTCTGCTACCTGGGATATGCAATTGGTAGAAGAATCAGCGCGAATTGCGGCAAGTGAGGCAAGTGCCGATGGAATACAATGGACCTTTTCTCCTATGGTAGACTTAACACGTGATCCAAGATGGGGAAGAGTTTCAGAAGGTAACGGGGAAGATGCATTTCTAAGTTCAGCCATTGCTAAAGCCATGGTGCAAGGATATCAAGGCAATGATTTGTCAGCGCCTAATACCATTTTATCTTGTGTAAAGCATTATGCTTTGTATGGTGCGGCAGAAGGGGGAAGAGATTATAATACCACCGACATGAGCCGTGTAAGAATGTACAATGAATATTTCCCTCCTTATAAAGCAGCGGTTGATGCTGGAGTGGCTTCAGTAATGGTTTCCTTTAATGAAGTGGATGGGGTACCTGCATCAGGAAATAAATGGTTGGTAGATGAGGTGTTGAGAAAGCAGTGGAAATTTGGTGGTTTTGTGGTGTCTGATTATACTGGTATTCCAGAAATGACCAATCATGGAATGGGAGATGCCCAAACGGTGAATGCGTTGTCAATGAATGCAGGGGTAGATATGGACATGGTTGGAGAAGGTTTTTTAAATACCATGAAAAAATCAATCCAAGAAGGAAAGGTAAGCTTGGCTCAAATTAATAAAGCATGTGAGCGTATTTTAATTGCTAAATATCAATTGGGCTTATTTGATGATCCCTATAGATATTGTAATGAGCAAAGATCGGCAACCGAAGTATTTACTGCTGCTAATAGAGCAGCCGCAAGAAAAATTGCAGCTCAAAGTTTTGTATTGTTGAAAAATAAAAATGTGTTACCTATTGCGGCAGGGAAAACCATTGCATTGGTAGGTCCTTTGGCAAATGCGAAAGAAAATATGACAGGCACCTGGAGTGTAGGGGCGGATAATGCTAAATCTGTAACACTCTTAAAAGGATTAACCGATGCAGTAGGAACCAATGGGAAAGTGGTATATGCATTAGGTGCTAATTTAGAAGACGATGCAGAAATGCAAAATAGACAAACCCTATTTGGTAAAGATATTGCACGTGATAATCGAAGTGCAGATGAATTAATTAAAGAAGCTTTGGAAATAAGTGCGAATGCAGATGTGATTGTAGCAGCCATTGGGGAAGGGGCAGAAAGTAGTGGGGAGAGTGCTTCTAAATCCAATATTGACATTCCTGCTGCCCAAAAACGTTTATTAAAGGCTTTGGTAGCGACAGGTAAGCCCGTTGCTTTAGTGTTGTTTAATGGAAGACCTTTAACATTGACTTGGGAAAATGAAAACGTTCCTGCTATTTTAGATGTTTGGTTTGCAGGTTCAGAAGCAGGGGATGCCATTGCGGATGCTTTATTGGGTAAAGTAAATCCATCTGGTAAATTAAGTATGAGCTTCCCTCAAAATGTAGGACAAATTCCGGTGTATTATAATCATAAAAATACCGGACGTCCCTTGACAGGAAAATGGTTCTCTAAATTTCAATCCAATTATATTGATGTAAGTAATGAACCTTTGTATCCTTTTGGTTATGGCTTAAGCTATACGCAATTTGAATATGGAGCCATGCAATTGTCTGCTACAAAATTAAAAGGCAATCAAAAATTAACGGTTACTGTTCCCGTGAAGAATGCTGGAAACATTGCTGGAAAAGAAGTTGTTCAATTATATATCCGTGATGAGGTAGGGACTATTACTAGACCCGTTCAAGAATTAAAAGGCTTCCAAAAAATTGAATTGGCTGCTGGGGAAACTAAAAATGTTCAATTTGAAATCACCCCCGAATTATTAAAATTCTATAACAGTGATTTAAAGTTTGATTGGGAAGCAGGTGATTTCCAAATTATGGTAGGTCCAGATTCTAAAGAGGTGAAGAGCGTAAAGATTAATTGGACTAAATAAAAATAAATTTATAAAATTTTATTCTTACCAACTACCCAAAAATATCGGAGATATTTTCAAATCATTAGAAAAAAATGGAAGTTGGTAATAAATTCTTCGAATTTACCAACTTCCATACAAGCCCTCTTTCAGTGCCTTTTGATATTTCTTATCATTAAACGTGTACAGAAAGGGGGCTTTGTGTGCACCGCCTTTCCTGGTCTCTGTTAATTTATTTAAGATGCCAAAGCCAATCATCTTTCTTTGAAAGTTACGGCGGTCTAATTTTTGATCAAGAATGGTTTCGTATAATTTCTGTAATTCCGGCATCGTGAATTTCTTAGGCAGCAAATTTCTGCCAATAGGCAAGTAAGCTAGTTGCGTTCTCAATGATTCCAGTGCTTTTAATACAATGGCCTCGTGATCCATCATTAAATTATTAATATTATTGATGTCTATCCATTCAGCGCCTTCATTTTTTGCAGCCGTATCTAAATTTACTTCTGTAAAATCAATTAAAGCATAAAACCCGATGGTAATAAATCGCTGTAACAGCCAATTGTCTTTTGGTATTTTAATGCCAAAGGCTTGGTATCTGTTTTGATGAATTGTAACATCAGAACGTTTAGGATCCCCAAAAGCATTGAATTGTTGCAAGAAGATATTTTTCACACCTGTACGTTCTTGCAGCACACGATAGGCTGCTTGGTCAATGGTCTCCTCCTTGTAAATAAAACCTCCGGGTAGGGCCCACTTGTTGGTATTGGGCACTTTTAACAAAAGTACTTTCAGTATATTCTCATGAAATCCAAAAATGGCACAATCTACAGAGATGCCAGGCTGATAAATCTTGTCACCTTTTTCTAAAATTGTTTTTAAACTTGCTGGTATCAAATCCTTTTTTGCCATGCTTACAATAAATATTAATTGATAATTTGCTCTGTAATTTTTCCAGTGGTCTTATGTTTCAAGATTAATTTCTTCGCACCATAATGTGTCATTTCTTCCTTAACCAAATAATGTTCTGCATCATATTCTACCAAATGACTTTCTTTAGTTAATCCTTCCTGTCCTCTCCATATATCTAATTTCACAGGTTCCCATAGTTTAGATTTAGCAGAACGGTAGGCTGCATCTAAAATACAGTTAACCACATAACCGTCGTAGAATGTTTCTTTGGGTGCTTCTCCTTTTTCCATGGCATTAAACATATCCATAAACATATGATTGTAGCCCAATTCGTTTAATTCATCACCTACAGGAAATAACCATCCACGATCGCTCTCTGCTTTTTCGGCAATATAGTCTCCGCCTTTTCCAGTAGTGAACATTTCAAATCCAGTGCGTAAAAAACTATTAATCCAAATAGTACCTTCCGTACCCATTACTTCATCTCTTAGATCCAAACCTCCTCTAAAGGTCCAACTTACTTCAAATTGACCAATCGCACCGTTTTCATATTTTACCAATCCAATAGCATGGTCTTCGGCATCGATGGGTTTCACTTGCGTATCCGCCCAACACATTACTTCTACTGGCTTAATATCTTTACCAATATAACTTCTTGAAATTTCAACGCAATGGCAGCCCAGGTCTAAAATACAACCGCCGCCAGCTTGCTCAATATCCCAAAACCAGTCACTGTGGGGTCCAGGATGGGTCTCACGAGACTTCGCCCATAAAATACGCCCAACAGCACCTTCTTTAACGCTTTGGTTGGCTTTAATAAACTTAGGGGTATATACAAGATCCTCTAGGTAACCGTTAAAAATGCCTGCTTCTTCCACCGCAATCAACATTCTTTTTGCTTCCTCCCCATTACGACCCAATGGTTTAGTGGTCATCACCGCTTTTTTATGTTTGCAACAAAGCATCACCGCTATTTCGTGAATATTATTAGGAAGTGCAATACAAACCACGTCCACATCGGGGTGGGAGATAGCTGCTTCCATGTCCGTAGTCCAGTGGGCGCAATTATAATCTGCTGCAAATTTCACAGCTGACGCTTCGCGACGGGCATAAATACTTACTACTTTATCTTTACTTCTATAACCTTGCAAGGCATCGGCATAAAAACGGCCAATGAATCCTGCTCCTAACATTGCAATACGCATGATCTGAATTTTATAAATGAAATCAAAAAAAAGCCTACCCAAAGGATAGGCTTTGAAAAATATAATTAAGCGGTTGCTTTTTCTTTCACATGAGTCGCTTTCGCGCCTTCTTCCTTAAATCCAAAAATGAAAGCAATTAATACTGCACCTGCAATGGCTGCTGGTGTTAACCAAATATTCGTCCACTCATGACCTGTTGCTGTTTTGTGTTGGTCTACTACAAAGCCGCTGTACCATGTACCAATTAACATACCCACTCCATACGTAGCAAAGGTAAATAAGCCTTGTGCTGCATTTTTAATAGACTCACCCGCTTTTTTCTCTGTGTACATATATCCAGTCACAAAGAAAAAGTCATAACATATTCCGTGTAATATAATACCTGCGTATAACATCCAACTTGCATCCATGGTTCCATAGGCAAAACATACATAACGTAATACCCATGCACCCATTCCAAAAATCAACATATTTTTTACGCCAATTTTATTAAACAAAAAAGGAATGGCTAGAATGAATAAGGCCTCAGACATTTGACCCATGGTCATTTTACCTGCTGCATTTTCTAGCCCCACTTCATTTAAGAATGGATTTGCAAAACCATAATAGAAGGAAAGTGGGATACATATTAAAATAGCTGCGCCAAAAAATATTAAGTATGATTTTTCTTTTAACAATACAAAGGCATCTTTTCCTAAGATACTTCCAAACGAAGCTTTGGTTCCGGCCCCTTTTGGTGGGGTATTCGGTAACATAAAGCTAATAACACCCAAGGCTACTGAAACAGCAGAAGCTACATGGAAAGTACCAGCTGTTTTTTCAATACCCAATTGAGCAATGATTAAGCCTGCTACAATCCATCCTAAGGTTCCAAATACACGAATCCATGGAAATTGCTTTCCTGGGTCGGTCATTTGAGCAAATGCAACACTATTGCTTAAGGCAATGGTTGGCATATATAGTAAAGAGTAAACTAAGATTACCCAATAAAAACTACTGTTGTCTACTTTAGTTGCATAAAACAATAAAGCAGCACCTACTAAGTGCAAAACGCCCATGATTTTTTGAGCTGCGAAAAATTTATCTGCAATCATTCCAACAAAAAATGGAGAGATAATAGTAGCTATGGCGCCTGCACCATAAGCAGCTCCAATTTCAACTCCTTTAGATCCTAATACTTCACCCATATAAGTTCCCATGGTTACATACCAAGCACTCCAAATATAATATTGGAGGAACATCATGACAGATAATAAAACACCGGTTTTCAATTTCATAATTGTTTGGTTTTAAGCGTTAGCGTATACGCCAGCGCAATCGTTTAGTAAATCGTTAGTTTGGTTATTTAAGCGAATTCAATATACTAATAAATCTTAAAAATTGAACTAAAATCCCCTCAATTTATAGGCTCAATGTGTTGTAAAGACACAAAAAAGCCCCAGGCTAAATTGGCTGGGGCGTAAATAAGTGTAGGGTTGCTTAAAAGTGCATTTTATTTTAAGAGGCTTCTAATGCTTGCAAAATATCTGCTAAAATATCTTCCCTGTGTTCTAGGCCCGCGGAGATCCGAATTAAACCTGGGGTAATACTAACCTCCTGTCTTTCTGCTTCAGATAATTTAGCATGTGTAGTGCTTGCAGGATGGGATGCAATGCTGCGCGTATCCCCCAAATTAGCGGTTAAGGAAAGCATTTTTAAATTGTTCAAAAATGTCCTTCCTGATTCCAATCCGCCTTTTAATTCAAAACAAACAATACCACCCCCGTTTTTCATTTGCTTGGTTGCAATGTCATAATGCGGATGTGATGTTAAGAAAGGATATTTTACAAAATTAATTTTAGCATGTCCTTGTAATTTTTCTGCAAGGTATAAAGCATTGCTACTATGACGTTCCATTCTCACTTCTAAAGTCTCTAAACTCTTACTTAATACCCATGCATTGAAAGGAGAAAGAGAAGGCCCGGTACTTCTGCAGAACAAATAAATATCATGGATCAAATCTTTTCTACCTACAACTGCACCTCCCAATACACGTCCTTGTCCATCCATCCATTTGGTAGCAGAATGGACTACTAGGTCAGCTCCCAGGTCAATAGGAGTTTGACCAATAGGGGTTGCAAAGCAGTTGTCCACGTTTAAAATAATGTTATGCTTTTTAGCAATGGCACTTACCATACTAATATCAATTACTTCTAAACCGGGATTGGTAGGCGTCTCTAAATAAATCATTTTAGTTTGTGGCGTAATCGCTGCCTCCCATTGCTCAGCTGTTGCACCAGCTCCTACATAACTATAATCAATTCCATATTTAGGCATGTATTTTGAAATCACCGTATGGGTACTTCCAAAGATAGAATTGCAGGATAAAAGATGATCCCCCTTTTTTAACAATGCCATAAAGGAACCAAATACTGCACTCATGCCACTAGCCGTTGCAAATCCATCTTCTGCATTTTCTAATACACAAAGTCTATCTACAAATTCTTGTACAGAAGGATTAGAGAAACGACTATAAATATTGGCATCGGTTTCATCTGCAAAAGCAGCGCGCATGTCCTCGGCATTATCAAATGTAAAACTACTGGTCAAAAACAGAGGGGAGGCGTGCTCATGTTGAGCCGTCTGTGGTATCCTTGTTCTTATTAATTTAGATTGATTGTGCTTCATGCTGCTATTGTTAAAATGAAAACTTGCTTTTTAATGTTGGTCCGGGGTTGGTTTATAAGATCTCTACTGTCCAAGTAATGATTGCACCTGCTGCTCTTAATGTTGCAGCCACGGAACAATATTTATCCATCGAAAGGGCGCATGCTTTTTCGGCTTGCTCTTTACTCATGGTGCCTTTAAATTTAAAATTAATATTGATGGTTTGCCATAAAGCGGGTTCCTTGCCCGCTTCACGCTCTCCATCTATATCCATTTCAAAAAGGGTAATGGTTTGTTTTTGTTTCTTTAAGATCATCACAATGTCCACACCACTACATCCACCTAGTGCACTTAACAAAGCTTGCATGGGACGAACTCCATTGCCATGTCCACCTTGGTCCACCGGTATATCCATGGTCATGGTTTGTCCTGCTTCATCTGTAGTTACAAATTGATAATCCTGGTCTATTTGTTTTAAATGAATTCTCGCCATAGGTGAATGCTTGTTAGTATAATGAAAGTAAAAAAAATGGTACCTTTGCAAAGGTAATTCAAATAGATACTTAGTTCGCAATTAGCATTCAAAAAAATGGCTCCATTTATATATCAATATAATCATCCTTTTACCTTAGAGTGTGGCGTGAGTTTGCCCAAGCTTAAAATTGCTTATCATACTTATGGGGAATATACCCCTGGGAAGAAAGTTGCCTGGGTTTGCCATGCGTTAACAGCCAATAGTGATGCAGCGGATTGGTGGAAGGGTTTAATTGGAGCGGGTTATTTAATTAACCCATCCGATTACTTTATTGTTTGTGCAAATATTATTGGTTCCTGTTATGGTTCTACAGGGCCATTAAGTGTTGAAGACTTAGGTACTGAAATAAGTTTGAATCGTTTTCCAACGGTAACCATACGCGATATGGTGCAAGCACATATTTTATTAAGACAACATTTACAGATAGATAGCATTGATTTATTAATGGGAGGAAGTATGGGTGGTTACCAAGCATTGGAATGGTCCATCTCAGAACCCACTGTAATAAAGAAAATGTTTTTGATTGCGACATCTCCCTCTGAAAGTGCTTGGGGTGTAGCCGTGCATACCGCACAACGTTTAGCAATAGAGGCAGATTGTACTTGGAAAGAAGCAACAACCAATGCAGGTGCAAAAGGCTTGAAAGCAGCGCGTGCTATTGGTATGTTAACCTATCGTAATTATGGTATTTTTCAAGAAAAGCAAACGGACGAGGATCCAGAGAAGATTGATAATTTTAAAGCTTCATCCTATATCGAATACCAAGGAGATAAATTGGTGAAGCGCTTTAATGCTTATAGTTATTGGTTGTTAACGAAATCTATGGACAGTCACCACTTAGCGCGTAAGAGAGGAGGAGACTTAATGAAAACTTTAGCTTCCATTCAAACACCTACCTTTATCATTGGTATTAATAGTGATATTCTTTGTCCTTTAGATGAACAAAGATTTATGGAAGCACATATGCCCAATGCCCAACTCATTGCCATTGATTCCTTGTATGGACATGATGGTTTTATTATTGAAGGTCCTCAGATTACTAATTTGTTGAAGTCTTGGTTGGATTCGCAAAACGGGTAGTTAATTTATTTACTAGTTATTTTCGGAACCTTAACCAGGGAATAAAGGCACTGGTTTTCTTTTTATAGTTTTCAAAATCAGGATGCAGTTCCATTTTTTTTTCTAACATTGGAATGCCGGATACCTTTAATATCAAATAGGTAATTGTTATTGGACCCATTAGGGTTGTCCAGCCCAAAGGCAGGCTAGTTGCAATGATCCAAATTCCCCACCACATGGTTACCTCGCCAAAATAATTTGGATGTCTGGTGATGGACCAAAGACCTTCTTGCATTAATTTACCTTTGTTTGCTTCGTTTTGTTTAAATCGAAACAATTGAAAATCACCCACCGTTTCAAAATAAAAACCAATGATCCAAATGGCTATTCCAAATGCATCTATCCAGGAAAGCTCGGTAGCTTCTGTTTTGTTAATGACTAAGACAGGTAAAATGATGATGAATAAAAAAATACCTTGTAAGATGAAAACTTGAAAATAGGATCTTAACAAAAACCATTTGCCCCATTGATTGCGCCATGCTAAATACCGATAATCTTCTTCCTTCCCTTTGTTACGTGTGTGAATATGCCAAGCCAATCTAAAGCCCCAAACACTAATAAGCAGTCCTGTTAGGATACCCCTTGTTCCTTTTATATCGGCAATAAAGAAAGAGCTCCAAGTTAAAAGGATGAAACCCAAGCCCCAAGCTATATCAGCAACATCATTTCTTTTGGTGACTAAGGAAATGATAAACCATAAATTCACAAAAACCAATAAAATGAATGCAAGCGCTAAATAATAGTTCATTTGAATATTTTAGTAGCCATCAAAAAGGTAATTACAGATACACTGGCTGCTAAAACGGCGCCCCATATTAAATCTATGATAGTTACAAGAAGAGGCCAGTCTTTTGCAACGGCTAAATTGGTTAAGTCGTAAGTGGCGTAACAAACAAATCCAAAAAAAGCGCCCATCATCACTGCATGTGTCCAAGAATTTTTAAGCACTGCAGGGGTAATTACAAATACCACTAAACCCGCAATGAATATCAAGTAAAATACGATGGCTGCAGTCCAGTTAATGTCTGGTTTCATCAAAGGTCCAATTTGTTTTGCATAAAATCCCTTGGCAATCAATCCAAGCCAGAGCATATCAATTGCGAAAAATACGGGTAGGGCGATGCTAAAAAGTTTAAAAAACATATAATTATATTTATTGTAATGTAATTGATACCTGAATTACAATTTAAGCATTATTTTT
>JACCDI010255702.1_pt1 | contig 17398 bp, 13 predicted proteins | sample 7442791 | NCBI WGS metagenome assembly JACCDI01 (sample SAMN15323434, study PRJNA562643) | freshwater metagenome | isolation source: river surface water | place: USA:Blue River Watershed | collected 2017-08-15 | reverse complement strand
GCGTGGTTTCTTTTTGGGGGATCTCCTGAACCAGGCCATAGAGTTCCGAAGTCGATGCCTGATAAAAACGGGTTTTCTTCTCAAGACCAAGAAACCGAATCGCCTCAAGCAGTCGCAAAGTGCCCAGAGCATCCACATCCGCCGTGTACTCGGGCGACTCAAATGATACGGCGACATGACTCTGGGCGCCAAGGTTGTACACCTCATCGGGTCGCGTCTCACTTAGGATACGCGTTAAATTACTCGAGTCAGAAAGATCACCGTAATGCAGGAATAACTTTCGATTTTTTCGATGTGGATCTTGATAGAGATGATCAATACGCTCTGTATTAAAGAGCGATGATCGGCGCTTGATGCCATGAACCTCGTAGCCTTTTTCCAGCAAAAGCTCGGCTAAATAAGAGCCGTCTTGGCCAGTAATGCCGGTGATTAGAGCAACTTTTGCCATATGCCCACTCTCGTTAGGTCGCGAGTCTAAACGCGCCCGTATTTGTCCTCAAATCGCACGATGTCGTCCTCCCCTAAATAGGAACCCGACTGCACCTCGATCAGCTCCAGATCAACCTTTCCGGGGTTCTCCAAGGAGTGCTTCTCGCCCACGGGAATGTATACCGACTGGTTTTCTGCAAGCAATAACTCTTTGTCTCCAAGCACCACCCTGGCCGTGCCACTGACCACAACCCAGTGCTCGGCACGGTGATGGTGCATTTGCAGCGAGAGTCGGGCTCCGGGTTTTACCGTGATGCGTTTGACCTGATAACGCGGCCCGTGATCGATCGAGTCATACGCGCCCCACGGGCGAAATACCTCGCGGTGACTCTGCACTTCAGAGCGCCCTTGAGCCTTTAAAGAATCCACGATTTTTTTGACGTCTTGGGCGTGATCTTTGTGGGCGACTAAAACCGCGTCCGACGTCTCCACCACGACCAGATCCTGCACCCCAAGCAGCGTCACCAGCCTATATTCCGCATGCACATAGCTGTTCTTCGCAGACTCCAGCACCACATCGCCGCGCGTGGCATTACCCTGAGGATCTCGGGGTAACACCTCCCAGACCGCTGACCATGCCCCAACATCACTCCAACCGGCATCCAAGGGCACCACGACCGCTTGATCTGTCTTCTCCATCACGGCGTAATCGATCGAATCCGATGGGCTCTGGGAGAACGCCTCTTTATCAAGCCGGATAAAGTCTAGGTCTGACTTTGCGCGCACCACCGCTTGCTGAACTGCCGCCAACATTTTTGGACAGTGACGCTGAAGCTCCATCAGATACACCGACGCTCGGAACATGAACATCCCACTATTCCAGAAATAGTTACCGCTTAGCACGTAGTCTTTCGCGCGTTCTGCACTGGGCTTTTCCACAAATGCCTCCACCCGTCGTGCTTCATCATTGTTTGCCGCTTCTGCAACGGACACCGCGCGAACATAGCCAAACCCCGTCTCTGGCCGTGTGGGCACAATCCCAAAAGTCACCATCGCACCCCGTTCGGCCGCCTGCAGGCCCCGGCGGACCGCCGCTTCAAACGCCGGAATATCCGAGAAGATATGGTCGGACGGCAGCACGAGTAATATCGGGTCCTCGCTGTCTGAGCTGGCTACAACTGCCGCTGCCGCAATGGCCGGGGCCGTGTTTCGAGCGAGCGGCTCTAAAAGGAGTGCTCGGGGGGTCACCCCAAGCTCTTTGCACTGTTCAGCGACTAAAAACCGATGGTCGTCATTGGCAACCACAATCGGCGCTATGGGACTTATCAAACCCGAAAGCCGGTCTAGGGTCAACTGGAACAGCGTCTTCTCATCCGTGACGCCTAGAAACTGCTTTGGGCGAAGCGCCCGAGATAACGGCCAAAGCCGAGAACCCGAGCCGCCGGAGAGAATGACGGGAATAAATGACGCTGAGTTCATAAATGTAATTTAATCACAATCGAGCACTTTGCCAGGGTTCAGGATTCCCTTGGGGTCGAGCGCCTGCTTTATAGACTTCATGAGGTTCAATTCTACTGGACTCTTAAATCGGGCTGCCTCGGATTTGCGCAACTGTCCCAGTCCGTGCTCGGCGCTGATCGATCCGTTCATCATCACTACACGATCATGCACCATTTGCCGAATTCGAGACTCGTTTCGTTCAACATAATCCAAATAAATGGATCTTCGCCTCTCGGGTGGCTGATGCGCCGCCAAATGTTGGGGTGCCCCAACGTTATAGTGAAGATTTCCATCGCCAAAGTGACCAAAGTTATGTAGTCGCACGCCGGGGAATGCCGCCGTCAATTCACGCCCCATCACCTCGATAAACTCCACCAGCTTAGAAAGTGGCAGCGCAATATCGAGCTTGACTTGCGCACCGTCTTCGGCTGCCCCCAGGGTAATGCACTCGCGCAAGTGCCAGAGCGCGCGAGACTGGGCGATCGACTGGGCTACAACGGCTTCTTGCACCACACCCTTACTAAGTCCTTGGCCGATCACCGACTCTAATTTCTCCATCGCCGCCTGCTCCGAATCAGTGTGGGAAATTTCCAATAACACACTGTCTGATCTGTTCTGTGACGGCGTCAATTGTTTATCCCCGTCACCGATAATCGCGGCGCCATGCCGCGCCACCTCAGGAAAATAGTCCTGCACGACCTGAGTGCTCTGCGCAGACATATACTCAAACCCAGTGAGTGATGCATCACAATGATCGTGGGCTGTCTGCAACAACGCAAAAGCTGCTCTCGGCGAGGCCACTTTCACCAGGGACGACACCACACCTCGGGGTTTCGGATAAAGCATCAGCACCGCTGCCGTGATAAATCCAAGCGTGCCTTCTGAGCCTATATACAGGTCACGAAGATCGTAACCTGTATTGTCTTTGCGCAATCCGCGTAGTCCATTCCAGATCTCGCCCAGTGCGGTCACCACCTCAATCCCCAGGCACAAGTCTCGCGCACTACCGTAGCGCAGAACACCCGTACCCCCCGCATTCGTGGCTAGATTCCCACCAATCGTGGCAGACCCCTCGGCGCTCAGACTCAAGGGGAAAAATAACCCCATTTCTGCGGCTATATTCTGCACCTGCTCAAGCGTGACACCTGCCTCTACCGTTAGGGTCTTATTGGCGAAATCACGTTCGCGCACGCGCTGCATTCGGGTAAGCGAGACCACACACTGCGTCGCCGAGTTGTCCGGTGTAGCACCACCCGACAACCCCGTATTGCCGCCTTGGGGGACCAGGGCCACGCTATAACGATTCGCGAGACGCACCAACTCGGCCAACTGAACGGTGTCATTTGGGAATACAACAGCGGCAGCACGTCCAAAAAAACGACGCCGCCAGTCAGTGCAATAAGATTCTATTTCGGCAGCAGCGGACTTGAGCCCGCCGCTACCAAGCAGCGCCTGCGCGCGCTCTAAAAAAGAGGCTAGCCCAGAGTCATTCACTTCACGCGGTTACGGTATTCGCCGGTTCGAGTGTCGATTTCAATTTTGTCTCCGATATCGACAAACGCGGGCACCGCCACCTCGAAGTTGGTCGGTGCGATTCGCGCTGGCTTCATGACCTTGCCGGACGTATCTCCTTTCACGGCCGGTTCAGTGTAGGCGACCTCTCGGACAACGCTCGTGGGCAATTCCACCGATATTGCCCGGCCCTCGTAAAAAACGACCTCACAGGCCATGCCCTCATCCACGTAGTTGAGGGCATCGCCCATGGATTCCCCCTCCACCTCGAACTGGTTGTACTCTGCATCCATAAAGACATACATGGGGTCTGCGAAATACGAGTAGGTCACTTCTTTTCGATCGAGCACTAACGTGTCAAACTTTTCATCCGCTTTAAATACCGCTTCTTGTCCCGAACCCGAGAGAAGATTCTTCATCTTCATTTTTACAACCGCCGCATTTCGACCGGACTTGTTATATTCCGCCTTTAAAATCACCATCGGATCCGACCCGATCATGACGACGTTACCGACACGAAGTTCTTGTGCTGTTTTCATAAAGCGTTAGCCTAAAAGAGATTGAAAGATCCTAAAATGCCTTGAATTCTAGCTGATCAAGGTCATCAAGCGCTCCTCAAGGCTTGGCTGTAACGCCAATCCTTCGCATTTCTGACTTAACGCCTGTTTAACGGTTGCGTAGCGCCGGCAGAAGGCATCCCAGGCCCGATCGAAATCAGGGGGATTCGACACCCCATCAGACGCAAGTTGATTCCACGCCCAATGAAGATCACTTAAAAGGGCCAGTGCCGCGCGATCTAGGATCTGGTTAGTCCACCCCGCGAGTTTCCGATCATGCCCATGCTGGGGCTGGCGATAAGGCTGCCAGACAAAGGGCACCTGCCACCGACCTGCGGCCGCCCAATGGGCTCGAACAAACGAATCTTCGCCACGCACAAAGTTAAGATCACAAGCCTGAAGAATCTGATCAAACTCCTCCTGGGGATAGTCCAACCCTTCGGGCCTCCAAACGACCGCATCGACAAAGCCCCGCGGAAGGACACGCCTCATGCTCGCTTCAAGCATTGGCCACTGCGCATCGCTATAGCCGAATGCCAACACCAGAAAAGTGGTTCGCCCGATGCTCCGCCCGGCTAGCCGGGCCCTCCATCGGTCGCGCTCCTTTCCGCCGAGATGCCTCCAAGACCCGTGAAGTAATCCACCCGTGCGGGCAGAGAAGCCAGGAATCACCCATTGTCGTTTCGCGGCCGCAGCCGATTGAATTCTTGGATGGGGCGAGGACATGGCATGGACCTGATCCGCCCAGGGCTCGGTGGCCAGGTGATCCAGCGTGATCCATCGGGCGCTCGGCGATAAGCTTTTAGCGAATTCATCCGGCACCGAACACGCAAATGCCTCGATCACCAAGGCGGACCGGTAAGACGGCGGGATTCCACCGGCGCTCCACTCGTCGAGCGCCCGATCCCAGTCCAAAACCGTCACGTGTTGGGGCGCACCCTCACCGTGCAGTGCCCGAACGACCTGTGGCCGATCCGCCACCAGAATCACCTGCCGAACGCCTTGTCCCACAAGGGCAAGACTCAAACGCCAGCAAAACCCCGCGTCACCAAAATGGTCAATGACGCGACAAAAAATGATGGCAACCGAACCCACTTCCATTCATACAATTTCTTTGAAGTAGCGAATGGTCTCTTTCAGTCCGTCCTCAAGGCACACCGTTGGCGACCACGCCAACTGCTTTTTCGCAAGCGCGATATCCGGCTGGCGTTGCTTTGGATCATCCTGTGGTAGCGGCTCAAATACAATTTTGCTTTTTGAGGAGGTGAGCCGCAAAACCTGTTCGGCAAGCTCCAGCATAGTGAATTCATTAGGATTGCCAATATTGACCGGTCCGATGAAGCTCTCTGGCGCATTCATCATACGCACTAACGCTTCGACAAGATCGTCAACATAACAAAAACTACGGGTCTGGGATCCATCACCATAGATCGTGATGTCATGACCAGTCAGTGCCTGAACGATAAAGTTAGACACCACCCGCCCATCTCTCGGATGCATACGAGGGCCATAGGTATTAAAAATTCTTACCACTTTGATCTGTAATTGATGCTGCCGCCAGTAGTCAAAAAACAAAGTCTCCGCGCATCGTTTTCCCTCGTCATAACAACTTCTTATTCCAATTGGATTGACACGCCCCCAGTAATCCTCGCGCTGAGGGTGCACCTCCGGATCTCCGTACACCTCACTGGTAGAGGCCTGCAATATTCTGGCCTTGACCCGCTTCGCCAAGCCCAAAAGGTTGATGGCCCCATGCACGCTTGTTTTCGTGGTCTGAACGGGATCCCACTGATAGTGAATCGGTGACGCGGGGCAGGCCAGGTTATAAATCTGATCAACCTCCACATACAGTGGAAACGTTACATCGTGCCGCATCAGCTCAAATCTTGGCTGATCCAGAAGATGTTGCACATTTTTCTTGCTCCCCGTGTAAAAGTTATCCACACACAACACGTCAAGGTGTTCACGGATTAGCCGATCACACAAGTGGGATCCTAAGAATCCGGCGCCCCCAGTCACAAGAATTTTCTCGGAAGTTTTTTGCATTTTTTAAAAATCCATTCAAAAGTCAACTACATCGTTAACGCTTGTTTAATTGCTTGCATCGCTGTATGTCGCAGGCAGTTGGCAAATATGAACGATATTCCCGATACCTTGACTTCCAGTTCGGGACTCCCGAAACACACTCCGCGCCGACCTCATCCGAATAATAAGACATGACATCCGCGCAACGCCGCGAATGGCGCTGCAGTCCTAAGAAATGCCCCATTTCGTGGGAAATCACCAGCTGCAATGAATAGTCCATCGCCTCGGGTGCCTTTGCCTTCAGCAACTCGAATGCTGACGGTCCAAGCGTTAACCGATGGTTGGCGCGATCGGCCACCCCGAAATGACCAAAGCTATGAGCACTGTCCCATTGGATTAGGATGATTGGAGAGCGTGCCCAAGAGGCTCCCCTTTTTGCCTCAACAACACCAAGTTCTAATCCACATGGTGACCAGGCCTGAGCTGCGCGCTGAATTTTAGAGAGCACCCGCTCCGCACTCATCCAGCGAGGCGCACCCTCATGGCGATACGCGAACTGCAGTCGCGTGCTGGGAATCGGCGCGTCTACGCCATCGGGCCAGGTCGGCACCTCCGAAACGGTGCAGGTTGTGATCTCATCGTCCCGAGTGGGCGTCGTCGCAACCGCCTCAAACGCCCAGATACACACCGCCAGGCAGACGAGCATTCGCATGGTCAGCCCGCCTTCGCTCGCATAGCGACCATCTGACAATCCATCACCTCTCGCAGGTCCGTAGATAAATTCCGCTGATTCAACTGCGCAAGCACTCGACCATAATGCTGGCGGCGCACGGGCTCCAATCGCGGGCCAATGTCCATGGCCCGCGCCAAGCGCGAGGAGATCTGGGAATTCTTCGAGTCCAGATGCATGAGCACCGTACTCCATAATTCGTAGCCCTGTCCATCAAGCCGATGAAAACCTGCAAGATTGTTGTGAAAAAATGCCCCGAGCAGGGCCCGAACCCGGTTCGGATTGGCCGGATCAAAGGCAGGGTGCCTCATCAAAGCCTGCACACGTTCATAGGCCGTGGGGTGCGCAGTCTGCGCCTGAATGGAAAACCACTTATCGAGCGCAAGGTCGTGGTCTGAAAACTGTTCGTAATAGGCGTGCAATGCCCGCTCCGACTCCGGGCCGCCGTGATCGACCAGCAGTTCAAGCAAGGCGAGCCGATCGGTCATATTGGTGACCCGTCCGTACCGATCCAAAAGCTCCTCCCCCGAGATTGCCTCTGTGGCCAGCCGCCACGCCTGCACAGTTTTATGCAAGGCGCGCCGACCCACGCTCTCAACATCACGCTGATACCCCGTGCTCAACACGTGTGTGCACCGCTCATCGATCGAGCGTAGCACTTCACTTAGCCGCCCAGCTAACCCCTGGCGCAGATCGCGCCACGCCTGCCGAAGGCGCCCAGGATCCACCACCGCGAGCTGGCTCGCCATGTATTTTTCCGACGGAATTTCTATCAGTAGCGCCTTGTAACGATCACTTAGATATGGGTCAGCGAGTGCCCTGTGAAGTTGCTCTGCCAATGCATCCCGCCCTGTCACCGCCCCCTCAACATCCTCCATCGCCTGCTGAAGGATCCCGCACATCAAGCGCTGCCCGGCCTCCCAGCGATTGAAGGCGTCCTGATCGTAAGCCAACAGGTGAAGGAGTTGGTCAGGGGCATAGGGATACTCCAATGCAACTGGCGCAGAAAATCCGCGAAGCAGTGACGGAATAAGCGGCCGGTCGCAGAAAATACGGCATTGCGCGCTTTCTCCAGTCAACACAAACACCCCATCTTTCCAATGCCCCTCTCCTTGCACGGTAAGATCTGTTGGATCAAACGCCCCCCCTTCGGAATCGAGCAATCCCATCGCAATCGGAATCATCAAGGGCGCCTGGGCGGGACTAATCGCGGAAATACGCTGAGAAAAATTCAGGGTGTACTCACCCCGCTCAGGATCAAAGGCATCTGACACGAACACACTCGGTGTGCCAGACGTGTCGTACCAGCGCATAAAGCGCTCTGCATTACGTCTTGCATCCGCATCCGACTGCGGTGCCGTGGCGGCATTCGCATCGAACATCGCGGCAACAAAATCTTCGCAGGTCACCGCCTGCCCATCATGCCGGGAAAAATAAAGATCCATTCCTCTACGAAATCCTGCCCGACCCAGGATCGTCTGAAGCATCCCAATGACCTCCGCGCCTTTCTCGTAAACGGTCGCCGTATAGAAATTACGAATCTCCTGGTAGTGATCTGGCCGAATGGAATGGGCCATTGGTCCGCAATCCTCGGGAAACTGCGATGCGCGAAGCACACGCACGCTTTCAATTCGATGCACCGCTCGCGCACTCGCCGCCGCTGCCGGTGCCAGACCCTGCGCCGACATATCACTGGAAAATTCGGCATCCCGAAACACGGTTAGCCCTTCCTTTAAGGTCAACTGAAACCAGTCGCGACAGGTCACGCGATTGCCCGTCCAATTATGAAAGTACTCATGGGCCACGACGGATTCGATACCATCGAAGTCACCATCGGTCGCCGTCAATGGATCTGCCAAAACATATTTGGTATTGAATAGATTTAACCCTTTGTTTTCCATGGCGCCAGAGTTAAAGTCTGGCACTGCTACAATCATGAAACGCTCAAGATCAAGTTCCAAACCAAACCGCTGCTCGTCCCAGAAAATAGCGCGCCGCAGCGAGTCCATAGCGAATCCCGCTTGATGCAGATCCTTGGGGCGCGTGTAAACCTGTAGTAGCGCTTTTTTTCCGCTTGCGGTCACGATTGTTTCTTCTATTCGATCAAGATCGGCCGCCACCAGCGCAAATAGATAGCTCGGTTTGGGAAATGGGTCCTGCCAGTGGACTTCATGCAGACCATCATCCAAAACCTTTTCAGAGATCAGGTTTCCGTTTGACAGCATCACAGGAAATTGACTCTTGCGACCCCGCATGACCACATCGTATGTGGTCATGACATCCGGACGATCCAGGAAATAAGTAATGCGCCGAAACCCCTCGGACTCGCACTGAGTAAACAATCCTCCACGTGATGCGTAAAGTCCCATTAGGGCAGAGTTTGCAGTTGGATTTAAATACGTCTCGATTCGAAGCACACCTGCCGCAGGCGCCTCCACAATACGCAAATGCGACGCGGATGTATCGAGCGTGTGAAGCGGCAGATCTTGGCCATTCAAGGTGACACGCGTGAGTTCTAGCTCATCGCCATGAAGCCAAAGATCACGCTCACTCCCAGTGCGCTGAAAAGCAAATTCGTTCACCACGCGTGTCGACTCCAGGCCAAGCGTAAAGTCCAGCCTAATCCAGTCAATACGGTGCGTGGGAGGGGCGTAGTCCCGGCGGTAGATCACAAATCAGCGTTCCATTATTCGTTTCATTGCCAAACTTGCGGCCACCATGCCCATGGTGGCCGTCACCGTCACCACCGAGCCATATCCCGCACAGGCCAACTTTGCCGCGGGATCGCAGTCCTCCGCTTTGATCGTCGGCTCTCGACATACGATCGTTTGTATGCTCATCTTACCGAGACGCGGAAATCCATGACGTTTACGAAGGTCATAGCGCAAGGTGGAGAGTAGCGCATCGTGCGTGGTCTGGGACAAATCCGCAATCTCGACACGCGTCGGGTCCGTCTTCCCTCCCGCGCCCCCACTCACCACCAGATTCTTTAGCCGCTTCGATTCCGCCATGAACAACACCATCGCGCGCTTTGCCAACAGATCATCCGTCGCATCAATCCACACGATATGCCCCGCCGCGTCATAGTGATCACGCAAAATCCTTGGGGCGCTCTCAGGGGTCATAAACTCGTCCAGAACCGTTAGTGCGCAGCCCGGAGCAATATCGCGCAAGCGTGCCGCCAATGCCTTGCCTTTCTCCATTCCCAAGGAGGCGTGTGTGGCCTGCACCTGTCGATTCAGATTTGATTCCGCCACATGGTCCATGTCCACCATGGTGAGTTGCCCCACACCGGATCGCACCAAGGCTTCGGCTGCCCATGAGCCGACCCCGCCCAGGCCCACCACGCCCACGTGCCCGTGGCGCAGCCGAAGAAAGTCCTGCGCCGCAAACAGGCGCGCCGTGCTCGCAAATTGTCGAGGGACCCGATCATGCACACTCATGAAATAATAGTACGCGATCACCCGTTTTAGTGAACCATCATCATGAGCCCAACACTGCCCGATTATCTGGCCCAATGCGGAGCGCCACCGCCGCTGTCCACCCTCGTTCAAGAGCTCGCATCCGGATGCGGCGCCATCAGCCACGAGGTAAGACGAGGCGCGCTCGCCGGAGTGCTCGGTGAGGCGGGAAGTGACAATGTCCAGGGGGAGCATCAGAAAAAGCTAGACGTGATCGCCAATGACATTTTGCTGGCCGCGGCAATGCGTGGCGGGGCGTGTGCAATTGCCTCCGAGGAAATGGAGCTGCCCGTGCCAAATCCAAACGCCACCTCGGATTACCTGGTGCTGTTTGACCCGCTGGACGGATCCTCCAACATTGATGTGAATGTCACGATTGGCACCATCTTTTCTATTCTTCGATCGTCCAGGGCAGTCGACCAGTCCGCCACCCCAGATCAGATCGCTCCACAATTTCTTCAGCCCGGACACCAACAGGTTGTGGCCGGCTATGTCGCCTATGGACCCGCCACGCAACTCGTGATCACGCTTGGGCTCGGGGCCGCAGGTTTTACGCTCGACCATCACAACTGGCATCTGACCACACCCGCGCTACACATCTCGACAGATAGCAAGGAATACGCCATCAACGCGTCTAACGCGCGGCACTGGGAATCCCCCGTGAAGCGCTATGTCGAGGAGATGCTGGAGGGCAAAACCGGACCGTTGGGCAAAGACTTCAACATGCGCTGGATCGCTAGCATGGTGGCCGACGTCCACCGAGTCATGACACGAGGTGGCACCTTCATGTATCCCAGAGACGCCCGGGATCCAGATAAGCCAGGAAAATTACGCTTAATGTACGAGGCCAATCCCATGAGCCTACTGGTCGAGCAGGCCGGTGGGGCCGCCACCAACGGGCATCAACGGATTCTGGACATTGAGCCCAAAATGCTTCATGAGCGTGTGGCCGTCTTTTTAGGATCCAAGACCGAAGTCGATCGCGTAACGCGCTACCACCTGCAGTCCACACGCGCTTAAGGGATCAATACCGAACAGCCCGTGGTTTTGCGGCCTTCAAGGTCGCGGTGTGCTTGTTGCACCTCGGAGAGGGGATAGGTGCGCTCAATCGGAATAACAATTTTTTTGCTGGCAATAAGGTTTACTAGATCGTTCGCCGTTAACTCCAGCTCTTCGCGGGTCTCTGTGTAAGGGAATAGTGATGGTCGTGTAAGAAATAAAGACCCTTTCAACACATCCACACCAAAGGGCTGTACTTTGCCGGAAGCGTTGCCGTAGCTCACCATCAGTCCGTACTTGCGCAGACTATCAAGAGACCCCTGAAACGTGTCTTTACCCACCGAATCAAATACGACATCCACGCCCCGACCATTCGTGATTTCTTTGACCCGTTGCGAGAAATTCTCTTTGCTGTAATTGATGGTGTAATCCGCACCCCACTTTTTAGCAAGCGCCGCTTTTTCATCGGAGCCTGCGGTACCAATCACCTTCGCCCCCATTAATTTCGCAATCTGCAACGCCACCAATCCCACACCGCCGGCTGCCGCATGGAACAAAATCCAATGGCCTTTTTGGATGTTTGCGGTGCGCTTTAGCAAATAGTGGGCGGTCATCCCCTTGAGCATCATGGCGGCACCCACTTCAAATGAGATCGCCGCCGGAATCTTGATCAAGGGCTTAGCGGACATGACCCGGGCTTCGCAGTAGGCCCCCGGGGGCTGCGCCGCATAGGCCACACGATCACCGACTTTGACATGGGCAACGCCCTGTCCCACGGCCTCTACGATACCGGCACCCTCCATGCCCATGTGAAACGGCAAGGCATTGGGATAGACACCGGAGCGCTGGTAAATGTCGATGTAGTTCAGACCGCAGGCCTTATGCCGAACCCTGACCTCTCCCGGACCGGGGTGGCCCACGGCCACCTCCACCAGGGACAACTCCTCCGGCCCACCAAAGCGATCCACCCGCACTGCCTTGACCGTTTGAGACATAGAAAATTCTCCTAAAGTAATACTTTAATAAGACTCGTCATTGGACTAAACCGTGATGGCGATCGACCGGCATTTCACTTGACAGCCTAGCCACCGTCTTCGACACTCCTGACTAGTCTACTCTCGCGCATGGGAGAGATTGCAGCAGGAAAAACCCTGCGCAACGCCGAAGGTGTAACACCCCGAAAACTCTCAGGCAAAAGGACCATGCGCGTGTCAGACTCTCTGGAGAGAGGCCCTTGAATGCAAAGGGTCCGCCGAAGGTTAATGTCTCAGGCACCAAGGACAGAGGGGGCATCCTACGTGGAACGACACTGCGCGAACCTCGCTATGGATGACGCGCAGTTCCCCCCAATTTCGGCGCGCTTATGGCGCAGGAGACCCTCGTATGAACTTTCCCCCTCAGCTTTTCTACACTGCCAGTCACGAATGGGTTCGCTCAGAGGCAGACGGTACGGTCACAGTGGGCATTACCGATCTTGCGCAGGACTCGCTCGGGGAACTCGTCTACGTCGAGCTCCCTGCGATGGGCCGACACGTAACGGCCGCAGAGGCGTGCGCCGTGGTGGAATCCACCAAGGCGGCGTCTGACGTGTACGCGCCGATTGCAGGTGAAATTGTTGCCATCAACGACACACTGTCCTCTCTCCCGCAGTCAGTCAATGAGTCCCCCTATGACAACGGTTGGCTGTTTAAGCTGAAACCCGCCAACCCAGGCGCGGAGAAGGCATTGCTGTCGGTCGATCAGTACAAATCAGTGGTGTGACCTGCACCGAAAGGATTCTTTATGCACGCTTACGAACCCATCGATGATATTGAGGGCCTGTTTGCCCGCGACGAATTCCACGGTCGCCACCTTGGGATTGGCACCAAAGCGGAAGCGGAAATGCTCGAAAAAATCGGTGCTGCGTCACGCAAGACTCTTATAGAACAGACCGTGCCAGCGGCAATTCTGCGCGCCGACCTATTGGACCTGCCCGAGCCCGTCACCGAAGCCGAAGCCCTGGCAGAACTCAGAGGCATTGCCCAACAAAACCAGGTCTGGCGATCCTTTATTGGAACCGGCTATCACAACACATTCACTCCTGAGCCTATTCGACGCAATGTCTTAGAAAACCCCGGTTGGTATACGGCCTACACGCCCTATCAGGCTGAGGTGGCACAAGGGCGACTGGAAGCCCTGATGAACTTTCAGCAAATGGTGGTGGACCTAACCGGCATGCACACCTCTAACGCATCCTTACTCGATGAGGCGACTGCTGCCGCAGAGGCGATGGCCACCATGAAACGGGCCAATAAAACAGGGGCGGCAGCTAAATTTTTTATCGATCAGCAGGTCCACCCGCAGGTCATTGCCGTCATGCGCACGCGTGCCCAATGGATGGATATTGAGTGTGTCGTTGGGGATGCCGATCACTTCACCCCCGATCACGGGTTTTTCGGAGCCTACGCCCAGTCGCCCGACACCCAAGGACATGTTCGAGACTTCTCTGCTCTTTCAGGAAAGCTCCATGCGGTCGGCGCGCGCCTATGTCTTGGTGTCGACCTGCTGGCGGCCATGCTCATCAAATCGGCCGGCCAAATGGGCGCCGATATCGCCATCGGGTCGGCCCAACGTTTTGGCATCCCCATGGGCTTTGGCGGCCCACACGCCGCCTTTATGGCGGTAAAGGAAGATCTGGTGCGTCTCATGCCGGGCCGAATCATTGGTGTATCGATCGACGCGCTCGGCAACCCGGCCTACCGGATGTCTTTACAGACACGCGAGCAACATATTCGGCGTGATAAGGCCACCAGCAATATTTGTACTGCGCAGGCCCTTTTGGCCAATATGGCCTCGTTCTTTGCGGTCTACCATGGTCCGCAGGGACTTCACCGGATCGCGCTGCGCACGAACGCCATGGCGCGTCTGACCGTGTCCGCAAGCGGACTATCACCCCTTCACAAAGACTTTTTTGACACCGTCGTGTTTTCGAAGGAGGCCCTTGCGACCGTGGGCGGAGCGTCTTGCGTTTGTGCGCGCGCGCTTGAAAAAGCCATCAATCTGAGATTATTCGATAACGGCGACGTTGGTATCGCCTGCGACGAAACCGTGACCTTGTCGGATGTTGCCGACTTGGTCTATGTGCTCTCGGGAAAGACTACCTCGGTTGCGGCACTTCGTGCGCGAAAGCTCACCACCCAGCCCGAGTCAATTTCGGCATCGCTATTGCGCACCGATCCGGTACTCACGCACCCCGTGTTTAACCGCTACCACAGTGAAACCGACTTTGTGCGCTATGTTAAAAAACTAGAAAACAAAGACATTTCGCTTGTGCACTCGATGATTCCGTTGGGATCGTGCACCATGAAGTTAAATGCCGCCTCCGAGATGGCCCCGGTCACCTGGCCAGAGTTCGCTGCGCTGCACCCCTTTGCGCCCGAGGAGCAGACAAAAGGGTATGCCATCATGCTGAAGCAATTGGGGCGGTGGCTTATCGAAATCACGGGATTTCATGCCGTTTCGTTTCAGCCGAATTCAGGCGCCCAGGGTGAATACGCAGGCTTACTGGCCATTCGCGACTATCAGCGATCCCTTGGCCAAGGGCATCGGGATGTCTGCCTGATTCCATCGTCGGCACACGGCACCAACCCGGCCAGCGCCCAGATGATGGGCATGAAAATTGTGGTGGTCGCCTGCGATGCCCAGGGGAACGTGGACTTGGCGGACCTGAAGTCAAAGGTAACGACCCACCGAGAGCAGCTCAGCACGCTCATGGTGACCTACCCCTCGACCCACGGCGTGTTTGAATCGGCCATCAAAGACATCTGCCAAATGGTTCACGAAGCGGGGGGCCAGGTCTACATGGACGGTGCAAACCTAAACGCGCAGGCGGGCCTCACCCGCCCCGGCGATATTGGGGCCGACGTGTGCCACATGAACCTGCATAAAACCTTCTGTATTCCCCACGGAGGTGGTGGACCGGGAATGGGGCCCATTGCGGTGGCTTCGCATCTGGCGCCTTTTTTAGGGTTTTCGGTATCCGCAGCGCCTTATGGCAGCGCGCTCATCACCACCATTTCATGGATGTACATCCGCATGATGGGGGCAAGCGGCATTCGCAAGGCAACCGAACTGGCAATCTTAAATGCCAATTACGTGGCCAAGCGTCTCGAGAGCCACTTCCCGATTTTGTATAAGGGCGAAAGCGGTCGCATCGCCCACGAGTGCATCCTGGACCTTCGGCATTTAAAGGCCGAGGTGGGGGTGACGGCAGAAGATGTGGCGAAACGACTCATGGACTACGGATTTCATGCGCCGACCCTGTCCTTTCCCGTGGCCGACACACTGATGATCGAACCCACCGAGTCGGAGTCCAAGGCCGAGCTCGACCGTTTCTGTGAGGCCATGATCTCTATTGCTGGCGAAATTCAAAGCGTTCGTGCTGGCACGTTGGATAAAACCGATAACCCGCTGAAATGTGCGCCCCATACTGCCCAGGAAATCGCGGGGGAGTGGTCGCACGCCTATTCACGCGAGATGGCCGCCTATCCGCTTCCGTGGGTGCGCAGCGCTAAGTTCTGGCCCACCGTGAAGCGCATCGACAACGCGGCCGGTGATCGAAACCTGGTGTGCACCTGCCCCCCCATCGAAGCGTATGCGCAATAGTCGCGCGTTTGTCTAACCACCCCACCATGAAATCGATCCCGTTAGAGCAGCTGCACATCGAACTCGGCGCAAAGTTTGGCCCCTTTGCGGGCTATAACATGCCCATTCAATACCCCATGGGCCTAAAGGCAGAGCACCTTCACACTCGCACCCAGGCGGGATTATTCGATGTCTCCCATATGGGTCAGTTGCGGATTACGTCACCAAAAGACCCCTCCGGTGCGCAGTTGCGAAACGAGTTAGAAGCTGCCTTGCCTTGCGACTTCGATGGCTGGCCCAGTGACACTCAGCGCTACTCGGTGTTGCTGAATGACCAAGGGGGTATTGAAGATGATTTGATGCTGGTGTGGCGTGCAACCCCAGAAGTGCGCATGGTCGTAAATGCCGGTAACCGCGATGCCGATCTGGCACGCCTTGAACAACTCGCCCCCGGGCTCGCGTTTGAGTGGGTCGATGCTGCCTTAATTGCACTTCAGGGCCCGGATGCAGAGTCCGTTCTCTCGGCCTTAGATCCAAGCGCCGCCGACATGGTGTTCATGCAGGCGCGCGACCTTACCCTGTGCGGGGTGACATGTTTCACGACACGTACCGGCTACACCGGAGAAGACGGTTATGAGATTTCTATTCCCGCAGGAGATGCCGACCGGATCGTGCGCGAGATGATGAAAGACGTGCGGGTAAAACCGATCGGACTTGGCGCGCGCGACACCTTAAGGCTCGAGGCAGGGTTACCGCTTCATGGCAATGACATCTCGCCCACCATCACACCGATTGAGGCGGGTCTGCCCTTTGCGATTGCGGCCTCACGCCGACTGCCCAAGGCCAACCCGGATGGCAGTCTCACCCGGCCGACTAAAACGGGCGGTTTCCCGGGCGCAGAACCGGTGCTAAAGCAGTTATCACAGGGTGCCCCCCGAAAACTTGTGGGCCTGATGTCACGAGAGCCGGTGCCGATTCGTGCACATGCCAAAATCCTGACAAAAGATGGACAAGAGGTTGGCGAAGTCACCAGCGGCACCGTATCGCCCTCACTCGAGCGCCCCGTGATGCTCGCGCTGATCCGATCCGATTGCGTCTGTGAACCACTCGTGGCCATTGTTCGGGGCAAGGAACTCAGCGTGGACGTTACTAAACTGCCTTTCGTACCCAAACGATACAAGCGGTGATCAGAGGTAAAATTCGGTCACTATGGCAGGACACTCAAAATGGGCCAATATCCAGCACCGTAAAGGTCGTCAGGATGAAAAGCGCGGGCGAATCTTCACCCGCCTAATCAAAGAAATCACCGTTGCTGCAAAACTCGGCGGGGGTGATCCCGGCACGAATCCGCGACTGCGACTGGCGATGGATAAGGCTTCCGACGCCAACATGCCCAAAGACAAAGTCACCGATGCAATCAAGCGCGGCACGGGTCAGTTAGAGGGCGTCGAATACGAAGAAATCCGCTACGAGGGCTATGGGATTGGTGGGGCAGCGGTCATCGTGGACTGCATGACCGATAACCGTACCCGCACCGTTGCAGAGGTTCGGCATGCCTTTTC
>JACCDI010161750.1_pt1 | contig 17409 bp, 14 predicted proteins | sample 7442791 | NCBI WGS metagenome assembly JACCDI01 (sample SAMN15323434, study PRJNA562643) | freshwater metagenome | isolation source: river surface water | place: USA:Blue River Watershed | collected 2017-08-15 | reverse complement strand
TGAACTCGCCGCTGCGCCGCAACGTGACGATCGAGGATGTCGGGGGATCGGCCCTCTACTTCCTTTCTAACCTCTCCAGCGGGGTCACGGGCGAGACGCACCACGTCGATGCCGGCTACCACCTGGTTGGCATGAAGCAGGAGGATGCGCCGGATATTGCGTTGAGCTAACCTGGCGCAGGCCGTTTGCGGTTTAGCCTGATGATCCGCACAATCGGTCCGCCAATGCGGCCCGGTTCGGGTGAGATGGTGGCAACGATCTCACCCTGGGCCAGCAGCCGCGCATAGCTGGCGTACTCGCGGGGGAAGCGGCCACGCTCTGCGGCATAACGGTCATATTGCGTCAGAATGGCCCAGTCTGCCTTGCAGGTGCCGGCCTTGGCCGGATCAAGCGTCCCATAATCGACGTTGGAGCGCCCCCCCCGTCCGGAATCGATCGCGGCATACTGCGCCTTACCGGCGATCATAAGTCGAGCATCGACGCAGCCCACCTTCCCAAGCGGGAAAACAAAGCGCCATGGCTGCACCAGCAGATCAAACCCGAAGTGCTCCACAATCACCGTGCTGCCAGGGGCAATCCGGCCCGCGACCCACTTGCTGGCAAGCTGCCGGGTATCGTTCAACCGTTCGTGGACGTCGCTCGAGAAACGCAGCAGCGTCGGCACTGCAAGCAACAGCACTAACAGACCAGCCGCTCCGTGCGCCAGCGCGCGGGGCGAATGGCCGGTCAGGAAGTCGAGCAGATGGACGACCATCAAGCCGCCCGCGATAGACAACAGCGGCAGCAACGGCAGCGCCCAGCGTTCCCAGATTAGCGTCTGAGCCGAAATTACCGCCAGAAAGCCGATCAGGACCGGAACGATCACAAAGGCCGCCTCGCGCCGCCGGGCCATCATTAACAGCCCGCCGCCGATCGCCAGCCCCGCCGCCGCGCCGAAGCTGCCGAGGATCGGCACGGTGATATACCACCACAGGTTTTCGAGCGCGGTGCCCCCGGTCGCGCCGAGGTGGAACGCCCGCGCCTCACCGCGCAGATTGCGCAACAGGGTCTCTGAATCGAGCACCATATAGGGCGACAGCAGAACCGCGAAGACTCCCACCAGCGGCGCGAAGGCGGCCAAGCGCGCTACTTGTCTGCGCCAGTCGCTATGGGGGCCGTGCACTTGCACCAGCGCAGCGCCGAGCACAGCCAGGCCGCCGATGGCAAAGGGCCATTTGGTGATCATCGCCAGCGCCAGCCAGAGCGCGGCCTTGATCCAATCAGTCCGGCCACCACCACGCGCAATGCGCAAGGCCGCCAGCATGGCCAGCAGCATGAATACCGTCGCCATGATGTCCGAGCGGATGATCTGCGAATAGGTGATATGCAACGGATTGACCGCCAACAGCGCCGCGGCGGCAATCCCTACCCGGCGGGAGAACAGCTCGCCGGCAAGCCGCCAGGTCAGCCAGACACAGGCCACCCCAAACAGCACCATGGCAAGCCGCCCCGGCAGGATCACCCAGCTGGGATCCGAGTAGATCCGGTCGGCGAAATCGGTGGGTGAGGCAAACAGTCCTACTGCCCAGCCCACAGCATAAACCAGCACGTCGATTACCGCCAACAAATAGATCGTCGTTGTCGCCGGATGACCGAACCAGCCCGGATTTAGCGTTTCCTGGCCAATCAAGCGCACCGCGGCCATCTGGAACATGAGCTCGTCTGGGTCATTCAGCGCCGGCAAGCCAAAATGGGCGCTGCAGGACCGGGCAGCGAAGGCGAGCAGCATTATACCAGCCACTGCAAACGGCCGCACAATATGGCTATTATTTTCCGTCATCATGCATCGTCCTGCAGCTCGCTTTATCCGGGGTAAAACCATTCACACCGAGTGCCAATCCTATCACACTTTGGCGCAGCAGATGCTGCCAGACACCTGCGGGTTCCAGAAGATGCACCGCCCACGCTTGCAAACGTCTGGTCTCGATCCTAGTATCGGAGAATACTTGCAGCGGGCGATGGATAACCGCTGGCAAATCCACCCAACAGCGGTGCAGGGCCATCCAGCACCAATATAGAGCCATGTACGGCCGTAAGAAGCGCCAGTTATGGAATTTATGCCGTTTAGTATAGTGATCCTTGTCGCTGCCACACTGTCCTCGCCTGCCGTAGCCAAGACTGCAGCAGAAGCGGGCGAACTTCGCCCAGCAAGCATGTCCGGCCTTCCATCAGGGGATAGCGCTCTTGTGAAAGAAAGACTGCTGGAATGGCAATCTCACCAAAGACCCAGGCAATCACACCCGCCAACACTTGTGCGACTAAGACGCCCCCTTGCCGCCGGGCTTCTGACATCAAGTTTTGGATCTCGCGCAGAACCAATGCGCGGAGCAACAAGAGACCATCGCGGAATTGACGTCGCCGCACCGTATGGCAGCCCGATTTTCGCCTCGGGGAATGGGATTGTCGAATTTGCCGGCCTTGCCGGAAGTTATGGCAATCTCATCAAGATCAGTCACGGAGACGATATTGAAACACGATACGGTCACCTGTCGGAAATTGCGGTGAGCGCAGGTGATGCGATCAAGGCTGGTGACCTGATAGGATTTGTCGGTTCTAGTGGGCGATCCACAGGCAGCCACCTCCATTTTGAAATTCGGGTTGCAGGGACTGCAGTCAACCCGGCACTGCCGCTTTCAACAGGGCTTCGCAGCGATCGAGCGCAGGACGACGAAGCGCCGGTAGTGTCTGCACGTTGGCAAGGGTTCGTCCGAACGAACGACAAATTGCCTAGCGCATACTAGAATTTCGATAGACAGACCAAAATGTTGCAATGTGGTCCCCGGAGTGCCCAATCATTGCCGCACGGCAATCAAGAAGACGGGACAGGATGCACTCATTGGCCCGCCCCTTTTGGCAGGCTCGAATCAGCAGCTGCAAGGTACTGCGAAGGCAAATGCGTGAACCCCTGAACACATCCCGGCGGCTTACTGGTCGCTGCTCCGCAGTTCGGGAGGCTGTCCGGGTATATTGCAGTAGCCACTCATGATATCTTCCATTAAATTGTTCCATAATTAGCGCCGCGCGGATTGGACGTACGCATGATCGATACTAATAGCTGGCGTGGCCGGCGGGTTTTTGTCACCGGACACACTGGATTCAAGGGCAGCTGGCTCGCCTTGTGGTTGCATCAGCTTGGAGCATCAGTGACGGGGTTTGCACTCCCGCCCCCCACGAATCCCAGTCTGTTTGACGGCGCGAACATCGGCGAACTGATCACGAGTATCGAAGGCGACATTCGAGATCTCGATGCTGTTTCAGCGGCAATGACGGAGGCGCAGCCGGAGGTAGTCTTCCATCTTGCCGCTCAACCTCTTGTTCGCGCCTCTTACGAAAACCCTGTCGAAACCTATGCGACTAACGTTATGGGAACGGTGCACTTGCTAGAGGCGGCGCGAAATACGAAAAGTGCGCGGGCATTTGTCTGTATCACAACGGATAAATGCTATGAAAATCGCGAATGGGTCTGGCCCTATCGAGAAGCCGACCCAATGGGAGGACACGATCCGTATAGCAGTTCTAAAGGGTGCGCTGAATTGGTAGTTTCCGCTTATCGGCGCTCCTTTTTCAATGAAGACGGGTCGTTGGCCTTGGCCTCAGTGCGTGCTGGTAATGTCATTGGCGGTGGTGACTATGCACTCGACCGGCTGATTCCGGATCTGATAAGGTCTTTCTTGAAACAGGAAACTCCGGTGATCCGGTCGCCTAAGGCAGTGCGGCCTTGGCAACACGTTCTGGAAGCCCTTGGCGGCTATCTTCTCATTGCAGAGCGTTTGCTGGATGGCTCTCCGAATGTGGCTGACGCCTGGAACTTCGGCCCTGCGGATGACGATGCGCAGCCGGTTGACTGGATTGTGAGCAGAATGCGGCACGTATGGGGAGATGGTGCACACGCGCCAACCCCGTTCCTTGGCCAGACGCCCCATGAAGCGGGTTTGCTGCGTCTCGATATTTCCAAGGCTCGGGCGCAACTTGGATGGCGCCCCTCTCTGCGACTAATTGATGCACTCGACTGGATTGTTGAGTGGCACAGGGCGGTCGAAAGCGGCGCACATCCACGCGAAGTTACATTAGAGCAAATAGCCCGCTACAGCGCCCTTTACCAACACAGCAGTTGAGCATTCAAACCCGAGGATTGCAGACTACAGATCCTCAATTCAGCGTCGCGCGAAAGTGATGATATTTCCCAGTTTGAGCCCAATGGCCGTTTTTGGAAGCATTGCACCCTTAATGTCGAAACCGAAAGTAAAAGCTGCCTGCTTTGCAATAAAGGATATAGGGAAATAATTTCTTGATCTTTGCACTTTAACAGATGAATAGCCTGCACGTGCCACCATCCGCCTCATCGAGGCTGGATTATAAATCTCCGGATGCTGGAGACAGAAAGGCGGCCAGCGCTTTGCCATAAATGTTCGCAACAATGACTTCTCATTGTGCGTAACAATCATCAAAGTGCCACCCGGCTTCAGCTTCCGCCAAACTTGCTGCAATGTGGTCACAGGATCCAGGACGTGGTCGAGCACATGAACCATGACGGCCAGGCCAACTGAATCATCCTTGACCATGGACAAGTCGCCCATCAAAACCGAAATGTCGTGAGGATGCCCCCGCACTGCATTGCTAAGTTCCTGGTGTACTGACCGATTGGGCTCGAACAGCCAGAAATGGTCAAACTGACCTTCGCGCGCGGCATGGCCGGCAATGTACCCGATATCGGGTCCAATCTCGAGGTAATCTCCAGTCAGATCTGCGTGTCGCTTCGTGGCGTCCCAATAGCCGCGTTGTGTCGCTTCAAGCGCTGTGGAGGTGACAAGCTCCATGTTGGGAGCCATGTCCGCATAGAGAATCTCGAGCTGATCGGGCGTGAAGTAAGTTGGTGCGTAAAGCAAGCCGCATGCCGCGCAACGTTCATAAGAAAAGAACACCTTTTCCTTGAACAGTCCGCTCCAATGACTTCTCAAATCGCTAAACGGCAGCAATTCTGCCGCCAATTGAGATTGCACTTCCGGCTTCGTTGAGGCCGCGCCGCAGGCAGGACAGTTTCGTTCTAGATATGCGAATTCAGTCACGGTTCGCCAGTCCTTGTCTAAATGTAATGCGCCCATGCCAAAAATAGCTACTCGCCATAAGTACCAATGAAAGCGCGAACTGCACCAAAATTGGGTCAGAATGGGCGAACTCTACCAATACAGGTAAGGCAATGAAATTCACAGCATAGTTGAAAATATAAAATGGCAAGAAACGCGCGATTTCACCCATCGTGCCCGATCGCGTTCTAAATACAGTCAGCTTGTAAATTGCAAATGCAAAACAAAGTGACAGAACCTGCGCAATAACGAGGGCAACCATGAAATGATGTCGGAGACTTTGAAAGCTAATCAAAAGAATCGGAAATATCGCAAGACCAAACGCAGTATTGAGGACGCCTCCGATAGCAAATCGCAATTTAAGGCCGCCGCCCAGTTTTCTTCGCGCGCAGGCAATAAAATTTACCAAAGCCTTCACGATTAATCTTCAATCAAATTGATGAGCATATTTTCCCGTAAAACTTCCCGCGGGAGGAATGGCGAAAGATCTTCAAGCGCAGGACTGGTAATCCTGCCATCAGGATGCTGCTTGGCACCCAACTTCGGCGCAAATGATACATTCTCATCTATGATTATTTCACAGACCGACGGGCCATCTGCATCAAGCATGGCCTGGATACCGTCCGCGAGATTAGAATGGTCGGAGACTCTAACGTAAGAAAAGCCGAAAGCAGTCGCAACTTTGCCAAAATCCGGGAAGGTCACATTGCTCTTGGGGCCGCCACCAACCTCAACACCATTGAAGAAATTACGATGCGTCTGGAATATCGAGACGTATCCATTGTTATTAAGCAAGACAACCTTAACCGGCAATCTATAACCAGCTATTGTCTGCATTTCCTGTATGTTCATCATGATGCTGCCGTCCCCGGCGATACAGATGACACGTTGTTGCCCTTGGGTTGCCGCACAAACACCGATAGCCGCGGGCAGATCATACCCCATCGTCGCACAGCCGGAATTTGTCCAAAGACGCTGGCCCCTCTTGATATCGGCGGTTTGAAAGCTCACTACGCAGGCACTGCCATTGCCGGTGACAATAATGTCGTTCTCGTCCAATTTGTCGAACAGCACCTCCATCGCAACATAAGGGTTGCAAACATCATTCTGACGATATTCCGGCAGGACAACCGGGAAGCGCTTGCCACGCTCGCGCGCCCAGGCGAGCCATGAGCTATGCGCGGAGGTCGGGCCATCGCATTCCGCTTCCAGCAGTGCGGGAAGGAGATCCCTAAGATCCGCCACCACGGGCATATCCGGCGTGACACTGGGCTTGGACAACTCAACCGGATCAATATCGACCCAAATTTTGAAAGCCTCTCGAGCGAAGCTGGTCCAATTATAACTTACCTGTCGAATGTTCAGGCGACTGCCCAAGACCAAAAGGCAATCGGCGCTCTGAGTGACCATGTTGCCGCCGCGATCGCCGATTGTCCCCGGTCTCCCGCAGTAAAGAGGATGATCGTTCCAAATCGCGTCATGCGCGTTCCACGCTGTTACGACTGGAATTCCAAGCCTTTCTGCCAGCTTGATAAACTCTGCGTGGCAGCCGGACAGCCGGATACCGCTACCGACAAAAATCACGGGGCGTTCAGCCGACTTCAACCGATCCAATATCGCTTTGGCGGTTGCGGGAAGGTCTGTCTTCTTCCAAGGCTCGTCCAGTTCTGAGGGGTCAAAACCGGGCAAAAGGTCATGTGGGTCGATCTTGAACGCCTGAACATCCAGCGGGATGTCCAACCAACACGGTCCCGGGCGTCCCGTTTTTGCAAGATATATCGCTTTTTCAAGATGATACCGGATCGACCTTGGATCTGTAACCATTGTCGCATATTTGGTGATCGGCCGGACCAGCTCCTCGATGTCAAGTTCCTGGTCACCATATTGTCGCAACGGCAATCCCGTGTGGCGCACCGTCGTCTCGGTTTTCACCTGCCCCGATATGATGACCATGCCGATTGAATCAACGAACGCACCATACACGCCTGTGATCGCATTTGTGCCGCCCGGACCGGATGTCACGTTGACGACAGAGAGACGGTTCGTCAGCCTGTAATAAGCCTCGGCCGCCATACTGAGTGCCTGCTCATGATGGCAAAAAGTCGTCTTCAATGCCGGGTGCGTGCCGAATGAGTGGTTAAGGTGCATTGCCCCACCGCCGGTCAGCATGAATACATCCTGCACGCCGCGGGCTGCAAGCTGATCTGCAACCCAATCAGATAGTTTTACCGTAGTCATTCCGTCCATCCATTCCATAAGGCCGTTCGGATAATTGCTTCATCCAGTCCGACCTTGGCCGTGACCCCCAGCTCGCTGCATATACGTGAATTGGAAGGAACATAACGCCCCGGATTCCAACCCGCATCGGGATTACCCTGGATTTCAACGCCCGCCCCGCCCAAGAGCGCGCAGGTGCGGCGAGCGAGATTGGCGATTGAGACGGCTTCCTCCGAGCCAACGTTGTAGACGCTGTTGCTTGGGGCACGTAGCATAATTTTCCAAAGCCACGTGGTGAGGTCGCTGGCGTATAGGTAGGATCGCTCGGCAGTTCCTGCGCCAGCCACCCGGATGGTTTCTTTTGCCATTGCATCCCGAATGAAATTACCCGCAGCGAAGTGTATATCCAGGGAGAGGAGGGGGCCAAGCAAGGCAAAAATTCGCGCATTCACTACGTCGAGACCGAACTGCTTATGATATATGGCGCACTGCATTTCTGCAGCGCGTTTGCCTTCTGCATAGGCGGCACGGGGGTCGCGCGGGTCGGGGCCACCGCCAAAGCTCTCGTCGACATGTGTAACTTCCCATGGCTGAGGCCCATAGACAGCCCCCGATGAAAGGAAGAAAAAGCGCTGAACTCCGGCGGAAACCGCGAAATCTAACGCTTTCCGCGTTCCTGCCACCACTGTGTCGAACATCAAGCGGGGGTCGTGCTCATTCAAGTATGCACTCGCGTCTGTCGCGGCGTGTATTAAGTGGGTGTACTGCTCGCCTCCCGCCGGCAGGTTCAGGATGTCCCCCTCGATAACACTGAGGCCCCTATAGCGGGTCAGCGTTGGGGCTTTTTTAGCAAATGCAGCGCCATTCCTTGTCAGGACAGTGACTTTGCAGCCCAAGCCCAGCCGTTGATCGGCATCCCTAAGCGCTTCGAGCATCCACCGGCCGATGAAGCCGGTGCCGCCGGTCATAAAGATTCGAGCGCCGGCCAAAGTTGACCAATCTTCAGCCAGCGCATCGAATATGGCAGAGCAATCTTCTTCGAAAATCGCACCCACCTCGCCACCGGACCCATTCATATATTCGCCACCTCGCGCGCCGGAACTGGCGCCGAGAGCCCGAGCAACGGGCGCCCAATGCGCATCTCTCGATAGACAGCCAAGAGGGTATCGATAGCTATTGCCCAAAGCATGACGACCAGCAGTCCCGGCCTGATGATTGAACCGAGACTAAGTCCATAGGCGGAATCGACCATTCGTTGGCTCAGCCAGGATAGTCGCTCGTACCGGAATAATTCGACAATGGTATAGTCGGCTGGAAAATTAACCAGGTAAGCGATCACTATTGCCAGTCCGACACGAGCATTTGTCCACTTCTCAGTAAATATGAGAAAAGTGATGAAAGTCATGGCGTAACCGCCTGGATTTTGGTCGATAAATGATTGCATTAAGATAAAGAAAGCCAATCGCTGTACGCTTACAACTTTCGGATATAGCCATCCAGCAAAAATACAAAGAAATGCAATTGCTCGGGAGCTGTAAACTATAATTTTTATTGAAATTGTTGCAATATCGATAGTTTCTTGCAATACAAAATCGCGCACGGGATAAAGTCTAACGTCAAATAAAAGATATGGCTTGTATGTAGTTGAATAGAGAACCTCATCCCAAATTGTCCCGGCTCGGAGATTAAACCATATCTTTAGATTCTCGGCCAAATCAACAGGGGTTCCTGCATTTACGATCGCAAGCGTAATTAGATAAAGTGCGATCGCCGCTATCCCGCAAAGCTCCAGCTTCCTCCAATCCCGCTTGATGCCGAAACTCATCACTGGCAGCATCATGTAGAACTTGAAATTTATCAGGAAAGCGGCAGCGGCGGCGAGCATCGCGCGGCTCAAGAAGATGCTGCCAAATAACAGAACGAAAGCGATATACGTGTGCATGATAAGATTGCCACGCTCGAGCGCGAACAGCATTGGGCCGCCCACCGCAATAGCAATTGTTCGTGTTAGCGCTGAAGATTTATCCTGTTTGAAGAAAGATATAGCCGTCACCACCACGCACAGTACATAGATGGCCAGAATGTGGATTATGCCAATTACATCACAGTCGCGAGCATCTTTCGCATGATATCCATAGCATGACGGCTCGCCGAATATGCCGGTGACCACGAACGACAACGGGGCGTAGACCGAATGGTAAACGCTATATGGACCAACGTTATGGGCATAATATGCCACATTATACCAATCCATGAATGTGTCGCTAACATCGAACACAAATGGCGCTGGCAAATATCCCGTTATGTAAAAGGTGCGAATGAGCGCGCCGAGGCCAATTACGATTGATAACCCCATTAGCCATTCGACCACATTTTTGCGGTCTGTAGGGAGATACCGATGTGTCACGCGCGACCGTCTAGATGTGCTCGATGGATGGTTCGTTGGGCTGGTAATGAACGCTCGGCGGGGAAGTTGATCCGCTCTCGCTCGATCACCAGCGGGACATTTCTGGACCGTTCAACGAGGAGGCGCAATTGATCTCCAAGCAGGCCGATAAATAGCAGCAGGACCGAAAACATCACGAAGAGTGCAGTGCTGAGCATTAGGAGCGGTGAAAAACCGACCAAGATGCACCAGCCGATACTAAAAATAGCTAGTATAACCGTGAAAACGAATGAGGAGACGGATAGCAAAAGCGGGAGGCGCAGAAGCGACTTCGCCGACCCGGATAAGCCAGACAGGGCGAAGTTCAGTAGTGTCCAAAACGAATTTGCCGATGTTCCGGCCTGACGCTCTGGCCGGTCATATGGTATCACAACGCAGCGATAACCACTCTCTAGCGCCATGCCTCGAATGAAGGGTTCGGGTTCGTTCCACGAGGCGAACATATCGACGACTTCTCGGGAATAGAGCCCAAAACCAGTCACTCCGGAGATTATCGGGTTATCCGCCAGTCGTTTGAGCAAGGCATACCCTACTTTTCGCGTCGCCCCGAGCAGCCAGGATGTCCGCTCTGTGCGGCGCTGGCCCAGAGCGATCTGAGCTCCCGCCCGCCACTGCGAAATGAATTCACCGATCAACGAAGGCGGATCTTGAAAATCGCAACACATGGCAATGACCGCCTCGCCCTCGGCTTGATAAATAGCATAGGTCGGCGACCGCATTTGACCATAATTGCGATTGTTCAGAATCGCCCGCACCGATGGATCGCGCTCGCAAAGCCCTCTTGCAAGGGCAGCGGTCGAATCCGTTGAGTCATTGTCAATAAAGATGATTTCGTAGGATAATGAATGTCGCTTGGCCTGCTCGGTAACGGCCTCGTACATCTGTACGATGTTCGCCTCTTCGTTATAGCAGGGAATAACGAAGGAAACTTCCGGGGTCGATTTCCCTGTGTCGCGGTGGCTGGATTGATCCGATTGACTCATGCCGACGGTCTATCCCTCGTTAGGTTTCTTGGGCCGCATCAAAAAGCCGTGACGTGTGAATAGCCCTGTAGCAGGACCATACCATTCAGTGAATATGCTTAACAGGAGCACTAGGCCAAACAGAGCTACGCCCCAATTGTTGATCTGGCGGGTTGCATCTAGATGTGCGGCATCAATGATCTGGATATAAGACGCGCTTTCTGCAGCGAGTTCCTCGACCTCAACTTGCTCAAATGATCGCTGGTACACGTCATAGATAGCTTGCTGAACGCGGTACTCTCGATACAAGTCCAGATATCGCGTGATAATGTTACTGAGGCCGGCGACGTTCGGTCCGGTTGCAGTTAGCTGGGGCACCGTCGACTTTGCAATGTCGCGGCGAAGTCCGGCTATTTCGCTTTGCAGGGCGGCGAGTTCCTGGCTTTCCGGTCCTCGGAATTGCTGCATGGTCTGCAGTTCCAGCAGCTTCGCCTGCAATTGCGCCTCGAGCGCCGTTCGCTGGGACAGAACGCTGCCAAATTGCTGTTCTGGAGCCGCCAGATTATTCTCGCGCCGGAAAGCAGCCAGCTTTGCTTCAGCCTTGGCGACGCGGGTTGCTGCGTTGTTAAATCGCCGCGTCACGATACGGCGTTTGTTTACGATGATTTGCTTTCCGAAGCTCGCCAGCTGCCTGCCAACCGCGTTCTGGTAGGCAACAGTTATAGCGATCGATTCCTTGGGGCTGTGAGTTTTGGTCTCAATTTCAAGCACACCCCCAAGCAGCATATGCACGTCGACCTTCTTGGCCAATGCAAGCTTTGCTGCACGCATCGTGGGGTATTCTGCGTCAGGACCGACAAGTTTGAGGGACTTGATCGCATCTTCGGTAACGCTGTCGCTTCTGCCTATAATCAGGTATAAGTCATTGGAAGGCCTGCCTCCGGTGAGAAGGCTGCCAATCCCCTGCGCATTACCACCTAGAGCTCCTAGCAGCGTAGTTGTGCTCGCCGCACTCGCGCTTGTGTCTTGCGGTACAATCTGTGCACGGGCCGTCCATGGTCGCGGGAAGAAAATCAAAAGGCCAGTCACCACCGCAAGCACGGCGTAGATGACCAACCGTTTTGATGGATTGTCTGCGAGGAAGCGGAGCCCGCTTCGCACTTTCTCTATGCTGTTCATCATGGGATCGCCGCCACAGCCGCAGCCGTTACCGCGCCCGTGAATAGGACCTGCGTCAGATCCTTCAGGCGCGCCCAGAATTCATTTCTGGACGCATTGATAGGTACGTAGATCAGATCACCTGGCAGGGCTGGTTGTGTAAGCACGCTTCCGGAGAACAAGCCTCGTCGGGGTGCCAGGAGTGTGCCGTTGGCACGAACCACAAAAATCCCGCCACGGTCGCCGATCTTTTGCACGCCTCCCGCCATCTTCACATAATCTCCGATGGTCTGAGATGGCTTAATTGTAAACGTAGCTGGACTTGCAACCGATCCGAAAACCCCCACGGTGACAGGGCGTGGCGGAACATAGATTGCATCATTGTTCTCCAACACAATGTTTGCCGGAATGGTCTTGGCATCTGGCTCCACCCCAAGAACGAGTCGACCGTCAGGACGCAACTGTTCGAGCTGGCCGATAGTGGAACGCAATGCTTGTAGACGCGCTACCTGGTCCCCGCCCGTGTTGGCTGCAGAGGTCAACGGCGCAACCGTCAGAAGGTACTCGGCATCACGCAGCGCCCTCTCGTATGCCTTACGCTGTTGGAGCCGCAACGTATCTCGCGTGAACACCGCACCGTAAGCATAAGCCTCCTCAGTCAGGCCTCCGGCCATCGTGATTACCGCCTCGGTCGATGTTCCCGCGGGCACATAATATCGGCCAGGCTTTTGAACTTCGCCATTAATTGTTATCAGAACTGATTGCTGGGACAACGGTCGCGCGATGCCCACACCGGAAAGAACCCTCAGAACAACGGCGCGGCGGGCGATGGTTTGTCCTGCGTCTGCCGGGGTTAACTGCTGCCAGCCCGCAGTTGTGCTAAGAGGATCTAGCACCAGCAGGCGGGTATCGTCCGCAACTGTGTTCACCCCACCTGCGTATATCAAAATATCTGTGAGCGTATCTTTCGGCTTGGCCTCGAATATCGACTCATTGTTGACACTACCTATGACTGCCACTTGGGCGCCAACCGGAGCAATATAAATTACGTCACCGTTCTGAAGCGCCGCATCTCCGGATTTGTCGCCTTTCAAAAGAAAGTCGTACAGATCGAAATCAGAAATGAGTTTCCCGTTTCGGCGCAGTTGAATCGACCTAAAGCTGCCTCCAACAGCCGGCCCCCCGGCCGCCATGACTGCGTTCACCAAAGTAGACAGGCTTGTTACAGTGTACGAACCGGGCGTCTGGGCAAAACCAGTGACGTACACAGTCAGTCCATGCAATTCGCCAATGGTTACCGACAAACGAAAATTGCGATACTGCCTTGAAACGCGGGCCGATATCACGGATTCCAGATCGCCATAGCGAACCCCTGCGACTGCGACGTTGCCGACCTTAGGCACAAAAATATTTCCGTCGCTATCCACACGAAGCTTAAGGTTCTCAGCATTCACCGACCCCGTCAGGCCAAGCACAATCTCGTCCCCTGGATTAAGGAGATAATCCGGAGGCACCGCGGTCGTTGGTGAAGCTATAAAATCTCTCGAACTCGGGGTCAGTAGTGCCGCGCCAAAACGGCGTAAAGGCTTGTCTGCAATGTCAGATACGTACGATTCGAATTCATTTGGGGGAGCAGGGCGCTGCGTCGGCATGACTCCCTGCCGTCCCTGATCATTGCGGGAAGCGCCGCCTGTTTCATCTTCGCCCTGATTAGCAGTCCGGTTCCGCTGGCGTGTTGGAGCAGACTCAATCTGCTCGGGCGTGTAGCGAGTGTCCCCATTCGCCTGAACTTGAGTGGCAGCAGCCTGACTTCCCGTCTGAGCTGTACCGGTTGCATTCGGAACCGGTCTTTGCCGTGGGTAATCGATACCCGTATCTTGAGTATCAGTGCTTTGAGCCGCTGCGATCGTTGAAGGGAGCATCGATGCCAGCGCTAAGGCAGGAAGAATCCAGCCCCGCATCACCGAACCGTTGATTTCGCTAATCTTCATCAAGTCTTCCTGTGGTGATCTGTTGGGCCAACCAAGAACAGAACCGCCCATCCGGCGATCTTCCTTAGCGATTATTGGCGGGCGTTAAAGGCCCGCACCGAGGGCAAGCGTCCGATTTTTCATCACGTCGCTTCACTTCTACGCTTGGACCAATCCGCCAAAACGGTTCGGAATGCGTTGGCGATCAAGGCTTTCGAAGCGGCATTTCGTGGAAGGAAGCGGCGCTCCACTGAACCGTCTGCAGCTACAAGTATGACAGTAAAGTCATCTCTTGAGTGCTTTTTATCCGCCTCGAAGGCGTCAATCAATGAGTCGATGTCAAGCCGCATCAGCGCACTCGCCAGTCCGGGTCTAGTGCTGACCAGGTCGGAGACATGGTCCTCAAACGCGCCGACACCGGCCGAAGCCGTATAATCATGCCCCATCGCCCTGCCTAAATGCAAAGCCGCCAACATGCCCAAGCCGACTGCGATGCCGTGGTCGATGTCGAAGCAACTCGCGGCTTCGAATGCATGGCCAAAGGTGTGGCCGAAATTCAGCAAAAGCCTCTCAGCTCTGTCGAATTCGTCAATTTCAATAAACCATCGCTTTGCCTGAAGGCTCAGAATGACGACGTCTTCCATTGATGAAGGCGGCATATCCACAGTTGGCTCGAGTGCGAGATAGCCCTTTAGTGTTTCCTCGCCCTTGCAGATGCATATTTTGACCGCCTCACAAAGTCCGGCAGCTTTCTGTTCGTTGGTCAGTGAAAGTATAAAGTTTGAATCTACTATAACACACTGTGGTGGATGAATGGTTCCGACGATATTCTTATATGCCCCGACATTTATCGACGATTTCCCGCCGATACAACTGTCGGTCATGCTAAGCAGTGTCGTTGGCAAATAAATCCATTCGAGGCCTCGCATGTACACAGACGCCAAAAACGCAGCAGCGTCTTGTACCACGCCACCACCGATAGCAACGAGAAGCGTTTTTCTATTCGCACGCCTTTCTCGCAATGCTACAACCAGCTCGCTCATGCGATCCAGCGACTTTGCGCTCTCATCCGCCTTGATCAGAATAGGGTCGATGCCAGCATCGAGCATCAGCTGCTCGAAGATGGCGTCAACAATATATACACGCTCTTCAGGCTCGGAGAGCGTTTTCGCAAGTGCGCCAGATTCAATCAAGACCGCATAGTCGCCAACTGATGAGGTGACTTTAAATGAGGATGGCATTGCTCATCCCGAGATCAATGGTGATGGACTGTCCGGTTATCGCGTTGTTCTCACGCGAGCAAAGAAACAGGATCATTTCGCCCAGCGTCGCAAGGTCCGGGAGGCGTCCAAACGTAGTTTTTGAACTCACAGCTTCAATCTCCGCAGGCGTGAGGTTGGCTCTGGTCATGGGAGTATCGAGCACTCCTGGGAGCACCGCATTGATTAAATGGTTTCTCCGACCAAGGTCTGCACTGGCGGCACGAACCAAGCCTCCGATGGCAGCCTTCGTTACCGCATAGGACAGCTTGTTTTCCCTCGCCCGTTCCTGCCAGATCGAGCTTACCACCACAAGCCTGGCTCCAGATGGCTGCAGCACCCCCCCTTCGACGAGGGCAGCCGCAGAACGAAGGACAAACATTACGTTAGCTTCGTAGAGCGAGAGGTGCTTGCGCGCATCGAATTCGAACAGGCTGTCTGCCATGTTGGCACCCTGTGCCCAACATACAGCATCGAATGGCGCCTTCTTGGCAATGTCAGATAGACTTTCTTCAGCCGCCACATCCCAACGCTGCCAATCGGCCCCCGATTCTTCAGAGGCTGGCGGATCCCCCCTTGTCACAGCTGTAACCAACCAACCTCGCGCCTTGGCTTGCTCTAATACAGTGCGGCCTATCGCACCTGTTGCACCAAATAGTAACATTCGGGGGCCGCCGCTACGCGCGCCCCCGACGTCAAGAGAATCTTCAGGCGGCACTGGCAGCCTGCTTCTGCCCAACCGCAACGCGGTTCTCCATCATGGTGATGCGGGCGGCATCTTCCGAGGCAATACGCTGATAATAATCGCGCTTGTTCTTTAGCCACAAGAGCTCGAAATTGACGGCGTTGGCAATACCGTCCTCGATCGCATTGCGCTCTACCGCCGAGCCATCGAAAATGACCTTGCGGGTCTCGAATCGATCCAGCCGGATCGCCCGGAATTGCCGAAGCGGTTCGATCGCCTCGACTGAAACCGATCCCCCGACGACCAACTCGAGGTCGGCCTCGACACAACGACGCGCTACAGTGAGCACGGCGTCGGTAATGGACGGATCATTAATGGCAGTTCGCGCCATGCCCCGAGACAAGGTAAAATCGACTCGCCCAAAGACGATGCCATCAACGCCACCCTTTGCCATCGGCAACATTTCATCGAGATTCTCAAGAGTAGTTTGAGTTTCAAGATTAAACAGGAATTGCGTTCGGGTTTGATCAGCGTCATGCGTTTTCGACTTTGCATCGATGAATTTTGAAAGCGCATAAGGCGTTTCGACCATCGGAGCGATCACGTAGTCGATCCCGTAAATCAGGGTCGACAAAAGATCGGAAACAGCCTCACACCCACCAATCTTGAGAGCAACCTTCAGGTCCGCGCGCTGCGCCAGTTCAAGCAACCGCAAAAATTCGTCAGGACGAGTGCCTTCCGCTTCGAACTCAGCCTTAACAGCGACTACACCAAAGTTATCGCGCCCCCGCTTCAGACAATCGAGCATGAGCTGTTCGTTGTTATTCATAAATTCCACCCTTTTGAACGAAATTATCAGTGATTTTTGGTCGGAATGTCAAATCCCGAAGCACTGCAGATCGCCCCTGGACTCGAAAATCCTTGTAAACTTGATGCGCACCCCGCACAGCCGAGGGGGACTAACACGCACTGCCAATTACCAACACTTCCAAGGCGCACCTTCTGCCCACAGTTCTTCGAGATAAATTTTGTCTCTCAGCGTATCCATCGGCTGCCAGAACCCATCGTGACGGAAACCATAGAGTTCGCCAGCATTGGCCAGGCCCTCCATCGGTTCGCGCTCCCAGATCGTGGCGGACCCTTCGATGTAGTCATCAATGACCGACGGATCGGCCACAAAGAAACCGCCATTGATCAGACCGCCATCACCTGCCGGCTTTTCGCGAAATCCATCCACCCGGTCACCGTTGAACTCGACGGCGCCAAAGCGGCCCGGGGGCGCCACAGCAGTCACCGTCGCCCGCTTGCCATGTGCAAGATGGAATTCATAAAGTCGGCCGATATCAATATCGGCAACGCCGTCGCCATAGGTGAAGAAAAACGGCTGTCCATCAGGCAGAAACTGCCGCACCGCCTTAAGCCGGCCGCCAGTCATCGAATCTGCGCCAGTATCTACCAGCGTAATTCGCCAAGCCTCGTTGCGATTGCGATGAACTTCAGTCGTGTTGGCTGATAAATCGATCGTGACATCGGCTGAATGAAGAAAGTAGTTAGCAAAGTATTCTTTGATAACGTACCCTTTATAGCCC
>JACCDI010234940.1_pt1 | contig 17414 bp, 19 predicted proteins | sample 7442791 | NCBI WGS metagenome assembly JACCDI01 (sample SAMN15323434, study PRJNA562643) | freshwater metagenome | isolation source: river surface water | place: USA:Blue River Watershed | collected 2017-08-15 | reverse complement strand
GTCTGGCCACCACCGTCATCCTGATGGATGCGGGCCGCGTCACCCGCCAAGGCCCCACCGCCGAAGTTCTGTCCGATCCCGCCGCAGCCCCCCTGCTGGGCCTGCGCGAGGCGGGATCGATCCTGACCGCGCATCTGTCCGCGCATGAGGCGGACGGCCTGTCGCGGCTGCTCGTCGCGGGCCATCCGGTCTGGCTGCCGCGCCTGTCGGCCCCGCCGGGTGCTGTGCTGCGGCTGCGGATATTGGCGCAGGATGTGATGGTGGCGACGGAACGGCCCAAGGGGCTGTCGGCGCTGAACATCCTGCCCGGCGTGATCGAAGAGATCCGGATCGGTGAGGGTCCCGGCGCGATCCTGCGCCTGCGCGTGGGGCCAGAGGCGCTGTTGGCCCGCGTCACCCGCCGGTCGGTGGCGGCGCTGGACCTGACGCCGGGACAGACGGTCTTTGCCGTGGTCAAGGCGGTGTCCGTCGCGCAGGGCAACATCGGCGGCTGATCCTGCCGCGCGGGACAGCGCGCGATCAGGCGGCGGGTTCCTCGGCAAGGAATTCGTGGCGGAACATCGCGGCAAAGCGGCTGTCCTGTGCCAGCAGATCATTCAGCGGCCCTTGTTCCACCACACGGCCCCCTTCGACGAAGACGATCTCATCCGCCGTCAGCACGGTGGACAGGCGGTGTGCGATCAGGATCGTCGTACGGCCCTTGGTGGCGGCGGTGATGGCGTCGCGCACCAGCATTTCGGACTGGTTGTCCAAGGCAGAGGTCGCCTCGTCCAACGGCAGGATCGGCGCGTCCTTGATGATGGCGCGGGCAAGGGACAGGCGCTGGCGCTGCCCACCCGACAGGAAGATGCCGTTTTCGCCCACGGGCGTGTCATAGCCCTGCGGCAAGCCGGTGATGAAGTCATGCGCCTGTGCGGCGCGGGCGGCGGCGATGATGTCATCCTCGGAGGCACCAGGACGGCCCATGCGGATGTTTTCGCGCACGGTGTTGGAAAACAGAAAGGTGTTCTGCCCGACATAGGCCATATGGGCCTGAAGCGAGGCGCGGCGGATGCGGCGCAGGTCCAGACCGTCAAACTCCACCGCGCCATCGACGGGATCGTAAAGCCGCAAGAGCAGGCTCATGATCGTGGACTTCCCGCCGCCCGATGGCCCGACAAGCGCCGTGGTCTTGCCCGCCGGAAACACCAGTGACACGCCCTGCAACACATCGCGGGTGCCGTCATAGGTGAAACGCACATCGCGCAGGGCGACCTGACCCTTGCCATCGGGCAGGTCCACCGCATCGGGCGCATCGGCGAGGGAGTCGGGGCGGTCCAGCACGTCGAACATCATCTTCACGCCGACAAAGGCCGCCTCCAGCGACACCCGCATCCGCGACAGGCGTTTGGCCGGTTCATAGGCCATCAACAGTGCCGTGACGAAGGCCATCAACTCGCCCGCTGTGGCGGTGGCACCCATCCCGATGCTCAGCCCGCTGACCAGCACGATGGTGGCAATAGCCGATCCTGCCAGCGTGTCCATCATCGGGGCGGTCACAGCCTCAAGCCGCACGATGGAGTTGGAGCGTTTTTCCACATCCTTGACGGCGCGGTCCATCCGGCCTTCCAGCATGGGTTCCAGACCAAAGGCCCGCACCACGCGCAACCCGCCCGAGGTCTCCTGAATGACCTTCATGATCTCGGTCAGGCTGACAAGTTCGGCCTGCATGATCCGCCGCACCTTGCCCAACACCGCCCGCACACCGAACAGCGCCAGAGGGCCGATCACCAGAAACACCGCCGAGAGCAGCGCATGTTGCCAGACCATGACCGCGATCAGGCCCAGCAGCGTCAGCGCGTCGCGGACGAAGCCGGTCACGATGGTATCGATCACCATGCGCGCCGATTGCGCGCTTTGCGTCACGCGCACCAGCAGGTCGGATGATTCCGTCGCGTCAAACCAGGACGCCTCTTGCTGCAACAGCTTGCGATACATCTTGCGCTGGATGTCGGACACGACGCGGTTGCCCGCCCGGCTGAGCGCGACCTGCTGGACATAGCCCGCCACGCCCTTGGCCACAAAGATGAACAGGACCGCCCCGGCGACCACGATGGCAGGCCATGCACCCGGCGCGTTCGACAGCACGTCGAAGATCGCCTTCATGATCCATGCCGTGGCCGAGGTGGTGGCCGCAACCACCACCATCGCCGTGATGGCGATGGCATAAACCCACTTCTGTTGCGGAAAGTTCTCTTTCAGGACGCGGATAAACGTCTGATAGAGGCTGGGGGTCGCCTGTTCCGGCTCGTCCGTCATTCACCGATTTCCATGAGTCTGGCGCGCAGACTGCGGCCATATTCGTTCTTCTTGAACATCTCTGCCCGTTTGGCAAAGGCGTCCCGGCTGATCCAGCCTTGGCGATGCGCGATTTCGTCGGGGCTGCCAACCTGCAAGCCTTGGCGCAGGGTCAGCGTGCGCACAAAATTGCCGGCGTCCAGCAGGCTGCCATGCGTGCCGGTGTCCAGCCATGCATAACCGCGCCCCATGCGTTCGACCGACAGGGTGCCCTCGTGGCGGTAGAGTTCCAGCAGATCGACGATCTCCAACTCTCCCCGGGCCGAGGGTTTGACCTTTGCGGCCAGTTCGGGCGCACGTCCGTCAAGGAAGTAAAGCCCGGTCACGGCAAAGGACGAGGGCGGGACGTCCGGCTTTTCCACCAGCGCCGTCACGTTGCCCTGCCCGTCAAAGGCCACCACGCCATAGCGTTCGGGGTCCGACACGTGATAGCCGAACACCGTCCCGCCGGTCGTCTTGGCATCGGCGGCGGCCAGAACCTCGGGCAATCCATGGCCGAAGAAGATGTTGTCGCCCAGCACCATGGCCGAGGGCGCGCCGTTCAGGAAATCCTCGGCGAGGATATAGGCCTGCGCCAGCCCGTCCGGTGACGGTTGGGTGATGAAGGTGAAGGACAGCCCCCATTGCGACCCGTCGCCCAAGAGGCGGACGAACTGCGCCTGATCGTCGGGGGTGGTGATGATCGCAATCTCGCGGATGCCCGCCAGCATCAGCACCGACAGCGGGTAATAGACCATCGGCTTGTCATAGACCGGCAAGAGTTGCTTGGAGACTCCCATGGTGATCGGCCACAGCCGCGTGCCAGAGCCGCCGGCGAGGATGATGCCCTTGCGGTTGGTGGTGGTCATCGGGTCAGCTCCTGCACAATATCCGCCAATCCGGCGCGCCAGTCGGGGCGCGGGATGCCGAAGTCACGGGTCAAGGTCGAACAGTCCATGCGCGAATTCAGCGGCCGCGTCGCGGGCGTGGGATAGGCGCTGGAGGGGATGTCGTTGATGGCGCAGGACAGGCCCGCCTGCGCCATGATCGCCCGGGCGAAATCGGCCCAGCTTGTGTCGGGCGCACCGCTGAAGTGATAGGTGCCGCCGCTTGCGCCCTGCCCCAACTTGCGGGCGATGGCGATCAGCGCATCGGCAATGGCGGCGGCCGGTGTCGGCCCGCCGATCTGATCGGCCACCACGTTCAGGCTGTCGCGTTCGGCCCCCAGCCGCAGCATGGTCTTGACGAAATTCGCGCCATGGGCTGACACGACCCAGCTTGTCCGCAGGATCACATGCCGCGCCCCACTGTCGCGCACGGCGATTTCCCCGGCCAGTTTGGACCGGCCATAGGCGTTCTGGGGTGCCACCGGATCGGCGGGGGTGAAGGGCGCGGTGCCCTTGCCGTCAAAGACATAATCGGTGGAGATGTGCAGGAACGGCATCCCCTTGGCCACGCAGGCCCGCGCCATGGCGCCGGGGGCATCGCCGTTTATCACCAATGCTGCGGCTTCTTCGGATTCCGCCTTGTCCACCGCCGTCCATGCGGCGGCGTTGATGACCGCATCGGCCTCTTGCGCCGCGATGGCCGCGGCACAGGCGGCGGGGTCCGACAGATCGGCGCGGTCCCGTCCGAGGAAGGTCGCCGTCATGTCGGCGGGCAAGCGCCGCGCGAGTTCCCGCGCCACCTGACCGGATTGGCCAAAGACCAGCAGTTTCATGCCTGGACCCCCACATTCTGGCCAAGCCGCTGGCCGACACCCGCCCGCGCTTGCAAGGGTTGCCACCAGGCAGCGTTGTCCAGATACCAGCGGACGGTGCGGCGCAGGCCCTCCTCCAAGGTGACCGAGGGCCGCCAGCCGAGTTCTTCGCGGATGCGCGCGGGTTCGATGGCATAGCGCAGGTCATGGCCGGGGCGGTCGGTGACGAAGGTGATCAGCCGGTCATGCGGCGCGCCTTGGGGGTGCATTTCATCCAGCAGCGCGCAGATGGTGCGGACGATGTCGATGTTCTTCGCCTCATTCTCGCCGCCGATGTTGTAGCTGCGGCCAAGCGCGCCCTTTTCTACCACCAGAAGCAGCGCATCGGCATGGTCTTCGACGAACAGCCAATCGCGGACGTTTTCCCCTTTGCCATAAACCGGAATGGGCTTTCCGGCGAGCGCGTTCAGGATCACGACAGGGATCAGCTTTTCGGGGAAGTGGTAGGGGCCGTAATTGTTGGAGCAATTGGTCATCACCACGGGCAGGCCATAGGTTTCGTGCCACGCCCTGACCAGATGATCCGACGCCGCCTTGGACGCGGAATAGGGGCTGTTGGGCGCATAGGGCGTGTCTTCGGTAAACTTCCCGGTCTCTCCCAGCGTGCCGAACACCTCATCGGTCGAGATGTGGTGAAAGCGGAAGCCGTAGGGCCGCCCCGCGCGGGTCCAATAGGCGCGGGCGGCTTCCAGCATGTTGAAGGTGCCGGTGATGTTGGTTTCGATGAAATCGCCGGGGCCGTCGATGGACCGGTCCACATGGGATTCGGCGGCCAGATGCATCACGGCGTCAGGCCGGTGGGTGGCGAAGACCCGGTCCAGCGCGGCGCGGTCGCGGATGTCGGCCTGCTCGAAGGTGTAAAGGTTGGAGCCTGAGACAGAGGCCACATTCTCCAGACAGGCGGCATAGGTCAGCGCGTCGACGTTCACGACCTCATGCCCGCGCGCCACGGCAAGGCGCACCACCGCCGAACCGATGAACCCAGCCCCACCCGTCACCAACAATTTCATCGCACGCCGCTCCAATGTCGCACACGCCCGTCACAGGGGCGATGGTCCCTTTTGCCGTGACGCCGCGGCGAAGTCGATGCAGTCCGGCATCAGATTGAGACCGCTGATGCAGAAAGGTCAGTCTTCCAGAGCGCCGTCCGCGTGCCGTCAAAGAAGGCGCGCGCCTTGATCCGCCCCCGCGCCGAGATCATTTCCGGCGACAGGAACTTCAACACCGCATGCAAGAGCGAGATCAGCGCCGCCCGGCGGCCATGATGCTTGCGGATCACATAGACCCGCGAAAAGCCCAGATGCCACGACCGGACCCGCGTCAACTCATCAGTCCGCGGGGTCGAACTGCCATAGCGATGATCCACCACGATGTCGGTCGCATAGGCCAGACGGCCATGCCGCGCGAGACGCAGGCAAAGATCGTCATCCTCGTGGAACAGGAAGATGCGTTCGTCAAAGCCGCCGATTCGCAAAAAGACATCGGTCCGCACCATCAACGCCCCGCCCGAGATGAAACCGGTATCCACCACCGCACCGCTGCAATCGCCGTCGCGCAGGGGCGCGCCAAAGGTCGGACCCTGCCCGACCGAGCGGCGCTTGCCCCGCACCCGACCATCCCGCCCGCTTTGCAGCGGACCCAAGGCCACGATATCAGGATGGGCATCCGCGATTTCAACCATGCGCCGCAGCGACTGCGGCGCGAAACGGACATCGGGGTTGAGGAATAGCGTATAGCGGCTGTCGCGCATCCGCCGCGCGCCGATGTTGCATCCGCGACCATAACCGACATTTTCAGCATTCTGAATCATCGTGACCCCAAAGCGGTCACAGATCGCGGCAATCTCGGCGGAATCAACTTGGGAATTGTTAACGGCAACCACGCGAAAATCTTGGGCCGCTTTCTCCTTGAAGACGGTCTCGAGGCATCCAAGGAATTCGCCGGCGGACTGATAGCAGACAACAACGATCGTCAACATTTCTTTAAACCTTTCGGCGAGCGCCACAGTCAATTCTCCGTGGTCCGCGTGAGGTCGGCTTTAACACAGCGCAAAAGCGGGCGGCAACATCGCTTGTCGGTCGGGATGCTCATTCAGCGCGTTTTCCGGGCCTGCGGCGGCTGGAATTAACCAAAACCAGCCAAAATCCGCTTGCGCGTGCAAGGGCGCCGGTGACAGCCCGGATGGCATGATGGGGCCCGCCCTTTTGCGGGGCGGGCCGTTGGCATCGATGCGTCAGGGGGTCAACTGTCGCGAGAGCCGCCACCGGATTGCTGACCGCCCTTGCGCCCCGCCTCAGAGGCGCGTTCGCGGTCGTTCTTGAAGTTCCCGCCGGATTCCTCGCCGCCCTTGCGCCCGGCTTCGGCGGCACGCTGGGGATCGTTCTTGAAATTGCCACCCGAGACCTCTCCGCCCTTGCGTCCGGCTTCGGCGGCGCGTTCGGGGTCGTTCTTGAAGTTCCCGCCCGACATCTCTCCGCCCTTGCGCCCGGCCTCTGCGGCGCGCTGCGGGTCGTTCTTGAAGTTGCCGGGGGATTCCGATCCCCCTTTGGAGGCGATTTCGCGCTGTTTTTCCGGGTCCATCGCGGCAAAACCGCGTTCTTCCTTGGCCCCGTCCCGACTGCCGCCACGTTTGTCGTTCTGTGCCATCTCTCTCTCCTCAGCAGAGTTGCAGACAGCAGGGAAAGCCCGCAGCAGCCGGGAATGTTCCGACACCGGGGCTGACCGGGTTTAACTTCGTCCCAGTCTCGGAACGGGCGGGGGCCGATGACGGCGCGACGCTGCCACTCTCCGCGTCCCGGTCCGGAATCTTGCAGACCGCTGCGCTTGGCACTGGCCAAGTCGGCGCGGCTGGGTGATCATCAGGACGCTCTTGCACCGCGTGGGGCGGTGGGCGAGTCTTGTTGAGGGTGCTGTTGGTGATGTTGGAAGAAGACTCTGGTGCCGAGGAGCACGCCGAAGACCAAGCCGAGGCTGTACGCCGAAGCGAGCTTTGGCAGCTCAAGCAGCTTTACGAAAAATACATCTGGGCCCCTACCCCGGTTCGCGCAGAGATGGAAGCGGCGGGCATCAACCTCAGCCGGTCGGATTTCTATTCGGAATCCCCGACGATGGCCGATATCGACTCGTCTTACGAATACCCCGCCTCGGGGGGCGAGAACGGATTTCCCGCCTATGAGGACCCGCAGGTGTTTGACGATGCGACCATCACCGCCACCCTGCGGCAGGTGATCGCGCACAGCCGCAGCTTCCGGCCGCAAGCCACGGCGGAGACCGGATTTTACTGGACCAACAGCCAGTTCACCAGCATCGACGCGCTTGGCTATTACGGGCTGATCACAAGCCTGCGCCCGCGCCGCATCATCGAGATCGGATCCGGCTTCAGCACCCATGTCGCCCATGCGGCCATCCGCGACAGCGGCATCGACTGTTCGCTGACCTGCATAGACCCGGAACCGCGCACCGATATCGAGGGTCTGCCGGGCGTGCGCTTTTTGCGGGATTATATCCAGAATGTCCCGCCGTCATCGGTCTTTGCCGATCTGGAGCCGGGCGACATCGTGTTCTACGACGGGTCGCACACGGTGAAGACCGGCAGTGACACGGTCTATTTCTACCTCAAGCTGCTGCCCTATCTGCCCCCCGGTGTCATCGTGCACGCCCATGACGTGTTCCTGCCCTATCCCCGCCCGCGCAGCACCATCGCCGCCGCCCGCATCAGTTGGAGCGAGCAGTATCTGCTGATGGCGCATCTGCACAACACGGCGCGCTACAAGGTGCTTTATCCCAGCAATTACATCGCGCAGCGCCACCCCGCGCTGACGGCGGAATTGCTGGACGGGCGTGTGGGGCCGAATGGCGGCAGCCTGTGGTTCCGCATCAACGCGGCGTGATCCCGGCCCACCGCCCTCAGTCCAGCGAGACGAGCACGAGCGCGCCGCCAAAGGCCAGCGCCAGAAGAATCGGCGCATATCTATGGCCGATCACGGCGGCGATCCGGCCCGGTTCCGGCTGCGGCGCAGGCCGGGGACCAAGCTCGCGGGCGGCGGCCAGAGGGGTCTGATCCGGCGGGGTGGTCGTCTTGACCTGCGGTGGCGGCGGGACGGTCGGGTGAGGCGGGAATTCGTCTGTCATGGCGGGCTCGGTGGCTGGGCCGGGGGTAAACCGCCTGTCGCCCGCCTTGTTCCCCGACCGGCAGGAACCACCGCCCTCGCCCTCGGTTGATCCGGCGGATGCCTATTCACGCAAGAGACCGATGATGGCCAAAGCCCCGACAGCCTCCCTCCGATGCGGGGCGGACCTGCGCGACCGCATTGGGGGGCATGGCATCGCCCCGTCTGCGGCAGGTCCGATGGCTGGCCTGACCGTCCCTGTTCCTGCGGAAAACGAAGGAGGACAGTATGTCCAACCCGGATCACAACACCCCCCCGAATCTGCGCCGCGATGGCGCGCGGCATGCCGGTCCGCTGGTGGGCATGGCGCTCGTCGTGCTGTTTGGAGTCGGCCTGATCCTTTACTGGCTGGCCGAGGAAACCGCCTCTGCGCCGGATGCGGCGCCTGCGGTGGATGTGACCGCGCCCCCCGGGTCTGAAGGTGGCGGGTCTGACGGCGGGACAACGGCACCCCCTGCCCCGGAGACCGTTCCCCCTGCCCCGGCCGATTGACATGCCCCACCCGGACGCCGAGACGGAAGGGCGCTTGCTGGCCTTGCGCAAGGCCGTGGCTCAGCTCATGGCCCTGTTCGCTCCCGACGGAGGGGCCGAGGTGCTGTCCGCCGCCGCGTTGCGGGTGGGCGAAGAAGACCCCGGCGTGATGGCCGAGGATCTGGACCCGGTCTTTGCCGCGATGGGGCAGGAAATCGCCGACCTTCTGGCACAGGCGGACCGTCTGCGCCGGGGATATGACTGAGCGGGCCGGAACGGACCCCGACGCTGGGCGTTGGCAGAGGCAAGATTGATCTTTGCCCCCGGAAAGGACACCCCATGCCCGGACTGACCCTGTTTTCCGCACCGAAATCCCTTTCTGCCCTGATGCTGGCCCTTGCGCTGGCGGGCCTGCCCCCTGTCGCCCAGGCGCAAGCGCCGACACAGGTTCGCGCGGTCGAGGTGAGTGCCGATCTGAGCACCATCGGCAATCCGCGCGCGGCCACCTATTGGTCCGGGCTGCAGGACGACCTGCAGGGCGCGATCCTGGCGCTGCTGACCGACCGCATCGCCGACGACGGTGTGAAGATCGAGGTCAAACTCTCGACTCTGGAGCTGGCCAGCGCCTTCGAGAACATCGCCAATCTGGCCGACACGCGGCTGTCGGGCCAAGTGATCATCACCAGCCGGTCCGACAATTCCGACTTCAACGCCTATGAACTGACCGTGACCATCGAGGAAGCGCTGCCCTATCTGCCGCCGGGCACGGTTATCACCGCGATTTCGCTGGAAAACAGGGACTATTACGGGGCAATGGTGGCGGCTTTTGCACGTGCGGTCGTGGACCGGCTCTGAGCCGACGTGGCGATGCAACGCACACGCTACCGCATCCTCGTGCTGGACCCGTCGCCGGGATTGGCGGCGGGTCTGGCGGCCTTGCTGGAGGGCACGGATGGCTTGCACGCCGAAGGCCGCGCCATCGACGCCCGGATGGACGGGCTGCAGCCGGGCGATTCCGCCGGTGTAGAGACGATGGCGGCCGGGCCACCCGATGCGGTGATGCTGGACCCCGGGGCGTTCACCTTGCCCCCGCAAGACCAGATCCCGCGGCTGCACGCCTGTTTTGGACCCATGCGGCTGGTGGGCTATGCCAGCGGCGACAGTCCCGCCTTGGCCCGGACCTGCCTTGCGCTGGGATTTCGGGCCTTCCTGTCAAAATCCGCCACGTTAGAGACGATTCGGCTGGGTCTGTCAGCCGTCAGGGCCGGGGCCGTCTTCATCGACGCCGCCCATGCGGGGGCGATCGTGACCCTGCCCGACCATCCGCCCCCCGCCCCCACACGCAGCCTGACCGAACGCGAGGCCTATGTGCTGAAATCCGTCGCACGCGGCAAAAGCCTCAAGGAAATCGGCTATGAGCTGGCCCTGTCCTCAAAGACGGTGGAAACCTACAAGGCGCGGGGAACGTCGAAACTGAACATCTCGGGCCGCCGCGAGATCGTGGAATATGCGATCCGCGCGGGCTGGGTCTGAACCCTAGTCCCCGGCCAGACGGACAGCGCGGATGGTGCCATCCTCGGCGCGCAACGCCGCCAGTAGGCGCGCGGTCATATGTGTCGTCACGTAACTGGCGTGAAAACGGCTGGGCGCGGCCAGTTCGATCAGGCCGCCCTCTGTGCCCACCTCGACCAAGGGGCGGAACCATGCGGCGAACAGAGCCGGGTCCTCGGCCTGCAAGCGTGCCTGCGCCCGCGCCCAAAGCCCGGCCCCGTCGGACAGGGGTTGAGGGGGTGCGGGAAAGCTGACCACATTCGGCGCAGGCGCAACCGGCGTTTGCGGACCCGACATGCGGTCCACAAAATCGGGGCCGACCGCCGCCCAGTCACCCCGGGTCGCGGCAAGGATGGCAGCAAGGTCAAGCCCGTGGCTGGCCACCCTGCCCCGCACCGCCGCGCGATGCTGCACCAACCAGCCCAGAGCGCGCAGACGGGCGATGTCGCGCTTGACGGTGCGTTCATCCACCCCCCACAGCGCCGCGATCTCGCGCTGGCCCACGGTGATCTCGTCGCTTTGCCAGTTGTAGCGCGCGACGATCAGGGTCATCAGGCGCAGCACCAGTCGTTGCAGATGCTTGTCGCCGTGGCAGGCATGGACGCCAAGCGCGGTGAGCAGGTCATACTTGCGTGACGCGGCCTGTCGTCCGACCGGGCGGGCGATCTGCATTCCGTTGCTCCTGTTGCGGTCTGCACCGCGCCTCTGTCCCCGGCTCTGACGGCCGCTTTGTCCGGATTGGGCTGCATCGGCGATAAAGTCGGCGCTCTTCCGGATCATGCAGCGATTAGCGTCCAGTTTTGCCCCGCTGTCAAGAGCACGCCGGATTCCGCCCTTCCGACTGTCCAAAACCCATCGAAAAAAATGGTACTTTGGTATTGGGGGACGTCATGGATGTCACCCTATCGGCACAGGATGTCCCCCCAACAGGCGGTAGACTGGCCCCGCTGTCCCCCCAATCCCTGCCCGCTTTGGCCAAAAGCACGGCCCCTTGGGCGAATCGGTTTGGACGGTGCGGGCCCTTTGTTGCCAAGGCTTTGCGCCTGCCGCCGTCTTCCCTGCGGGAAACCCGTAGCCTGACTATATTTTGGTTTGCGGGAAAAGCAAATCCAACGTAATTTCGCTTCCAGCAAGAATTAACAACGAGGCAAATCGGCATGTTCACCCATAAAGATCTGCAAGACCTGCGCGACAACTCGCTCAAGATGCAGGGATGGATCCGCAAGCAGACCTTTTCGCCGCAGATGGAAAAGACCCTGCGGCGCTTTTCCTCGTGGGAGGTGTCGGAGCTGATCTTCAAGGTCAACCAGTCCACCTTTCGCGGCCGTCTGATGGCGGACCCCGGCCTGCCGGATGGCGAGGTGGAGGAAGATGGCCGCCAGCGCTGGTTCAGTCTCGAAGAGATCAACGAGATGCGGCGCAAGATGAAGGTCAACCGCAAGAGCCTGTTGCCGCATCGCCCGGCGGGCAAGCGGGCGATCCGGGTTGCGGTGGCGAACTTCAAGGGTGGTGCCGGCAAATCCACGGTGGCGCTGCACTTTGCCCATGCCGCCGCACTTGACGGCTACCGCGTGCTTTGCGTTGACTTCGACCCGCAGGCGACGCTGTCGCATTCGATGGGCCTGTCGGATGTGAACGAAGAGCACACCGTCTGGGGCATCATGGCGCGCGATCTGATCCGCGAGACGGACCGCATGAACCGGGCCGCGCAGGGGGCTGAAAGCGGGGCCGCCCTGCCCCGCCGCAAGCTGCCCGCCAGCATCACCGACATGGGCCTTGGCGATCTGCGCGCGCCCGATTTCATCAAGCCGACGTCCTGGCCCACGATTGATCTGGTGCCATCCTGCGCCAATGCGGCTTTTGTCGAATTCGCCAGCGCGCAGTATCGGCACATGAACCCGGACTGGTCCTTCTTTGCCGCCGTGTCGCGCTGGCTGGATGCGCTGCCGGATGATGCCTATGACATCATCCTGTTCGATTGCCCGCCCGCCATCGGCTATCAATCGATGAACGCGGTCTTTGCGGCGGATGTCCTCTATATCCCCTCGGGCCCCGGCTACTGGGAATATGATTCCACCACATCCTTCATCGGGCAATTGTCCGAGGCGCTGGAGGATCTGAGTGCCGGGTTCGAATCGCATTTCCCCGCGGGGAAAATGCCGCTGCCGAAAGCCTTCCTCGATGTGCGATTCTTGCTGACGCGCTATGAGCCCGGCAACGACCTGCACCGCGCCATGTATGAGGCGTTCCGCAAGGTCTTTGGCGAGCGCGTGACGAACAACCCCATCGAACACACGCGCGCAGTTGAACAGTCGGGCCGGTTCCTGAGTTCCATCTACGAAATCGATTACCGCGACATGACGCGCGAAACATGGCGACGGGCGCGCACGACATTTGACACGGCTTACGGTGAATTCCGCGACAATGTCTGTGCGGCATGGGATCGGCTGGAGGAGCGGTCATGAGCAAGAAGCGGCGGATGTTCGACATCGACCTTCCCGATGAAGAGGCCGCACCCGCGGCCCCGGCAGCGCCCGAGGCGGCGGGAACAGGTCTGCGGCGTGGGCCAATGGCGACGGCGATCGGTGAGAATGCGGAGTCCCTGCGCGAACGCCAGTTGGCCGAGGCGGCGATCCGGTCCGAGAATGACTCGCTCGCGCATGAATTCGTGCGGCTGAAAAAGCTGGGCCTTGTCACCGACATGGTGCCGATTGATGCGGTGGTGACGACCAAACTGGTGCGCGACCGTGCGCCGGGGGTGGATGCGGAGCTTGAGGAGTTGAAAGCCTCGATCCTTGCCGTCGGTCTGTCGAACCCGATCCGGGTCGAGCAGGTGGCCGATGGGCGGTATGAGTTGGTGCAAGGCTGGCGTCGCCTGTCGGCCTATCGCGCGCTTTATGCCGAAACCGGGGATGAGGCCTATGCCCGCATTCCCGCCGGTCTGATGGCCAAGGGCGAGTCGCTGGACGGGCTTTACCGCCGCATGGTCGATGAGAACATGGTGCGCAAGGACATCTCCTTTGCCGAGATGGCGCAACTGGCCCGGTCCTATGCCTCGGATGCGGCGACCGATTGCCGCGATCTCGACGAGGCGGTGAACAGACTGTTCGCCACGGCCAATCCGCAAAAGCGCAGCTACATCCGCCGCTTTGCCTTTCTTTTGGCGACGGTGGGCGAAAGCCTGCGCCATGCCGAGGCCATCCCGCGCGCCTTGGGGCTGGCGGTCGCGAACCGGCTGGAGGGGGAACCGGGATCGGCGGGCCGTCTGGTCGCCGCGCTGAGAAAGGCCGAAGGGATCGACGCGATGCTGGACGCGCTGCGCCGCTTTGCCGAAGCCCCGGCAGACTCGGCGGATGTGGAGCGTCCTGTCCGGGGACGTCCGGCCAAGCGCGGCAAGACCACGCTGCGCTTGCCGCTGAACGGCGATGAGGTGCGCTGCACCGCTGTGCCGGGCAAGGTGGAGTTGCGGGCCGAGCGTGATTTTTCCACGGTGGACCAGACCCGGCTGGAGGCCGCGATCGAGGCGTTCTTTGCCGCGCTGGATTGAGCCGGCCTGAGAAGTCGCTGATTTCCCCACGGGGAAATCAGGCTACCCAGGGCGCGCGCATCCACGCACCGCGCCGGCAAAAAAACACCCGATATAGTGGAACGTTGGGGGGCGACCACTATATCGGGTTAGGGCGGAAGTGTCCGGCCTTGGTGGTGCCGGTTGAAACGGAACGGGCAGGGACGTCAGGCCAGCCGGAAGGCCACGATGTTGTCTCCTTGCGCCTGTCCGACGATGGCCGTCGTGGTCTCGATCCGCTTGCGGCGGCTGGTTTCGGCGTGGTCCAGCAACATCAGCCGGAACGCCGCGGCCATCAGGCTGTGGTGGATCGGCGTCAGGTCGCCCGAAACCTTGCGCGTCAGTGCCCATGCGCCATCGGTGCGGCTGACCTGTTGGCGGACGGAGTCGGCATCGGCGGCGGCGTAGGTGTGGCAAAAGCCGTCGAGGAAGGCCCGGCCCGGCAGATCGATCAATTCGGCTGGAAAGCGGGGCAGGTCGGGCAGGTGCCCCAGCCCCTTGATCACCGGCCCCTGATAGCCGGCATAGATCACATCCTTGAACAGCGGCTCTCCATTCGACAACAGATGCCAGCTTTGTGCGAGAAACAGCAGGCGGGCCATGTCATTGGGGGGGATGTCGCCCCAGATCCGGCCCAGACGGGCGGCGATGAACAGGGCGGACTGGGCAGCGGTCTGAGACATCGGATACCTCGGCACGGGAAACGGGCTGTGGGGCCCTTACACATGCCGCTGTTCATAGCCCATACCAAGGCATCTGTCCTATACAGCAATAGGGATAGGGTCTTGCATTTCAAGGTTTTAGCCGTGCAACGCCCGGTTGTAGTCCGCGAAGATTGCCTCCCTGAACCTGATCGCCGCGGGGCAGGGGAACCCCGGTCGGGGCCGGTGCGTTGCCCCCGCGTTGGATCGGCGACCCGTCCCAGTCCCGGATCGGCACGCTGGCAGAAGGTTGCGTCCGTACGTTCCCCCGTCGGGCGGAACTGAAACGCCGGAGGGGGTTTGCCCTCTCCGGCGGTCCACGACGGCGGTTCCAATATGCGAATCCCCATGCGGGGCAGGGGGGTCAGACCAGCGCTTCGGTCGAGGCGAAGAACATTGCCTGACTGACGGCGGATCGGACCTGCGCCTCGGAATAGGGTTTGGCGATCAGGAAGGCCGGTTCCGGCTTGGTCCCGGTCAGGAGACGTTCCGGAAAGGCGGTGATGAAAATCACCGGGATATCGTCGAACTGCCGCAGGATGTCATTCACGGCATCGATCCCCGAGGATTGGTCGGCCAGTTGGATGTCGGCCAGAATCAGATGCGGCCGGTCGCGGGCGGCCAGTTCGACCGCCGCGCTGCGGGTGCGGGCGATGCCGGTCACCCGATGCCCGATCTCTGAGACGATCATCTGGATGTCCATCGCGATGATCGCCTCATCCTCGATGATCAGGACCGACCCTGCCACCGACTCGGCCATTTCCTGTTTGGCGATCTGGATCAGCGTCTCGGCCTGCGCGGCGGTCAGTCCCATGATCTTGCCGATGTCCACGGTGGAAAACCCCTCGATCGCATGCAGGAGCAGGGCTTCGCGGGTGTTGGGGGTCAGGGCTGCCATGTGGTCCTGCGCGCGGCGCGACATTTCGCTGTCGGGCGTCCCCAAGGGCGCACCAGCGCTGCCCCAGACCAGATGAAAGGCCCGGAACAGCGCGATGCGCGCGGGCAGGGGGCCGGACAGGATGCTGTCATCTTCAAGGATCGCCTCAAGCGTCGCCGCGGCATAGCGGTCCCCGGTGTCCTGACTTCCGGTCAGGGCGCGCGCATAGCGGCGCAGGTAGGGAAGATTGGTCGTGACGACAGAGGCCGCGTCGGCCGCATGTTCGCTCATGGTGTCCCCCGTTTTTCATTCGTCAACGGAACCAAACGCCGCCTGCCTCGTTTGGTTCCATGCTATGCAGTTGGGGGTGTCACGTGATGAGCAAGCTGGAACCGATGGGCGACAAGCGCGACAGGCAGGCCCTGAAGCAGACAATCGAGGACAATCTTCGCAAAGTCTATCAGGATCTTCTGGCCGAAGCGGTGCCGGACCGGTTCACCGCGCTGCTGGACCAGTTGCGCGCGCAATCGACCCAAGCCACGCCCATGCGCGACGATGCGGAGGATGGTCAATGACCGCATCGCAGGACAAGCGTCCCTCGACGGCGCCTTTGACCGATGCGCCCCATGAGGACCGGACTGAGACCAACGCAACGCCCCAGACCGCGACCCCGACCGATGCCCCCCCTACCGCACCGGCGCAGGCCACCCCGCCCCAGACCGTGACCCCCGGTCGGGCCGCGGCGCGCGCCTTGCAGGCCGATGCCGATGCCCGCGGCGAAACCCGCCCGGTGCCGATGGACCCGCGCGAGGAGTTGCCCCTGCATCTGCCCGCAATGCGCGCCTTTGCCATCAGCCTGACGCGCAACATGGCGGCGGCGGATGATCTGGTGCAGGATGCCGTGGTCAAGGCCTGGTCCAGCTTTGACAAGTTCGAACCCGGCACCAACATGCGGGCGTGGCTGTTCACCATCTTGCGCAACACCTTCTATTCCGGGGTCCGCAAGCGCCGCCGCGACATCGCTGACCCGGATGGGGTGCACACCGCAAGCCTGTTCGAAAAGCCCGCACATGACGGCCGTCTGGCGATGACTGACTTTCTGGTCGCCTTCAACCGTCTGACGCCCGTGCATCGTGAGGTCTTGATCCTCGTCGGTGCCTCCGGCTTTTCCTACGAGGAGGCCGCCGAAATGACAGGCGTCGCCGTCGGAACGGTGAAGAGCCGCGCCAGTCGCGCCCGCCTGCGCCTGGCCGAATTGCTGGGGCTGGAAGAGGGTGAGGAACTCGTAGGCTCGGACGCCACCACCATCGCCGTCATGAGCCGATCCGCCATCCGCGCCGCGTGATGGCACCGGGAAGGATCGGGTTCGCGCGTTTTGGCCTGCCCGCCGCACGGGGCTGGCACAGGTTCGACAGTTTCGCGGTGCGGCTGGGTCTGGTGCTGACCTTGGCGCTGCTGCCGGTGGGCCTGATGGCCATGATCCAGTCCGGCAAGGTGGTGGCCGAGGTGCGCGCGCGCTCCGAAGCGGCCTTGGCCGGGCAAACCCTGCGCGCCGTGCGTCCGCATCTGGCGCTGATCCAGCAGGCGCGCGGGGCGGTGGCTGTGCTCGCCGGGCTTGACCCAAGCCTGTGTGACCGGGTCTTGCCGCAGGTGATGACCCTGTCGGGCGGGGTGCTCTTTGCCGGGCTCTATGATCCGGACGGGCGGCGTCTGTGCGGGGCAGGGGCCAGCCCGGCGCTGGTGCCGCCCCCGACCAAGGCCGAGCCGATGGTCAGCGTGGCGCGGCTGGAGCGGCATGGCAGCGTCCTGCTGGCGGTCGCGCCGATGGCCGGAGGCGCGGGCTTTGCCGCCTTCGCCCCGCTGAACCCTCCGCTGCCGTCCTTTGCCACGCAGGATTTCGTGCTCTTGCTCTTTGATGGGGCAGGGGGGGTGCTGACCAGTTTTCCCGCCGGGCTGAGCCCGCGCAGCATCCTTCCGGCCAGCCCGCCGCTGCCCGACCTCGTGG